>OLVX01001287.1_pt1 | contig 21942 bp, 20 predicted proteins | sample 1673271 | NCBI WGS metagenome assembly OLVX01 (sample SAMEA3178939, study PRJEB25190) | human gut metagenome | biome: human gut; feature: human-associated habitat; material: faeces | place: Austria | collected 2013
GACAAATCGTAAGGGTGATTTTCAAGCAAATTATCAAGTTCACAAAGTTTTATTATATACTCAATCTCATTTTTCCTTTTTTCTTTTTCCACATCAAATACCGCGTCATACAACTCCTCAAGTACACTTTTTTTCAAAAATAAGCTCTGTGGATTTTGTGGCATCACCGCCACTTTGGTATCATCGTTTATAAACACCTTACCTCTATACGGCTTATTAATCTTTGAAATAACAGACAACGCAGTACTCTTTCCGACACCGTTACCGCCTACTATCGCATAAAATTCATTTTCGTGAACTTTAAATGACAAGCCTTTTAAAATATCATCTGAATTTTTCTCATATCTAAACCATACATCTTTTAATTCTAAAATCGGTTCGGTATTAATTCTGTTTTTTTCCGCCTTGAATTCAAAATGCTCGTTAATCTGTTGTTTTTCCAACCATTTATGACCGTCACGAATTGTTATAGGGCAATTACCCGAATTATTTCCCAAGGAATAATATATTTTTGTCGGTGTGGGTAATGCTGCAAACATACTGTTTTGCTTTAATTCCTCACCTATTTTATACGGTGTGTTTTCGTCTGTAATCTTGCCGTTCTCCATAACCGCGACCTTATCGGATAAAGGAAATACTTCGCTCAAATTGTGCTCACTCAATATTATCGTTACACCAAGTTCGGTATTAATCCTCTCAAGCATTGTAAAAAAGTCATGTGCCGCTATTGGGTCTAATTGACTTGACGGCTCGTCAAGCAACAACAATGTCGGATTCATTGTCATAACCGACGCTAAATTGAGAATTTGTTTTTGTCCGCCCGACAGATTGGCTACATTTTCGTAAAACCAATTTTGTATTCCGAAAAATGACGCCATCTCCGCGGCTTTCGATCGAATTTCAGCCGAATTAATACCCAAACTTTCCAATCCGAATACAAGTTCGTGCCAAACCTTATCCGTAACTACTTGATTATCCGGATTTTGCATTACAAATCCGATATTTTCGGCTTGCGCTCTGTCCGACAAATCATATATACTTTTTCCGTCAAAGTATATTTCCCCACTTGTTTTACCGTGCGGTGTAAGAATCGGTTTTAAATGTCGTAGAAGCGTCGATTTTCCACATCCGGATTTACCGCAAATCGTCACAAATTCACCTTGATTTATCGTTAAATTTATATCGTTCAATGCCGTTTTTTCGCTATTGGGATATGAAAATATTAAATTTTTGATTTTAATTTTCTCCACTTTAATTCCTCCCATATCTCAATAACTATCGGCATTATACAAATCATAATATACGATATAAAAATGCTTGTGCTGTAAAACGACATATCCGTACCACGCATAGACGGAAAATATCTGTAATTAATTTTTCCAAGCAAAGCACCTATCAAAAAATATGTAATCGTAACCGCCAAATAAATTAAAGCAGTTACATCTCTTTTGTCAAATACATAATTTGAGTAAGCCGTTCTGCCTGTCAAACCGTAACCGCGACTTTTCATACTGTCGGAAGTATCTATTGCATTTTCCAAACTCCATGTTATAACCGCCGACAAAATTCTTATGCTGTTTTTAACTCTTGCAAATACAGACCCCTCTGATGAATCTCTCCCCATACTTTTCTGTGCATTTGAAACTTCTTGTACCTGTTCTTTAAATTTCGGAACAAATCTGAATGTCATAGACAATATCAGCGAAAGTGACGGAATTATTCGTCCAAAAAGATAGATAAACTTATCACTTGTCATAATTTTATTGAAACAAGAAAACCAACAAATGACCGTTGCAACCATACTTGCCGCGACAATTCCGTATAGTATGGATTCCAACGTCAACGGATTTCCGCTCGGTAAATATGCAATTACAGTTACACCCTCGTGATTGAACGCAGGATTTATCAGTGCTGAAATCAACATAAGCGGTAATAACATCGCAATAAATTTCAACGCTTTTTTACCGTTTAAAATTATCGAATACATCACACTGCACAAAAGCGATGTCACAAGGCATATAGGATGTACGAATATCATTGAAAACACAATTACGGCTGTAAAATATATAAAATTAATCAACGGATGATATTTTGCAAATTCATTCATTATCTGTCTTATCTCCTATTCTCCGCCTGTTGCGGAATATCCGCCGACATCTATTCCTAAGTTGCAAGTATATACCCATTCGACTTTATCGCCTTGTTTCAGCTGGTAACGCGAACAGCCGTAATTTGGGAACCAGTCATTTACTTTATACATCCACCCCGATAATTCACCGCAGTCAAACTCATACAAATTGCCTATTCCCTCGATATATGCACTGTTATACATAGGAGTATTTTCAAATTCCATATGTATTTTGCTGTTTTTCATTTCGCGTTGCAATAGGTCAAATACACTTTCGCCGTCATAAAATTCAACTGTCTGTTCTTTAAATATAACTCCATCCGACGGCACTAATTCCCACTTTTCTTTATCAAGCCACGACATATTGTCGAGTATCGTATCACATCGTACTGACAACGTGCACGTCAGTTCTTTGCTCTCTATTACTGCATCTTGCGGTTCGACAGGTACAGGCTTTCCCTCAGGCACAGGTTCTGTTTTATATTCGTCTGTCCCTGTTGTTTCGTCAATATTCATTCCGTTGTTTTCGGAATATTCCAAATCGGGAGTATATATTTCTTCGTATGGTTCCCCTGCAATCTCTTCGGCTAATTCTATTTTTTCCTCTGCCGTCATTGGTTTGTCGGCTGTAGGCTTGTTTTGAATTTTTTCTGAGTTTTCGGCTGTCGGAGATGATGTGAGTGAAATTGTTGGCTCTACAGTCGGTGTAGGACTTTCATCATTGTCATATACCTCATCAATTATAACCCTTTCCGTTACTTTCGGCGTCGGCTCAACATTCCAACCGCGCAGTGACGGTGCATCTCCGCCCCACCAAAACGCAAATACCAATACAGCAATAATTATACTTCCTATAATTATGTGCTTTTTATATTTTTTCATTCAATATCTCCTGAAAATTATTACTTTCTAAGCAAAATCAAATTCATCATTACAAACTGTAAACTGTTTTTTATCACATTAATTTCATCTTGTGATATATTTCTGACATCGCTCATATCATAAAGCGAATTATCGCCATTCATAAATCGTTTTAGCGACACCAAACTGTAAAAACATTGTTCTGTTGCCATTTGATTTGAACCGTCACCGTCGTATGTATGTTTAAAACCGTCGCCTATTGTATAGTACGACATTAAATTATCCGCTAAATTCTTGCCGTTCTTTTCAAAGCGTTCATCAAGAGGCGATATTCCGAGTTCACAAAGTGCAACAATGACTTGTGCGCAGCTTTCGGAATTTTCCGTACCCCAACTTGAATATCCTCCGTTTTCATTTTGACTTGCCGATAAAAAAGAAATTGCCTTGTTCACACAATTTGACACTTCGGAATTATCCGTATAATTTGAAAGTGCTTGCAGAGCCATTGCCGTAACATCAACATCACTCTCTCCACTGCCCAAAAGTGACCATCCACCGTCATCAAGCTGACTGTTTATAATCTTTTCAACATACATTTCTCTTGTTGCATGAATTTGTGCATCGGCATTGTACGGCATATCATACTGTCCGCAGTCAAGTGCAATCAATGCCCATATTGCACCGTTTATACCTTGCCAAGTAGTTTTTTCAAAATCTCCTAAAGGAAGTAATAAATTACATCCACCGACATTTTTAGGGTCTTTTCCGATTGATGTGAGTGCAGTTATAACTCTTGAATATTCGGTATATTTTTTGTTATGCAATACACCGCCACATTCTTTTACATAATTGACAACATTATTGTAATAATTCTCATAATAGCCGACAGGTATATCACCGTCATTTCTGCTCAGTCCCATTATCAGCCACTCACCGCCTATCGATGATACGGTAGGAGTTTTCGAATTATCATATAAATATTTTTCCGTATCACTTATGACGCTGTTTATATCGTCAATACTTACCGCAAAAGCATTTGCAGATGAAATCAAAACAAACGATAACATTAAAGATATTATTTTTTTCATTAATACGCTCCGTTTCTGTAAAATCAAATAAAAAAAGCTGTGATAATTTTTTCAAATTATCACAGCAGAGTTTTCCTGTGTATATCACATATCGGCACGCAAACAACACGCTTAATACATTTATATAAGCGTACGATACTACTGCTCCTATATTGACAACATCAATAAGTACGGAGCAGTATCAAAGCAGGTCTTCTGACTCGTATTATATAAAGCGAGCTTAACATTTTTATATTCGCCTTCTCAGTTTCCCAATGACTGACTTTCATCAAAAAATATAAAAACTTCAATACATACAGCGACTGTTATCGTTCGGGATTCTCACCCGATTCCCTTTTCACCGACTATACCCATACAATATAGCCGACACTTTGTGTGATTATTCATTTTTTAGTATTATATCATCAAAAATATGTACCGTCAATGTGCTATATTACTAAAGTTATACTTGACATTCACATATTTTATACCTTATAACACAAAAAATGCGACACCTAAAAGCATCGCATTTTGAATTACATTATGAATTTTGTTTTGTATAGTTAAGAAGTCCGCCTGCGTAAAGCATTTCTTTTTGACGGTTTGACAAATCTGCATTAACCTCAAAATCAAAGCCTTTTGTTACGTTTGTCACCTTAATAACTTTACCGTTGGCAATTTGCTTACCGATATTTTCAATCTTCAATTCGTCCATTTGGTCAATCTTATCGTAATCCGATTCATTTGCAAATGTTAGCGGCACGATACCGGCATTAATAAGATTAGCCATATGAATTCTTGCAAATGACTTAACGATAACTGCCTTAACACCCAAATACAACGGTGCAAGTGCAGCGTGTTCTCTTGAAGAACCCTGTCCGTAGTTTGAACCGCCGACTATTATACTCTTACCAAGTTCAAGTGCTCTGTCGTGGAACTTTTCGTCACATACAGCGAAACAGAATTCCGAAATCTTAGGAATATTTGAACGCAATGGCAAAATCTTTGCACCAGCAGGCATAATATGGTCTGTTGTGATATTATCGCCGACCTTTAGCGAGCATTTTGCGTCTATTGTTTCAGCTAACGGCTCTGATACAGGGAAAGGCTTAATATTAGGACCTCTAAGTACCTCAATACTGTCCATATCCTTTTCATCTGCCGGAGGAACTATCATATTATCGTTTATTGTGAACTTTTCAGGCAATGTTATATCAGCCGCGTCACCAAGTGTTCTCGGATCTGTAAATACACCCGTAAGAGCTGAAATAGCAGCTGTTTCAGGTGATACAAGATAAATCTGACCATCTTTTGTACCACTTCTGCCTTCAAAGTTTCTGTTAAACGTTCTTAGTGAAATACCCTTTGAATTAGGTGACTGTCCCATACCTATACAAGGACCGCAAGCACTTTCCAGTATTCTTGCACCTGCGTCAATCATAATAGCCAAAGCACCGTTATTTGCAAGCATATTCAAAACCTGCTTTGAACCCGGAGCGATTGCAAGAGAAACATCAGGATTAACAGTCTTGCCTTTTAGAATATGTGCAACTTTCATCATATCAAGAAGTGATGAGTTTGTGCATGAACCGATACAAACTTGGTCAATCTTCATACCGCTAAGTTCACTTACCGACTTAACATTATCAGGTGAATGAGGGCAAGCTGCAAGCGGTTCAAGTTTGCTAAGGTCTATATTAACTTCTTCGTCATATACAGCGTCTGCGTCTGCACATAGAGGTGTGTATGCATCTTCTCTGCCTTGTGCTTTCAAGAATTCATGTGTTATTTCGTCTGATGGGAATATTGATGTTGTTGCACCAAGTTCCGCACCCATATTTGTAATAGTTGCTCTTTCGGGAACTGATAAAGTTTTAACTCCTTCACCGCAGTATTCGATAACTTTGCCTACACCGCCCTTAACAGAAAGACGCTTTAGAACTTCCAAAATTACATCTTTTGCGGCAACCCACGGTTGAAGTTTGCCTGTAAGATTTACCTTAACGACTTTCGGGCAAGTAATGTAATATGTACCTCCGCCCATTGCTACAGCAACGTCCATACCGCCCGCGCCTATGGCAATCATTCCTATACCGCCGCCTGTCGGTGTATGGCTGTCCGAACCGATAAGTGTTTTACCCGGAATACCGAAACGCTCAAGATGTACTTGGTGACAAATACCGTTACCGGGTCTTGAGAAGTAAATTCCGTGTTTTTTACAGACACTGCCGATAAATCTATGGTCATCAGCATTTTCAAAACCATTCTGCAATGTATTATGGTCAATATATGCAACAGAACGCTCTGTTTTTACTCTTGGCACACCCATAGCCTCAAACTCAAGATATGCCATTGTACCTGTTGCGTCCTGTGTAAGGGTCTGGTCAATTCTAATTCCGATTTCACTGCCTTTTACCATCTCACCTTCAACAAGATGTGCAGACAGTATTTTTTCTGTTAATGTTTGTCCCATAACAACTTCCTCCGTAAACTCATTTTTCTATATTATTTTAATACAAATCCTATGTATTTGTCAAGTCATACACACCTTTTATTTAAAACCGCATATTATAAAGCGGAGGTGTTTTAGATATGACGGATATATGTTTTATTGCATTGTTTACTGTGTTTTGTACTATGGGAATATACTTCTTTGTAAAAGAAATTACATCGGCACTTTTGAAAAACCATATTAAAACGAAAATTCTTCTTGAAGTACATAATTCCGATATTGATATTGAAGGTCAGATACGTTCGATTATTTCGGCAAATCCCGAAAGTGATATATTGATAAGCGATAAAAGTGAGAATGACGAAATAGGTATGATTCTTCATAAAATGTCCGCTGATAATTCGTGTATAATTTTAGACAACGTTAAAAGCTCCCAAAAATAAATTTTGGGAGCTTTTTAAATTATTTATCTTCGTTTTTTGCTATTTCTTTTATTGATGTTACAAGTCCTGCAAGTCCTTGTATTTCCGACGGTATAATTATCTTTGTAGCCTTGCCATCAGCGGCTTTTTCAAAACTTTCAAGCGCCTTTATTGCAATATACGGTTCACTCGGCTTTGAGTCGTTAATTCTTCTGATACCTTCGGCAACAGCTGTCTGTACTGCGATAATTGCTTCAGCCTCACCTTCTGCCTCTTTAATAGCAGCTTGTTTTTTAGCCTCTGCACGAAGTATTGCAGACTCTTTTTCACCCTCTGCCAAAAGAATTGCAGACTTCTTTTCACCCTCTGCACGAAGTATTGATTCACGTCTTTCTCTTTCGGCTTTCATCTGACGTTCCATTGCGTCTTGAATTTCAGCAGGAGGCATAATGTTTTTAAGTTCAACTCTGTTAATCTTAATACCCCATGGGTCAGTTGCCTCGTCAAGAATTGCACGCATTTTTGTATTTACAGTATCACGTGATGTCAATGTTTCATCAAGTTCAAGGTCACCTATAATGTTTCTTAGAGTTGTTGCAGTAAGATTTTCAATAGCCATCATAGGTCTTTCAACACCGTATGCAAACAATTTCGGGTCGGTTATTTGATAATAAACAACCGTATCAATCTGCATTGTTACGTTATCCTTTGTTATAACAGGTTGCGGCGGAAAGTCAACAACGTGTTCCTTTAAATTAACTTTCTTTGCAATTCGGTCTATAAACGGCACTTTAAAATGAAGTCCGACACCCCATGTTGCATAGTAACCGCCAAGACGTTCAATAATGTATGAATGTGCCTGTGGAACTATTTTGATATTTGCTACAATAATCACCAATATAATGATTAATAAAAGTATAATTGCTAATGGCATTTTAATCATCCTTTCTCTTTACAATAAGTTTTACACCCTCAATTTTTTCAATAACAGCCGTTTCACCTTTGAGTACATGAGAGTTGTCTATACTTCTTACAGTCCAGACTTTTCCGTCAACTTTGCCCTCTCCCAAGCCTCTGATATTATCGACATCGCTCGTTATCAAAACTTCTTTACCAACCAAACTTTGAGCATTTGTTTCAACATTTCTCGGTTTGAAAAATTTCATTGAAATCGGTCGTAAACACAGTATACAAATAAATGATACCGCAATAAACACAGCCATTTGAACATAGAAATTTACACCTGAAAATGCCGCAATCATTCCTCCTAATGCACCGATTGCAAACCAAATGCTGACAAGCTGATAAGTAACTGCCTCAAGAATAATAAACGCTATTATTCCCAAAATCCATATTACAGCCTGTTCCATAACTATAACCTCCCTCTATTTCATTATATATTAAAAGTTATAAACTTACAATAGTTTTTCAAAAATATTTTTCACATATGTTTTTCTTTTACATATTATATATTAAAAGATTACAGAGGTGGGATATATGCTTAATTGTTGTATGAGAGGTTGTTCAAAGGCAGTTGGGCTGGCGGCTTTGTCATTTTGTGCAGGTGTGATAGCGGGAGCATTTCTTCCTATGTCTATTATTGCGGTAATCGAAATGATTTTTCTTCTGCTTTTTGGGTATTTGTGTTTGTTTAAATGGTAGAAAGGAGTAGGTAAAAATGAAAATCGTTGTCGTTAAAATGCCAAAATGTCTTAGAGGTATCGTTAAAACAATTTTTAAAATGTAGTACATAGAAAAAGGAAAGCAACTTAATGCTTTCCTTTTTCAGTATTATAAATTGCTTACCCAATTTTTAATTTCTTTTTCCGATATACCGTTTACCATTTTACCTGTTTGCCATTTTGCATTCGGGCTCAGTTTGCTCAAAACATCAACTGTCTTACCCATACCGCTGCCACCTGAAGTTGCAAACGGAACGATTGTTTTACCTGACAAGTCATAGTTTTCAACAAATGTATCTATAATTGTAGGTGCAACGTACCACCAAATTGGGAAACCAATTAATACTGTATCGTAATCTGCCATATTGTCAAGCTTGTTTGCTATTTTCGGACGTGAGTCGGGATTGCTCATTTCAACTGAACTGCGACTTGTTTTATCTCTCCAGTCAAGGTCTGCATTTGTATAAGGCATTGTAGGTTTAATTTCAAATAAATCCGCATTAGCCACTTTTGCAATTCTTTCCGCTACGCTCTTTGTAACACCGCTTGCGGAAAAATATGCTACCAATTTTTTACTCATTTTAAATTCCTCCTAATTACTTATTGAATCCGCTGTTTGTAATCCATTTCTGTATTGTCTGTCGCTTGTGTTGTTTCGCCTGCAACACAACCTGTTATACCGCAAAATACAAGCGAGCTGTAAATTCATGTTATTATTGATATTATTCTTTTTATTGTGTTTCTCTCCTTTTAGTTTTCTTTTGGATAATGTTCATCATCAACAGGTTCAAGCCATTCATTTGATGTATTTTCACCCGGACACTCAACTGCCAAATGGCTGAACCAACTGTTTGCCTTTGCACCGTGCCAATGCTTGACACCTGCAGGAATAGCGACTATATCGCCCGCTTTCAGGCTTTGCGGTTCTTTGCCTTCTTCTTGATACCAGCCTTCACCGTCTACACATAAAAGAAGTTGACCGCCACCGCTTGTTGCGTGGTGAACGTGCCAATTATTACGGCAACCAGGCTCAAAAGTTACATTTGCCACAAATACCGTTTCATTCGGATTTGTAAGCGGTTTTAAATAACTGTTTCCGATAAAATACTTCGCATATGCCGTATTTGCCTCACCAATACCGAACATTCCTCCGTGATTTTCAACAGTAGTATCATCGGCATACACTTCTTTTACAACACGAAATGCCGACCACGCGTTCGGCCAACCCACATAAAAAGCAAGATGTGTTAAAATCTCTGCCATTTCTGTTTTTGTAACGCCGTTTTTCTTTGCGGTCATTGCGTGGTACTGAAAAGAACTGTCGATTAGACCTTTGCTAACCAATGCTGTTACTGTAAGTATTGATCTCATTTTTAAAGACAATTTATCTTCTCGCGACCATACTTCTCCGAATAATACATCATCATTCAGTTCTGCGAATTTCGGAGCAAAATCGCCTAAACTGTCCCTACCTGCTGTTTGTTTTACCATTTTAAATTCCTCCTAATTATTATTTTTTATTTCATTCTTTAAATAATCTAAATTAGATATTTGTTTTTCTAATATATGAATTTTGTCAAGCGCTTTTTTTCGTTTTTGACTTAGGATTTTAAGACATTCCTCGTCATTTTCGCCTGACAGTATCAGCTGCATATATTCATCAATATCTTCTTTTGAAAAATCTGTTTCATACAATGTCATTATCATACTTAATCTTTTTATATCTTCATCATCATAATGCCATTCGCCCATAACTCTTTTTACGGTTTTGCAAAGTTCCATACTTTCATATTCTTTTAAAATTTTTATGGGAATACAGTATTTTTCGCTTGCCTCTTCTATTGTCATAATTTCCTCCATAAAAAATATAGATGTCTTTTATTTGACATCTATATTCTATCACTAACAAGTACATATGTAAAATACTTATATTGTATTTCAAACTATACATTCAAGGCATTTCTTAATGTGTTTTATAAAAGAATTGACAGACGGTGAAACAGTACGATTTTTTCGCCAGACTATTACAGTTCCTGTTTCAAGCATCGGTGAAAGCGGTTTAAAGCATAAATCGTCGTAATACATATCACTGTCAATACACAGTGCCAAACCTACTCCGCCTTTTACAAGCGATTCGGTATTATATATAAGGTCACAGCTTGCCACTATTTTGATATTGTCGTAGCAATCACCGAACCAATTTTCTATTTCATTTCGTACGCTTTCACGTTTTGCGAATATCAAAGGCTGACCTGCTAAATCTTTGGGAGTAATATATTCTTTTTCCGCAAGCGGACAATCTTTTCGCATTATAACTCCCCATTTTTCTTTTTGCCCCAAACGCACAAATTCATATTTACTTATATCGACAGGCTCTTTCAAAAGACCAATATCAACAGTACCGTTTTCAATTTTATCTTTAATATCGTCAGCAATTCCACTGCAAACCTCAAACATTACTTTCGGATTTTCTTTTCTGAATGATGCCGCCAACTTTGCAACTCCACTCAATACACAAGTTTCTCCGCTTCCAATGGTTATCGTTCCCATAAGCATATCATCACTGTGTGACAAATCTTCTCTTATCTTTTCTTCTATATTTATAATTTCCTGTGCACGTTGTTTTAACAGTATTCCGTCCTCCGTAAGTGATATACTGTGTTTTCCGCGTTTAAACAACTTCACTCCGAGTTCTTCTTCCATCTGCATAAGCTGTCTTGATAAAGTAGGTTGCGTTACATTCAGTCTTTGTGCCGCTCTTGTTATATTTTCCTCTCGTGCAATCATCAAAAAATATTTTAATACTCTAAGTTCCATCGTAACCTCCGAATATTTGTTCTTTATTTTAGTTTATCACAACAATTAAACAAAGGCAATCCGAAAATTCCGAATTGCCTTTAATTTAATATTTTGTTTTACCAAATATGCACTCTGTCCTCAGGGGCAACATACATACCGTCATTTTCCTTTATGCCGAATGTGTCATAAAATTCCTGGTCATTTACAATAGTACGGTTTGTACGCAATTTATCAAGGCAATGAACATTTGTTTGAGAAACATATTGCATATATTCACGGCTTGAGCTTGACGCCCATGTTCTTGCTATTGATTTATATAATGCCTCGTAATTCGGATTATCAAGGTGAGAAACTATTTCCGTTATACAAGATACCGCACCCAAATCGGCTATATTTTCGCTCAATGTCAGCTCACCGTTTACAGCAATTCCCGGTGCTGCCTCTTCTCCGTCATAAAAAGCTTCAACATCCTTGCAAAGTTTTGAAAATGCACTGTAATCTTCTTCTGTCCACCAGTCAGTCGCATTACCGTTTTCGTCAAATTTAGCACCGTTATTGTCAAATGCGTGTGTAATTTCATGTGCAATAATATATCCGATACCACCTAAATTTTCTTCATATGATGCGTTTACATCATATATTGGTGCTTGCAATATTCCAGCCGGGAATGTTATACTGTTTGCCAATGAGTCATACATTGCATTAACCGTATAAACAGCCATGCCCCAATCATTTTTATCTATCGGTTCGTCTTGATGTTCAATCAAATTTTTCACCTGTTCTTTGGAGATTGCAAGCATATTTTCAAAATAACTTCCGCCGTCTGCAGCTGATTTAATTTCAACATCGTCCATATATGACTGAACATCTTCCGGATAACCTACATTAATTTGCATTGTATCAAGTTTTTTCAATGCCTTTTCCTTTGTGGTATCGCTCATCCATGTAAGCTTTTCAATCCTTGTTCTGTATACATCTATTATGTCACTTATCATTTTCTCGACATTTTGTTTTGCCTCTTTGCTGAAATAATTTTGAGCATATAATTCGCCAAGATAGTCATACATAATGTTTTCTATTGTTATAGTTGCTTTTTCCTCCGCGGTATAACTTCCCTCTGTTCCGTAAAACGCATTTTGGAAATCGGTTGACACTTGTGTAAATTCTTCATTTAACGTTTCGCCCCAACCCAACAATACTATAAGTTTGGCTCTTGTCTTTAAAACATCAATATTGTCTTTATTATAAAGTTCTCCGTTTTTCTCCAACAGACCAGCGTCCGAAACAAGGATTTTACCGTTATACTTCAATTTCGAATCCTTTAATATTTTTGAAATATCCATATTCGGTACTGCTTTCTGCAATTCTTCCAATGTATACAGATTGTATATTTTGTCAACATCAGCATTATCCTGTGTATCAAGCATACTCTCAGCAAGCTGTTTTTCAAAATCAAAATATGCCTCTGAATGTTTTTGAGCGCTTTCTTTAGTTTCTCCGCTCAATACTAAATTTTCAGTCAAATAATCTTTGTATGCTTTTATCTGCTCCGCATTGTCCGACATATATATATCTTTCGGCAATATCGGTGCTATCATATAAAAATCCGGTATATTTTTTGTGTTGTCCTTAAAATCAGCCGTTACCGAAAAATCACCCAATGCCGATATACAAAGCTCCTTAATCAATTCACTGTTTATTTCGTTTAAATCCTTAATTGTCTTTGCTTCATCAATTTTATCAAGATACGGTTTTATTGGAGTAATACCTGCTTTATTTCTTGATTCCGTATCTGTTATATTATTGTATAAGTCAGCTATTTTCTGTTCTTTTGTACCTTTTGCGTGTGATTGGTTTATTATATTTGCCAGCAAATCATTTATTCGCTCTGTATTTGTATCATCTAAGCTGTATGCATTACCTGCAATCAATCTACCGGGTTTTATTTCAAAATTGTTTAGTGCTTCTTTATTAACCGTTGCATAAAAATCGTCTTTTAAATTGCTGCCAAAAACCGCATATGTTCTTTTTATAAACAAATCCATTTGAGTGTCGGTTACATTTTCATCAGGTGAAAATACTCCCTCAGAAGTTCCTGCCACAATACCTGCGTCAAATACGTCCGCAAGTTCGGTTTCTGCCCACTTCGGTATGTCCGTAAAATCTTCTTTAGGTATTGCTATACGTTTTGTGTACTCGTTCAGTTCAGGCATTTTTCCAAAAGCACGCTTTAACATAACAAGTGCCTCTGCTCTTGTTACATTCCAATCTTCGTGAAGTTCGCCGTCCTCATATCCTTGTATAATATCCTCTTTCTTTACATTCGGATTATAATCGTCTGCCGCAACCAATAACATATCCGCAACCTGACCTCTTGTTACATATTGGTCTTTAGCCGATACGACATACATACTGCCAACAGCTATTGACAATGCCAATAGTCCTGAAACTACCTTTTTAATTTTCATCCTTTACCCCTCCGTTTTATAATTTTTAATCCAATATTCATCATCAACATTTGTCATTTTTCTTTTTAAATGCAATTTTGAAAACATCGTATATAACATTTTAACTTTTAATGACATAGTGACCTTTTCGGAAGTCTTATTTATTTTTCTTGCTGTTTTATCAAGTTTTTTCAAAAGTGAATTTTTAAATTTATCTGGCATATTGTCCCAAAAATATCCCCAAACACCTTGATAGACAGAATAAGTTCTTGCGACTCCCCAATAATCCATACTGTCCTTTATATCTTTAACCGTTGCTTTTAAGCCTCCGCCGCCTGCACTTGCAATTATAACGGCTCGTTTTTTCAGCATTTTAAAATCGGGACGATGAACCAACCACCTGTATCCAAAATGGTCAAGAAAACTTTTAATTTGACCGGGAATATGACCTACATAAACAGGCGAACAGAATATAATAAGACTTGAATCATCAAATGCGTCTAATATAGGTTTCAACTATTTATATCCACCGCACTTTTCCTCATCGCCTTTTATACACGCATAACACCCGCAACATATATGTGGCATATCCTCCGGCAAAGTAAATTCATAAACTTTATCAACATTTTCCAGCTTAGATATAAGATATTCAGCCGAATTATATGTAGTGCTGTTTTTTCGTTTATTGGAACGAATAAGTGTTATATTCATATTTTCCTCCGCAAAATTATTATATTATTTTATTCGGATAATCGGGAATAACAAGTGCGGCAATGATGTATGCCAAAATTCCCGTTCCGAAGAAAACTACAAGCACAACCCAAATTAATCTCACTATCGTTGAATCAATCCCCAAATATTCCGCTATTCCTCCGCAAACACCGCAGAGCTTTCTGTCAACATCAGATTTGTATAACTTTTTCATAATAATCACCCTCCGTTAATTATATTTTCCCCAAAACAAATAATTTGTTGATTGTAAAATCTTTACTTAATTATATATGTTTATTTTTTTAATGTAAATAGATTATAAAAAAAATTTATAATTATTTTTGAATTTTAATGTTTTTTTAAGGTTTCTGTCTTATACTTCAATTATGGAAACGAAATAAAGGAGGAATTCAAAATGTTAAAGAAAAAAATTACAACTCTATTAATCACAGTGGCTTTGCTTACTTCGGTAATGCCTGCGGCCTTTGCCGATACTACGGAACAGCCACCGCAAATACCGACGCAGTCACAAGGCGAACAGCCACCTGCAAAACCTGACGGAGATCAATCCGACGGTGAGCAACCACCGCAAATTCCTAACGGCGAACAACCGCAAGGTGATATGAATGTATCAATTCCGTTCACCGATGTTGCAAGTGATGCTTGGTATTATAATGTAGTATCACAAGCATACGGAAAAGGACTTATTTCCGGTATGAGTGATACAGAATTTTCACCTGAAAGCTCCGTTACAGGTGCTCAGATTATTATGATGCTTTACAGAGCAGACGGTAATACAGTCAGCGAACAAACAAGCGGTAATTGGTATGACGAGGCAGTAGATTGGGCTAAAGAAAAATCAATCATATCCGACAACAACGGTTGGACTTTTGACACAAATGCCGATTTAACACGTGAACAAATGATGGTATTTTTATATAACTATTTGCAATACAAAGGCAATGATTTATCGGCTTTAGATGATTTATCATCATATACTGACAGATCTGAAATTTCAGCATATGCCGAAAATGCAGTAAAAGCACTTGTAGGTAAAGGAATTATCGAGGGCGACGGCAAAACATTAAGACCGCTTTCGTCACTTACCCGTGCGGAAACAGCCGTAATTTTAATTAACGCAGTTGATTCCGTCAATCCGAGTGCTAATCAAGGTGGTATGCAACCACCGAGCAGTAATATGCCGGGCGGATTTGGCGGTTCGGATACAGTAACACAAGGCACATCTGCTACAACAATCACTGAGGGCGGAACATATTCATCAACATCATATTCTTCAACAGGTGATGACGAAAACGCACTTCGTATTGACGGTGCAACAGTTACACTTGATTCTGTAACAGTCGACAAGTCGGCAGGTTCTTCGTCAAATACAGAGGACGGCGATTTCTACGGTCAAAATGTCGCATTGCTTGCAACAAACGGTGCTAATGTTACAATTAAGAATGCAACAGTAAACTCATCTGCACAAAACGGTAACGGTATCTTCAGTTACGGCACAGGCACAACTGTAAACGTATCCGATTCAACTATTACAACAACTGCCGATAATTCCGGAGGTATTCAGACAACAGGCGGCGGTACAACAAATGCTGCAAACCTAACTGTAAACACAAGCGGCAACTCTGCCGCAGCAATTCGTTCGGACAGAGGCGGCGGTACAGTGGTTGTTGACAAGGGTACTTATACTTCAAACGGTTACAACTCCCCTGCCGTATATTCAACAGCCGACGTAACTGTTTCAAATGCCACTCTTACCGCAAACAATTCTGAGTCACTTGTAATTGAGGGTAAAAACTCAATCAAGCTTAATAATTGTGACGTATCGGGCAATATGAGTTCTACGGAAGGCAGCAGTTCTGACGAAAACGTACACAACGTTATGATTTATCAATCAATGTCAGGTGACGCAGAAGTCGGAACATCTGAATTTGATATGACAGGCGGTTCTCTGACAGGTAATAACGGAGATATGTTCTATATTACAAATACTCACTCAATCATCAATTTGTCAAACGTTGATATTACCAACAAAGACGCTGACGCTTATTTAATGCGTGTTACAGGTAACAGCGCTGCAAGAGGTTGGGGCAAAGCAGGTGCAAACGGCGCACAAGTTGAATTTACTGCGTCAAATCAAACGCTTAACGGCGATATTGCAGTAGATACCGTTTCCACTCTTAATATGACTCTTACAGATTCATCTGATTTTACAGGTACAATAAACATCATTGACAACGCACAAAACGGCACTGCTGTTGATAATAATGCAGTTGTTACAATCGACTCCGACAGTACTTGGACTTTGACAGGCGACTGTACTGTAACAAGTCTTGAAAACAACGGTACAATAAACTTCAACGGTCACACAATAACCCTTGCAGACGGTACTGTTTTAAACAAATAAACACATACAAAAAAATGAGCCTTGAAAGTACAGACATAGCCTTGAATTATCAGCATAAAATTGTCCAAGAATATGTTTTCGAACCCCCGGCTAAAAAATGATGTTTTTGTGGGTTTACAGCCACTTTGGAATGGCAATTCCGAAGTTAAAATCTATGCTGTTGCATAAATTTTGCATGATAAAACTCCGATGTAAATACATCGGAGTTTTGTTTATTATTCTTCATTAATTAATTTTGTTCCACATTCAGTGCAAAATTTCTGACCCTCTTTACAAATACTGCCGCAATTATGGCAATGTTTTTCTTGTTTCGATGCTTCACCACATTTAGGACAAAATTTAAAATTATTTTGAGCTGTATAACCACAATTTGAGCATTTATAAATTTTATCAGCGTTATTAGGAACTGTATCATAATTAGTCATTACTTCATTTTTCTTTGAGTCAACAGAACATTCTTTTACCGCTTTAGGTATCATTTCAAGCCATTTTTCTTTATCTCGTCCTACTACCACAAATTCATATTTTTCACCTAAACGAGTTTCAACTTTTATCATATTAGGTGAAGGAACAAGTGGATTAAACCCTTTGTCAACATTTGCTATATTTTCCAATGGTATTTTATCTAACTTGCTTCCCAAATTAAATGCGTGTGCTTGAAATACAAGATTTTTATTGGTTAATATCAAACACCCGCCTTTATTATGCGGTAGATTTATTCCTTTAACATTATATTGCATATTGGCTTTACCTTCATAAATAATGCTTTCCCCTTGCGATAACCAATCATTTGTTTGCATAATTCATATACCTCCTTTAAAGTCACATAGCAACTTTCTCTGCTTGTTCAAATTCTGTTTTATTATTTAATACAAAATTTCGTATCGATATCTCATATAAACTACCTACTATACCGATTATACCGCCAAAAATCAAATTGTATATTAATGCTACCACTATCGGCGTAGCACTTTCATATCTGGATATAATAGCAACAGGCTTCTTCAAAAGATCTTTACTGTACGTAAAATCTTTATATCCCGAATATACATTCAATATTCCAACCACTAAAGTCCATATTCCTGTTGCAAATCCATAGTATGTAATTGTACACATAGCAATTATAATTTGTACCACACCCAATGCACCCCATATAATTGCATTTGTCTGATTTTTTTGAGAAAGTTGTGTTATCAACTTTCTCACTTTTTCTTTTTCTGACGAATTGATAACATTATTGACATTGCTTGATGATTGATTAGATACATCGGCTCCGCACGAAGAACAAAACTTATTTCCTTCCACCAATTCACTCCCGCAGTTCTCACAAAATTTACTCATCGTTATATCTCCTTTTTAATATAAATTACTCTTCACTTTTATATGCTTTGCACAAAGGTTTTACAGTACCATGTTGCCAGCAAAACATACTTACTGTTTCACTATCTGTTATTTTATAATTTATTGATTTTTCAAATTCATTTTTTGTTCCAATATCCTCTGTTTCCAAAAATACTTTTGAAACCATTTTATTTTCATCATATATAACAATATACAAATCTACTGATTTTGTTGATGTAGTATTATTCTTAACACTAAAACTTATTTGTTTATTTTTGCTTAATAATCTGAATGTTGTACCGTTGAATATTATCATATCACCATCACCGGTAAACATCGGTTGTCCTTTCATTGTTCCCAATCCATCATATATAGCTATATCTTCGGCATCTATTCCTTTTCTTTCGGCACCTGTATAATTATATTTTTTTACACCGCCATAGTCGATTGAATATACGAAATTATTATAAAATGCGATTCTACCCAGAGAATCTCCGCCATTTCCGCATATACGCTTATATTGACCTGATTGGTCTATTTTAAATACCTCATATCCATATTCCGTTTCATGTGCAACATATAAATTTCCGTCATCTTCTGAATATACTCCATGTACATTACCTGATTTAACAATACTTTCAGATATTTTTATTCCGGTTTCATCATAAATTCCATTTTCACCATATATACAGTCAGGTGCTGATACTGAAAGCCACTCTGAAAAATAATTCCTTGTGAGATTTTTAATTTCTTCAATCTGCAATGTATCAAAATTTATAGAATAAAAATGATGTTCCCGAGGTTTTTCTAAATAAATCTCCAATATCATTCTATTTCTATATGTGTCATTGAATAATTGCTTAATTTTACCGCCTTGCAAATAAATATCATCTTCAGAGCTATATGGATTATTTTCTATCTCATCTGACATTTCTTTAATCCATTTATTAATATCTAAAATACTTTCTTCCGTTTTTGTGTCTATATCTATTGTTTTTAATATACTATTTTGATCTATATAATATATATTTCTATTATGAACAGTATAAAACGGTCTTCGGTTGTAATCACACGCATTTTCAGTTCCAAACATATTTACTGATTTAATTTTACTTAATGCATACTCTTTCCTATTTAATACAATATCATTTGCATTATTATCAATAGCATATACCCCAATCGTCAACATATTAAACATCATAACTATTAATAGAAACAAATGCAATAATTTTTTCATATTATTTTTCCTTTCTTTATATCTTTTGTATTATTATATCACATAATGTCTATTTCTGCATTCATATAATACAAACGGTGCTGACACGTTATATACAGTTCCACATTTTGGACATATTCCGGTATCCAACATCGTACCGCATTTACCGCAAAATTTAGCCATTGTTCTTTCCTTTTATAAACAAACAATATGAATTTAATAACCTATTCCATAATTTCTGATGATTTTATTTAAACTTCACAGTCACATAGTAATCAGACACTTCTCTGCAACCACCTTGAAATTGACTTGCACACATAAAAGAACCCCCAATATTCTTTTCATCTCCGGGTTTATGTTTGCTTATTTCTGACTGAATATCTTGTGTACTCAACGAATTGCTACTATATCCGCAATAAGGACAAGTAATCGAATAACTTTTTCCAGATGAGGAAACATCAACGCTTGATGATCCGCCTATAATTTCAAAATCTGTTGCCACATTGCTACTTGATGTAGATTTACTTTTTGTTGTCGATTTACTTGTATTTGAAGACTTACTCTTGGATGATTGATTTATTCCTGACTCACTTATTGTATCATCTATCGCCATATCTTCTATCGCCATATCTTCTGTTTCTGCCAACATTGAAATTTCTATCGACATTCCCGTCTTATCTACGACATAATTAATCCCGTTTTTATGATAGTAATTCTTATAATTATCTTCGCTTAATGCCTCATCAAACATATCTTTTATTTTATCTTTATCTATTTCGTTATCTATTATAGAAAAAGCATTTATCGCATTATCTAAAAATCCCCTGCCATTGTTGCCGATATCTTTTGTTGAAGCAAAAAATCTTATTTCTTTGATTTTATTGGTTTCACTGTCCTCGGATATAAACAAGTTATTATTTTTTAATTTCCACGAATATGAATTTATTAAACCGAGCTCGCTTATATCCGCATCATTTACAGAAATCGTGCTATTTGTTTTTTTATTATATTTTTCAATATATTCTTTAACCGTATATTTAAATTGCAAACCCGTTCCGCATTTTTCTACCGGGCTACTGCTTTGAGCACTGTCCGATGTCGAATCCTTTTGAGCAAGATATGCTGATGTATCTACGTCCTCCATAATCGGATTCAATATAAGACACGCAACAATTGATAACGCCAACACAATCACTGCCGTTTTTATATTATTTTTCGGTTTAGGTAAATTCGGATTGATTGTATTATATCTAATTAATTCTTTATTGATTGAATTATATTTTATAAATGCTATAATACAAACAGGCAAAGCAACCACCTTTGACGCTATCGATAATGCAGACATACCGTCAAGCAACGTCTTTACAATACCCGGTTTAAACCAATATCCTTTATCATAAAACGGAAGCAAGATAATTGTGACAGCTACACATATAAGAATTATATTAATATATAATTTACGACTTTTTTCCGCTTTGACATAATCGGCATTATTTTTAATGTCGCACCCAAAAATCTTTTTTAGTTTCCCGTTTGGTGTGTAATTAAAATTTTGCTGTTGATTTTCTTGAGGTTCAGGTTTTACTTCGTAATTCTCCTGCGTTTCAATTTTAGTTCCGCAATTCGTACAGAATTTAATACCATCACTTAATTCTTTTCCGCATTTTATGCAAAATTTGCTCATCGTTATACCCCCTAATTTTAATATTTCTATAAGTATTATATCATATTGTGTCTATTTGTCAAGGTTTACGTCTTGTATATTGTGTCAATGAACAACAAATTATATTAAAATAATATCAAGGAGGCGATTCAGTGAACAATATCAATTACGTCAATCTCGGCGAAAAAATTAAATCTACTCGCAAAGAACGCGGATACACCCAAGAAAAATTGGCAGAAATATGCGACATTTCCACAGGTTTTCTCGGGCATATCGAACGTGGTACAAGAAAGCTTTCTTTAGATACATTATTTTGTATCGCAACGGTTTTAAATGTCAGTATAGATTATCTTTTAATAGACTCGGCAAACAAATCAGACAATTTTCTTGAACAAATGGATTCGGTTGCTCGTTCTTTAAATCCGTCAGCCTACAACTCTTTTCGCAAAACCGTTAAAATTCTTGCGGAACATATTGATGAAATGTAACAAAAAAGACTTTCTATATCTACCGTTTTAATTATATCGGTACCCATATAGAAAGTCTTGTACTTTTTGTCCAATTTTAATTTATTTCCAACATTCCGTTGTAATACACATCAACCGTTGAGGACGCTCCTGTCAAAAACATATAATATTTGCCTTTATGATTATAATGCGGCATTCCGTCCGTACTCAACAAATTATCATACTTCGTCTTTGCCATATCGTATGCCTGCTCGCTTGTGA
>OLVX01001291.1_pt1 | contig 21907 bp, 22 predicted proteins | sample 1673271 | NCBI WGS metagenome assembly OLVX01 (sample SAMEA3178939, study PRJEB25190) | human gut metagenome | biome: human gut; feature: human-associated habitat; material: faeces | place: Austria | collected 2013
ACAGCTCAAGTATGATAGAATAAAGAAATAAATAATAGGAGATTGTGAAATGAAAAAACCAGAATTATTGGCCCCAGCAGGGTCTTTTGAAAAAGCTAAGGTTGCATTTATGTATGGAGCCGATGCTGTATATTGCGGAACTGCTTCACTTTCACTTAGAAGTAGAGCAGAAGTTGACGATAACGACTTGGAAAAAACAATAAAATATGCACACAGCATTGGAAAAAAAGTGTATGCAGCACTTAATATTTATGCATGGGACACAAATTATGAAGAAATTGAAAAGCAGGTAAAAATGCTAGATGAAGTACATGTTGATGCAATAATTGCATCTGACGGTGGAGTTATTCAAAAGATTAGAGAGATTGCTCCAAACATAGAAATACATGTAAGTACTCAGGCAAATGTTGTAAGCTATCATGCTGCAAAGTTTTGGTATGATAATGGAGCTAAAAGAGTAATTCTAGGCAGAGAAACAAGCAAAGATCAAATTCAAGAGATAATGAAGAATAAGCCAGAAGATTTAGAAGTTGAAATGTTTATACACGGCGCTTTGTGCTGGGCATATTCTGGAAGATGTTTCTTAAGCGAATATTTATCTTGCAGGTCAGCAAACTTAGGTGATTGTTCACAAAGCTGTAGATGGGCATATAATATGTATTTAGAAGAAAAGAATAAACCGGGAAATCTAATGCCTGTTGAAACAGATGAAAATGGAACTTACATATTATCATCAAAAGATTTGTGCTTGATAAAAGAAATTCCACAAATAATAGAAATGGGTGTTGATAGCCTAAAGATTGAAGGAAGACTTAAAACAGAATATTATTTAGCATCTGTTGTAAATGTATATAGAAACGCAATAGACGATTACATGGCAAATCCAGAAGGATATGACTATACAAAATATTTGAAAGAACTTGAAAAAGTAAAGACTAGAGGACTTACAACTTTCTATTTTAATGACAGAAATAATAAAGATTTCCAAGAATACGAAGGAAAACAATATAATCCAGATTATGAATTTGGAGGCAAAATTCTTGAAGAAAAATCAGCAAATTCAAGAGTATTAATAGAAATAAAGAACAAATTAAGTGTTGGAGACACATTGGAATTGATAATCCCAAATGAAATAAAACCAAAGGCATTTACAATAGAAAAATTATATGATAGTGAAACTAGAGAAGAAATAAGCACAGTAAATCCAGGAAAACAAGGACAGACAGTAATATTAGAAATTCCTTTTGAAGTGAAAAAAGGGTGGATATTAAGAAGAAAAAAATAATAAAAAAGGCATAAAATTTTAATGTTTTATGCCTTTTTATAGTTTAAGTACTTACTGTATTTTCTAAATTAGCTAATTTATATGATAATATTAAACTAACAAAAAATATAGGATAGCAAATTAATCCAACAATGCCATGCGCAAAACCTGGAAATAGCACGAAAACAGAACCGATAGTGAATCCGATAATACATAATGAAGTTGCCTGATGATATTTATCAAATAAATATTTTATAATTCGTATCCACAGTAAACAACCAAAGAAAAGCCCGATTCCCATTGGAACTAAAATGTGGAAATTGATTGTTGCAACTGCATCTATGTATGTTGTGTAAACTCCTAAACACATTAAAATTACAGTATTGCTAATTCCTGGTACTACAATTCCAACAGACATTAAAAAACCAGAAAGTATTAAATATAAATAACTTGACGAAGCGGAATTTGTAGTGCCTAACCCTAAAGATTTTTCTATAAATATTAGAGCAATTCCAAATAAAAAAGAAATAATCATTGGAATTATATTTTTTATTTCAACATATTTATTAGTAGAGGCTTGTTTAAAAAGAGAGGGAATGGTTCCTAAAATGAGCCCAATAAAAGCATAGCAAGATTGAAATTTATATAAGGAAAAGAAGTATTTTATAACATTTCCAAACAATACTACGCCAACTATTCCGCCGAGTCCAATTGGAAATAAGAAAAGAAAATTTGTCTTAAAATCCTTAAAAAAATTTATTATGCTATTAACAAGTTTTTCATAAATGCCAAATATAACGCAAAATACTCCACTGCTGACACCAGGCAGAATAGCACCAAATCCCATCAATATACCAATTAAAAAATTGTAAAAGTATTTCATAAATTACCTCCAGATGATATAATATATGCAATATAGGAACAATTTATTAGAAAAGAGATGATAGTATGAAAAATTTAACATTAAGAGAAAAAATCGGTCAAATGTTGATTATAAAAATACAGGGAAAAGAAATAACAAATGAAACAAAGAGAATGATTGAAGAATATAAAGTTGGAGGAATAATTCTTTATAGGAAAAACTATGACACATATGAAGAAATGATAAATATAATAAATGAAATTAAAAAGGTAAACCACGAAAGTGGTAATATTCCGCTATTTATAAGTATAGATCAAGAAGGCGGAAGGGTAAACAGAATGCCTCGAGAGTTAAAGAACATAAAGAGTGCTGGAAAGCTGGTTGCAAAGGATAATATAGAAATAATAGAGCAGGCTGGAATGGTAACTGCACAAATGTTAAAAGAATCTGGTTTTAATATGGATTATGCACCTGTGTTAGATATACAGAGATTTGAGGATGGGCATGCTATTGGAGACAGGTGCTATGGTAAAAATGCAGAGGAAGTAAGCAAAAATGGAATACAAATAATGAAAGAATTAGCTAATGGAGGAGTGATTCCAGTTATAAAACATTTTCCCGGTCATGGACTTACAAAAAAAGATTCACATTTTTTCTTGCCAGTGATAGACGCTAAAATTGAAGATTTAGAAAAAGAAGATATATTACCTTTTAAAAGAGCAATTGGGCAAAATGCTGAAGTTATAATGGTAGGGCATTTAGTTGTAAAAGATGTAGATAAGAAAAATCCTGCATCTCTATCAAAAACGATAATTAATGATTATTTAAGAAACAAATACCAATACAAAGGTCTAGTAATGACAGACGATTTAAAGATGAGGGCAATAAGCTTAAGATATGGATATGTAAAAGCCACGATGAAAGCATTCAAAGCAGGAGCAGATATAATAATGATAGGAGCGCCTCACAACACAGTAATTCATGCAATACATAAAATAGAAAAGAATGTTAAGAATAAAAAAATAGACATAAATCAAATAGATAAAAGTGTGGAAAAAATAATTAAACTTAAAGAAAAATACAACATAACAGATGAAACAGCAAAAGGTTGTAACATTGAACAAATAAACAAAAAAATTGCAGAAATAAATGCACAGTTATAATTTAAAGTGGTCATGCACGTTATCAAATTTTTTTCATATATTTAAAGTATGATGAAAAATGGAGGTGCGTGTATGCTAACCATTTCTTTAATGGGATTTTTAAAATTTTTACAAACAGCAGTGTTTGTTGTAGGTTATATTTCAAACAATAATTTATTTCCAGAACCACTTTCATCAGAAGAAGAAAAAATTTATTTAGTAAGAATGTCTGAAGGCGATGAAGAAGCGAGGAACATATTAATAGAAAGAAATTTAAGGTTGGTGGCACATGTATGTAAAAAATATGCGTCTACAAACGTTGACCAAGAAGACTTAATTTCCATTGGTACTATTGGTTTGATAAAGGGAATAAATAGTTTTAAAATTGAGAAAGGGGCAAGGCTTTCTACATATGTGTCTAGATGCATAGACAATGAAATACTCATGTATCTGAGAAGCACGAAAAAACTTGGGGCAGAAGTTTATTTGGAGGATACTATTGGAAAAGATAAAGATGATAATACTGTAACATTAAAAGAGGTTTTAGAGAACAATGAGAGAAATATTGAAGATGAAGTAGATTTAAAATTTAAAATAAAAAGATTATATGAAAAGATTAGAGAAATTTTAAAAGACAGGGAGAAAACTATAATTGAGTTGCGTTTTGGCTTAAATGGAGATAAGCCAAAAACACAGAAGCAAATTGCGAAGATGATGGGGATATCTAGAAGTTATGTTTCAAGAATTGAAACAAAAGCAATTGGAAAATTAGCAAAAGAATTGAAAGAGTAAAAGAAAAAAATATTTTAGAAAAAGTAAATAGTCATTTTAAACTCAGAAAAAAGTCAAATAATGTCGAATTATTGGAGATGTAAGCTTGAAAAGTGCAAAATATGATGTTATAATGAAAAACGTATCATAGTAGAAAGGAGTATGTACTATGGGTATCAAGCTGACTACAGAAGTGAAAGAAGTCATCCATCAGATGATAGCAATTACTAAAGAATTTGAACTTAGGATGATGAACACACTAGTACTGTTTGATGCGCTTCTTTTGAATCGGCTTTTTGCCACTTCAATGGAAGTATCTTCGAGCTGTAAGCTGGAGTTAATTTCTGATGATGTGCAACGGATTCTTAGAAACTGCTACCGCGAAGATGCAAATGAGGATGGAAACAAGACAGAAAAAAATAGCACTGATGCTGTATTTTCTTCGGAACATGAAACAAAGACTACGGAATGTTTTACTGAAAGTAAAGCATACCAAGAAGATGACGTTCATATCTTTACCTCGTGCATTGTTGATGCATGTGGAACAAATTGTGGAGGTGTTGATTTTTCACAGGATCTGGCAGATGTTTTTACCTATGCAATTCAGATTGTGACAGATGAAAAACGTGAATGGGTAACATTAAAAGACATTGCTATTTCTTTTTCCGAAAACTTATCTAAAGCTATGATGGAACTTTTGGGAGAATGGGATACTGATATTTCGGAATTCCAAAAGAACTACAATGAAGCAACTTCCAACATGGAACAGGAATTTTATATTCCGACGTCTCTTACAGGATGTGTAACAATTTTGAACAGTAAATTTATTGATAATCCGAATTGTGAAATTCTTGGACGGGATGCTGAATGTGAAGAAATTTGGCGCAACATGATGAAGAAAACAAAACGCAATGTAATCCTTGTGGGAAAACCTGGCGTTGGTAAATCTTCCATCGTGTATAAGCTGACTTCTGACATTGTTAATCAGAGATGCCCTGAAATGTTTAATGATTTTATCGTTCTTTCTTTGGACGTGAATAACATCATTTCTGGAACTACTTTGAGAGGACAGGCAGAAGAACGGTTTCAGGACCTCATTGAATTGATGAAAAAACATAACAATGTTATCCTGTTTATCGATGAGATTCACATGATTGTTGGCGCTGGTGCTGTCTCGCATGGAGAAAAACAAGATCTGTCTAATGCATTGAAGCCCATTTTGGCTGGCGATGATGCAATTGTCATTGGTGCAACGACTGATGAAGAATATGCACAAACATTTGGCATGGAAGGAGCTTTGAGGCGCAGATTTAAGACAATCACAGTAAGAGAACCTCGTACCACGGAAGTCTACGACATGCTGAAGGAATCTATTAGGCAGTTGGAAGAATTCCATGGAGTTCGCATTTCTAAGAAGATGGTCGAAATGATTATTTTCTACTCTTCGTGTTTCAACTACAACACAAGCAATCCAGACCGCACGAAGGACTTGATTGATGTGTCTATGGTTACTGCACGTATGAGTGGTAAAGATCGCGTTGACCGTGAATCTATTATGAAAAACTTTGGAGCAAACTTCGAAGAATTTCGTAATATGTCTGAAGAAATGGTACGAAGCACAGCTTACCATGAAGTTGGACATTTTATTGTCCAGCGTTTTTCTGATAAGCTTATTGACCGGAAGGCAATTGCTATTTCTATTGTTCCTGCTGAAGGCTATCTTGGCTTGACAGTGACTGACGCGACTGATAAAACTGTAAATAAGGATAAATCGTATTTTACGGATTTGATTGCAGATTTGTTGGCTGGCCGAATTGCTGAAAAGCTTTTTATGAAGTCTGAAAATAATGCAGGGGCTGAGAGTGACTTGGAGAAAGCAACGAAAATTGCGTTTAAAATGGTAACCCAATATGGTATGGCCAGTAGGCTTGGGGAAAACCAAATTTATTTGAACGACAAGGATTATCAGATGCAGACTCCGGCAGTTACCGAAATTGTTAACCGAGAAGTCCAGAAAATTTTAGAAGAAGCGGCTAAAAAGGCAACGCTGGTCTTGGACGAACACCAAGAAGTGGTAGAGGAGCTGGTTAATGAGCTTACGAAAAAAGGCATGCTGAGCGGAAAAGAGCTTAATTCTATTATTGAACTTTATGAGCAAAAGCAGGCTGTGACCGTATAATAAACACATAGTATATCGCAATGGCAGGGAAGTTTTCCCTGTCATTTGCTATACTAAAATTTGATGACGAAAAAAGTTGAAAAAATTTGAATAATGAAGTATAATAGAAAACGACACATTTAAAGATATTAAAACGGTTTGAAAAGTATTTAGTATATAAAGAAAAATAACAGGGGAAGATTATGATAAATATACTTTTTTGTGGTAATTATAAAGTATTTGATGGAGCATTAACAGAGCTTATATCTATTACAAATAAAACAAGCGAAGCGGTAAATTGTTATATATACACAATGGATGTTTCTAGAATTAATCCGGATTTTATTTCGATGAGTGATGAACAAATTGATTTTTTAAATAAAGTAATTAAATCAAAGAATTCAGAGAACAAAGTTACCAAAATAGATGTTACAGAGATATATGAGAAAGAATTTGGTCATGGAAAAAATGAAAACGCATATTGTACTCCTTATACTTTGTTAAGGTTGTTTGCAGATATTGTACCAAACATGCCAGAAAAGCTTTTATATTTAGATATAGATATGATGGCTGCAAAAGACATAGCCGAATTATACAACACAAATATTGAAGAATATGAGTATGCAGCTGTTAAGGAAAAGTATGGTTCTAAAATAATCAGACCAGATTACATTAATGCTGGAATGTTATTGCTCAATTTAAATAAAATTAAAGAAACGGGCTTACTAGAAAAGGCAAGAGCTTTAATAAAGAAGAGAAAATTACCATTTGCAGACCAAGATGCTATTTTCTGGAGTACTACTAGCAAACTTTTATTACCAAGAAAATTCAATGAGCAGGCAAGCTTTAGAAGACAAGATACAGTTATTTGCCATTTCTGTAAAAGGCTTATGTATAAACCATATCCGCACACAGAGAACTTTAAACAATGGCAAATTGATGGAATTCATAAAGAACTAAAATGCTTTAGATTTGATGATGACCTAAATGAATATTTGGAATGGAAAAAAGAATTTGAACAAAGAAGTTGCAAATCTGAAATGATTGAGAAAAAGTAAATTCTAGAGGAAAAAAATATTTTAAAAAATGAGATATAGATGGAAGATATAAATTAAATATTATCGAAAAAAATAGAAAAAAGTTGAAAACAACTTTTATAGGAGGAAAATTAAAAAATGAGCAAAAATATAGTACCAGTTTTCATGGCAGTAGATGATGGATACATTCCTTTTCTAGGAGTAGCACTAAAATCTGTTATAGAAAACTCATCAAAAGGAAATAAATACGAGATAAAAATATTATATACAAAGGTATCGGAAGAAAATAAAAACAAAATAAAAGCATATGAAACAGAAAATGTTAGTATAGAATTTGTAGATTTGAGTAGCAAGCTACATGAAATTGAAGATAAATTATATACACGTAACTATTTTTCAAATACAACATATTTTAGATTGTTTATACCAGAGCTTTATCCAGAATATGATAAAGCAGTTTACATAGATAGCGATACTGTAACTTTAGCAGACATTGCAGATTTATATAACACAGATATGGGAGATAATTTAATTGCAGGAATTCCAGACGGTGCAGTACAAGCAATACCTGTATTCCAAGAATATGTTGAAAAAGTTGTTGGAGTAATAGATTATAACAATTATTTCAATGCAGGAATTATTGTAATGAATTTAAAAGCTTTAAGAGAATACAAGTTCCAAGAAAAATTCTTATATATGTTGGGAAAAATTAAATTTGAAGTTGCACAAGACCAAGATTACATGAATAGATTGTGCAAAGGTAGGGTAAAGCTATTAGGGTTTGAGTGGAACAGAATGCCAGCAATGGGAAAACGTGAAGGAGCTATTAATTTAGTACATTATAATTTGGGTTGCAAACCATGGTACTTCGACGATGTATTATATCAAGAGTATTTTTGGAAATATGCAAAAGAGACAGAATTTTATGATGAAATAAGAGCTATGAAGAGTAAATACACAGATGCAGACAAAGAAAAGGATGATGCAAATAGCTCAAAACTTATAGAATTGGCTAAATTAGAAGCTGATTGTGTTGGTGATGATAGAAAAAAATAGGAGATAGTTTTAATGGATACAAAAAAATTGTTAGCAATTTCGAAAAAGGCTAGACAAGAAAGAAGACAAGAGAAGGAAAAGAGAAGACAAGAAAAATTACAAGTGGCAGAAAATGAAGAAGAAATTGTTGAAGAAATGCTAAAAAATCAACCAATAAAAGTAAGAGAAAAGCGAGAAGCAAGAAGTGCATTAGAAGAAAATGATGGGCAAATAGAGAAAGCACAAGATAGGTTGGAAGTTTTAAAAAAGATAGAAGAGTATGAAAGAGAAGGCAAATTTGACGTAGATGTTGAAGAAGACCCTCCTACAATAGTACTAACACCAGAAAACATAGACTATCTTAGAGAAAAAATGTCTAGCAAAATAAAAAGAATATTTGCCAACGAAATGGGCGAAAGATTTCTAGATAACTTACTAAAAAACAACAAATTAATAATAAAACAAGTAAATGGAATAGAAAATTTAAACAAAGTAAAAACAGGAGCATTAATAACATGTAACCACTTTAATCCATTTGACTGTTTTACAGTAGAAAAAGTTTTTAGAATGTCTGAAAATGAAAAAGATAAAAGGCTATACAAAGTAATAAGAGAAGGAAACTATACAAATTTTCCAGGATTATATGGCTTCTTCTTTAGAAACTGTGATACATTGCCATTAAGCTCAAATAAGAGAACAATGGTAAACTTTATGAAAGCAGTAGACACAATATTACAAAAAGGAGATTATATATTAATATATCCAGAACAAAGTATGTGGTGGAATTACAGAAAACCAAAGCCACTAAAAAATGGAGCATTTAAGCTGGCTGCAAGAAATAATGTACCAGTAATACCAATATTCATAACAATGGAAGACAGTAAACTTATTGGTGAAGATGGATTCAACATACAAGAATATACAATAAACGTGGAAGAACCAATATATCCAGACGAAAAACTAACTGAAAAAGAAAATACAGAAATAATGAAACAGAAAAACTTTGAAACCTGGAAGAATGTATATGAAAAATTTTATGGAATTCCACTAAAATACACATGTGAACAATCTGGAGAAGAAAATGTACATTGTTAAATGCTGATGGAATAATAAATATAAAACAATAAATAAAAACTGTGAAGTATTATTGCTCCACAGTTTTTTGAAAAGAAGGAGAGTACTAAAATGGAGAGAAAAACACTGTATTATAGTGATGAATTAAATGATGAACTTGCTCCAGCAACTATACAATCAAGAGTAATAGACGAAAAGTTTAAATATAAAAAAGGTTTAATTTGGAATGTATGTTCATTATTTATTCAGAATGTACTAAGTATGCCAATAAAATGGGTATATTTAAGAATAAAATTTAGACATAAATTTGTAGGAAAAGAAAAACTAAAAGAATGTAAAAATCAAGGTTATTTCATGTACGCAAATCACACACAACCATTTGCAGATACATTTATACCAAGTGTTGCAGATTATCCTAAAAGAAACTTTTTAATAGTAAATCCAGTAAACATTTCACTAAGAGGAACAGGAACATTAGTCGAAATGCTTGGTGCAATTCCAATTCCATCAGACATAAAAGCAATGAAAAACTTTTTAGCAACAATAGAAGAAAAAATAAAAAACAAAAATTCAATAACAATATATCCAGAGGCCCATATTTGGCCATACTATACAAAAATAAGACCATTCAAAGCAGTGTCATTCAAGTATCCAGTAAAATTAAATGCGCCTGTGTATTGCATAACAAACACATATCAGAGCTACGGTAGACACAATAATAAAATACAACTTGTTTCATATGTAGATGGACCATTTTATCCAAATGAAGAACTACCATTAAAGGAAAGACAACAAGATTTGCGAGATAGAGTATATGAAAAAATGGTGGAGAGAAGCGGGAATAGCAATATAGAACATATTAAATACGTAAAAATTGAGAAGGCCGTTGAAAAATAATAAGATAAATAGTAATAAAAAAAGGTATGAAAACAAAAGAAACAAAGGGTATTATATTAATTACTTTAGTAGTTACAATAATAATGGAACTTTGAAGGGAACAGTAGCAGGATATACTGGAAATGTAAATATAAATATAAGAAATGGATATACAGCTAACAGTGAGCTAATAAATGGATGCTATGTAATTACATTAAAATAATAAATACGGGATAAGACTTAAAAGATCTTATCTCCTATTTTAATGTAAGATATAAATTAGTGAGTTCAAAGTAAAAGATGGAATTTTACATTTTACACTTGAATTTCTACATTCTTTTGATATAATAACTTTATCTAACTTATAAAAAATCAAGGAGGAATTTACATGAAAAAGTCGTATATTATTATAGCAGTGGTTGTAGTTATAATGCTTGCTGCAATTGGAGTTTGTGCTATTATAAACAACAATTCTCAAAATAAAAAACAATCGAAAGAAAATTCAACAAATATAGAAGGAACAACTAATACAGAAAATTCTACAAAGGAGAATAACACAGAGAATAAAGCCGAAAATATACAAAATAATCAAATAAGCAATGAAAGTGAGGAAAATAATATGTATAGTACAGGAAAACATCATGCTGAAATAGTTGTGAAAAACTATGGAACAATAGCATTAGAATTAGATGCAGATGTTGCACCAATAACAGTTGAAAACTTTGCAAATTTAGTAAATGAAGGATTTTATAATGGGTTAACTTTCCATAGAATTATATCTGGATTTATGATTCAGGGAGGAGACCCTCTTGGAAATGGAACAGGAGGAAGCAGTAAGACTATTAAAGGTGAGTTTGCTTCTAATGGAGTAAAAAATTCAATTTCTCATGTAAGAGGAACTATTTCTATGGCAAGATCTTCTATGCCAAACAGTGCAAGTTCACAATTCTTTATTGTGCACAAAGATAGTACATTTTTAGATGGACAATATGCTGCATTTGGAACTGTTACAAGTGGAATGGAAGTTGTAGATAAAATATGTGACGAAACAGCAGTTGAAGATGATAATGGAACTGTTGCAAAAAATAATCAACCAGTAATTGAAAAAATAACGATGATAGACTAATAAAAACAGAAATAATTTATGTTTTTACAAAATTCAACTGATAGCTCGCATTTTGAGTAGCGGAAGGAGCTTCGACCAAGAGCAACATGTTGAATTTAAGAAAACAAATTATTTCTGTTTGTGTTATGCTGAAATGAACAAATTGAATTTATATTATTTAAACAAAGTAAGTACAAGAAAGGACGAACCATATGAACGAAGAAAATGCTCAAGTTATTTATGATTTACTTGATAGAATTAAGGTAACAGATGAAAATAGAGATAGAATGGAAAAAATAAGAAAGTTTCTTAGCGAGAGTAAATTTCAAGAGGCTTTAGATGAATTGCAAATTTTACAGATGTCTGGCAATGTTGAATATGAAGACTATGCAGAGGTTAAGGAAAAGGAAAGAAAGATAAAAGAAAGAAAGCAAGAAGAAGGACTAGGATACCCTGTTGAATTAGCCGATACTGAACTTGAAAAGAGATATATTGGTTTGCTTCTAAATGATGTAAAACAGATTTCTGCATATTATTTTCTATATAAAGATTGCTTGTTTTTAGATGAACAATTGTTAGATGTGTATAAAACAGTATTGTTTACAGATGGTGAAAAGTATGCACCAGAAATTGCAAAAGAAGGATTTAATTTTGCAAGGACAACTGATGAGCTTATTGAATTTAAATATCAAATTCAAGTTGATTATGAAAATTCTAAATTTAAAATGGAAAAGACATATACAGAGCTAAAAAAATTATTTACACTTAGAAGATGTTGCAGAGAAAATCCTGTAAAACATGTACAAAATGAGATTGCAGACATAAGAAATTATGAATTGTACGACAAAATGACTGTTGAAGAAGTTGAAGGAGCTGTTGAACAGGTTACTGCAACGGAAAAATTTAAGAGGTCTATATTAAACGATGACTTGACAGGATTTTTGGTTAGAGGAGATAACACATTAACAAATGGTTTATCTATTCCATTTAAGATTTTGTCTAGTGTATTTAAGGGAATAAGACAAGGAGAAACAATGGCGTTTGCGATGCCATCGAACTCTGGTAAGAGTAGATTTACAATTAATCTAGCTGCATATATTGCATTAATGCATAAAAAGAAAGTTTTGTTAATTTCTAATGAGATGTCAGAAGAAAAAATGAAACTATGCTTAATTACTACGATATTAAATAACCCAGAAATACAAGAATTGCATGGTCAACACTTGCATAAAACAGAAGGCGAATTATTGGAATTTAAATTTAGACCAGATAACCCTTCTGCAGCAAAAGTTGATGAAAACGGATATGTTGTGAAAGAGGAAAATGAATCTCAAGCTGAATTCGCAAGGAGACTTTCACAAATATCAACAGAATTTACGCAGACAATAAAGGTAACTAACTGGTTTAATAAACAGGTTGCAAATTCAATATACTTTATAAACATAACAGACCACACAAACGATGAGTTAAAGAAAGTAATAATGAATTATTATTATAAAGAGCATGTTGAATATGTATTTTACGATACGCTAAAAACAGACATTGAAAACATTGGTAACGGAGAAGAGCTAAAGAAAACAGCAACAATTTTATCGAATTTAGCTCAAAACTTTAACATGTTTATAGGCTCAACTTTGCAACTTGCGGAAACTGCAACAGACCCTATTAATTTAAACATAAACGATTTAGCCGTTAGTAGGACTGTAAAAGAAGTATTAGATACACTTTGTTTGTTCAAACAAATACACAAAGAAAATTATAAAAATTATGAATACTCTTTAAATGAAGTAGACGATAAATTCTTTAATTTAAAAGATTATGATGATCCTGATGAAAGATATTATGCTTGTGTTGTTGATAAAAACAGAGCTGGAGCTAAACCAAAGCTATTATTTAACTTAAATTTAGCATATAACAGATGGGTTGAACTTGGATACTTACGATTAAAAGATGCTGAATAAATTATACTCAGCAAAAACTTCGCCCAATAGGGACGCCCCTTTTGGGGCGAAGTTTTTGCAATTTGGATTTGATGAGTTAAAAAATTAAAGGGGGGATATACGTGAAAAATAAAAAAATTAAAATAATGGCTAGTGTTGTTATATTAGTAATAATTATTATATTTTTTATTGCAGGTTTAATAACTTTGAAAAATACCAATAAATCAAATGATGAAAGCAATAAAGAAGTAAAAATAGAAATTACACAAGAAAAAAATGAATCAGCCGTTGTTTTGAAAGTAACATCTGTTGATGGATTGATTAGCATAAGTAATGAACAAATTGCTAAGATGACGGACTATGATAAGAAGCATGTTATATCTGTTACTGAGCATTTGTCTATAAATAAGGGGCATGGAACAGATTTTTCCACATTTGGTGAGACAATAAAATACGAATATGATAAGGGGATTATTTCGGAAAATTCAGAAGAAGCTTTCTGGAATTATGTAGAGAGCCATGGTGGGCTTGACACATGGCTAAAAGGTACGTTGGAATATTGTTTTGGAAATGAAAATGGAGTATATAATTTATATGAAATAATAAATCCAGAGGGTGAAAAATCAGATACATATACAGCAACGCAAAGTGGCACATATACTTTTACAGTAAAAGATTTGTTGTATAATAAGGAATATAAAAAGACAGTTGATGTGACTGTAGAAAAATAGGACAAGACGGAATTGTATACAAGAACATTTGAATTGAAATAGGTTGTTCAGCGCTAGGAGAAACAACTATATTTTAAATTAAAATAAATCAGAACGAGTACTTGTTCTAACAAGTGTTAAAATTAAAATATAATTATCAATTTGATATACTAATAACCAATTGGTTTTTATATGACATTCATAGAATTCGTTCACTTTCGGGTTCTAATATATGATTACAATATTTAGTAGGTAAAGTTTCTCTGATTGAAAGAATAGAAACAACTTTGACGAATTCAGTCTCATCAAAGTTGTTTCTATTTTTAAATTCTGGCTCTATTCTAATATTGATATTTTCTGTTTTAGGCAGCACTAATATATGCAGAAATTTCTTATTTATTCAAAAATTAAAAAATGTCATTTATTTGTCACTTTGATGATGTATTATAATTCCAGTAAAAGAAAATTTGAAAAGAAAGGAAAATATAATGGAAATTTTAAGAGTTGAAGATTTAGTTAAGACTTATGGAAAAGGTGAAAATCAGGTTAATGCAGTTGATCATATTTCTTTTTCGATAGATAAGGGAGAATTTGTTGCGATTGTTGGAGCTAGTGGAAGCGGAAAATCTACATTGCTACATTTGTTAGGAGGAGTGGATAGACCAACTTCAGGCAAAGTGTTCATAGATGGCAAAGACATTTATTCTTTAAATGATGATAATTTAGCAATATTTAGAAGGAGACAAATTGGTTTAATCTATCAATTTTACAATTTAATACCAATATTGAATGTAAGAGAAAACATAACATTGCCATGTGACTTAGACGGACAAAAAGTTGATGAGAAAAGATTAGATGAGCTAATAAAAACATTAGGGTTAGAAAAAAGAGAGAAGCATCTGCCAAACCAATTATCTGGAGGACAACAACAACGTGTATCAATAGGAAGAGCAATGATAAATAATCCAGCATTAATGCTAGCAGATGAACCAACAGGAAACTTAGATTCAAAGGCTAGTGACGAAATAATATCATTATTAAAATTGTCGAACAAAAAGTTTAACCAGACTGTTGTAATAATTACTCACGACTTAGAAATAGCAAAAGAAGCAGAGAGAGTTATAACAATAGAAGATGGAAAGATAATAAAGGATGAGAAAAATTTCGCCAAATAGGGACGCACTTTCTTGGGAGAAGAAGAAAAAATAATATAAATTTTGTCCAGTAAAGGAAGCTGTTTGGAAACGAAAAGTTAATTTCGCCCCCAAAAGGGCGTCCCTATTGGGCGAAAAGATGGAGAATATATAATGAATGTTTTAAATAAGTTGACTAAGAAAAATTTATTACTTAATAAGAAACGTACAATTGTTACTATTATTGGAATTATGCTTTCTACTGCACTGGTTTGTGCGGTCGCGGGGCTGGTTACAAGTGCACAGCAGACATTTGTAAATCTTATTAAGAATAGTGATGGTGATTATCATATTTCGTTTTCTAATGTGCCACAGGAACAGCAAAAATATATTACGCAGAACAATGCGGTTGATAGTTACTATACTACAAAAGAGCTGGGATACAGTGAATTCGAGAGTATTCAAAATGAGGATAAACCATATATTTATGTGGTTTCTATGAATGAAAAAGCTTTCGAAAAAGGTGCATATAAATTGATAGAAGGTCGAATGGCTCAAAATGAGAATGAGATTGTTATTCCACAACATTTAATTGATAATGGTAGAGTTAAGATTAATGTTGGAGATAAGATTACTTTAAATGTTGGAACAAGAGAACTAATGGACGGCAGTAAGCTTAATCAAAAAAATCCATATCTAGCAAGTTCGTCAAAAGAATATATATATCAAGAGACTGGAAAAGCTGGAGACAACGAAGATTATGAGGAGCAAATTGTTGATGAACAGGAAAAAGAATACACTGTTGTTGGAATAATGAAAAGACCTAATACGGGTGTAGAACCATATGCAGCACCAGGCTATACGGCAGTTACATATTCAAATGATGAGAAAAATGCAGATGGCACAGACAAAATAACATCAATAGGCACAAAATTAAATACAAATGCTTCAAATGAAATTTTATCAGCAGAAGAAAATGAAAAATCAGTGACAGCTGATGCTACAATAAAAAAATTACAAACAGCCAACTTCTATGTAACTCTAAAAAATCCAAAAGAATATGAAAATGTAAAGAATCAAATAAAAAACACAATAGAAGCGGAAACTAAGAATGAAATTGAAGTAGAAGTTAATTCAGATTTATTAAGGTTCGAAGGAGTTCTTAGTGAGAGCACTTTAGGAGTTCTATATGGAATTGCAAGTGTTATTATAGTAATAATAATCGTAAGCAGTGTGTTTGTAATAAGAAACAGTTTTAGTATTTCTGTATCTGAAAAAACAAAACAATATGGAATGCTAGCATCTGTTGGAGCAACTAAAAAACAAATAAAAAGAAGTGTTTTACTAGAAGGATTATATATTGGTATAATTGCAATTCCACTTGGAATCTTATTAGGAATTGTTGCAATAATAATTTTATTATGGATAGTAAATTTATTAATTGGAGACATGATGGAAGGTACAGAATTTGTGTATAATGTACCAGGAATGGCAATTTTAATTTCAGTAGTAATCTCTGGCATTACAATATTTTTATCATGCTTAATTCCTGCAATAAAAGCATCTAAAATTCCACCAATTGAGGCAATACGTGGAACAGATGATATAAAGATAAAGACAAGAAAAATAAAAACATCAAAATTAACGAAAAAATTATTTGGAATAGGCGGAGTAATTGCAAGCAAAAACTTAAAAAGAAATAGAAAAAAATACAGAACAACAGTAGTGTCGCTAGTTGTAAGTATATCAATATTCATAGCACTTTCATCATTTTTAACTTATGGACAGATGATGACAGGTTCATATTATACAGATTTAAAATGTAACATAGCAGTAAATGGTGGAAATGAAGCATTATATGAAAAAATTGCGACATGGAGTGGAATAAATAGCTACAGTTATTCATACCAGACTAGTGCTGAGATAGACGTAAACAAATATGGAACAGACTTTGCTAAAGAAGAATTAGAAAATAAAAAACAGATACATGAAGAAGACTTTCCAGAAGATGTTGGAAAATATGAATATAATACTCTAGGTTTGACAATTGTTATGGTTAACAATGACTACTTCAAGTCATATGTAAAAAGCCTTGGAATGAACGAGAAAGATTATTCAAATATAGCAATACTTGGAGACGACATGATGCATTATCTAGGGCAAGGAAAATCTAAGGTTGAGCATTATTTTAATGTGAAAGCTGGAGAATCAATGGAAGTTACTATGGATGATGAGCAAAAGCAAATTAAGATTTCTAAAATTACAACAGAAAGACCAATGGGATATGAAAGTTGTTATACAGAGGGAGGCTACTTGTTTGTATCTGAAGATTATCCAGTAGTTACTAAAGATAAGAGTGAATTAAATAGTGGAAACCTATGCATAGATGCACAAAAACCATCAGAAATAGAAAACAAGCTAACAGACCTTAAAAAAGAAAGCGAAGAATTTGAAAACATAATGGTAACAAATTTAGCTGAGTATGCAGAACAACAAAAAAGGATAATAATACTCATATCAATATTCTTGTATGGATTCATAGCAGTAATCACACTAATTGGTGTAACCAACATATTCAACACAATAACAACAAACATGATACTACGTTCAAAAGAATTTGCAAACCTAAAATCAATAGGAATGACAACAAAAGAATTTAACAAAATGATAAAATTAGAGAGCATAATGTATGGAGCAAAATCATTGCTAATAGGAATTCCAATAGGGCTTTTAGGCTCATATGAAATATTCAAATCATTTACAAATTCGATAGACTTTGGATTTATAGTGCCATGGCAAGCAATAATAATTTCTGTAATATTTGTATTTATAATAGTAGGACTAACAATGAAATATTCACTAAACAAAATAAACAAGCAAAACATAATAGAAACAATAAGACAGGATAATATATAATAAAAATTGTTCAGAGGTGTAATGAACTTCTGAATAATTTTTAGAAAAAATACGAAAAATACACGATTATGCGATTAATTTTTGGTATAATTTGCCAAAATGAGAATAATATGATATAATAAAGAGTATGAATGAAAGGAGGAATCGCTATGACACTTGTCAAGGCGATTGAAGAACAGTTTGCTAGACAAGCTGGTATGTAGACAAATATGTAAAATTTTTGGTAAAAAAATGGAGGACACACAATGCTTAGCTACTTGGAAATTAGACAGAAAGACAACCTGTTTGCTAAATGCGAACTTGAGTTTATCTGGACCATTGAGAGCCAGAAAAAAAACTATCTTACAAGCGAATCTCGGGTGGTTTACGAACCACTCGAAAAATTCAAGAGGTTTGCGCCAGTAAGCATTGGAGATGTTTTTGTGGTGCTACACGATGAAAAATCCATAAATGGTTCTGTAATTAGGGTATGTACACGGGATGAGGAAGCAAAGGCAAAGCACAAAGCTCTGAGAAAACGTGCTGCTACAGTTTCTGTCTAACATACTGCATAGGCGGGGGATATTATCCCCCGCCTTTTGCATGACAAGAATTTATGTTATAATTTAGTTTAATTGTAAAAGTATGTTGTAATTTAAATATTTAACATCTATTTAATATTATGAAGCTATGATATAATATAGAAAACAAAAATAAAACTAGGATGAAACATTTTTGAAACAAACTTATATAATTTACTGCAATAAAATGTATAATATGGAAAATTCAAAAATATAGAAAGGAAAATAACATGAAAGCTTTAGTTATATCAGATATACATGGTTCGGGATATTATGCCGACAAAATAAGAGAAATAGTAGAAAGAGAAAACCCAGAAAAAATAATATTATTAGGAGACTTATATTACCACGGTCCAAGAAACGATTTGAGCCAAGAATACAACCCAATGAAAGTTGCAGAAACATTAAACTCAATGAAAGACAGGCTATTAGTAGTAAGAGGAAACTGTGACGCAGAAGTAGACGAAATGATTTCAAAATTCAAATTCAACGACCACATATTAATGGAGATAAACGGAAAGAAATTTTACTTCACACATGGACACAAATACAACATAGAAAATATACCTTATGATGATTTCGACATAATGATTTATGGACATATACATCAAGGATTTATAGAAGAAAAAGAAGGTTTGATATTTGCAAATCCAGGGTCAATATCACTACCAAAATGCAACACAGCACACAGCTATATCATATTAGATGAAAACAAGATAATATTAAAAGACGTAGATGGAAAAGTAATACAAGAATACGAATATAACAAATAATTGGAGGTGACATAATGATTTTATTCAGCAAGGAAGAAGGACTAATAAAGGCGACAGGCATAAGAAAACTAGACGGAGCTAGAGATGCAAACTACAAGTTACCACACATAGCGGTAGGGGTATTTTCAGAATATTTATTAGACGATATTGTAGAGAAATTTGAATGTGTCAAGGTTGGATTTATTAGTGGTGCTAACTGCAGTCGTCCAGTCTATATTATGAAATATGAAGACATAAAAATAACATTATTTATGGCAGGTGTAAGTGGACCATGGATAAGTGCAGACATAGAAGAATTGAGTGCGAATGGAATAGATATGTTTATAATTTTCGGAAACTGTGGAGTACTAGATAAAAAAATAGAGGACTGCTCTATAATAATTCCAAATAAAGCATTTAGAGATGAGGGAACAAGTTATCATTACGTACCAGATTCAGAATCCATAGAAATGAACAAGGAATACAAAAATTTATTTAAACAGGTGCTAGACGAAAACGGATATAAATACGAAGAAGGAGCAACTTGGACGACTGACGGATTTTATAGAGAGACAAAAGAAAAACTAGAAATGTTTAAACAAAGAGGTGCCGTTTGTGTAGAAATGGAAGGCGCATCAATTGCGGCTGTTTGTGAATATAAAAAATTAAAATACTTTACATTTTATTATGCTGGAGACAATTTAGATGCAGTAGAATGGGAAGAAAGAAGCTTAGGACAGCTAACAAGTTTTGAAAAGAAAGCCAGAGTGCCATATTTAGCATTTGAATTAGCAAGAAAAATAGAATGTAAGTAGAAAACTCGAAATATATCAGGGTTAGGAAATAGTAGAAGAGGAAAATAAGATGCTGAAAGTTTATAACATACTAGAAAAAATGGAATTTTTAAAAGAAGTAGCGACACTTGAATACGAGGAATGGGCAGACAATCCCGTGGAAGATAAAGTAGCAAGGATAAAAAGAAAAATAGAAAAAATAAAAATCAAACTAAGTGGAGAAGATTTTTGTAAATTAATTTTGCTAGACAATGATAAGCTATTAGGATTCATATCAATATTTCCTGAGGAACTGTGACGAATGTCCGGAACTCAGTCCATGGTATGCCACAATGTATGTGAAAAAAGAATACAGAGGGCATGGCTATTCCAAAATATTAAATGATGCAATTTTAAAAGAAGCAAGAAAAAGAGCATATAAAGAAATATATTTGAAAACAACGTTAAACGACTATTACGAAAAATTCGGAGCAATATTTGTAAAGAAAATAAGTGAAGAAAAAATATATAAATTTGAATTATAGAAAGAGAAAGGAGTCAGCTAATTATGAAAGTTTTAATAGGAACAAACAATAAAGGAAAAGTTGAAGGTGCAAAGCAGGCATTTGAAAAATTTTACGAGAATGTAGAAGTAGTAGGAATATCTGTGGACTCAGGTGTTAGCGATGAGCCTGTGAATGATGAGATTTATCAAGGAGCAAGCAATAGAGTAAACAACTTGATTAAATATGCAGAGGATAACAAGGTAGAAGCGGATTTCTTTATAGGAGTTGAATCTGGAATTACGAATAAAATTGGAAAATGGTGCATTATTCAAATAGCTGTAATCAAAGATAAAAATGGATATGAGAGTTTTGGCACAGGTCCAGCCTTTCCAGTACCAGATAAATATGTAAAGGAAATTATAGATACAGATCTAGGAATCGTAATGGACAAAATATTTAATGGAAACGGGCTAAAAAATGAAAAAGGTGGCATAGCTCATCTTACAAAAGATGTGGTTACAAGATATGATTTAACAAGAGAAGCATTTATAATGGCACTAACTGAATTTATAAATGGAGAAATTTGGAGAGATTAGAAATATTATATTCGGCTTGTCCTAGATTATTACTTAATTCTGTACAATCCGGGAACGGAGGAAAAAATGTTACATAAAATGAAATTACAAGAAGATACATTTGAAAAAATAAAAAAGGAGAAAATAAAATGGCATACGAACCAGGAGATCTAGCTATTAAAATAGATAGCTACAAATTAAACATAAGAGCAGCAGGAGTAATAATACACAATGGAAAAATATTATTACACAAAGGAGAAACAGCAAACCATTATGCCCTGCTGGGCGGACATGTGAGAATAGGAGAAAACTCACAAGACACAGTAAAACGTGAAATACAAGAAGAACTAGGCAAAGAAATAGAAATAACAGGATATATATCAACAATAGAAAACTTCTTTGAGCTAAAAGGAATAAAATATCATGAGATTATGTTCGTATACAAAGCGGAGTTTTGCAATGAAGAAGATAAAAAAATAGAATACACAATGAAAAATATGGAAGGCAGAATTGAAAGTGATATTCACTACGAATGGATTGAAATAGATGAATTAGAAAAATATCCGCTAAAACCTCAAAAGATTATAAATGTTATAAAAAATGGAGAATATCCTGTACATTTAATAAATGAAAATTAATATAAGTGAAAAAGAATGCAGTAATTGTACTGAACCCAAAAAGTTGGACAGTATAAATTAGGCTACTAACTCGGAATGTT
>OLVX01001315.1_pt1 | contig 21547 bp, 22 predicted proteins | sample 1673271 | NCBI WGS metagenome assembly OLVX01 (sample SAMEA3178939, study PRJEB25190) | human gut metagenome | biome: human gut; feature: human-associated habitat; material: faeces | place: Austria | collected 2013
ATACATAGTACTATCTTGATCTTTTATTTCCAGACGGGTTATATTTGACGCTTACAATACTCACAAAAATATCACAATATAGTCAACAAATACTATGGAGACTATTATGGATAAGGCAGAATATCGTTATATGACTAAAATTGTTCGAGAAATGAACAAATATAAAGAATTACGTGAAAAGGAAAATAAGTTGAATCCAAGTGAAGAAGTCTTGTTACATCTCATTAGACACCATGAAGGTATATCGCAAAAAGAATTAGTTGTGTTAAGAAATGTAGATAAAGCTGCTGTTGCAAGAGAGCTATCAAAACTAGAACTAAAAGGATATATCGAAAGAAAACCAGGTGAAGATTTACGTACTCGTCTTATATATTCAACCGAAAAAACAAAGAACCTGAAACAAGAATTAGTTAGCTATGAAGAAGAATTCTTTGAGTGGTTGTTCAGTTCTATTGAGAGTAAAGAAAAAGAGAAATTCTTTGAGACACTAACAGTATTATATTTACGTTCTAAGCAAGAAAGTAGAAATGGTTTTACGCAACTTTTAGAGATGAATGAAAATGAAAAATAAAAATATATGGAATTACATCTTAAAAGAAAAGAAGTATCTTTTTCTAATAACGATAACAGGACTTATATATAATGTTGGGTTACTTGCAGGACCGTATTTTGAAGGGCAGTTAGCAGGTTGTTTAGTTGATATTAGTAAAAATTTAAAAACTGCTAATAGTATGATTCAATTATCTGTTATTTATATATGTGTTATTTTGTTTGTTCAATTTGCAAGGTTTTTAAAGCGTTATTTTGTACGCGAATTTGGTAATGATATCAATCGTAATTTAAAGATGGATGTATATAAACATTTTGTCTATGACACTTCTAACAATGAGAATGCAGGATCAATTATGACAAAAGCGATAAGCGATGCGGATGCTTGCAGTGAAGGTATACGTAAATTTACAACGGAGATTTTTGATACAGGTATAGCACTAATCAGCTATATTATGATGCTTGTTTTATATGATGCTAAATTAACGTGTTTTGTGATTATTTTTCCAGTCATTTCATATCTAATCGCAAATAAATTAGGACCAGTTGTTGCAAAAAACGCTTTTAATGCAAAGAAAAGTGCAGAGCGATTAAATGCGAGTACTCTTGATCGTTTACATCTAGCGATAACTTATCGTATTTATGGAGAAGAAAGCAATATGCATGAAGTATATGAAAAAGATTTACAGGATTATGAAGATAAAACAGTATGTTCTAATATACTTGAAACGGCAATTAAACCCCTATATGAAATAATTTCTATGACAGGAATTGTATTTATCATCTATTTTGGTTCTAAAAGAGTAATGAATAATTTATGGGATGTTGCAATATTTACAACATATATTTCCTGCTTTACAAAAATGGCAGTTAAATCCAGTAAAGCTGCTAAATTATTTAATACTGTACAGAAAGCGAAAGTATCATGGGATAGAATTTATCCGATTATTGAAAATGACCATGAAGTAAAAAATAGAAAACCAATAGATGTTAATACAATAGAAGTATCTAATTTATCTTATGCATATGATGACAGAATTATTTTTTCGAATGTTTCTTTTCAGGCGAAAAAAGGAGATATCATTGGTATTACTGGAGAAATAGCGAGTGGTAAATCAACATTAGGGAAAGTGTTCTTAGAAAATAGTCACTATCAAGGAAAGATACTTGTTAACAAGAAGCAATTAAAAGATATCGAAAAAGACTATGCAGTAACTAGCTACATGGGTCATAATTTAGAACTATTTGATGATACAATCGAAAACAATATCAAGTTTGGTAAAGAAGGAAATATATTACCAGTACTCGACATAGCAAGTATGAAAGAAGAAATTGAGACCTTCCCTGATGGCATTTATACAAGGCTAGGAGAAGGTGGTATAAAGCTTTCTGGTGGTCAACAATCACGTATTGCTTTAGTAAGAACCCTGTATCATGCAAGAGGAATCATTGTACTAGATGATCCTTTTTCCGCATGTGATAAAAACACAGAAAAAGAGATATATGAAAATATCAGAAGAGAATATAAAGATTCAATTATCTTTTTGATATCTCATCGATTGTCTCTCTTTGATCAAATGAACCAGATATTATTTATTGATAATCAAAGTGTTGAAGCAGGTACACATCAAGAGTTGTTAAAGAATAATGAAAAATATAAGCATTTATATTTCTTGCAAACAAAGGAGTTTTTATGAAAAATAATTACTTTGTTCAAATCATTCAAAATAGTATTAAGAAGAATAAATCTTTATTTGTGATTCTCTTGTGCAGTATTGTTATAACTCTGGTTTTAACGTTATTACCGCCACTTATTTTAGAAAAAGGTATCAATGAACTTGTACAAAATAAAGAAATATCATTCTACTTAGCACTAATGTACTTTATGATACTTGTATTTGCTGGAATAAGTGAATCAATTCGAGAATCTTCCATAACAATATTTGGCGAAAAAGTATTACATGAATTAAGAAGCGAAATGAGCAAAAAGATTAGTCGTATAGAATCTTCATATCTAATTAATCATGATGCAGGAGAGATCGCGATGATATTTGTGACAGATGTAGATACGATAGAAACATTATTTAATGAAGGTGTTATTTCAATGGTAATTGATATGTGCAGTGTCATCAGTATCATTATTGTTGTTTTTATGAAAAGTGTTGGACTTGGGATTTTGTTATGCTTAGCTTCACCATTACTTATGATTTTTACAAGAATTACACAAAAAAGAATGTTGAAATCACAAATAGAAAATAGAGAAGCAATTGCTAAAGCTGGGGAAATCATTCCAGAAACACTTAAGAATAAGCGAGTCATTCATAACATAGATGGCGAAATATTTATGGAAAATAAATATGATGTAAATATTAGTAAAAGTTATAAAGCCATTCAAAAATCAAACTTTTATGATTCTATATATTCTCCTGTAGTACTTGTATTTAATGCAGTTATTATTGCGATTGTGATGATTTTATCTACGACAAATAATCCTTTCAGTTATTTATTCAACATGTCTGTTGGTACAGCGACAGCACTAATATCTTATGTGAATAAAGTATTTAAACCATTAGAAAGCATAGGTATGGAAATACAAAATGTTCAGACTGCAGTTGCTGGTATTACAAGAATCAATGCGTTATTTCATGAAAGGGAGATGACTCAAAATCGTACAGTTAATCATTTTGATAAAAATAAACCTGCAGTTTCAATGAATAATATCACTTTTGGTTATGATAAAAGCCATGCAGTTTTAAAAGATTATTCTTTAAAAGTTAAACATAATGAAACAGTCACAATTACGGGCAGGACTGGTGCAGGGAAAAGTACATTATTTAAACTGATATTAGGCTTATATCCATGTGATAAAGGTGAAGTCAGTATTTTTGGTGTACCTGCGACAAAAATAAATGAAACAGAAAAAAGAGAAATATATGGTTGTGTAGAACAGGAATTTAAACCGACAACAGGAACGTTAAAAGATCAAATTACACTTAAAAATCAGAGTATTACAAATCTTGAAGTAGAAAAAGCATTAGAAACAGTTGGTTTAAAAGACAAAGATTATGATAAACCATTTATGGAAAGCGAATTTTCTCAAGGTCAGTTGCAATTATTGTCTATCGCTAGAGCAATAGTGAAAAATCCTGAAATATTATTATTGGATGAAATGACAGCTAATTTAGATGCCTTAACAGAAAAGTCAATTATGGAAGCGATATATAAAGCGCAGGAAAATAGAACGGTATTATCTATTTCACATCGTACATATACTTTAAGTGACTCTAGAGAAGTGAAAATTTCTTAATTTTAGAGAGTATAGTTATATTTTTTCATATTTTAGTGATTTGTTGATAAAATAAGATAGGTAAAGAAAGGAAGGCTTTTCTTGTTTAACGATACAATTGTTGCCATCGCAACGAGCACACCAGGTGCAGTATCTATTATTCGTATTAGTGGTAATGATACTTTTGATGTGCTTAGTAAAATATTTGATAAAGATTTATCTCTTGCTAAGGGATATACAATCCATTATGGAACAATTTTTGACGAAGAAGGACCAGTGGATGAAGTACTTGTTAGTGTTTTTAGAGCGCCTAGATCATATACGGGTGAAGATGTTGTAGAAATAAATTGTCATGGCGGTACATATGTCACCCGGAAAATATTGAATTTATGTTTAGGTAATGGAGCTAGACTTGCTAGACGTGGTGAGTTTACGGAACGTGCATTCTTAAATGGAAAGATGGACTTATCAGAAGCTGAAAGTGTAAATGACCTGATTAACGCAACAGATAAAATCAATGCGCATAGTGCCATTCATTCTCTTAGAGGCAGTGTTCAGAAAATTATTGATCCATTAGTAGAAGATATTACGCAAATTATTTCTAATATTGAAGTGAATATAGATTATCCAGAATATGATGATGTTCATGTTTTGACTGAAGAAGAAATTTTACCAAAAGCGAAAAAATGGATAAAAGATATAGATGTAATTATTAAAAAAGCAGAAGAAGCTACATTTATCAGAAGTGGTATTGATACTGTTATTGTGGGTAAACCTAATGTTGGTAAGTCTTCTTTATTAAATGCTTTACTTGAAGAAGATAAAGCTATTGTCACTAATATTGCAGGTACTACAAGAGACTTAGTAGAGGGTAGTGTTAAAGTAGGAAATGTTACTTTGAATTTGATTGATACTGCGGGTATTCATGAATCTGAAGATACTATTGAAAAAATAGGTATTGAAAAATCACGAGAAGCCTTGGAAAAAGCAGAACTTGTACTACTTGTTTTAGATAGTACACAAGACTTATCAAAAGAAGATAAAGAGTTATTAGAACTTACAAAAGATAGAGATAGAATTATTATCTATAACAAAAACGATGAGAAACAGATTGATGATGTTGTTTCTATCAGTGCCAAAAATCGTGAGATTGATGCTTTGATTCAAACAATTGAAAAGAAATATGAAAAAGAAATTCATTCTGCAGAGAGTGATACATTAAATAATGAGCGTCAAATTGGACTTGCGAGAAGTGCAAGAAATTCTATGCAGCATGCTATTGATGCTTTAGAAATGGGTTGTGAATTAGATTTGGTAACGATTGATTTACAAGAAGCTTATTATGCACTAAAAGAAATAACAGGAAAAACATGCAGAGAAGATTTACTGGATGAAATATTCAGTCGCTTTTGTTTAGGAAAATAAGATGATACAAAATTATATTGATACACATGCACATATCTACTCTTTGGAATTTCATGATGATTTTGATGCGGTAATAGCTAGAGCTCATGATGCTGGCGTATATCGCATGATGATTGTTACAACAGATGAAGAGGAAGCTTTACAGGCAATTGAATTTACAAAAAAAGATCCTGTTCATTATCAAGTTGCTTATGGAATTCATCCAGAATATGTCAAAGATGCTACTAGTGAAAAGCTAAGAAAACTTGAAGAAATTATATCTAAAAAAGAAATCACTGCTGTTGGTGAAATCGGTATGGATTTATATTACGAAAGTGACACAAGAGAAGCACAGAAAGAGCTATTTATCTATCAAATAGAACTAGCTAAGAAATATAACAAACCGATTTTAGTGCATAGTCGTGATGCAATGCAGGATACCTATGATATTATGAAAGAACATCATGTAAGAGGCTTACTTCATTGCTTTTCAGGCAGTGCTGAAATGGCAGTAGAGTTTACAAAACTCGGATATTATATTGCTTTAGGTGGTGCTGCAACTTTTAAAAATGCAAGACATGCACTTGAAGTATGTAAAGCGATAGATATGAAATATTTATTGAGTGAAACAGATTGTCCATATATGGCACCAGTACCAGTTCGTGGTACAAGAAATGAACCATGTAATATTCCATATATTGTTGATGTTTTAGCTAAGACAAGAGATATCAGTGTAGAAGAAATGGCAAATATCATTGATGAAAACTATAAAAGATTTTTAAAATAAATGAAAGTAATTAAAGAAGTAATTGTTGTTGAGGGTAAACATGATTCTGCTACATTAAAGCAGTATTTTAAGTGTGATACAGTTATTACAAATGGTTTATCTTTAGATGAAGAAACATTAGCTTATATTAAGGAATTAAATGAAACACGTGGAGTAATTTTATTCTTAGATCCTGATTCACCAGGTAATCGTATTAGACACCGCATCAATGAAGCTGTACCTGGATGTAAGAATGCTTTTGTGGATAAAGTAAATGCGAGAACAGATAAAAAAGTTGGCGTAGAACATGCAAACAAGAAAGTGTTAGAAGAAGCACTCAATAACTTAATCAGCTATACAGAAGAAAAGAGTTCATTAACAGGGGCAGATTTATATGAAATTGGTTTGACTGGAAAAGAAAACAGTTCATATTATCGTTCTAAAATCGGAAAAAAATTTCACTTAGGTGATGGAAATACAAAGACAATGTTAGAAAGAATAAATTATTTAGGAATAACAAAGCAGGAGCTAATTGATGCAATCAAAGAATAAGACAATTGCTACTACAGCACGAACAAGAGAAATATTAAATACTTATAATCTAAGAGCGAAGAAGAACTTTGGTCAGAATTTTCTCGTGGACGCAAGTGTAACAGGACGTATGGCTTCAACGCTTCGAGATGATGGTGTAGTAATAGAAGTAGGTCCTGGTATTGGTTCACTTACAGAAGAATTAGCGAAAAGAGCGAAACATGTTCGTTCTTATGAAATTGATGAAAGACTTATTCCTGTATTGGAAGATACATTAAAAGATTATGATAATGTGGAAATTGTCTTACAGGATATCTTGGAAACAGATATAAATAAAGAATTACAACCACTGGTAGATAAATACAAGCATATAGAATTTGCTGCTAATCTACCATATTACATTACAACACCAGTTTTATTTAAGTTATTTGAATCCAGTATTCCATTTGAAAAGATTGTTGTCATGATTCAAAAAGAAGTAGCAGATCGTTTCAGTGCGAAACCAGGCACAAAAGAATATGGTGCCTTAAGTGTAGAAAGTCAGTATTTATATGATGTAAAGAAATTATTTAATGTACCACGAACATCATTTAATCCTGCACCAAATGTCGATAGTGCTGTTATCAGTTTTACAAAACATGAGAAAAATAAAACTGTTGATAATGAAAAATTATTTTTTGAACTAGTTAAGGCATGTTTTAAACAGAGAAGAAAAACACTTTATAACAATTTGAAAGAATATTTTGATTCTAAAGAGAAAGCCGAATCATTATTACTAAAAGCGAATATTCCGCTTGAAACAAGAGCTGAAATGCTTGATTTAAATCAATATATAGAGCTTTATAAAGCATTAAAGGAGATAATTACAAATGAAAGATAGAGCTTATGCTAAAATCAATCTTTGTCTTGATGTAGCAGGGGTAAGAGAAGATGGATATCATGATTTACATATGATTATGGTACCAATTGATTTCTATGATGTATTGGAAATGAATATTGCGGATGAAACAACCATCAGCTTGAATCGCAATTTCTTACCGGTGAATGATAAGAATACAGTAATAAAAGCTATTCATGTCATGAAAGAAACATATAATTTAACAGAAAACTTTGCCTGTAATTTAGTAAAGCATATTCCTACTCAAGCAGGCCTTGCAGGAGGAAGTGCAGATGCGGCTGCAGCAATTAGAATGATTGTAAAACTATGCCATTTGGATTTATCAAGAGAAGAACTAATTGAAGTTGGTGAAAAAGTTGGTGCAGATGTACCATTCTGTATTTTCAATGAACCAGCATATGTAAATGGAATTGGTGAAGAACTTGAACCATTCAAGATTAATACTGATTTTAACATTTTATTAGTTAAACCTAGACGTGGCGTTTCTACTTCAGCAGCATTTAGTCGTTTGGATTTAGAAAAAGCCGTTCATCCGGATTGTTTAAAAATGCGTAAAGCCTTAGAAACAGATGATTACTTAACTGTAGTAGAAAATCTCGGAAACAGCTTAGAAAAAATTAGTTGTAAACTCGTACCAGAAATTAGAGAAATTAAAAAAGACTTAAGTTATTTTGGCTTTGATGGTGTTTTAATGAGTGGCAGTGGTTCTACTGTTTTTGGTATTACAAGAAAGAAAGATTTAGTATCTAGAATTGGAAATGTCATGAAATCAAAAGGATATTTTATCCGTGCTGTACATATTCTAGGAACTCTTGATGAGTAAAAAACGAAGAAAAAGAAATCATTTCAAACAAATTTTTAAATATCTTCTGTGTCTTTTTAGGTTTTAGTTATTTATTTTTTATAACTAACAAAACAAAGGATATAGATAAAGATAAATGTATTATGAAATTATTGAACAATGTGACAAAGAAAAAGCCTTAATCGAATGAATTAAGGCTAATAAAATTAAAGTATTAAACAGTGGAATTAAAATAGCTTAATAATTTAATATCAGGGAGATTGACTATACTTCCTTACGAAAGTAGAAATTTACCGTTAATGTGGTCGCTGGACTGCTTGGTAATGAAAGTTCTGATTCAAATAGATTTACACTTGTAACTCCAAAGTCTGAAAATGATGTACGATTACAAGCTACACTTGGCAATCAGAACCCCACGGGCTTGCCCGTGGGAGTAGTCAGCTACTACCACAAGCTGATTTTTTAGTATTCAAAAAGCAACTGGTACATATTTTCAATCAATACGAGAAGAAGATTTCAAATTTAAGACTAGACAAGCTATATGAATATATGGGATTTCCATCTAACTGGAAACATATCACAAAATTCCATAAAATATAATCATAGTCGTCTAAAAAAGCATCTTTTATATCATCCACAATTGACTTACTGTACCATATAGGTTATAGTACTTTTGTGATTAGATTGCAGATACTCGTGAAGCCTGCAAACGCGGGAGGTGCCGAGACTCCTCTCTTTTTTTATGCATCAAAAAAGCCTGAGTTAATGCTCAGACTTGTGTGTAAATGTAATAATAAGACCTGCCACAATTGTACCAACTAGAAGTGCTATGACATACTTAAATGGATTAGTCATGAGATAAATAACCCAGATACCACCATGAGGTACCTTTATACCACATTTATAATATGCAGATAATGCGCCTGTAATGAATGAACCTAAGATACATGCAGGTAGAACGTGCTTTTGATCCTTCTTCATAAAAGGAATAGCCCCTTCTGATACAAATGATAAGCCCATGATAATATTCTTTAAAGTAGTACCTCTTTCTTCTTGAGTCCATCTTTCCTTAAATATAAGTGTAGAGAAACCAATTGCTAGAGGTGGAATCATACCAGCACCCATAACTGCTGCCATGATCACATCTGAATTAGAAGCTTCAGTAAAGACTAAAGCATTCGCAAATAGATAAGCAAACTTATTAATAGGTCCACCCATATCAATAGACATCATCGCACCAAGTGATGCACCAATAATAACGACTGAAATAAGTGGTAAATCATAGAGACGATTGATAATGAATGCGTAACCCTTAACTAAATATGTATTAAGTACTGTCATTGCTATACCAGATGCAAGTACTCCTAATACTGGATAAAGTAAAACTGGTTTAATACCATCAAACATATCAGGAACATTCTTAAACAATCTTTTTACTGCAAGTACTAAGTATCCAGCAAGAAAACCTCCTACTATAGCTCCTAAGAAGCCTGATGAGTTTGCTAGAGCGTCATATGGGTTATAGGTCCATTTCAGTGAATAGCCACTATAGGCAATATAACCACATACAAGCCCTGGTCCTAAGGCTGGACGGTCCGCAATACTCATCGCAATATAGCCTGAAAATACAGGCAAGACAAATAAATGAAGGATATTTCCAAGTACATTCAATATATCAAAGTATTGTGTATTATTAAATGTAAAACTATATGTAAGTACACTAATAAATCCTGCTGCCACTAGAATAGGTAAAGCATGAGAGAAACCATTCATTAAATGTTTATAAGGAATACGCCATCCCTTTTCCTGGTTATTCTCTACTTTTACTTTTCCACCCTTATAAACAGGTGCTTGTTCATCTAGGATAATCTGAATAAGCTTTTCTGGTTCATCAATTCCTCTTGCAACAGGACAGCTATAAAGTGGTAAACCATTAAAACGATTTAAAGAAATATTCTTATCAGCTGCAATAATAACACCCTTTGCGTTTTCTATATCTTCTTGAGTGAGTTCATTCTTAACCCCTACTGAACCCTGTGTTTCTACTTTAATAGATACACCCATTTCTTTAGCTTTCTTTTCTAATGCTTCTGCAGCCATATAAGTATGTGCAATACCTGTAGGACAGGCAGTGACTGCTAAGACTTCTGGATGTTCTACTGTTTCTGCTTCATGTTTAGCACTTTGTGCTAAATCAATAATAGATAAGAATTCTTCAGGTGTTCCTGCATTCTTTAAATCTTCACAGAAATCATGATCCATAAGTAATGTAGATAACTCACTTAATACCTGTAAATGTACATTTTCGCCATTATCCGGTGCTGCAATCAAGAAAATAAGAGTCGTAGGCTGCCCATCCATAGACTCATAATCTACACCCTCAGGTAGTGTCATTGCCGCAATACCTGCTTGAGTAATCGCATTTGTTCTTGCATGAGGAATCGCAATACCATCTACCATACCTGTAGTAGAAAGATTTTCTCTTTCTATAACTGCTTGTTTATATACTTCTTTATCAGAGACATTGCCCTGCCTATACATTAAAGATACCATTTGTTCAATTGCATCCATCTTGCTAGAGGCATGTCCTTGAATCTTGATGGCTTCTTTACTCATCAAATCTGTAATTTTCATATTCTTCTCCTAGTTATGCTATACATGCATTCTAGCATAATTTTGTGTAAATAAATACAGTAATATTATGTTTATAAGAAATTACTTTTCTTATTATTTAACAGTTACAAGTAAAAGAACTATAATGAAAGAAGAAAGAAGGTGTTACTATGTATGCAGTCATTTATGGTGACAATGAAAATGGAGAAAACATTGAAGTAGAAGGACTATTTCAAACACACGCTGAAGCAGTGAAGGCATTGTATGAGAGTGCTTCTAAGACCTTTAATTCTATGAATATTGATATAGAATCATGTGTTGATGATGAATATGACTGGAGTCCTCGAGGAGAAATACACAAAGAAAGTGCCTGGGCTAATAGTGGCGGTAAAGATGGATATGCTTTGTTTTGGAATGTGATAGAGATAGATGATAGAGCTTTTCAAAACAAATAAATGTCAAATATGACACATAAAGTGAAAAGTTTCAACTCCAAAAGAGTTGATGCTTTTTTATTGCCTTAAAATAAGGTAAAATTGAATTAAAGGCGGATCACGATATGAAAAAAGAAGCGAAGAAAAGACTTTATGAAAGCACTGTGGAATTACTAAAGGAGAGTGATTATGAAGATCTGACAATAGGAAAGATATGTCATAATGCTGATGTGTCGAGGCAGGCATTTTATCTCCATTATCGTTCTAAAGATGAAGTTTTAAAGGAAATCTATTTTAATCTACTTAAACTTACTTATCTAGATAGAATAGAAGAGAAAGACTATATAGAGTCTGATGAATTTATTATGAAAGTAATTGATGTCTATGAAGCGCATGCAACCATATTCATTACATTAGAGAAGTGGTATTACCAGGATTTTTTATCACAGGAGAAGCAGCGTATTCTAGATGAAGTCTCTCTTCGTGAATTTGACAATCCATTTATTAAGAAGTACTTCAAGTATTTCTTGATTTCTTTCTTAACACCACTCCACTATATTATGATGGGATGGCTTAATGGGGATAAGAAGGAATCTAAACAAGAACTACAAACAATCATTAAAACATTTGTATATCACAAATAATAAAAACCCTCTCAAACGAGAGGGTCTTTGTCTTATAGATCTTTTGTTAGATTGTATGCTTCTGTAATAGCTGTCTTGATATTTCCAATTTCATGGGCATCACCAATCATATGGTAGTTAAGACCGCTTTCTTCCAACATTTCTTCTACAGCAGGGTTCTTCTTATAACCAGCCGCAAAGATAAGTGTATCTGCATCCTTGATAGTATGAGTCACATCGTCTTGTGTATAGTTGATTTCAGTTTCAGTCACTGAATCTACCTTAGCACTTGTAATGATTTTGACACCTTTTTCCATCATTCTTCTTACAAGTAAGCTTCTGCCTGGTCCTGATTCATTCATCATGACTCCGTTTGCCATTTCTAAAATAGTGACATCTCTATTTCTAGGGAATAAGTCATTAATTAATGGTGCTAAGTAATCAGCTGTTTCACATCCTACTGATCCACCACCAATAATAACGATCTTACGACCTGGGAATGCTCTACCTGCAAGTACATCATCAGCTGTCATCCATGATTTAAACTGTGTAAATGGATTAATAACGATTGGAGATGCACCAGTACCGGCAAAGACTTCATAATCCTTAAACTCATTCTTTAACATTTCTAATGTCACTTCTGTATTTAATCTTACATCCACACCTTCAAGTTTATGAGCCATATACTTGATAACGAGTGTTAAATCCTGTTTTGCGATAGGAACTGCAGCTAAGTTCATTTCTCCACCTAACTTATCATCCTTTTCGCATAATACAACATGATGACCACGTTTATGTGCTACAAATGCAGCTTCCATACCAGCTGGTCCACTACCAATGACAAGAACATTCTTCTTTGCTTCTGCTTCTTTAATTGTATCTTCATTTTCAATTTCTAATGATGGATTGATTGTACAAGATACACGTTTACCAAACATGATGCCTGTTAAACAGCGTAAGCAACCAATACATGGTCTAATATCTTCTACGTGACCACTCATTGCCTTGTTCACAAATTCTGCATCACATAAGTTAGCACGACCCATCATACAGATATCTGCTTTATCATTCGCAATAAGTTCATCTGCAATCCAAGGTTCAGTAATACGTCCTACTGTTGCCACTGGAATAGATACATGCTTCTTGATTTCTTCACTTAATAATGCATGTGACCCCATCTTAGTACCTGGTGCTGGAATAGAACTTCCTCTCGCAATAGTTGTACCACCAGAAACATGAAGCATATCAACACCTGCTTTTTCTAATGTCTTAGAAACATAGATCATATCGTTGATGTTTAAACCACCATCAGTATATTCATCACCTGAAATACGTACATCAATAATAAAGTCCTTACCACACATCTTACGTACTTCTTCAATAACTTCTAAAGTAAGTCTTAATCTACAAGAAATATCTCCTCCGTATTCATCTGTTCTCTTATTATATAAAGGAGATAAGAAACCACCTAATAAACCATGCGCATGTGCTGCATGAATTTCAACACCATCAGCTCCTGCAGTCTTTACTCTTAAAGCTGCTTCACCGAACTGTTTAATAATAACCTTTAATTCTTCTTTAGTAACTGAACGTGGTGCTTCTTTTGCATAATATGGTCCTACATTACTTGGTGCGATTAATCTTGGTGTACCAGGAATTGGGAAAGCCATATAAGCTGGGTGGAATAACTGTGGTAAGATCTTACAATCATACTGATGTACAGCTTCAGTTAATTTTTTCCATCCAGGAATAAAGCTATCATCATGAATAGACATATCTCCTGGTAAATAGATATATGTTGGTTCTACTGTAGTGACTTCAGTAACGATTAAACCAACACCACCTTTTGCACGTGCTGCATAATGTGCAACAAGCGCATCAGTTACATAACCCTTATCAGCTAAGTTTGTACTGATAGGAGGCATAAAAACTCTGTTTTTTACGACTGTTTCACCGACTTTAATAGGTGAAAATAAATGTGAAAATTCCTTCATTGATATATCCTCTCTTTCGTCACCATTATAACACTCCTCTTGTGAATAAAAAATCATGCATATATATAAAAACAGTCATATTTTGCCTTCTTGTAGTTATAAGAAGACAATATATGACTGCTACAAAACAATTTGTATACGCTTACCTTTATTCGATATTTTAATCTCTTCTTCTGTTTCTAGTTTAATATGTTCTGCATTTAAAGTAATCTTACACTTTTCATCTTCATAGATTGTTTCTTCTTCATTAATAAAGTCTTCTAGTATACTATCAAAGTCATGAAGCTTCATTTCTTTTTCTACAGTAGGCGCAAAATTCTTCTTAAAACGTTTTCTATAATTGCTTGGTGATATACCATAGATTTCTTTAAATGCTTCTGTATAAGCCTTAGAATTAGGCATACCACATTCATCTGATATCTCTGATATATTCTTGATGCCTTCTAATAGATCTTCTAAGGAAGCACGAATACGTACACTGTTTAAATATTTAATAAAAGTAATACCAGTAAACTTCTTAAAGAGTTTAGACGTATAACTTAAGCTAAATGAAAGTGTATCTGCCACATCACCTAAAGTAAGATTTTCATTATAATGTGAGTCTATATATAAAATAGCCTGCATATAGTTCTTATGGGCTTCATCCTGTAAAGGTAAAGAAGACATAGAGAATGAGACCTGAGAAGCAATAGAGAGGATATCCATCATATAGGCATTCAAAGTATAAAGGTTATAGTTTTCCTTTCTAATTAGTTTGAGGATTCCTGATATCTTATTTTTTAATTGATCATAAGCCTGGTTTGTGACAATCATTGTAGAAAAAGCCTCATTACTATTCCCACTCATTGCAGTAGTCATACGATCAAAATCTATATGTATTGTAAGAATTACTCCATCTTTCTTATGGGAGATTAAATGTATATCTCCAGGGGCAATCATCACAAGTTCACCTTTAGATAACTTAGAAGTAAACTTTTCTGTCACTATCTGATATTCTCCCTGCAAGACATAAGAGAGTTCTAAACTATTTTGTCTAGAAAAGATATGACGATCAAAGCTGTTGATACTTAAAGAGAGAGGATATCCAAACTTCTGTCCTGAAAAATCATAATAACTTGTCATATTCATCATAATAGTAATTCCTCCAGATATTTACCTATTCCATCACGATCACAGTCATCACATACTGCATCGGATTGTTCTTTCACATGTTTAAATGCATTACCCATTGCGACACCTGTTCCCGCTTTAATAAGCATAGGAAGATCATTTTCACCATTTCCAAAAGCAATTGTATCCTTTAAATCTATGTGGTGATACTTCGCAATTCTTTCTAACATTGTTCCTTTATCTACACCTTTTGGTCCTATTTCAAGCCAATAAGGATCAACTAAAGAACATGAATAATCCAGTCCCTGTGTGTTAAAAAAAGGACGTCCAAAATAGACAAACTTATCAAAGATTGTATCAACGTGTATTGGTTTATGAAGATGTAGTAATCGAACAAGTAATGATTCATTATAATGGAACATCACTCTTTTATTATTGATATAGACAATAAAGCCATAATGATGATCTTTTGCATACTTTTTTACCTTTAGATAATCATCATAATTTAAACCTTCATGTTCAAATATCTTATTACCTAAATGATCATGATAGCTTTGGCCATTGATACAGGAATAGCCACTCATTGGATATTTTTCAAAATGAAGCATATTACCATACTTCTTTAGACTATTAATATGTCTACCACTAGAGAGAATCACACCTATTCCCTTCTCTTGTAGTTTGATGAGTGTTTCTAGTGTTCGTGGTGAGATTTTTTTATAGTGATTCAGTAATGAACCATCCATATCACAAAATATGAGTTTCATAGAACACCTCCTAGAAACTATCATAACACAAAAGGCTTCAAGACATAATTCCTGAGGCCAAAGTAATGAGATATTTAGTAAAAACGATAAGTATAAATGTAATCATGAACGTATGCGTTCCTAATCTTTTATAGAATAAAGACATACATAGTCCTACAACTATTTCAATACAGACTGTTCCTATAAGTCCTAAGATACAAATATCATAGAAGAAAAAATCAGTGAGAATAGAAAACAAAACAAATACAACAAGTGTATCTACTATTCTTTTGAACATCGTTGTATGATATTTCTTTCTTCCCATTCTGATGATTGAAAATATATCTATTTCAATATACCGGAAGATACAATCAAACACTATTTTCAAATAAAAATAGTTAACTAAAAGTGAAAAAACAATATAAATAGGTCTTTGAGGAAAGAAGTATTTGATATCTGCATAATCAATAAAGTTGACATGAAATACTTCTTTACATATAAGAAAAAGAATGAAGAGAGAAACATAGTTCTTAATAGTCTTCACTTTGAAGCTTCCCCTCTTCTAGTAAATAGGTATGAGTATAGTGAACACGAGCTAAGCGGTCATGTGATGCAATCACTATACTTTTACCACTTTCTACTAGTGTATTGACCATATTCTCAAATACGATAATACTCTCTTCATCCAAGCCTCTTGTTGGTTCATCAAAGAAAATAAGGTTCTGATCTTCCATCACTGCTTGAATAATACCTGCTTTTTGTCTCATACCTACAGAATAGTTCTTAAGTGTGGAAGAACTATCATAATCTAATGAGTACATATGACATAGTTCTCTTATTCTTTCTTCATTATAGTGATGATTGATAGAAGCAAGAAACTCAAGATTGAATCTTAAAGATTCATTTTCAATAAATCCTGGATTTTCTATAAGTGCACCAATATATGTATCAGGTTTCTTTTTAATAGTGCCTGAATCAGTTTGAATAATATCGCAGATGATCTTAAAGAGTGTAGATTTACCACATCCATTCTTTCCATGTATATAGAGACATTCTGCTTTATTTATTTCTAGATTGATATCTTCTAATACAGTGTTTTGTTTAAAGCTCTTTTTAATATGATTGACTTTCAACATCTTTATTTCCTCCTAGAAGAACATGTAATGATAAGCAAGATTGATAATGATAGGTAAAGCGATATAGAGAATATTTGATTTTCTATTGAACTGTAAGTAAATAATGGATATCTCAAATAGAAATATCAATGTATAAATAACTAACATCAATAGTAGCTTGATACTCATTTGAGAGATACCATATACAAGAAATAAGAAGCCATAGAGAATTGCTAAGAAAAGAAGTGTAGTCATGGTCATAAAGGCATAGATATTATGTTTTGTATTCTTATAGCCTTGACGCAAAATCAAAGTATGATTAATCCCATTGATGACCATCACCTTCTTATACATAATCACTAGATAAGTAATATTCAAAATCAAGGTGACATAGTTACTTGTAAGGAGAATATAGATGAAGTTTACTCTTTTACTTAATCTAGTGACTACAGGAATAAGAAGAATCAAAATAATAAGTGAAATAGTGTCCTGTTTCTTAATAAGTTTAAGTAGTGGAGTCATGATAATCCCTCATTCCAAAAAGAATAGATGACAAAAGATAATAGAGTAATGCCGTACCAATATAGAAGAGATGAGGATTGTTGTTTAAAACAGGACTTTTAATAATGCTTGGAGTAAGAATATTTATGATATTAAGGAAATAAGCCAATGTGGCAGTCAAGCTTCCTGATGTATTATAGAATGTATGAGATAAAACTGATGCACCAATATAAAGAATAAGAGATACAAGTAATCCAAGCGTTCTATAGAGATAAACATTCTTAATAAAATACTGTAGTGAGAACAAGAAATGAGAAAAGATTGCATAACCAATTGATGAAAGAATCATATAAATAATAAGATTTAGAAATAATGAACTAGATAATAGATTAGTCTGTCTTGTCGCATTCATATAGATTGGATTAATGGAGAAAGATATCTTAAAAAAGAAAAGATGAATAATGAATATTGTAAGTAAATGAGTCATAAGAATAAGAATAAATGTCGCAAAGAAATTGAATCGTCTTTCTTTTTTATGATAAAGAGAAGAAGACATACGTGTTATCAGAAAATGATTGAATTTATTATGCTCATATAATAAGAAATCAGCACTAATGATATTAGGCACAATGAGTGTTGTAAGGACATATAATATAAGTGTCAGTCCTGAATCCTGTAAGTAATAGAAGAAGTCTAACCCCATTTCAGGATCCTTTGATTTCATGAGTATCATTTCATTATTAGGGATAGATGCATAAGCCCCTTTATAACTAATGAATATTCCTACAATAACTACAATGAAATAAATAGAAAATAAGAGAAGTTTCTTTTTGGATTTAAATAAGTAGAAGAATTGTTTCATAACTTAGTCTCCTTTCTAGCATTAAAGGATAGTCACTGTAGCAACTATCCTTTCAACAATTAATCAATATGATCAGAAGAAAACTTCAAGGAAACTTCAATATATCCCGGATCAATATTACTTGTTGACATTTTCGTATATAGAGTATTTCCTTTATCTACAGTACTATAAAACTTAGGATGTGCCACAGTCCCATAAACTTCTACCGCTGGAGAACGATTTGCTTTACCAGAAGTAATAAATCTCGCATAAGGTGCAATAACAGCACCATATGATGCTTTCATCGAGCCAGTCACGCTAGTTGTCACTTTCTTAGATCCTTTAGAAAGATTATACTTTGTACCTCCTTTAGGTGGAATGTTTACATATTCTGCTGTCTGCCAAGATGTACCTTTCTTCACATCAGCATTAACAGAAAGCAAACCAGCCGTAAAAATACATACCAAACACAAACCACTTGTTAAAACCATTTTTGTTTTCATACCTTTATTCACTCCTTTCTATTTTTCAGTATTGAAAAGATGGTTTAATTACCTATTCCTCTTAACAGGTCAATTGTAATTAATATATTCATATGTTAAGATTTGAATAGTGTTTTCTTTCTTAATTTCATTTTAGATAATACATAATATATATTCAATTGTGTGATCGTTAATGGTCTATTTAAAAGCGTCAATGATAAGGAGATGAAATTATATGGCATATAGAATTGCAGTTGTAGATGATGAAGAAGATGACTTAAAACATGTTTGTCATCATATAAGTGATTTCTTCTCATCTACAGATATAGAACTTAATACATATATGAATGCTTTACAATTTCCTATAGATATATATTTTGATGTCTTATTTCTTGATATCGATATGCCTCATGTTTCAGGATTAGAACTTGCGAAAGAGTATAAAAAAAGACATCAAAATGCATTAATTATCTTTATTACCAGTCATAACGAACTAGTTTATAAAGCATGTAATATACACCCTTTTGACTTTATTAGAAAAGAGAATCTAGATATAGAAATGCCTGATGTATTAGAAGAAATCAACTATCATTTGTCTCATTTACATCCAAGTGTGACATTCTATATCAATGGAAATGCCTATATATTAAGAAAAGAGTCTATTCTTTATTGTGAAAGCTTCAATCATCAAACAGAGATACATTTTGATACATCTTCTATTACTGTCAATATGCAGCTAGGTGATGTAGAAAAGACGATTGATTCAAATCATTTCAAAAGAGTTGGACGTTCTTATCTCGCAAATATGAAAAAGGCGACTAAGCTAGAAGGTACAACATTATATATAAGTGAGCATTACCAGATACCAATAAGCAGAAGAAAGAAAAAGCTTGTATTAGAGTATATGAAGGAGGTACATCAATGATGTTAGAAACAAATAATATAAGTTTCATCGCATTATCCTTGATGTTGTTGTCATTCTTCTATTACGTCTATTCTATCAGCATTAAAGAGAATCTAATCAAGTTTATTGGTTCTGTACTATTATTGTCATCTGTTTCTATTATTTCTTCTATGTTCATACATAATGGACTTATAAATATATGTATATTAGGTTTATGCCTCATTCTGTTTAAGCAGGACAGTGTTCTAGAATGTTTATTTATATCTCTCTATTTCATATTTCTAAAGGTTCTTACCTATGTTCTTGTGGCATGGAGCATCAATATTTTCATATATGATTTAGCCTTACCTATTCATGATACAATCTTAGGATCTGATATCCTTTTATGTGTATTCTTATTTCTTACAGGGCATTTATTCAAGAATTATATGAAACGTATCAGAGAATATACCACCTTCTATCTTGGTATCCATTCTGTATTAACACTTATCTATCTGTCCTATCTTATTACTATTTTCAAAAAGGGTTCTCTTCCTCTTGAAAGTTCTATAGAAATTGTATTGATTACTATTCTTGTGATGTTGATCTACCAGATGGTTAATAGAATATTAAGTATAGAAAAAGAGAATTATCTAGTAAAATTAAATAATGAGGAACTGAAATTCAATAAGAAGAATTATGAAAATATTATTTCTCATATGAATGAAATCAGAAAGATCAAGCATGATATGAATCATATGTTGTTGTCATTACTGGAAGATTGTGAAAAAAAAGATTATGAATCACTTCATAATCATATTAATAACCAATTACATAGAATCAACGAAACACAAACAGTGGATACGGGTAATGCATCTTTGAATCTTATATTAGCTTCTCAATTATCTAAGATTAAAAGTAAGAATATTGAATTTATTGCCAGTCAATTTGATGATGATATTCCTATGGATAAGATAGATTTCTATGTATTACTAGGTAATTTATTAGATAATGCGATTGAGAATTGTACATCAAAGTCTATTAAGAAAATTATTCTTGATATTTATAAAGAGAGTAATGATTTCGTTATTGATATTAAGAATACTAGTATCAATAATCCTCTTGTAGATAACCCATACTTCAATACAACTAAAGAAGATTGTGGTCATGGGTTTGGAATGCGTTCTATTATGAATATAGTCAATAAATATCATGGAGTGATCACTTATGATTACTCATATCGTTATTTTATTATTCAAATCAGAATAAAAAGCTGCACTGACAACCACTACAATACTATGTGATACATACAACTAGTAAGCAGCTCTTCACTTAAATTTAAGAAAATGACTACCTCACTTTAAAATGGACCCTGTAAAATGGACACGATAAAAAAGAGACCTTATTTCGTGACCCTGTTTTACAGGGTTTTTATTTTGCGTAGTATAATGATTATAGAATGGTGGTGTTATTATGGGAGCAAATTATTTTAGTGATGAACAAGTAAAGGAACTTGAAAAGAATCCATATGTAAAGAAAGTTTCTGTTAAAAGTATAACTTATTCAGAAGAATTTAAAGAACTCTTCTGGACAGATTTACAGAAAGGAATGTTACCTAGAAATATTTTTAAAAAATATGGATTTGATCCAAGTTTGCTAGGACCCCGTCGAACTAAAAGTTTTACATATCGTGTAAGGAAAGAAGCAACAAGAGTAGAAGGATTCAAAGACACAAGAAGCACAAATTCTGGCAGACCTCTTGCAAGGGTTCTGACTATTGAGGAAGAGCTAGAAAGACTTAAACAGAAAAATAAAATTCTCCAGCAGGAGAATGATTTTTTAAAAAGAGTGAGATTTATCAACAGAAAGCAAATCTCAAAACTGCAGAAGGACAAACAGTAAGAGAGAAATATGAACTGATAGATAGAACTCTTGAATCACCTAGTAATAATCTGAGTGTCTCAGCATT
>OLVX01001323.1_pt1 | contig 21444 bp, 15 predicted proteins | sample 1673271 | NCBI WGS metagenome assembly OLVX01 (sample SAMEA3178939, study PRJEB25190) | human gut metagenome | biome: human gut; feature: human-associated habitat; material: faeces | place: Austria | collected 2013
TGATAAACTGATTCTTTTTTATTCATTTAACTACATCATTTTATTTGGCGCTTACCTTTTATTTAATGGGAATATAACCATAGTTTTTAGTGGATTGAAATAGGGTTGAGAGTTTGATAGAGTTAATATTATTAGGGGAATGGCTATGAAGATAATAGATAATGATTTGACAATTCAAGAAGTGTGTGGGCATATGGGTGGATATCATCGGTGTTCATTAGAGGATGGATATCCCTTTTTATATGTGAGTTTAAAATTTCAAGAGATCTTGGGTTGGTCAAAAGAAGAGATTGAAACTCGATTTGATAATAAATTAATGAATATGGTGCATCCAGAGGATAGAGAGATGGATTTATTCAATTCTGTTTTTCGTTTGTTAGGAAAAGATGGATATCACTATGTGAGTGAGAGTGTAGAGATAGAGGAGAATTCTATACTGCATGGACATATTTCAGATATGACAGAGTTTATCCGGGAAAAGGAACAGAATAATATCTTATCGGCTTTGACTATGGATTATACTTCTTTAGTGCTTTGTGACTTGAAACAAGATACAGTGGAAGTTATTAAGCAGGATGCGAGTTGTGCTGAAATGAATTGGCATAGTTATAGTGAAAATTTAAATTATTTCTATGATAATGTACTGATGAAGGATTCTGGTCCAAATTATATGGATCTTTTATCGAATTCTTCTTTAATGCGTACATTAAAGGAACAGGGTTCTTTAGAATGGCAGTTTCAAATTGTTCCGGATGAGAATGGAGTATCGAATTTTGGGGCAAGGGCAGTGTTTCTGTATGAGGATTTGAATCATTTTAAGATTATAATGGGTTTTCGTCCGATTGATGAAATTGTAAAGAAGGAAAAAGTATTAGAACTTCAAAGAGAGATTATTGAGGGTCTTGGTAAAGAATATTTTTCCGTATTATTGTTGGAGTTGGATAGTGGTCAAATCTTTTCATATCGTGAAGTGGGTGAGAATGGTAAGCGTATTGCGGATTTTTGTCGTAAATATGAAAATCAGTGGTGTGCATTATTGCCGGCTTATGCCGATGAGATTGTGACGGATGAAAGTCGTGAAAATTTCTTAGATCAGCTTTCGTTAGATGCGTTATGTTCAAATCAAGATGATTTTTCAATGACCTATGAATTTAAAATGGGTGATCGTATTCTTTATCATCAGACACGTATTGCGTATGTTTATAAAAAGGATCGTAGTCGTGTGGCGGTGATTGGTACAAGAAACATTGATGATTTGATCAAGAAGGAACGTATGCAGGAGGCAAAATTAAAAGAGGCATATATTGTGGCGGAAGAGGCGAATAAGGCGAAAACGGATTTCTTAAACAATATGTCGCATGATATTCGTACGCCTATGAATGTGATTCTTGGCTACAATGAGTTGATGAAGCAGTACTTGACAGATCCAATCCTGGTGGATTATCAAAATAAGATTGAGCAGAGTGGTAAGTTATTACTTTCAATCATTAATAATGTGCTGGATATGGCGCGTATTGAGAGCGGTAAGATGGTTGTCGAAGAAAGAGCCGAGCAAATCGGGATTGTAGTTGAAGAAATCGAGAACGTATTCGAGTCGAGTGCACAAGAAAAGAATATCGTATTTACAACGAGTGTGGATGTTGATCATACACATGTGTTGTGGGATGGTTTTAAGATTCGTGAAATTTTAATGAATCTAGTGGGCAATGCGTTTAAGTATACGCCTGATGGTGGTCATATTGCGATTGATGTGAAGGAACTGAATTGTACAAGATCGGGTTATGTCAGAATTCAAACGCAAGTTAAAGATACGGGTGTTGGTATGAGTGAAGATTATCTTCCAACTTTATTTGATTCTTTTTCTAGAGAATACAATACAACGATTGGAAAAGTGTCAGGTACAGGTTTAGGTATGGCGATTGTTAAGAATCTTGTGGATATGATGGATGGAGATATTTGTGTAAAGAGTAAGCTGGGTGAGGGGACTTGTTTCACTCTTACTTTTGAGCATAGAATAGCGGATGAGGATTCTATAGAATTGAATCAAGAATTAGATGTTCTGGATGAAAAATCCATCTTAGAAGGCAAGCGTGTTTTACTTGTGGAAGATAATGATTTAAATGCCGAGATTGCGATGGCCATACTTGAACAGAGTGGTCTAGTGTTGGATCGTGTTGACGATGGTTTAGCTTGTATAAATCGGTTGTCTGAAGTGGATGCAGATTTGTATGATTTGATTTTGATGGATATTCAAATGCCAAATATGAATGGGTATGAGGCGACTAGAAGAATTCGTCAATTTGAGAATGTAAAAAAGGCAAGTATTCCAATTCTAGCTATGACGGCCAATGCGTTTGAGGAAGATAAGAAAATGGCCATAGAAGCGGGTATGAATGGGCATATTTCTAAGCCAATTGATGTGAGTGTATTGGAAAATCAAATCATAAACATATTCAAAAAAGTGTCTTAATTGGCACTTTTTTCTATACAAGGTAACTATTTGCGGTTTATAATGTGGGTAGTTCGATGCAAAGGAGTGGTAATATATATGAGATTTTTTGATTACATTGATACTATCGAAAAGCCTACAATTGAGAATATTCGAGTTATATATAAGGCTGTAAATGAGAAGTATGATGATCTCATAGACATGGCACTGGAGCCGAATAGTAAGAATTATAAAAAGTGGGTTCAGAATATGGAGTGTTTAAAAAAGTCTGAAAACATGATGATTGATTGTATTGGCAAAAAGCAGATTACAGATACAGAGTGGTTAGAACTTATGTATAATATTTATCGTTATCAAGTTAAATATGGTGGATTAAAATACCTTACAATTGAATTATAGGGAAGAACAGGGTTCGTAATGAGTCCTGCTTTTCTTTTGTACATTTTAACAATTCTGTTGCACTTTTTAATCGAGTTTATTTCGGGGGAGGGGTGGACGCATATATAACCAAAAAGTAAAAATAACTGTTAAATATAGATGTGAAGCTATATATAACTATAAATAAATATAACCATAGTTATTTTGTCGTTTGAAAAAATGCTTTAAGGCGCGTAATATTTAAGTTGTTAAAAGTTAGTGAATCTTAAAATGTTTGATAGGTAAGGGATATTTGATGTATTTATGAATACATTATTGATAATTTATGCAATATTTTTTTACTAAAGTGGTTTACAAGTTTACAAGGTAGACTTTTTTTTACTAACTTAAAGTAAGCGCTACCAATGAATATAGGGGTTAGATATGGAGAAGAAAGATTTAAAGCATTTGAGTCGTAGTGAGTTGGTGGATGTCATTTGCAAGATGAAAAAGGATACTACAAATTCAAATGATTTAACAATGGAAGAAATAGAATCGGAGCAGAAGCGATTAAAGGATAGGGCTGTATATCGTAAGACTTTAAAGGGGACGATTGGTATATTGGTTGTAGTAGCTGCCATCTCTGTTTTAGTAGCTACTTTATGGATGCCCGTATTATCTATTTATGGCTATAGTATGTCTCCTACTTTAGAACAAGGGGCAGTATGTTGTTTCTGTAAAGAATACAGAATTAAAGTCAGGAGATATTGTAGCTTTTTGGCAGGGAAATAAGTTGTTGGTAAAACGTGTTATTGCGGGTCCTGGTCAATGGGTCGATATTGATGTGAATGGCAATGTGAGTGTGGATGGTAAAGCATTGGATGAAAAGTATCTTAATGAAAAAGCATTAGGAAATTGTGATATTGATTTACCGCACCAGGTGTCTGAATCACATTGGTTTTTAATGGGTGATAATAGGGATACTTCTATAGATTCTAGAAGTAGAGCAATTGGAGATATTTCGAAAGAACAAATAGAGGGGCAGATTATTTTTAGAATTTGGCCTTTTGATCAAATAGGAAGTGTAAAGTAGGTGAGAGAGTATGGTTTCGGAATATATAAAAAAACTACTTAAGGATAAAGCACGGTTAAAGAAATGGAAAAGGATTACTTTAGCCCTTTCTTGCGTGGTTGTTTTTTGCGTGGTTTATGCACTGACTCTTCCGGCCATTACTTTAGAGGGTAAGACCATTTGTGGAATGGAAGAGCATACTCATACTGAAGAGTGTTATCAAGATGACAAGTTAATTTGTGATAAAGAAGAACATCAACATACTGAGGATTGTTACGAAAAGGAAGAAGAGCAGCCTGTAGAGAATGAAGTATTGAATGAGCCTGAAGAAACTGTGCAGCCGGATACACAAATAACATCTCAGGAAGAAGAGAAAGTGTCTGAAGATGAACCAAAGATGGTTGAAGATCAAACGACTACAGAACAAACGGATTATCAATTAAAAGATAGTGATATCACTTCAATTGAAGTGAATTATAAAGATGCGAGTGGACATTGGCAACAAGTTGACAATGGTGAAGTAAACCCAAGCAATACAGAGATCTATTTAAAAGTAAATTTTGCTGAAATTAAAACAAAAGATTTATTAAATCAGCATAATTGCACACTTTCATATAAACTCCCTGACTTTTTACGTGATGCCAAAGGAGCAGGAGATCTTTATGAGGGTACAGAAAAAATAGGAACTATCACAGTTGAAAATAATGTAGCGAAGGTTACTATAGATAAAAATCATCTTGAAAATTTAATTAAGAATGGAAATACACATTTAAAAGGATATTTTTACATACAAGGACAGGTTAATTTATCGGTAATAAAAGATAATGGTGGAAATGCTATTTTAAATTTAGAAAATAAAACAGTTACTTTGAACTATGGTCCGGATTGTATTGAAAAATTTGGTGGTGTAACGATAAAAAAAGAATTTAAAGAAGTAGATAAAATAAATAATTATGTAGCTTATACAATTACTGTTGAGGCAGGTAAGTATGGATGTAAAAATCTATATGTAATTGATCAATTTACTTCAAATGGTAATTTAGTTAGCTATGCTGGTAATATAACTTCAAACGAAACAACATTAAGTGGTACGCCTAATAATCATGAACCATATGAGACAGTAACAGGATCCACAAATCATGGCACGATTTATAAAGCCAATATTCCGGATTCTACAACCAAAATACCTGGAGCAGGACAAAACAATATCACAAGTCCTTGTATTGTTTGGAATATCAAAAATATGGGTGCTAATGAGAGACGTGAGCTTACTTATTATGTGAAACTTAAGGATGATGTGAATTTAAGAAATCAACAAATCACAAATAGAGCATCGTTGTATTCAAAAGGCTCTCAAGATGTTTATGATAGAGGTTCTGGTGAAGCAAATTTTACTCCTACAATAAATTATGATGGTAAGTTTACCAAGGATGTAAATGGAAATATTATAAGAAACAATGATGGTTCATATACAATTCCATTTAAGTTATCAATTGCTCTTAATGAAGATACGAGTAATTATACAATCAAGAATCTTCAATTCCGTGACTTTTTGAGAAATATAGACAACGATTTATTACAATATGTTACTTTTGATCATACATCTTTTAAATTATATAAGAATGATAAGATGGTTGATCCTACAAAATATAATGTGAAATGGTCTTCTGAGACTAATAATACAGATTTTAAAGAATGGAATGAAGTTACAAATCCAAAGAGCTTTAAGCTTTCTGGGAATGAAGGTAGTCCAATTGATTTAAGTCCAGGTCAAAGTTGTTATGTAACATATAAAGTTATTGTAAAGCCTGAGGCTTTTGCGATGATGCATTCAGATTCAATAAAGGTAGATAACCGTTTTGTAGCGCATGCAGATAATATGGATACTCCTAGAGATGGTGGATTTGAAGCGTATAATTCTAGTCCAATCATTAAAACGTATGAATGGAATGGTAAACAAGTAGATCAAAATGCTACAACAGAAGAAACATCAGAAACAATAAATGGTGATAAATTTACGTATAACGGGGATAAAATTGTTCAGGATTCAACTTCAAAAAATAGCTTTACAGTTCCTAAGGGAAGCTATAAATATACAGTCGAAACAAATAAAACATTGAACGATTTTGATGTCGCAGATGTAATAATGACAGATACTTTGACTTCAAAATATATGAAATATGTTGGATATGTGAAAGTAGAAGCTTTACAAGCAAACACAATTTCAAGTGATTTAAATAAAGCGTCATCAGATACTTATACGTTACAGCCTACTTATGAAACAGTAGGGACTAAATGGGTCAAGATAGATGATAGAAATTCATTTAGTTTAAAGCCTTCTGATTTAGACTTAGGCTGGACTGGCAAGAATTATGCGTATCGTTTTACTTACTATGCAAAACCAGATAATTTAGGTGCCTTTACGGCAACTACAGTAAAGAATAAATTTACTTTGAAGGGAATTGTAAAGAAAGGAAATGGAGAGTTTACTTTTAATGAGAATGATGTTTCCAAAGAAACAACATTAACTATTAAGGGAACCTTGAACATGACTGCAAAGAAAGTGTCTTGGTATTATAATGAGCCTAAAAAAGATTCAGGTACATGGTCTAAGGGTGAACTTTATTGGGTAGTTGATGTAGGTGGTACACAGATTGCGCAAGGTACAACATTCCGTGATTTGATTAAAACAGATGATAAAACAACAAGCTCATATTTACATGATGATTCATTGGTGGGTATTTATAAAGGAACGCTTCCAGATGGAAAATCGATTTCTGATTATAAGGATTTAAATGATTTAACTAATAATGGAGCTTTAACTCCTATAAATGGTAGTTTTAAAACTGAATTTGATGGTACAGCTCCAAATTACAATGGGTTATTTTTCACTGCAAAAGAAGATATTAAGCTAGAGAATGGTGAAAAGGTTTATATGATTATTAAATCTGAACCAGCAGAGCTTCCATCACCTACAAATAATCGTGATACAAAAACATATAAGAATAGTATTAGTATCAAGGATGATGATAATTATGTTTCTGAACAACCGGCTGAAAAGACTTTATATACAGCTCCAAATATTTTAAAGGAGTTAGGACAGGTTTTTAAATATGATGGAAAAACAGTTACAAATCTTCAAATAGGTGCTGATAAAACAGATTCGGGAGCTGCAGATACAAGTAAGATATGTACGGATCTGTTAAAAGACAGTCATGGAGTCTTTGTGTCATGGGCATTTAAAGTTAACTATGATGGTAAATTGAATGGGGAATATAGTGTTTTAGAAGATATACCAGAAGGTATGGAGCTTAGTTACATTCGTGTTAAATGGCATGGTGAAGATGCTCTAAAAGTTCATTCAAAAGAAATTTCAGGAATTGATAGTGTTGTCTGGGAGAAAGTAAATAATACTTCAACTAATGATAACAAAGAATCTGAAGATACGATTTATTATGTCAATAAAAATAACAAGCAAGCCATAATTCAACTTGGTGATTTTGTAGCGAAGGAAGAAAGAGATAATAATTCGGTGGATGTGCAGGTTGTTTGTAGAGTGACAGATTCAAGTGTGTTATTGGGCGCTAAACCACATACGTTTACAAATAAAGTTACGCTTAAAAAAGATGGTAAAGACATTGATACGGCAACAAGTCCAGAAACCATTCAGCTAACGGATGGAAATAAGAATATTAACAAAAAACAAGTTAAAGGTGAAGGTAAAGGTCAAAAGATTGATTTTGAAATCAATGCGAACCAGCTCGGTCAAACACTTCCAACAAATGATGGTGACAAATTAAAGTTGGTGCATGAATTAGGTGAAAATCTACAATTGGATACAACTACAATTAAAGTGTTTAAGAATGATACTGTACAATTAAAAGATTGTGAAACTTCATATACTAACAATACTTTGGAAATTACGATTCCTAATAATGTTCCAATTAAGATTACGTATACAGTCACTGTAAATGCTAAACCAGGTGAGCCTGTAAAAGTATCAAATACAGCTTATTGGAAGGGTTATTCTAAAGATAGTGGTAAAACTGTTGAAGAAAGTTATTCATATACTGTAGGTGGAGGTATTGAAGCTTTATCAAAAGTAAACTTTAAACTTACGAAACAAGATCAAAATAATCTGAATAAAGTTTTACCGGGTGCAACGTTTGACATAGAAAAGTGTGAAACAAATGGAAATGTTATTACTCCAACAAAAATAGCAACTGTAACTACGGATGCTAATGGACTAATTACTCAAGATTTAGATTTTGATACACTTTACAAAATAACAGAAACAAAAGCACCAGATGGCTATGTCCTTGATAACAAGCCAATCTATATCTTGGATTTAAAAGACAAGGAAAAGGATACGAGTTATTTAGAGAAGGTTAAAACGCTTGTAAAAGACAATAAACTTTATGTGCGTTACAAACAACAAGATTTTGACATACAAGTTCAGAATCACAAGGGTGAAATTACTGTAGTTAAGAATTTTATCAATGATGCAGCAGGAAAATCGACAAATCCTGTAAGTGGAACATATAGATTTAGATTATATGATAATCAAAATGGAGAAGGCACGTATTTACAGGAAAAATCGATTACTTATGTTGCAGGTGAAACACAAGAAGAATCAGCGAAGTTTATTAATCTAAAATTAGATAAAACATATTATGTTTTTGAATTAGATGATAGTGATAATCCGATTACTGATTCTTCAGAAGAAGTAACAATAAATAAATTGCAGTATACAGTAGAGTATAAAAATGAAAAAGGTGAATCTACAAATGCTGCAACAAATGGGCAAACGGTGATTGTTACAAACAGAAGCCGTACAAAAATACTACCTTCCACAGGTGGGTATGGATCCCTGCTTTACAGAATATCAGGTGCAGTGTTGGTTTTGGTAAGCTTGATAGTTCTGACAAATATAAATAAAAAGAATCATTTGAATGAAAAATCAAAGAATAGGAGAAAGAAATGAAACTAATTAAGAAAATTGCTGCCATTATGTTTGCGTTCATGATGGTATTCACATTAAGCACAAACGTAAAAGCAGAGGAAGGATCGAACGAAAAGAATAACGGAAGTATTAAAATTACAAATGTTAAGAACGGGGAAACGTATAACATTTATAGAATCTTAGATTTAGATAGTTATAGTTATATAAAAGATTATCCAAATGGTGGAAATTATTCTTATGCATTGAGAACTGATAAAAATTGGAATCAATTTATAAATGATGTAAATAAAGGTGGACAATATTTTGATGTTACAGAAAATAAATATGTAACTGCTAAGAAGAATGCCGATAATAAAGTTGAAAGTATTGCTAAAGATGCTCTAAAATTTGCAAAAGATCCTAATAATAATATAACTTTTGATGAAACTTATACAGCAGATAGAGATGGAGAATATACTTTTAATAATTTACCATTAGGATATTATTTAGTTGAGTCATCTGTAGGGACACTATGTAGTTTGAATACAACAAATCCTTCACAGAATATTACTGTTAAATATGACGTACCAAAAGTTGAAAAAACAATTGTTTCGTCTGATAATACCGATAAGATGAATTCAGTAAATTTCGGGGAAGTTGTAACATTTACTACAAAAATTCATGTAAAAAAAGGTGCAAACAATTATGTGTTACATGATAAAATGGATGATAATTTAACTCTGATTCCAGTTTTTGGTAAATTAACTGATGTGCATGATGAAATTACTGATGAAAATATTAAGTTTAAAAAAACAGATTATGAATTAAAAACTGAAGGGGTAACAGATTGTACTTTTGAGGTTGTTTTTAACCAAGGATATTTTGACAGAATAAATAGAGATACAGTACTTACTCTTGTTTACTCTGCAAAGCTTAAAGATACTGTTGAATGTGATAAAGAAATGGTTAATACAACATATTTAACATACGGGAATAACCAGGAATCAAATGTCGAAAAAACTAAAACATACACATATAGTATTCCTGTATTTAAATATACTAAGAGCGGAGAACAAACCAAACCTTTAAGTAATGCAACATTCAGTTTATGCAAAGATAATAAGAATAGCGCAAATATAATTCATTTTGAAAAGGATGGAAATAAATATTCTTATAAAGAAGGAGGAAATGTTACAGATTTAGTGTCAGATAATGAAGGAATGATTAATGTCGAAGGATTAAAAGCCGGTACATATATTCTTGAAGAAACCAAAGCTCCAAATGGATATAATAGATTAATAAGTCCAATTACTTTGAAAGTTAACCAATTACTAGATGGAAGTAAAGAAATTCTAGTGGATGGTAAAAAAGCTACTAATGGAAAAGTAGAAGTATTAAATAATACTGGATCAATCCTACCTTCTACTGGTGGTGCTGGAACTACAATGATCTACTTAATTGGTGGAGCATTAGTATTGGGTTCTGGTGTTGTGTTAGTTACTAAAAGAAGAGTTAAGAATAAATAATATATTTTCGATTAATGATAGGGAGAGGGTTGTAAAATGAGAAAACATATTTCAACTATAATTGCGATACTTGTTTTTATTGCGGGCCTTTCCTTATTGTTGTATCCAACGGTAAGTAATTATTGGAATTCTAAACATCAAACGGCTGTTGTGGCTAATTATTCTAAAAAGATAGAGAAGATGGATGATCAGGATAGGCAGGATGCGATAGATTCGGCTATTTTCTATAATACTGGGTTGGTTTCTAACAGTGGTCGTTTTACGCCTAGTGATTCGGATCTTAGCTTATATAAGAGTCTATTAAATGCGGATGGTACGGGTATGATGGGATATATCACGATACCTGAGATTCGTTGTAAGCTAGCTATTTATCATAGTGTGGATGATTCTGTATTGCAGGTGGGTGTTGGTCATTTAGAGGGGTCTTCATTACCTGTTGGTGGTAGTAGTACGCATTGTGTTATTTCTGGTCATAGAGGGCTTCCGAGTGCTCGTTTGTTTACGGATATTGATCGTCTTGAAAAGGGGGATTTATTTTATCTGCATGTGTATGGTAAGGTTTTGGCGTATGAGGTGGATAAGATTTCGGTTGTAGAGCCTGAGGATTATGGTCCTTTAGAGATTGAAGAAGGTAAGGATCTTTGTACGTTACTTACGTGTACGCCGTATGGTATTAATACGCAGCGTTTGATGGTTCGTGGTCATCGTGTGGTGGATCGTTTGTATGATGAATCGAATATTACTTCAGATGCAGCTAGGGTGGATACTTTAGTAGTGGCTTCTTGTGTTGGTGTTGTATTCTTGTTGGTTGGTTTTATTGTTTCGAAGATATGGAGGTTAAAAGGGCGTGAAAAAAATAATTCGTAGTGTATTGTGTATATTTCTTTTTGTTCTTGTATGTACTCCTGTTTTCGCAAGTGATTATTCGAGTTTAACAGTGACTTGTCCAGTTTCAAATATAGATGTTCGCTTATATCGTGTGGCGGATGCGGATTATAATTTGGTAGGTGCTTTTAAATCCTATTCGGTTTCAAAGGATTGGAATATTCTTGGCGATTATATTGATCGTGACAATATTGAATGTGATGATGAAGTGATGTCAGATTCAGATGGTAAGGCTTTATTTTCTCATTTAATTAAAGGTGTTTATTTAGTGAAGGCTTTAGATAATGCGAATTATACAATGTCGGTTTCTGTTGTTTATGTGGATAAAGATTGTGGTGTTGAATTAAAGTATGAGCCTAGAGTTGAAACGACTTCTTTGCGTGTTCAAAAAGTATGGAAGGATGATGACAAGAAGAATCGTCCAAGTTTTATTGGTGTAGATTTACTTGGGGATGGCAAGGTTGTGGATCATCAGGTATTAAGTGAAGAAAATCATTGGACATATGCTTGGAATGATTTGTCTGGTGATATGAGGTGGAGTTGTGTTGAGACAAGTGTTCCTTCTGGATATAGTGTAAGTTCTTATCGAGAAGGGGATCATATTGGTTAAAGAATAGTTTGAATAAGGTGGTTGATACTGCAAAGCCTGAATCAAATCTTCCTTTGACAGGTCAATTGTGGTGGCCTGTACCCGTATTATTGTTTGTGGGACTTGGATGTATATGCATAAGCAAGTTCTAAAGCATATTGGCTGTATCTGTATTGTACTTGCCTTGGGACTCACTTTGTTTAATGTGTATGATACGTTTCGGGCTAGAAAGAGTGAAGAAGATATATTGGCTGCCTATAATTTAAAGAATGATTTGGATCCAGACATATTGATTGATCCAGATATGGATATGCCTGAAGTAGAACTGGATGGTTTATCTTGTATTGGAACGATTGAGATTCCTTCTTTGGACATTAAGCTTCCGGTTACGAGTGAGTTTACGTATGATTTGATGAAACTTGCGCCTTGTCGATATTCGGGTAGTGTATATAAGGGGAATATGGTGATTGCGGCACATAATTCTTGGTTTCATTTTGGAAGAATTCATAGTTTAGATCCGGGTAGTAAGGTCGTATTTACGGATGCACTTGGAAATCAATTTGTGTATCATGTTGCAGTGGTTGAGTCTTTAACGCCAGATAGTGTTGAGGATATGACTTCTTCGGATTATCCTTTGACTTTATTTACGTGTACTTTGGATGCGAAAAATAGAGTGACAGTTCGATGTAAATAAAAAAGAGAAATCGATTTTGATTTCTCTTTTAGTTTAATTTATCTTGTACGATTTTCTTTACCATTGGATAAGCAATAAGGGCAATCACAATACCTGCAACTCCTTGGACTACGTTGGCTGGGATTTCACTTGCGGCTACGATCCAGCTTCCTTTTAATATGTATTTAGCAATGAAGTATCCAAATACCATGATGACAGATCCTAATACATAGCTTGAGATTTGTTTCGGTTTAGAGTAGTTTTTCATAAGTAGGGATACTACGATAGCTTCTAGTCCTTTGATGATTAGAGTAAAGAAGAAGTAGTGTCCGTATCCTCCGGCTACATCGGCTAGTGCGCTTCCTAAGCCGCCAATTAAGAAGCTTTCAAATGGATTTAAAAAGCTTGCGAATAATAGGATGAATCCGTCTCCTAGATTGAAGTATCCGTCTAATGCGTTTGGTACTTTGATGAACATGGTTGCGACAAATACAAGTGCCATACCTAGTCCTGTTAGTACGATTTCATATGTTTGTTTGTTTTTCATAATGTTTCCTTCTTTCTGTAACTTAGTGATTATTATACTTGTTTCTGTATATAAAAAAATATACAATTATAAAAAATAATTAGGGGACAGTTGCATGAAGAAATATCAAGTAATTTATGATTTGTATAAGGAGTCGATTCTTTCTGGGATCTTAAAGTATGGGGATCGTGTGGATTCGATTCGTGAATGTGTAAAGAAGATGAATGTGTCTAAGACCACGGTGGAAAATGCATATAATAAGTTGGTGTTGGATGGGTTTATTTCGAGTCAAGAAAAAGTGGGGTATGTGGTGAGTATGAATCCGGAGCGTATCTTACTGCATCAGGAAATCTTGGATTACAGTTCGAGCCACAAAGAAAAATCGTATGATTATGATTTTCGGATTCAGTCGGTTTCTTTTGATTCGTTTGAAACAACGATTTGGAAAAGATATATGAAGGGCGTTTTGAATGATAAGCGTTTGATGTCAAGTTATGGTCTAGCACAGGGGGAGTATGGATTAAGACAGGCTCTATGTAAGTATGTGTATCAGAATCGGAATATTTTGTGCTTTCCAGAGCAGATGGTGATTGGTTCAAACTATCAGTCTTTGTTGTATATATTTTGTGGGATGTTGGATAAGTCAAAGGTGATTGGTTTAAGTACTTTAGTGGATGATCAGGCTAAGCAGGTGTTTTTGTCGTATGGTTTTCATGTTGAATATTTAAATCCAGATTCTTTTGTGAAGGATATAAAAAGGTTGAATGTGGATGTCGTCTATGTGAATACAACTTGTTTTACGTCTGATAGGCAGTCTATGAGCGAAAGGGTTCGTGAGGAATTGGTTTCTTTAGAGAATGTTTTGATTCTTGAGGATGATTATAATGGGGAGCTTGTGTATGCTTCTAAAATCAAGACTTCGTTGTGTTCGAAAAGTAAGAATGTGATTTATTTTTCTTCGTTTTCAAGACTATTATTACCGAGTCTTCGTATTGGGTATATGATTTTAAATGAGGAGTATATGCGTAAGTATAGTGCTTCTTATTTTGGTCCAACGGCGAGTAAAATTGAGCAGGTGGCTTTTACGCAGTATATTGTGGATGGGTATTTGCAGAAGCATTTAAGAAAGCTTGTTCGTGAGTATAAGGAGAAGCATTTGTATTTAAAGAAATTGATTGATATGTATATGGGTTGTTCGTATATTTTGGATGAAACGTATATGGCGTATTGGTTAAATTTGGATGTGGATGTATCTCACTTTCGAGATTTGTGTGAATCGAATGGTGTCGCAATTAGTATTTTAAATGGGCGTATTGGATTGTCTTTTGCGAGTATGAGTAAAGAATTGATGTTAGATGGTGTGATTCGTCTTGCAGAAATATGGAAAGAGTGTTAAAATTTTATCGATTCGACAGTGAAGAAGATAAGTAGAATTAAAAGTTCTTGTGAATAGAGAGAGGGCGTTTGGTGAAAGCTCTTCGAGTCTTTTAGTTTGAAGCTACTTTGGAGTTGAAACGTAGTCGGCGTTAACGAGTGAATTGAGGGCATTTTTCGATTTTTGAAAAATGAACTAGGATGGTACCGCGTAATTATACGTTCCTAGAAATAGGAGCGTTTTTTTATTGGAGGAAAGAAAAGATGAAACAATTAACTGGTAATCAGATTCGTCAGATGTTCTTGGATTATTTTAAATCTAAAGGGCATATGATTGAGCCGGGCGCAAGTTTGATTCCGCACAATGACCCAACATTATTATGGATCAATGCGGGTGTTGCGGCTTTGAAAAAATATTTTGATGGTAGTGAAAAACCGGCTTCAAATCGTATTGCGAATGCGCAGAAATCAATTCGTACAAATGATATTGAAAATGTGGGTCGTACGGCTCGTCACCACACATTCTTTGAAATGTTAGGAAACTTCTCAATTGGAGATTATTTCAAGGATGAAGCCATTCAATTCGCATGGGAATTTTTAACAAGCGAAGAATGGATGGGTATTGATAAGGACAGATTGTATGTGTCTGTATATACAGATGATGCGCGTGCTTATGAAGTATGGACTACAATTTGTGGTGTAGACCCTAGTCATATTTTAAAGACAGATGATAACTTCTGGGAAATTGGTAAGGGACCTGGTGGACCTGACAGTGAAATTTTCTTTGATCGTGGAGAAAAATATGATCCTGAGGGATTGGGAGAAAAATTATTCTTTGATGAAATGGAAAATGATCGTTATGTAGAAGTATGGAATGTCGTATTCTCTCAATATGATTGTGATCCAAGTATTGATCGTAAAGACTATAAGGAACTTCCTCAGAAGAACATTGATACAGGTATGGGTCTTGAGCGTTTGGTTGCCTTAGTTCAGGATGGAGAAACAAACTTCGATACCGATTTATTCTTGCCTATTATTCGTGCAACAGAAGCTATGGCGAAACATCCTTATGAAGGTGAATATAAGATGGCTTACCGTGTTATCGCGGACCACGTTCGTACAGTGACTTTTGCGTTGAGTGATGGTGCTAACTTCTCAAATAGTGGTCGTGGATATGTACTTCGTCGTGTTCTTCGTCGTGCAGTTCGTTATGGTTTAAAATTAGGTTTGGATGAACCATTCTTATATAAATTAGTTCCTGTTGTTGCGGATTTAATGCAGGATTTCTATCCATACTTACAAGAGCATGTTGCGTTCAACCAGAAGTTGATTAAGGTGGAAGAAGAAACTTTCAAGAAGACTTTAAAGGTTGGTCAGGCATTACTAGACGAAGAAATCAGCAAGGCTAAGGATGGAAAGCTTAGTGGTGAAGTTGTCTTCAAATTGTATGATACGTATGGATTCCCATTTGAATTAACACAAGAAATTGCCGAGGAAAGTGGAATCAGTGTAAGTCGTGATGAGTTTGATGCAGAAATGAACAAACAAAAAGAGCGTGCTCGTAATGCGCGTAATGTAAAGGATTCATTCGCATCTCAAAATGAAGAATTGATGAACTTCAATGAGCCAAGTGAATTTATTGGTTATGATCACTTATCTTGTGATGGTAAGATCATTGCGTTATTTAATGCTGAGGGTAAGATGGTTGATTCATTAGAAGATGAAGGTATGATCATTTTAGATGAAACTTGTTTCTATGCCGAAAGTGGTGGACAGGTTGCCGATAAGGGAATGTTTACGGCTGATGGTGTAGAAGTTGAGGTATTAGATGTTCAAAAGACTCGTAATAAACAGCATATTCACACAGTTAAAATCAATAGTGGTGTATTAGAAAAGGGTATGTCTTTACATGGTGAAGTCAATGTCAAAGATCGTTTGGCAACTACAGCGAACCACTCTTGTACACACTTGTTGCAGTCGGCTTTAGTTAAGGTATTGGGTGATCATATTCACCAGGCTGGTTCTTATAATTGTCCTGAATATTTGCGTTTTGACTTTAATCACTATGAAAAGGTTACGGCTGAACAATTGGCTGAAGTAGAACGTATTGTGAATGAATATATTAGTGCGGCGTATCCAGTAACGAAAGAAGTAATGCCTATTGAAGAGGCTAAGAAGTCTGGTGCCACTGCATTATTTGATGAGAAGTATGGAGATACAGTTCGTGTTGTAACAATGGGTGATGTATCTAAGGAATTCTGTGCTGGATGTCATGTAGAAAATACAGCTCAGATTGGTCTATGTAAGATCATTAGTGAGGAAAGTATTGGTTCAGATTCTCGTCGTATTACGGCTAAGACTAAGTTTGCGGCTTACCAAGATTTTGCGCAAGAACACAATATGTTAGAGAATATTGCGGATAGTGCTAAACAAAAGGGTATTAAGAATATTGATACTAAGGTTGAGGCTGCTTATAAGACTATGCATGATATGCAAAAGGAAATCGATAACTTGAAAAACCAAATCTTTACTTTGAAGTCTAAAGAGTGGGCTACTGAGGCTAAAGATTTTGGAAAAGTAAATGTATTGATCAAATCTGTTTCTGGAATGGATGCAGGTGCATTGAAGGATATTGTTTCTAACTTAAAGGCTAGTGATGACAAGATGGTTGTATTCTTCGTTAACACAAATGGAGAAAAGGTTGTCTTTGTATCTGGTGCAGGTAAAGAGGCTGTTAAGGCTGGTGTACATGCGGGTCAATTGGTTAAGAAAGCCGCTCAAATCTGTTCTGGTAATGGTGGTGGAAAGCCAGATATGGCTCAAGCCGGTGGTAAGGATGCTTCTAAGGTCGATGAAGCTATCCGTGCTATCACAGAGGAATTGAAAAGTTTATAGTAGATATTAGGGTATACTTAGTGTGTACCCTTATTTTTTGGGTGTATGAAAAAGAAGAGTAAATATAGAATTCGTAAGAATGAATTAAGAAAATTTGAAAAGGAAAATAAACTCACAAAGAAAGAGAAGGAAAGACTTCATATGTGGGTAGATGCAGGTCATAGTGCGTATGATTTACAGTGGTTGTATGAATTGCGTGAGGAAGAAGAGTTTGATGAATTACTAAGTGGTTTGACGGACGCACAAGTAAATTATGTATATAGTCATTGTATGAATTGGGATCCATTCATGGAAGAACCATTTTTTGACTTTAATCGATTGGATGAATTGGATTTAGAGAACTTACCGACTTTTGAAGAAGAAGTGGATGAAAAAGAAGAAGAACCAGAGATTGATTTACCTTTTTAATCGATTTGACACAAATAAATAACCACCTTATACTTTTAGTATAGGAAATGAAAGGGTTTTATATATGAATTTGGATGAACATTGGTATGTATTATTGACCATACGTTCTAAGGAAGAGGAAGTATGTAAATACTTGAATGAAAACGAGGGTGTTTTTGCGTTTAGTCCTAAGATGGAGTTTTATCATAGGGTTTCTAAACAGATTCAATTGCGAACTTTATTCGGTGGCTATGTATTTGTGGTGAGTAAATTGTCACAGGTAGAAGTGGATCGTATTTTTAGAAAGTTTCCTTTGGAGAGTGTTTTTATTCATGAATTAAAATATAAAGAGGATATTTCTGCATTAACAGATGAAGAGATTCGTATTCTTACGATGTTGATGGATGACAAGAAGATTCTTCGTATGTCTTATGGTGTGTTACTCAACAATAAGATTCATGTGACAAGAGGTCCACTTGTAAATATGGATGATTATATTATTAAGTATGATAAGCATAATCGTTTGGCTACGTTGAATCTGAATTTCTTGAATCAGATCTGGAAAGTGGGAGTCACCTTAATTGAATAGTGTGATAGAATGGATGTGTTGAGGACATGTCCATTTTTTATGTATTTAGAGACGTGTTTAATGTAAGGATGGGATGAAGTTGAAAGTACATGTAACAAATATTACAAATCAGGTATATTGGAGTGTTGCGAAAATGGCTCAAAATGAAGTGGTGAAAATATTAAGTCCATTGGATGCAGTAGAACTACCAATATATTTGTATGATAGTTCAAAGGAACCTTGGAATGAAATGAGTGCTCGTTTTGATGGATTGATTTCTGGAATCACAGAAGGGGATATTGTCATTTTTCAGTTTCCAACGTGGAATGCGATGGAATGGGATGATTCATTAATTGATCGAATGAAATTATATCGAGCTAAAATTATTTTGTTTATTCATGATATTGTGCCACTTCAGTTTGAATCCAATTATTATTTGATGGATAAGTTTGTGAGTATATGTAATAAGTGTGATGTTTTAGTTGTTCCTTCAGAAAAAATGTATAGATGCCTAGTGGAACATGGTGTTAAGAATGAGAAATATGTGATTCAAAAGATGTGGGATTTTAAAAATGATATTCGTTTATATGATCCTAAATTCGAAAGAAAATTATATTTTACTGGAGAAGCATCTAGATTTCCTTTTGTGAGAAATTGGCATCAAGAAATCCCTTTATATGTGTTTGGAAAAGAGGATATTACAGATTCTACAAATGTTAATTTTGGTGGTTGGTTAAATAAATATGAATTATTATTACAACTATCTAAAGGTGGTTTTGGGCTTGTTTGGGGAAATTCAGAAAATCCTGAGGATGAAAGAGATTATTACAAGATGAATTGTTCATATAAATTGGCTTCATATTTGTCTGCAGGTATACCGGTTATAATTCCAGATTATTTATCCAATGCAGATTTCATTAAAGAAAAAGGTATAGGATTTGTGGTATCGAGTTTAGAAGAAGCTAGTCAAGTTGTTCAGAGTTGTTCTGAAGAAGAGTATAATCGAATGGTTTCTAATTTAAAACAAGTACAATATTTAATCAACAATGGCTATTTTACTAAGAAATTATTCGTTGATGCGATTATGAAATTAGAATAATCAGTTACTAAGATTATAACTATAGTTATAAAAGTGGTTATATAATTTAAGAGCATGTTTACAAAGGTGATTTTGCATATTAACATTTGTGTATTTAATGTTAAAAAATGGTTAGAAATCAATTATTTTACTTGAATAAATCAAGCTTTCCGTTTACTATTAAACCTAGTAAGGGAAGAGTGCATTCTTTTCATGTACTCTGCTTGATTTTTTTTATTTTTAATTGATGGGCTTCGTATAGATTAAAAAGTTTAAGGGAAGGAATGAGTGTATATGTCGAAAAAGAAAAAGAATATAAGAAGAAAAAAATCCAATAATCTACTTAAAGGAGTTGCTGCTGCCGGTGCTGTTGTAGGTGGTGGAACTATCTTTGCGGGTAATAATGCAGTTTATGCTGCTGAATTAGATAATGAGTCACAAGTTAGTGACCTTAGTGAATCTCAAGCTTCTACATCTTCATATATGTCTGAATCATTGTCTCAAAGTGATTCGACTGTTGAAGATTACACAAGTATTGAAAATAGTACAAATGCGTCTGTATCAGCAAGTGCATATGATTCTACAGTTGAATCAGAAAAGAATTCAATTTCTGATTCTGTAAGTCTTAGTGAATCTCAATTAACGAGTGTTTCAGAAAGTGAATCAACTTCTGTATCTGTTAGTGATAGTGAATCATTAGTAAATTCTGAAGTAGTAAAAAATGATGAGGTTTCATCTAATAAATTTGGAAATTTAATTACTGGTTTATTAAATGGTAATAAAAATGTATCGGCTGCAAATTATACAACGAATACTGTTGAAAAATCTACGATGCCTATTGCAGAAAGTGGAAGTGTTGATCCTGAAACAAGTATGTCTAAGCATTTCTCTGAATCTGTAGCTACTTCTACTTCTATATCAACCGCTTATGGAATATACGGAAGTGAAGTTGCAGATAATGTATTGAATAAAGATAATGCTTATGTTATGAAAAGTGAAAGTGGTCCAATCAAAGAGGGTGTCTTAGTTAAGAATAATAATGATGGATACGATTTTATTTATTTGTATAATGGCAAAGCATTAAAAACTCAAATTAACGAAAAGTATGTGACTATAGATTCAGACGGTAATGCAAATATTAAATGGAATGGTTATTATATAACAGGTGAAGGTAAAATTGAAAAACTTTCCCCAATAACTGATCAAAATACAGTTTCTGGTGATAAAACATTTATGACTATTTATGAAAACGGACAGCCAAAAGATGTTTTTGTAGTTAAGGATCATAGAAATGGCGCAGACTACTGGATCCCAGTTAAAGTAAATAATAATTACGTTGAAATTCAAAATGGTGGCGATAAAGTGCATAACACTGAAGCCAACAAAAGAGGATGGTTTGTACAAATTAAAATTGGGAATGCCAAATTTTATTTAGATAAAGCATCTTATTCAAATGGACAATTTAATGCGATTATGTGGGAAACATCGAAATATTCAGGTAATTTATTTATTCCAGATACTGAGCCAAATTTTCATGGAACTGCAGTTTTAGATTCAAATAAAAATAATTGGAAAATTGCAATTGACGATATGGATGCTAATAAAACTTCATATTCAGAAATAAATTCAAAAGTTGTAAGTGAATCTGCTTCTACATCAGCAAGCCAGAGAGCTTCAACAAGCGTAAGCCAATCATTAAGTGCTTCGATCTCAGCTTCTGAGTCAGCGTCTACTTCAGCATCTGTCAGTGCTAGTCAATCAGCAAGTACTTCAGCATCATTAAGTGGATCAGCTTCCGTAAGTGCTAGTCAAAGTACAAGCGCTTCAGTATCAGCAAGCCAGTCAGTAAGCTCATCATTATCAGCTTCTGAGTCAGCTTCTACATCAGCAAGTCAATCAGAAAGTGCTAGTCAAAGTACAAGCGCTTCAGTATCAGCAAGTCAATCAGAAAGTGCATCAGCTAGTGCAAGTGCTTCAACAAGCGCATCATTGAGTGCTAGTCAATCAGCAAGTACTTCAGCATCATTAAGTGGATCAGCTTCCGTAAGTGCTAGTCAAAGTACAAGCGCTTCAGTATCAGCAAGCCAGTCAGTAAGCTCATCATTATCAGCTTCTGAGTCAGC
>OLVX01001331.1_pt1 | contig 21261 bp, 25 predicted proteins | sample 1673271 | NCBI WGS metagenome assembly OLVX01 (sample SAMEA3178939, study PRJEB25190) | human gut metagenome | biome: human gut; feature: human-associated habitat; material: faeces | place: Austria | collected 2013
ATATCTCCTATACATATAATTTTATCTACTTTTCTTTTTTTTATATCCTTTAATGTTTCCTTTAATGCTTCTAAATTTCCATGTATATCTGATATGATTGCTATTTTCATGTTTATTTTCTCCTTTCGAATTTTTAATATGAAAATGTTATGATATTCTTATTTATATCATAAATTTTAAATAAAAACAATTTTAATTTATTTTTATTTGATTTGAAAAAGATTCTTTTACTTATCATTCAATATTATATTAAAATTCTATATTTCTCATATTTTTCGCATAAGTTAAGAGTTGATTTATTTTTTATTTTTTCTATTGGAATTATAAATATATCCATGTTATTTGTAACTATGAATACTTCCTCTATATTTGTATCTATCACTGTCTTATACATTTTTCCTTTTGTTCCTCCACAGCTTTTTAATGCTACCTGATATTTATTATATTTAGTTTTACAAGACGTTGCTTTTACTTGTACTTTTTTAGGATATTATTTTTATCTACTATCAAATCATAATCCTGTGTATCATTCAAAGGAATCGATACCGTATATCCATTAGCACTATAATATGCTATTGCTATTCCTAATCCAGTGTTTCCTTTTTCCTTATTTGAATTAAAATCCATATCAGTCTCCTTTTTTAAAACGTTTGTTTGTTTTATTGATAAAAATAAAAACAAGTTTCCTTGTTTTTATGGTGGGCAGGGAATTCGTACAAGTCTTCTAACTATTGATATTAAAGTATTTTGAATTTCCACTCGTGTAATATCCGTGCAAATAAAATACCACCATATAATGTTATATATTGTTATAAAATTACAAATAATTATTATAAATATAAATACCTGTAATTTATCTTTTCACTTTGTATTTTAACTGAATATAAGAATTATCTAATTGATTACATTCAATAAGTTCTAACGCTTTTAATTTGTTTAATTCTTCTGAATAACTGATTGCCTCTCCATCAATTAGAGTAGATACATCTTTGCCTCCAACTAATAATGGAGCAATTACTATATTTACATAGTCAATTAAGTTGTTTCTCAAAAAAAGTCCATTAAGATTTCCGCCAGATTGAATTGTTAATCTTTCAGCATTATATTTACTAGATAAATCTTCTAATAATCTTGTTAGGTCTAGTTCTTCATAATATAAAATATCTAAATTATCATATTTATCTGTTAAAGAATATGCAATATGTTTTTTGTTTGTTGTAACTAATATTAAACTTTCTACCCAGTGGCATATATAATCTATTCCATTTTCATTCAAATGTGGCTTATTATCAATAATAACAAATTTCACTTCTACTTTATTGTGATATTCTTTTCTATCATTAACACCAATTTTAGCCATTACTCTACCAGTATTTAACGAAAAATAATCAGTAGTAGATTCTATTTCATAATACTGGTGTAATCCCTCTTTAACACCACCAATTTTACACCAATCTTTGTCGGCATCTAGTTCATCAGTATTACCACTGCTAATCTTACCATCAAGAGATTCTAACATAAATAAAGTTGTTATCGGTCTTTTTTTCACTTTAAATCATCTCCTCTATAAATTACTATTGTGCATTACAATTTATATTTTACTTTTCATAGTATGAAATTTCTATTTTATTTCCATCTAAATCTTCAATTGCAAAACAAGAATAATTATCTAAACTATTAGGTATTTTTTCTGGTTTATATAAAATTTTTGCACCAATTTCTTTACATTTATCAAATGCTTTATCTATATTATCAGTATATAATCCTAACACTCCATTATTGCCTATGATTTTTCTATCTCCTGTTGCTTCAATAGAAATTATACCAAAATACACCTTGTTATCCTCATTTTCCCAATCTGCCCATCTATCTTCAGTAATATTCGTAGGCTCTTTTTCAAATAATTTAGTATAAAAGTTAATTGATTTATTTATGTCTTCTACAACAAAATAAAAATTATCTATTTTTATCATATTCCACCTCCATTAATTGTAATTTATGTCATTTATAATCTTTTTGTTGGATATATTTCAAATAGTCCTATTTCGCTAAATTTAACTTCAAAAGGTAGAAAATTCTTATTAATTGTTTCTTTGATTTTAACTATCTTATTATAATCTCTATCACAATGTATTGTAATATGAGGAATAAAAGTATCAGGATTATATTTTTCTATTTTAGCCAAATTGTAAATATCTTTTTGTATTTTATATAACTGATTATTTCTTTCGATTTCAAAATATAAATTCCAACTATTATTAAAACTTTCCTTAACATTTACTCCTATTATTTTTAATTTAATTTCATCAATTTTGAAATTTTTAATTATTTCCATAGCCTTATCTTTATCTTCAATATTCCATACTGTAAAAGTAAAATGATATGGCAATGTATCCAACTTTTCTCTATCATTTTCTCTGTATGGAACTTTACAAAGATGTTCATTTATTCTACTTGTGATTTTTTCAAATTTATTTAAACTTTCATGGTCAAATAAAGCAATACTCGTTACTCTTTTATTCATAAGTTCCTCCTATAACTTATTATTTTCTATTGTGATTATAGTATCATAAATAAGAGTAATTATCAATATAACTACCATTGTAAATTTTTTACTATATCTTTAATAAAATTCTATTTTTCAATTTTCAAAGCTTCTAATATTATTTTAATACCATCACAAAATCCGTTTTTATAAAATCTTTCATTATCATAAGTAGTTAAACAATTTTGTCTTTCTATGTATTCTTCTAATCTTTCTAAAATAAATTCTCTAGTATTATTAAAATGAGGTGGCAAATTCTTAATGGCTACTAATAAATCTTCATAAGTTATAGGCAAATTTTTAGTTATTTCTATTATATTTTCATTATCAATTTTCGTATGTTGATATAAACTATCTTCTCTTTCTCTATAAATTGTATCTAGCAATGAATTATCTATAAAATCCGTAATTTCTATTTTTTTATTCATATTATACCTTCTTTTTTTATTATGGCTCTCATAATATATTAACATGGATTCCATGATAATATCAATAGAATATTAAAAAAACTTATAAAAAGGTGGAATCCATATGAATAAATATAAAAATAAAAGAAGAACTATAGTTATATTTTAAATTCTTACCTTTACAACTCGAGCAATTTCTTCAATGATAGCTTTATTGGTAAAATAGTATTGGTCATATTCAAAGCCAAAAACTTTTTCAAAATTTTTTTCAGCTTTTTCTTCTAATCTACTATTTAAAGCATAAGATATATCATTTTTTACTTGTTTTGGGGTAATATTGTCATAATAATTAGAAATACTATTATAAATATCTTTAGCTTTTATAATATCATTATCAGTAGTAATTAATATTTGAACAGCTTTATTAATATACTTTGTACCTCTATGACTAGTATTTAAGCCTATATCTCGAAGTATATTGAATATAGTTATAATCTGTTTGGGTTTAATTACTATTTTAATATTAGCTTGCATTTATATTCCCCCTAAAAAATGGATATTGATACAATACTAATATAGCAAATTTATGTCAATTGTTCAAAAATATTAAATCTGCACTATATGCAGTAAAAAATGCACATTAGGCAGATTTATTTTTGTAAATTACTCATTAAACACTAATCTTTAATATGATTTTATAAAAATATACTACATTTCATAAAATACTGCACTTATTGCAGATTTCATAAAAAAACACGGGAGAATACGCTTAACCCCGTGTTTTTTACTTTAAGTCTTAATCCCTAAAGTGTTCATTAATCTAACTATTACGACTAGATTAGATTAACTAATTTAATTATACAATAAATTTATCTAATTTTCAATAATTTTAAATAAGAATTGGGGGTAACTGTTCCCCCAATAGCCGAATGGCTACTTTGTAAATAAATGGACTTATCCACCAGGACTTCCGTCCACCTAAACACATTAAATGTTTCATAGCGTATTCTCCCGTCTATATAAAATCTTTTAGTAAAAATTCAATGATAGTACGAGAAAATAAGCTATTAACTTAAATCTTGTATATAAATAGTCTGGACAGTCGTAATGCCCAGATTCAATCATTGAACAGCAAGCATTACGCCTGTGGAATAGACTAATTAATTAAGATTTTAGCCATTCTTTTTACTATAAAGTTATATTAATTATAGCATATTTTTATATCAAATTCAATGTAGTCCTTTGGCTGCAATGACTATAAGGATTTAAAGGTTGAAAATAATGTGAAAAAATGGTATAATTATAGGTGTAATATGTATTTTATTAAAGGAAGTGATTTCATGGCTGAATTTAATAAAAAAGATTTTGGGGAAAGATTAAAAAAATTTAGAAAAGATAAAGGGTTAAGTCAAGAAAATTTAGCAAAAGTTATTGGTAAAAATGCAACTACTATTGGTAGATTTGAAAATGGTCAATTAATTCCTAATGCAGAACAAATATTTTTAATGTGTAATGAACTAGAAATTGACGAACAGGAATTATTTAATATAGATACAAAAATACATACTAAAGAAAGTAATAACCCTTTTAAAGTCAAAACTCTATATGTATATTATAATGGTTTTTATCCTACACGCAAAAAGTTTGATAAATGTAAGTTTAAAATAAATATAATACAAAAATCAAACTATTGTGCAATAGAACTGGTTGATTATAAAACTGATAAGATATATCTAACCGGTCATATAGAAACAGATAATTTTATGGCATTTCTAAAATTCAATAATTATAAACCAACAAGTCCAAGACTAGAATGTTCACAAATAAATGTTAATATAGGAAATGGAACTGACAAACTAATGCGAGGAGTTTTCTTTTGTACTAATGGACAATATGAACCTAGTTGCAGAAAATGTTTTATTTCTAAAACAGATATAAATTTTACTGACGAAATGTTGGAAGCATTAAAAATAACTAATGAAGAACTCGAAAAGTTACAAGATATAAATATATGGTATCCAGATATAGAGAATAAAGAAGATTTTGAAGAATAATATAGATAAACACTATATTCAAAGTTTTTTTATAAGAATAATGTATATACATTTTTAAAAAGCTAAAAAATACTAGTATTAATACACTTTCAAAGATTTTTTGAAAGTGTATTTTTCAGCTTTTTTGGACTTTATTATGTTTACTTTGCTTTTTTTAGGCTTTTTTCCTTTATGATAATAAATCGTTGTATCATAAAACCAAGCTTAAGCCCAATGGGTTATCGATAATCTAAATTTATTTAGGAGATTTGAAAAATGAAAAAAATTAGAAAACCTTTTAAAAAGTATGACAACTTATTTGTAAAAGACACAATAAGTTTAGACGACGAGAAAAATGCAAAATATTTTGATAATTTATCTTATCAAATATATTTAAGAACTTTTAGTATTGGAAATGGTGATAAGTATGAAAAAAGACGAAATCATAATAATGTACAAAGAAGTAGGAAAAAATCCAGAATTAAAAAAGATAAAAAATAATCTACAAGAGTTTGAACAAATACTTGGTGGAAAAATCGCCTGTATTCCCTATGAAAATATAATTATTGTTTGTAAAGAAAATCGAAAAAATCTACAACCTAACATATATATAAATACAAAATTTTTAGGACTTGGAGAAACTGTAAGAGGAAACATTATTATAACTGCTAAAGATGAACAGAATTTTAAAACTTTACGCAAAGAACAAGTTATTGAAAATATAAGATTTTTAAGAAATGCAAGTTTTCACTATAACGGTGTAAATAATAAATCAAAGTATAAAGATTTTGTTACAAGTTTTAAAAAGGAATTAAAAATAAATAATAAAGAAAAAGATTTTGACAAAATAAAAATGCAAAATGACGATGTCCTAAATTTGATTTTAGCCATTCAAACAATAATTTTAGACTTTATTAGGAATAAGAAAATTTAAAAAGAAAGGTTAAATGTAACATGGAAGAATTAAATAAAATAAGTGAAAAAGTAATAAATGAAATACAAAATACAGAAACAAAAAATATAGTAATTGAAACAAAAGAAATATTAACACCAGAACAAAGAATGGCAATAGATACTATTAGAAGAGTTAAGAATCCGTTTAAAATGCTTACAGTAAAAGACATTATGAACGATTTAGGTATTTGTGAAAGTATTACCTATAAAACTTTTAGAAGAGAGGATTTTCCTTCAATAAATATCGGAAAAAATAATCAAATAATGTTACTTGCTTATCTAATATGGAAAATGCAAAAAAGAGTTTAGGTGGTGGTAAATATGAAAAGCAGTAAAAATAAAACTAGTAGTATTTACTATGACAAAAAAGACAAGAGGTTTAGGTGTATTTATTATATAAAAGAAAAAGATAATCTGGAAGAAACAAGAAAAACAAAATCTTTCTTAACAGAAAAAGAAGCTAAAGATTTTTTAAAAACTATTGAATGTCAAAAAGGTAATGACATATACATAAAAAATAATGGAATACCTTTAAATCAACTTATGCGAGCTTTAGCTAAAAGAAAGCTAGATATGAACATTATTAAAGAAACTCAATATAGTAGGATATTATCAGCAATAAAAAAATTAGAGAAAGAGCCTTTTACTAAAAAGAATATAGAAGATATAACAAGCGACGAAATACAAGCATATCTTAATTCATTAAAAAATTATAGTCAGTCAACAATATCAAAAGAAAAAGACCAATTCGCACAAGCCTTTAAATATGCTTTAAATAAAGGATACATTTTAGAAAATCCTATGATAGAAGTTATTGAGCCTAAAAGTGATAAGCCACCTAAAATTGTTAGAGCCTTAGAAATTGAAGAACAGCAAATGCTTACTAATTATTTAATGAATATTCCTCTCGAAAATGAACCATACAAGGTTGCTTATTTAATGCAGATGTATTTAGGTTTACGAATTGGAGAAGCATTAGCTTTAAAAACAAGTGATATAAATTTAGAAAGAAATTTAATACATATATCTAGAACTTTAACATTTGATAAAGACCACAAACTTATTATGGGAGAATTTCCGAAAACTTTTGCTGGGATTAGAGATGTGCCTATACCTAAATTTATAAGAGAAGAAATAATAAATCAAATGAGATTAGCCGAAAATCATAAGGAAAGTCTTTTATTTGTAAATTCACAAGGCAATTATGCTGACCCTAAAAATGCCAATAAATTCTTAAAGAATACATTAAAAAAAGTCAATATAAATGACATTACTACCCATAGTTTGAGGCACACTTATGGTACAAGGTGCATTGAAGCAGGTATGCGAGCAGTTGCACTTCAAAGACTTATGGGACATAGTGATATATCTGTTACAATGAATACTTATGTATCTGTTTTCAATAAATATAAAGAGACTGAATTAGAAAAGTTAAATGATTATTATTTAAACAATAATATGTTTCAACCTACAGCTTTTCAGCTATTAGAAAAAAATAATTATTATATAGATAAGGAGAACAAACAAAATGAAGAAAGATAATATTAAGAAAAGAATTGATGGCTTAAACAAATATATGTTATCTGATAGTAATTTGCAATTATTACTATTAAAAATTTCAAATGATTATACATATAACAAGGCAATAGCATTGGTAGATAAGAATTGCAAAAATAAAGACTGGTATTCTATTGATGATAAAAATTGTTTTAAAACATGGGATGAAATAGACGCATTTATAGACGGAATATGTAAAGGTAAAAATACTAACTTTGACATACAATAAAAATAAAATTTGTAAAATTGATTAAATTTTAATTTAATCGATTTTACAAATGCTGTGGGAAGGGTATGGGAAACCGACATAGGTTTCCCGTAAACAAGATTTTTTGAAGGAATTATTTATTATATGTTATTTGTTAATAGCACTAATAAATAATTATAGATAATTTTAAAAAATCTTGTAGAGGGGTTTATTAAGGAGATTTTCCCCTTAATCATACAGAACATTTTTAATGTTCTAGTATGTTAGAACACTTTAAAAGTAGTGTTTATTAGCTTGAGTAATAAGCATTTGATATTAAGTAAGGCTATGTAGCACTACCTTAACAAGAAAGAAGGTGCAAAATGTGAGTTATGCCATAATTAGAAATACCAATTATAAAATAAAAAATTTAGCTGGAATATATAGACATAATGAAAGGAAAAATACTAATTATTCAAATAAAGATATTAACAAACAATACTCCAGATTAAATTATTCTATAAAAGCTCCTTACTCTACTTATGAGAAAATTTTTAGAGATATAAGAGAAAAATATAATTTACAAGGCATGATAAAAAAAGTAAGCAATGTAATGTGTGAATTTATAATTACTTCTGACAAAGAATTTTTTAATAGTATTGGAAAAGAAGAAACAAAAAGATATTTTGAAACAGCATATAAATTTGTAGCCAATTATAATAATTTAGGAGAAGAATTTATTGTATCTGCAAAAGTACATAATGATGAAACAACTCCACACTTACACATTTTGTTTATTCCAGTTGTTCATAAAAGAGATAAAGATGGAAAAGAAATAAGAAAAATTGCTTGTAGTGAATATTGGAAAGGTAAAGATAGTTATAGAAAGTTACAAGATAATTTTTATTCATATATGATAAAGTCTGGCTTTAATTTAGAACGTGGCAATAAAGAAGAAAACGAGCATATACCGATAGAAAAGCTAAAAAAGATTACTAATTATGAAACCAAAGAAATGTTTGAAGAAACAAAACACTATGAACAAGAAAAAGTTACAAATGATATTGAGATTATGCGAGATGATTACAAGCGTGTTATTAAAAAATTCAATACTCTTGCTAAAAGATATACCAAAATTAAAAATATTGTAGACGAAACCATGTCCAAAACAGAACAGATACAATTAGAAAACTATAATTTGAAACAGGAAAATCAAAATTTAAAATATGAGGTTATACGACTTAAAGATTATATTAATAAAACTTTTGAAGATGTTAGTATACTATTTGACTTTTCAAAAGATAGATTAAAAAGATTAGTAAATTCATTTATAAATAAGAATAACTTTAAAAAAAGATAGAACTGTAAAAACAGTCCTATCTTTTCCGTGCAAAAATCGCACTAGATAAATCCGTGTATTGACTGCTACAGTTGAATTATAAAAGCTATTTTTCCGTGCAATTCGTCCGTGCAATTTCCGTGCAAAAACAAAAAAACGATAAAAAATGGCAAATAATTTTGAAAGTGGTTTGAATAATGAAAATAGATGTAACACAGTAATATCAATACTTACAAATAATTTTAAATAAAAATAAAAAAAGCTGAAATTGGTTAAAATTTCAACTTTTTGGTGGGCAGGGATGGATTCGAACCATCGTACTCAAATGAGAACAGATTTACAGTCTGCCGCCTTTAGCCACTCGGCCACCTACCCATATTAAATTTTAGAAATATATTGTCGAGCTATCGACAATAGCTATTATAAGCTTTTTATAATTTTTTGTCAATATATTTCTAAAAATTTTTTGTTTTTCTTATAAATTTTATTTAAATTTAATATTTATATTCATTTTTCCAGCTCTAGTAATTGAATTTCCTCCATATTTTTCATTTAATTTATCAATCACTTTATCTAGTTTTTCTTGTTTCTGATGTTCCTCTGTATTTTGAAACAGTGAAATTTGTAGTTCTTCTTTTGAAACCAAATTATCCACACGAAGTCCTACCAATCTTATAGCCATTCCATTTTTAAATTTTTCTGTTAAAAGTTGTTTTGCTTTTTTCATAATTTCTTTTGTACTAGCTGTTGAGCAGTCTAACTTAGTTTGATGAGAAAAATCTTCAAAGTTTTTTGTTCTTAACTGAATACTCACACTATTAGCTAGTAAGTCTTGTTTTCTCAATCTATATGCCACCTGCTCTGTTAGCGTCAGTAAAATTTCTTCTATTTTTTCCTTTTCTATTAAATCTATTGGTAATGTTACTGAATTTCCTATACTTTTCGGTTTTTCTTTAATATATTGTACTTCTGAATTATCTATTCCATTTGCATATTCCCACATCATCTTACCATGTTTTCCAAATTTTTTTACTAACAGATTTTGATTTACATGAGCTAAATCTCCTATTGTTTTTATATTCATATTATATAATTTTGGAACTGTCTTTCTTCCCAACATAAACAATTCTGATATAGGAAGTTTCCACATCTTTTTTGGAATTTCATTTTCGAAAAGTGTATGAACTTTATCTGGTTTTGTAAAATCTGATGCCATTTTGGCTAATAATTTATTATGAGATACACCTATATTAACAGTAAATCCTAATTCTTCTTTTACTCTTTTATTTATTTCCATTGCTCTATTTATTAATGTATCGTTTCTCAAATATTGTGTCATATCCAAAAAACATTCATCTATTGAAAATCTTTCTATTTTGTCGGTATATTCTGATAAAAGCTGAAATAGCTTATTTGAATATTCTCTATATATTTTAAAATCTCCTTGATATACTTGAACATTTTTACATTTGCTTCTTGCACTATATAAAGTTTCTCCAGTTACTATACCAAATTGCTTTGCTTTTTGACTTTTAGCCAAAACAATGCCTGATCTTTTGGTTTCATCTCCACCTATTACAGCAACTTGTTCTCTTATATCTATTTTTTCTCCATTATTTAACTTATATACTGCTAACCATGATAAAAACGCATTATTAACATCTACATGTAATATTTGTCTTTCCATAAACCTTCACCGAAGCCATTATAAAACATATGTTCTTGTTTGTCAAGTCTATTTTTTATTAATGTTTTATTATTCTTGTTATTATCTTTTATTATATACATTTTTTAAATTTATCCCTTTTTCTTTTTCTGTACTTTTAGTTTTTATTTTAGAAAGACTGTCCCTTTTTCCCTTAAAAAAGGGAAAAAGAAGGAACGTCCCTCTTCCCCCCCCTCTTTCTCCTTATTTTTCTTAGCATATTTTATTTTTGAAGTGTAAGTCTCCAATTTGCTCTGTTGTTACATATCCTGGTTTTGCTTTTATTACGTCTGGTATTCTGTTTACAACTGTTGCACATGTAAGTTCTACTGTTGCTGGTCTTTCTACTGTAATTGTTGTTGTTGGTTCTCCTTCAACTGTCCATACATTTTTATCAAATTCATCTGGTGCATATACTTTTCCTATACATTCTGATTCTATTGTTATTCCTTCTTTTGTTTCTGTTGTTACAACAGCACTCATTCCAGTTGCATCTCCTGCTTTTATTGTCATATCTAATGTTGAGGAGTATATATCTTCTTTATATGTTTGTGGTACACATTTTTGAGTTTGGCTTATTATAGTTAATCCTAATTTTGAACATAGCCATCCATTTACATTCCACATGTATGATGGTGCAAATTCTCCACTGTCTATAATTTTTTGTCTTTCTTCTGCTGATATTCTATCTGATGAGGCAACTTGTTTATCAAATTCTTCAAGTGTCAATCCTGCTCCATGTGCTTCTGCTAATGCTATTCCATAATCTTCTACATTATAGCTAGAACTTCCTTTTATTTTCTTTATCGTTTGTGTTGAACCTGCTATTGATGAAATAAGTTGACCCCAATATATATCTTGGTATCCTGTCCCTGTTATTGTACAGTTGTTCTTTTTTGCTAATTCATCAATTTTTTTTGTTAGTGTTGGGTTCGAATTTTGTGGATAAAATGCCTCTTCACATGTTGATATTGCATTTATTCCTAATTCTGCACATAACATAAATGGTTCTTCTACTTCTGAAAATAAACTTCTTGTTGTTACTATACATACATCTGGTTTCGTGTTTTCTAATGTTTCTCTTGCCTGTTTTGCATCTGTTACTACTACTCCTAATTTGTCTTTTCCTAAGATTTCTCCTATATCTTTTCCAATTACTGCTGGATTTACATCTATTGCTCCTACTATTTCAATTCCTTTTTCAAGCATATATCTCATTGTATATACACTCATTTTTCCAACACCGTATTGTACGGCTTTAATTTTTTGTTCCATAATTGAAACCTCCTTTGTTTTATTTTATATAATTTTAAAAATTATATACATTATTATGTCCCAAAGGGACGGTTCTAGTGGGTCATTTTTGTCCCATTAGAACCGTCCCTCTGGGACATATATCCTAAACTTTGTGCAAATTCACTTAGCATAACATTTTTTATTGTTTGTCCTTTTCCTTCTAAGTAATCTTCTATTACTTGTTTTAGTTGTCTTATGTTTTTCATTTCTGGTTCTATTTCTTTTGGATATTTTTCTGCACGTTTTAGTAATTTTTCTTTTATTAAAACTATATCTTCATTGCTGGCACAAGAAATTCTTTGGAACATTTGATAAACATCATAATATTTAAATATTGGTATTTGCATACATTGTCTGTCAAATTTTTCGTAAAATTCTTCCATTCTCATTGGAATACATTTAAATACATCTTCAGCTTTTTCTTTATACATTTTATCTAATAATTGTGTATTTAGCATATTAAAGTGTTTAACTATATCATCCATGTCTTCTTCAACTTGTTCAATTGCTATTTTACTAAGTTCTTCCTCTACATTTGGACAATATTTTGATTTTAGGGATGCTAAGTTCATTCCATTAAAAAATATACTTTTTAGAGTTTTTATGTCATAGTCTATTAATCCTTTTCTTGAGAAGTAGCTAAAATATGCATATATTTTCACTATATCAATTAATTCTAAATTTCCTTCTTTTATATCTTCTAAAACAGATTTTATAACTTTATCAAATTCATCATCTGATATTTTCCAGTACTCTTCTGTAAGTAATCTTTTATATGCTGGTAAGTTTTCTGTATCTACTGTATTTCTAATTGTTTCCATATTTTGCTTAAAAATTTTCATATCAAAAATTCTTGTTCTAACATAATATTCTATAAATTTAAAGAATCTATATTCTGCTTTAAAATTATAGTAATAATTATTATCAAATTCTTTTATATAAAACTGTCTATTGTCCATTAATGTCCTTGAAGATACAATAATAGACTTATATTCTTCATTGTCTTTTATATTTACAAACTTTTCTTTTGTTATTTTTCCTGCTTTTATTTCAAAAGAAATTGCTACCGTAAATATTAGCATTGTTTGCATAACACGATTATTTGTGTTAGGATAATTTTTTTCTACCATTTCAAAAATCTTTTGGAAATCATTTAGCGCATGCTTTAAGATTCTTAAGTTTCTTGTTCCGCTTCTTTCAAATGTAGCTATTATTAATCTTGTATTTTCTCTTAAAAATCTAATTAATTCTGGGTCATTTTCATATCTCATCAAAATTCCATTTATTATATAATCAAATTTTGGTGCATATTCAAATGTTTCTCCTATCAATTTTTCTTTTATTCTTTCATAATCATTAGCTTTATCAAAAACATGCTCTATTTTATTTTGTATTTTTTCTACCATTGGTTTGTCTGGATTGTTTAATTCTCCTTGTTTGTCTAGTAAGTATGTTGCAATAAATGTTTTCATTTCTAAGTTTGAGCTTTTCAATTTTGTTGACAATTCTTTTTCATTACAAATAATTATTGTTTTGATGTGATCATGTTCTACAAAATTATTGATATATCCTAGTATATCTATAACATCTACATTTGCTCTTTCCAAATCGTCAAAACATAAAACTTTATCATCTGTAGAAAAGAAATCTGCATAATCTATTTTATCTCCATTTTGAGTTACTCCAAAGAAATTTGCCATATCTAGTCCTGTTTTTGCATATTCCGGGATATTAGTTTGACCATTTGCATCCATGAACTTTCTTAAGTTTTTGTCCATTAGTTGTGTTGTTTCAATAAATATTTTTTTGCTTATTTCCTCTAAATTAGAGATTCCATATAAAGACATATAGATTGTAGTAAATCTTTTTCCATTTAGTTGCATAGATTCTATTTTTTTCCTTATTTTATTATTCCAAAAATGTGTCTTGCCAACACCCCATTCACCATTTATCATAATTGCATAGTCTGTATAATCTGATCTTATATAATCTAAAATACTCTCTACTAAATCTTCCATCTTTTACCTCCTTATGTGTCTTATATATCTATTTTTAATCTTTTGCTAATATTAATATCCCTATTTTTTTTGGATTTCCATATCGTAACATTCTACTACATTCATTTACTGTACTCCCTGTTGTGTATATATCATCGACTAATAATATTTTTCTATTTTCGATTAATTCTTTTTTCTGTAATATATATACACCACTAATATTTTTTGCTCTATCTTCTTTATTTAATTTACTTTGTTCTATTATATTCTTTGTTTTTATTAAACAATTATTCAAAAGTTCCAAATCAGTATTAACCGCTATTTCCTTAGCAATTAGCAAACTTTGATTATAACCTCTTTCTTTATATCTTTTATAACTTATCGGAACTGGAATAATTGTATCATATTTTTTTATATTTTCAAATAATTTTTTATTTTTTAATAAAAATTTCACAAAAGTTACATATAAATACGATTTTTCATTAAACTTATAATCTAATATCAATTTTCTTATTAATCCCTCATACTTAAATTCATACATTACTTCATCAAAAAATTTATTTTCTAATTCTTCATCATCATTTTTAGTAATAATTCTAAATTCATCTAATTTTCTAAGCTGAAGTTCACATTTTTTGCATAAAGCATTACGATCAATCTTTCCACATATACCACACACTTGAGGAAAAATCGAGACATTGGGGACGTAGAGAATTTGTTCTATAATTTTGTCAGATTTTGTCGTTTTGAATATTTTTTGAAGATAGTCAATTTTTTTTATAATTTTTTTAAACATACTTATTTTCTCCTTTTCGTCTATTTTTATAACCCTTTATTTTTGTCCTACGACAAAATTCTGTATAATTTTCCTCTGCTAATTTTTAAGATTTCGGCTATTTCTATTTTTGTAAATTTATATTCGTTGGAAATTAAATATGATATAAATTTTTTTACTAAGATATTATTTTTTTGAATTTGAGATAAATTAATATTTTCTAATTGACAATATTTCTGTAAAACTTTTTGTAAATCAACATCTTCTTTTTCGAAATTTAAAGGTGCATATTTTATGTTTTGAAATTCTTTTATATAGTTTTCACTTGAATTAAATACTAGATTTAAAATTTTTGAATTAATTTTTGTATTATCTAAATAATTTCTATATGAAGAGTATTCATATTCTTCCTCGGCTTTTACTACCTTGGATTTTACTGGATTCATATGTATATATTTTATACATTGTAATAAATATTCTTGATTATAAATTGTTTTTGAATCAAACCTATTTCTGAAAACAAATCCTACTCTGTTCTGAGTTTTATTATAATATTTTGCATATTCTGTATTTGTTTTTTTCATAAAAATACTTAAATCATTTATATTTTCAGAATAAGTCAATATGTGTGCATGATTATCCATTATGCAATAAGCTATTATTAAAATGTTATGTTTTTCGCTATACTTATTCATTGTTAAAATATATTTAAGCTTTTGCTTATGCTTTTGAAATATATATTCTTTATTTATTCCCTGAACCATATTATGTGTAAATGCACTTTCAATAAATTTTCTTGCTTTTCTTGGCATTTTACCACCTACTTATAATAAAATTTTTATTATAAAATGTTTTAACAATAAATATATCTATGCATGTGATAAATATGTTAAAATTATACCTTGATTTTTATGTTAATTCAATTGTTTTTTATAAATTTTCTAACTTTTCATCGCATTTTATTGCATTGTTCGACAAAATAGGTCAAAAAAATTGGAACAAATTATCTACGTCCCCATTGTTCCAATTTTAAATGATAATCCTGTGTTTCTTTTTTTGCTGTCTACGTTTTGTATCATGTAGTTTACTACTCTTTCACTTCCTACTATTATGAGTAACTTTTTTGCTCTTGTTATTCCTGTATATAATAGGTTTCTTGTTAATAACATTGGTGCTGAGGCTGGTGCTAGCATTATTACAACATCAAATTCACTTCCGTTGCGCTTTATGTATTGTTATTGCATAACTATGTTCTATTTGCTCAAGTTCTGTGTATTCATACCATGCTATTTTTTCATCATCAAATTTTATTTTGACTACTTTTTCTTTTTCGTCTATTTCAAGTATTGTTCCCATTTCTCCATTAAATACTCCTGTTCCTATTTCAGGCTTTCCATATTCGTTATTATTTTCTTTTTCCCAAGTTATGTCATAGTTATTCTTTATTTGCATTATTCTATCACCAATACGGTATATAACTCCCCCAATTGTCTTTTCTGGCAATTGTTCTAAATTTGGGTTTAATGCTTGTTGCAATACTTTATTTAATTCTTTCGTTCCTAATGGTCCTTTTTTTGTTGGTGTTAATACTTGAATATTTTTAAAGAAGTCATAATTCCCAAAGTTTTCTAATCTTCCAGTACATAAAGTAAGTACTTCTTTTAACATCATTTCTGTTGAATTTTGTTTTATAAAAAAGAAGTCTTCTTTTGTGTCTTCTTCTATCTCTTCATCATCTTTGGTTATAAAACTTTCTCCATTATTTACTCTATGAGCATTTAAAATGATTTTGCTTTTAGCAGCTTGTCTAAAAATTTTATCTAATTTAACAGTAGTTATTGCTTCTGATTCTATTATGTCTTTTAATACATTTCCTGGTCCTACAGATGGTAATTGATCTGTGTCTCCTACTAATACTAACTTAGTTCCTAAATATATACATTTTAATAAGTAATTCATTAAAAACATATCTACCATTGATAATTCATCAACAACTATAACGTCTGCATCTATTGGTGCTCCCTCATAGTCGTTATGTCTTGCATATATTCCTTCATCATCTAATTTTCCTATTCCTAATAATCTATGTAAGGTTGATGCTTCTTCTTCTGTTGCTTCTGTCATCTTTTTCGCTGCTCTTCCTGTTGGTGCAGCTAGCACTACTTTTTTTCCTTTTCCTTCATATAAATCTATAATTGTTCTTATAATTGTTGTTTTTCCTGTTCCTGGTCCTCCAGTAATTACAGTTACATTATTTTCATTTATTGCCTTTATTGCTTCTTTTTGTTTTTCTGATAATTCTATTTTTGATTTTTTTTCTATTTTTTGTAATTCAGATTTTATATTTTCTATTTTTTTAACATTTTTACTTTTATCTAATCTTAATAACCTTGTTGCAATTTCTTTTTCTACTTGATAAAAATTGTATAAATATATCCACTGTACATTTTCTCTTTCTTCTATTACTATTTCTTCTTTTGCTTTTAAACTAATTAGACTATCTTCTACGCATTCTGATGTTACATCTAATAGAGTCACAACAAATTCAATTAAGTTTTCTTTTATAACACAAGAATGTCCATTATACGTAGCTTTTATTAAACCATATTTTATTCCACTTTCTACTCTTTTTTGATTATCATAGTTTATCCCTAATTCTAATGCCATTTGATCTATTTGCTTAAAATCCACACCTCTTGTGATATCTATTAAAATATATGGATTAGCTTCTATTTGTTCAATTGCATTTATCCCTAATAAATTATATACTTTTTTCGCGTTTTCCGCTCCTATTCCGAACCTTTCTAAAAATCCTACTATTTGCCATACTTCCCAATTTTCTATAAAGCTTTCTGACATCTCTTTTGCTTTAGTTTCTGATATTCCTTTTATTTGAGCTAACTTTTCTGGCTCAAATTTAAATACACTAATTGTATCTTCTCCGAATTTCTTTATAATTTTTTTTGCTATTGATGGTCCAATTCCTTTTATATTACCATTTGCTAAGTATTTTTCTAACGCTCCTAATGTTTCCGGCATTAGCTTTTCAAATGTATCTACTTTAAATTGTCTTCCATAATCTTTATGTTCGACAAATTTTCCTGTTAATTTAAGTGTGTCTCCACTTGTAACAAATGGCAGATATCCTACTACTGTAATAAGTTCATCTTCTGTTTCAAATGTTGTTATTGTATAACTATTTACTTCATTTTGATAAATGATATCTGCTACTTCTCCTGTAATTTCCAATGTTTCCTCTCCTTGTTTTTATTTTGTCTAGTATATCACGTAAAATGTCAAAAAACAATAGAAGTTTTCTATTGTTTTTTACTTATAAATTAGAATTAAATAAATAATATTATTGTTCATTAACATTATCTATTATTTCTTTACATTCTTTCCAACTTGTTACTTTTAAAATTTCATAATCCTTTTGTAACTTTTTTGCAATTATTTTTGTATTATCATTTGACTGCAAATCAGCTACTATTATATTTTTTAAATATTCTTCTCTTCCATATAAAATTTTGAAAATTATAGAACGCAAAAATCCTTCTATTTTTTCTTCTTGGTTTTTAACTGCTATAATTACATAAATTCCATCTGATTTAAATTTTGTATATGTACTAATATATATTATATTTTTTATAATTTCAAATAGACCATAAATGGCTAATGTCCAAAAGCATGTGCTTAGTATAAAATCTAACATTTTTATGCCTCCTATGGTCTATTATATGTTTTTTTTATTATTTTGTTATTTAAATTCTTTTTTTATTTCTTTATATTCTGGCATGTATTTTTGTACTAAATTCCAAAATTCCTGTGAATGATTCATATATTTTAAATGACATATTTCATGCAATATTACATATCTAATTGCTTGCTCACTATATTTTATTAATTCTAAATTTATTGTTATATTCTTCTTGCTTGAGCAACTTCCCCATGCATATTTTATTTGTTTTATTGTTATTTTTTTTGGTATTAATCCAGTCTGTTTTATTAGCTCATTTGCATTTTTCTCTACTATTCGTTTAAATTCTTCTTTTGTATATTGAGGTTGCTTTTCTTTTTTGCTATTCTCTTTTTCTAAACTTTTTTGTATCCATTCTGTTTTTTCTTCTATTATTCTTTCTATTTCTTTTTTTAGAGTTCTTATTGGTGCTTTTATTATTACTTTTCCTTCTTTTATCTGTATGTAAATGTTTTTTATTTTGGAATATTTTATTTCATATTTCATTTTTTCTGTTTTCCTTTTTGTACAATGTATTTATATTATAGAAAAGTGTATTTATTTAATATTGTATCTACAATAGGGCCTTTCATATAATATAAAAAAGATGTTACAATTAATGTAGTACATCTTTTTTTATTTACATATATAATTAGATTAATTGTAAAATTGCAACTTCTGCTGCATCTCCTCTTCTAGGACCTGCTTTTACAATTCTTGTATATCCACCTACGTTTTTACCAGCATATTTAGGTGCAATTTCGTTAAATAATTTAGCTGGAACATCTATATTTTTACCATCGCTATCTTTTACTTTGTTTAATTTTCTCATAATTTTTCTTCTTGCATTTAATCTTGATGGCATATCTTTTTGTCTTTTTTCAGTAGTTTCTTCTTTAACTACTTTTAAGAATTCTTTACCGTTTTTACTTTTTACTAATTCTGTTACTTTATTACCTTTTGAATCTAATTTAGCTTTTACAACTTTTGTTTCTACTTCTTCAAAGTTGTCTTTTTCTTTTATTGCAAGTGATATTAAACTATCAGCTATTGCTTTTACTTCTTTAGCTTTAGGTAATGTTGTTTCTACTTTTCCATATACTAAAAGGTCTGTTGTTAAGTTTTTTAACATTGCCATTCTAATATCTGTAGTTCTACCTAATTTTCTATTTGTAGCCAATTTTTTTCACCTTCCCTTTCACTATGTTCATCATTTTTTTATATTTCTCTATTCTCTTAATCTTCTTCTTGTGCAAAGTCTAAGCCTAATGAATGTAATTTTGCAGTTACTTCATCAAAAGATTTTTTACCTAAGTTTCTAACTTTCATCATTTCTGTTTCAGATTTACTAATTAAATCTTCTACTGTTGAAATATTAGCTCTTTTTAAGCAGTTATATGATCTTACTGATAATTCTAACTCTTCAATTGACATTTCTAAAACTTTTTCTTTCTTAGATTCTTCTTTTTCTACCATAACTTGTGTATTTTTTGTAGTTTCTGATAAATCTATGAATAATTCTAAATGCCCTACCATTACTTTTGCTGCTAAGCTTAGTGCTTCATGTGCTTTTAAGCTACCATCTGTCCATACTTCTATTGTTAATTTATCATAGTCAACCATTTGACCAACTCTTGTATTCTCAACTTGATAATTTACTTTTTTTACTGGTGTGTAAATTGAATCAATTGGAAGTACTGAAATATCTTGATTTGGTTTTTTATTTTTTTCAGATGAATTATATCCTCTTCCTTTATCTGCAATAATTTCCATAATAAGACTTCCGCCTTCAGAAACTGTTGCAATATGTAAATCTGGGTTTAATATTTCTACTGTTCCATCTGTTTCTATATCTGCTGCTGTAACTTCTCCTTCACCTTTGAAGTTGATTCTTAATGTTTTTTCTTCATTTTCATCAAATTTTAATCTAACATTTTTTAAGTTAACAATTAATTCAGGAACATCTTCTACAACATTTGGTATTGTAGAAAATTCGTGTAATACACCTTCAATTTTAACATTTGTTATTGCACATCCTGGAAGTGATGAAAGTAAGATTCTTCTTAGTGAATTTCCGATTGTTACTCCATATCCTCTTTCTAATGGTTCACATACAAATTTTGCATAATTATTTGCATCATCAATTTCTAGACATTCAATATTTGGCTTTTCAAATTCTATCATTTTTACCTCCTAAATGAGATTACTCTCAAACATTTAAAAACTTTCTTTAAGTTTTTTAAGTAAAATTTTAAAGTCTTGATTAAACCTTTACACTTACTTTTAAAAACTATTATTTTGAGTAAAGCTCTACTATTAAATGTTCTTCGATTGGAAGATCTATATCTTCTCTAGCTGATAATCTGATTACTTTACCACTTAGTTTTTCATTATCTTTTTCTAACCAAGCTGGAACTGGTCTAGCTGTGCTAGCTTCTACATTTGCTTTTAATGTTGTATTATCTTTTTTGCTTTCTCTTACAGTGATTACATCACCTGTTTTTACTAAGTAAGATGGGATATCAACTTTTTGTCCATTTACTTCGAATTGTCCATGGTTTACAAATTGTCTAGCTTGTGCTCTTGATGTTCCAAATCCTAATCTGTAAACAACATTATCTAATCTACTTTCTAATATTTGTAATAAGTTTTCACCTGTTACACCTTTTTTATTAGAAGCCATTTCAAAATATTTTCTGAATTGTTTTTCTCCAACTCCATAATATGCTT
>OLVX01001341.1_pt1 | contig 21154 bp, 17 predicted proteins | sample 1673271 | NCBI WGS metagenome assembly OLVX01 (sample SAMEA3178939, study PRJEB25190) | human gut metagenome | biome: human gut; feature: human-associated habitat; material: faeces | place: Austria | collected 2013
GGATAAGCAGCCGCAGTGGTGGTGCATGGAGCAGGACGGCGAACTCGTCGGCACAGCGGCCATTTACCGTGAGGGCGGGCAGTGGCACATGGGCCGCATCACGGTCGCGCGCAGGCTGCGCGGACAGCACAAGGGAACCTTTCTGCTGAAACGTGTGCTGGACGATGTTTTTGCACAGGATGTGGATAACATTTTCCTCGAAGCGAGAGACGCAACGGTGCACATTCTTACCGGATTCGGCGCAGAGATTGCCGGGGAACCGTTCGCATTCTACTGCGGAAACGTCACACCGATGATTCTAACGCGAACTGCCTTTCTGCAGCACACAAACGGGTGAAAACAACTGCTGAAGGAGTACTATGGCAGAGCATTATTATTACAGTATCGCCAGTGGTTCGAGCGGCAACTGCGGCTTATATATGGCGGACGGCACCGCAATTCTGATCGATCTCGGTGTGTCGCTGCGCAGGATTACGACTGCGCTGAAGGCACTGTCGCTCACGCTGGAGGATATTTCGGCGGTGGTGCTGACGCATGAGCACATCGACCATGTGAAGGGACTGCCGATGTTTCTTAAAAAAGCGAAGGCGCCGGTGTTTGCCACTCGCGGCACAGCCGAGGCTTTCGAGGAAAAGAATCCGGAGTACGCCGACCGTCTGAACATATTCGACAGCGGTGAGCGCTTCTGGGTCAGGGATGTGGACGTTGTGCCGTTCCCGACGCCGCATGACGCAGCCGAGAGCACGGGCTACATATTCGAGCACGGCGGCAGCCGGTTCGGCTTTGCGACCGACCTTGGCTTTGTGCCGCGCGATGCGGCCGAGCTTCTGCGCGGCTGTGAAATGGTCGTGCTGGAGAGCAACCATGACCCGCACATGCTGCAGGCCGGTCCGTACCCGTATTCGCTCAAGATGCGTGTTGCCGGACCGAGCGGGCACCTGTCCAATCCGGACTGCGCCGTATTTGCAGCGGATCTGGTGAAAAGCGGCACGCGAACGCTCGTGCTGGCGCACCTGAGTGAGAAAAACAACATGCCGGAGCTGGCGCGGCAGCAAACGCTGTCGGCGCTGCGCGGGCTGCCCGCGTGCGAGGTGCTCGTTGCACCAAAGGAGCACATGGAGCATCCGGTATCGTTTGGGGAGGAAAAACTATGCTCTCTGTCCGGCTGATCTGCGTCGGAAAGCTCGGAGAAAAATTCTGGGCGGACGCTGTCAAGGAATATACCAAGCGCCTCGGCGCATATTGTAAATTAGAGATCATCGAGCTGCCCGAGCAGCGTCTGCCGCAGACGCCCTCTGAGGGCGAGATCGCACAGGCGCTCGAAAAGGAAGCCGCGCTCATCGAGAGCAAGCTGCTGCCCGGCGCGTCTGTGATTGCGATGTGTGTCGAAGGCAAGCCGATGTCCTCTGAGCAGCTGGCGGACTATTTCGGAAAGCTGACCGTATCGGGGACAAGCAAGATCTGCGTGCTCATCGGCGGCTCGTGCGGCCTGTCCGAGCGGGTGAAAAAGAAGGCGGCGCTGCGGCTGTCCATGTCACCGATGACGTTTCCGCATCATTTAGCAAGAGTGATGGTGCTCGAGCAGATTTACCGCGCGCTCAATATCGCGGCAGGCGGCAAGTACCACAAGTGAGGAGGCATGCCGGATGATAGATGGCGAACTCGTTACGATCATTGTAAATCTGCTGCTGGTAGGCGGGTTTCTCTGGTGGATGCTGCATCCGCGGCATAATAATAACGAAGAGCCGCCGGTGCCGAAACCGCTGCCGAAAACCGGCAAAATGCGCTGTCCGATGTGCGGCGCGAAAGCAAAAGTCACGGGCAAACAGTGGGAGTGTCCGTGGTGCGGTGACTGCGGCTGGATCAAATAAAGTTTGGGTACAAAAACAACTCGGTTAAATGCAGCTAACATCAAGAAAAACCATTTACATTATGGACCGGATTTTGTAAAATATATATTAGAGAAGAACGCGGTTATTCGCACGGGACAAATGCGGAGCCGCGATGAGGGAAATTTTATTTCAGGAGGGGCGTCCCATGATTATCACGATAACGCTTAACGCTGCACTGGACCGTACGCAGCGGATCGAGCACCCGCTGCAGGTGGGCAAGCTCAATCGCGCGGTGTCCAGTCATCTGGAACCGGGCGGCAAGGGCATCAACGTGTCGCGCGCGATCAAGGCGTTGGGCGGCAGCAGTATTGCGCTTGGCTTCAGTGCGGGCACAAACGGCCGCATTATGAAGGACATGCTGACAGCAGCGGACATTCACCACGATTTTGTTGATATTGCGGGACAACTCCGTGTCAATACGCAGATCATTGATGCGCAGGGCGGCCACACCGAGGTAAATGAGCCGGGCAACAAGCTGGATGATTCGGATTTCCTGCGTTTGCTCGACCGCATGGAGAACTATCTGGACGAGGGCAATATCTTCGTTCTGTCGGGTTCTACGCCGCCGGAGTTCCCGCTGAAGAACTACCGTAAGCTGTGCAAGACCATCAAGAAGCACGGCTGCAAGCTGATCATCGACGCACAGGGCGAGCTGCTGCAGGAGGCACTGGGGTGCGAGCCGGACTTTGTAAAGCCGAACATCTTCGAGCTGGCTGAGGCTGTAGGCGACAAGCCGTCCGCCGATCCCGAGGTCGTTGTACATTCCGCACGCAAGATGCTGGATATGGGCGCAAAGGCTGTCTGCGTTTCCATGGGTCAGGAGGGCGCTCTGCTGACCGCAAAGGACGAGCCGGAGTCGCTGTACGTTACTACCACCCCGAAAATCTACGACGAAGGTGCGGTCGGTACCGGTGATGCAATGGTCGGCGCGATTGCAAACGCTATGCACGCGGGCATGAAGTTTGACGAGGTGGCACGCTACGCCGTTGCGATGGGCCGTGCATGTGCTCGTCTGGCCGGCACCGAGATGGCCTCTCTCAAGAAGGTTTACGAGGTGTACGAGACCACGCAGGTTTACGTTCTGTAAGCAATACACAAACTATGGAGAGAACAACGAAACACGTTGTTCTCTCTTTTACCCTTTTCGCGATTACTTCAAGGAGTTAACAAATATGGATAAAAAACAATTACAGCAGCGTGTCACGGAGCAGCGCCGCCGCGTACGCCGCAGACTGACCATTCGCGGCGTACTGTCGCTTCTGGTCGTGCTGACATTCATCCGCTGTGCGTTCATGCAGCGGTATGAGAATATGTTCGTATGCGTGCTGTCGCTCGTGCTGCTGGCGATGCCGACGCTGATTGAAAAACAGCTTGCCATCGACATCCCGCCGATGATGGAAGCTATCATCTACTGCTTTATCTATGCCGCCGAGATCATGGGCGAGATCAATTCGTTCTACACCATCATTCCCGGATGGGACACCATGCTGCACACGATAAACGGATTTCTGGTCGCGGCGGTCGGCTTCTGCCTGGTTGACCTGTTTAACCGAAGCGAACGGTTTACCTTCAAGCTGTCGCCGCTGTTCCTGGCTATCGTGGCGTTCTGCTTCTCCATGACGGTCGGCGTGTTGTGGGAATTTTTCGAGTTCACCGCTGATCAGGTGATGCACACGGACATGCAGAAGGACTATGTCGTGCACGAGGTCAACTCGGTGTCGCTCAACCCGGACGGCCTGAATGTGCCGGTGCATGTGCAGATTGAGTCGGTCATTGTCAACGGTGAGGATTGGACGGAGCAGCTTGGCGGCTATCTGGATATTGGCCTGATCGACACGATGAAGGATCTGCAGGTCAACTGCATCGGTGCAATCGCGTTTTCCATCATCGGCTTTTTCTACGTCAAGCACCGCGGCAAGGGCAAGCTGGCGGCAGCGCTCATTCCGGTCGTGCTCGATCCCGAAAAAGAAAAAAGTAAAAAAGATGAGCAAAACAGGGAACCAAATGACGAGTGATTCCGTCTAATTCAATACTATCCCCGAAAACGATCTGAAGGAGAGTATGAAAGTATGATGAAAAAGCGAATGACCGCAGGTATGCTTGCGACACTCATGGCGGCAGTCCTGCCGGTTTCCGCGTGCGCGGCTCAGAATTCGGCGCCGCAGCCGCAGCTGAATACCGCAGAGCATATGCAGTATATGAACGGCTACACAGACGGCACCTTCCGTCCGGATGCGTCCATCACCCGCGCAGAGGCGAGCAAGCTGCTGGCCTCTCTGTTGGTGAACAAGGTCGAGAATGAGGACCATCTGTTTAATGACGTTTCGGTTTCCGCGTGGTATGCGGACGCTGTTCGTCAAATGACCGGGTTCGGTCTGGTGAACGGCTACACGGACGGCACGTTCAAGCCGAACGCCAAGATTACCCGTGCGGAGTTTGTAGCGATTCTGTCGCGCTTCCCGCACACCGACATCGGCACGGACAAGTCGTTCGCTGATGTACCCAAGACCAACTGGGCGTACAATGCGGTGCAGACCGCTCTGGCACAGGGCTGGATTTCGGCAGGCACGAATTTCCGCCCGAATGCACCGATTACCCGTGCGGAGACGGTAACTATCCTCAACCGTGTGCTCGGCCGTCAGGCGGATGAGTTTACGATCAATACGAGTGAGGGCATCCGTATTATGCCGGATGTGCCGAACACGCACTGGGCATACTGGGATATGCTTGAGGCAACCACTGACCATAAGTTTGACAAGTCGAGCGGCTCCGAACAGTGGACTTCGTTCGATAAGGAGACTACCGATTTGACGCCGGGCTGGCATAATATTGGCGGCAAGCTGTTCCATGTCAACGATGACAAGCAGTTTGACCATGACAAGTTCATCGGCTCGCTCGAGCTTGACCACAACGGCTGCTACATCACCGGCTCGACCGAACTGGACGCGCTGCTGGCTTCGGCAGTAAAGAGCGTTGTCAAGGACAGCATGACCCAGCAGCAGAAGCTGCGTGCGGTGTATGATTACGCGAAGAATACGTTCGGCTATCTCGGCATCGGCGCGGCTGACACTTCGAAGAGCGACTGGGCGCTGACCTCCGCGACCGATATGCTTAAGACCCACAAGGGCAACTGCTACTCGTGGGCGGCAGGCTTTACTTACCTCGCCCGTCAGGTCGGCTTTGACGCACAGGCGATTCCGGGCACCGGCGTTTCGCCCAAGGGCAGTGAGTCGGTTCACGCGTGGACCGAGATTACCATCGACGGCACGGCTTACACCTTCGACCCGCAGATCGAAAGCGTGTATAAGAAGCGCTACAACGAGAATTACGACCTGTTCATGAAGAAGTACGGCGAGGCTGTCTGGGGCTATAAAAAGCCGGAGGTGACCGAGCCGGAGCAGCCGGAGACCGTCAAGGTGGACGAGCAGCTTTCTGCACTGGTGAGCAAGATTTACGGTGCGCGTCCGTTCGGCGGCATGGGCGTTGCCGAGGAGGCACTCTACAACGGCATGGGCGAGGACGGCATGAGCCGCGGCCTGTTCTGGTACCTTGGTACGGATGACATCAAGTTTGAGGCAGGCGTGGCCTCCGAGTCTATGATTACCTCGCAGGCACATTCCATCGTTGTTCTGCGCTTTGCGGATGAAAAGCAGGCCGCAGACGCGGCGGCTAAGCTCAAGACCACGGTTGACCCGCGCAAGTGGATCTGCGTAGGCGTTGATGAGGCCAAGGTTGTCTCCAAGGGCAAGCTGGTCTGCGTTGTGATGGACGACGAAAACGGCGATTACTACATCAATAATTTCAAGGCGAATGCCTGAAACTGACCTTGTGAAACTTGCATGAACTGACACTTTCCTAAAGCCACAATATCGCATACAATAGGCTTACAGACAGAATTACTGGAAAAGAGGGTATGCGATATGACAGGAAAAAACATCAGAAAGCTTGTGCTGGCAGCACTGCTGGCGGCACTGACGGCAGTTGCTACGATGATCATCCGCATTCCGACACCGACACAGGGTTACATTCATCTCGGTGACGGCATGGTGCTGATCTGCGGCATTCTGCTCGGTCCCGGTCTGGGTGCGTTGTCAGCCGGTATCGGCTCGATGATGGCAGATCTTATCGGCGGCTACATGGCATGGGTGCCCGGTACGTTTGCCATCAAGGCGCTGACCGCTCTGCTCGGCGGCTGGCTGTATCACCGCATGGCAGGCAAGGGCATGAATACGATTACCCGTGTGGTTCTGTGCGGCATTCCGGCAGAGATCATTATGGTTCTGGGCTACTTTGTGTATGAGGTCGGCATGGAAGTCGTGATGGGCAGCAGCATGGGCGCTGCGGCAGCCGCGGTTGTTCTCGGCGTGCCGATGAATATCGTGCAGGGCATTGCGGGCATTATCGTTGGTGCGGTGCTGCTTCCGGTGCTCAGTCACGCAAGCGCGGAGATGGGCGAGAAGATTCGCGCATGATAAATGGATAGGAAAAACGGTTCCGGAGACGGAACCGTTTTTTTATGCGAATTTTGATTTGTTATCGTGTGATTCTCTGTGGAACGGCGGGGGGACCTCACCCCGCTGTTTCTACTTGAATTGCACCAATCAACGTCGATGCTATAAATGGATTTGACAAATGGTTTCACACCATACGGTTACGCAATTATCCCCGACCTGTGGATAAGGAAAAAGGACAGGAAATTTTCCTGTCCTTTGGTCTATATGCGGTTACTCTTCCGAAGCAAATACGCCGTAAATCGCGCTTGCGAGCTTCTTGAAGATATTCACGATACGCGCGAGAACGCCTTCGTCAGCAGCATCCTGATCCGAGGTGACAGCATCATCGTCATCGTCGGTCGAAATCTCCTGCGTGCGCAGGATGAACTGCAGACTGCTCGGTGTCGGGTTCATACTGCTCGTGACAGACTGCAGGTCGGCCGAGGAGTCGATATTGAGGATGTTGGTATCGTCCTCAAGGTCGGTCTTAGCGTCATCAATCGCATTGTGAATGTCGTCGGTCGCGTTCTGCAGCTTATTCGAGCTGTTCGAGCGGGAAGCCTTATCAAGCACATCGAGCAGGCCGTCGAGCATGGTCTGTGTGCTGGCATCCGCGTCGCTGCGAACCGAACGCAGTGTGCTGTTGACCGTGTCGAGCAGCTGGTAGGACGCGGTGAGCGTTTTGGTGGTGGTGCCGATCAGCTCGGTGCCCTTGTCGATGGAGGACGAGGTGATCGAGGTCAGCTGGTTGAGCGACTCGGTCAGTGCCGGAATCTCGGTCAGCTGCTGGTTGACGCGGCTGAGTGTGGTGTTGGCGAGTTCGGTCAGCTTTTTGCCCTCGGCGGTGAAGTCCTGTCCCAGACCCTTGTAATCGTCCAGAATGTCGCAGATGTCATCCAGATTGTCGAGAATGGAATCCGAGGTGTCGAGGAATCCGGAAAGGGAATCCGCAGTACCGGAGATGGTAGAAGTCAGATTTCTCATCGAAGTGGTCAGGTCACTGCACTTCTTAGAAATGTCCGATATAAGTTTGCCAAAGGTTTCTGCGGTTGTTTCGTCGATGACGTGATTCTTTACCAGTAATTGCAGGATGTTAGTCAGTGCAGAACCAATGTTGTCATTCGTGTTTTCAAGGGCTTTGATACGATTATTCAGGGTTTTCATATCTCCTTGAATATCGCTCAGGTTATCCTTCAGATTCTTAATATCACTCTGCAACTCACTGATATACAGCCACTCCGAACCGGTCTTATCATCCAGATCATCCATGAGATCCTCGAGATTATTCAGCGAGGTACGGATATTCTGCAGCAGCGTCTGGTATTCGGTGATATCCGCACCGGACTCCTCAAGCGTATTGAGAATGCTGTTCGTAGTCGTGTTCAGCTTAACGAGCGTGTCCTTGGTGTTGTTCAGCTCCGGAATCAGCGAATCGCTTTCGCCAGTCAGCTTTTCCAGAGCGGTCAGCGCGGCATCCGTCTTGGGATCAATGGTGCCGCGGTCCTTGATCAGCTGCTGGCGCACGGCGTTGATGCCCGAAATACCGCTCGACATCGTACCCATGCCGTTCTGCATGGACTGCATGGTGTCGAGCATGCTGCTCATGCCGGAGTACAGGCTGTCGCCGGAATTGCTCAGGCGGTCCTTGACGTCCTTCAGGTCGGAGATGATATCCAGCGAGGACAGGGTAGCCGGCGTCATAAACATGAACATACCCATGTTCTCAAAGTTATTCGAGCCGATACGCACGGTGAACGTGCTTTCCTCGCCCGGCATACCCATGAATACGACCAGCTTGTAGGTGCCTACGGACTGGATCTGTGCACCCGGTGCATCAATGGAAAGCGCCTTGCTCATGTCGATACCGGTGCCGCAGACGAGCATCATATTGTTTTTGTAGTAGTCGCTTGCGTAGCTGTTCGGCACCGCGTGAATGGTGATCTCCACCAGACCGTTTGCGCCTGCACAGTCCTCTGCCTTGACCGAAACGCCGTTCAGCTTGTAGGAAACATCAAAGTTCCACGGCATCTGGATGTTGACCTTGTCGGTCGGGATGCACTCGTAGTAGAAGCGCTGCTTGCTGGTGTCAGACAGCTTCCAGTACACCGAATTGTCCTTGATGACTGGCTCGTCGTAGGTGCTCATGTTGTACACATCTGCGTAGCTGCCGAAATCGGTGAACTCGGTGTGGCCGTTCAGGCTGACACCCTTTACGATGCGCGTATTGGTCGGCGCACCGTAGTAATCCATGTTGATATATACCGATTCGTCGGTTTCTACCGTGGGCGCGGCGGCCTGTGCCGCCTGCGGCAGCGTGAACGCAAGAACAAGCGAGGCTGCGGTCAGTCGGCGCAGCTTATCTGTTTTCATGGTCGTTCTCCTCCGTATTATCGTTCTGGTTGTCATTCTGGCTGTCGTTCGGCTTATTCTTGTCGCTGCCGAGACGCTGGGCCAGCTGTTCAAGCTGCTCCTTACGCATCTCAATGCGGTTATGGATACGCATACGCAGCTTTTTGCCGATCATGCGCTTGTGTGCGGATTCTTCGGTCTGCTGCTGTTTGGACGGCTCCTGCGTCGGCGGCGTGTAGTTCTGCGGCAGCTTGAAGCCATCGCCGTTCATCAGGTTCTTGAGCTTGAGGCGCAGCTCCTTGTTGCGTGCCTTGCGGTTTTCGCGGATCTGGTTCTGCAGGTTGACGCGCTGCTGGTGCAGCTCGCTCAGGATCGGCAGCTTGATCTTTGTCGCGCGGATCTTGTTCATCTTGGCGTGCTTCTTCTCTGCATAGTCCGACTTGACGATCCAGCGGTCGAACAGCATCAGGCACATCGGCAGGAAGAACAGTACGAGAATGACCGAGATCAGCGCACCGCGGCCGATCAGCTGGCCCAGACCGGAAATCGCTTCGACCGAGGTCATGAAGTACAGACCGTAGGCAACCGTCATAACGATCAGGCCGGAGGTCATAACCGATTCGGCGCTGACCGATACCGCACGTATTGCGGCTTCCTTTTTATCCCCTTGTGAGCGGGCATCCAGATAGTTGCCGGTCATCAATATTGAATAGTCAACCGTAGCACCCAGCTGGATACAGCCGACGATGATAAAGCCGAGGTACATGGTTCGCTGACCGTAAATGTACGGCAGAGCGGTGTTGATGAAGATCGCGCATTCAATCGGGATGAGCACGACGATCGGCAGGATCAGTGCCTTGTAGGTGATCGCGATAACGAGTGCTACACCCAGCAGGGAAACGATGTTGACGCGGTTGTAGTCCGGTACAATAATATCCTTAATATCCTGCGTGGACGGCGTTACGCCGACAAGGTAGGTCGTTTCGTTCGGGTAATACTTGTCAATGATCGCGCGGATGTTGTCCGAGAATTTGAAGGCATCGTCACTTTCACCGGCGGAACGCACGTTGATGATCACGCGTGCCCAGTTTTTCGAGTGCATCAGGCTGGTGATGTTCTCCGGCAGGAAATCCTCGGGAATGCCTTCCGGCAGAACGGACGACAGGCTGAGCGCGTACTTGACGTAGGACAGGTCGTCGATCTCCTCGGTCATCTTTTTCTCGGTGATGTTGCTGTCGGGCGGGACAAGCGCGATCATCATGTTGCTCTTGCCGAACTTGGCATTCATCTGCTGCTCGGCCTCGTAAACCGGTGTACCGGGTGAGTTTGCAACGGCCTCGTTGCCGTAAGAGAAATTCGCCATACCCTGTGCAATGTAGCACGGAATGATGATGATAAGAACCACAAGAAATACGATGCGACGGATTTTGTACGCAAATTCACCGATGCCGCGGCCCTGTTTTGGGATAAACGGACGGTGCTGCGTCTTGGCAATGATGTTCTGCGAACGCAGGATGAGCGCCGGCATGAGCAGCAGCACGGTCAGCAGACTGAGCGCGATGCCCTTTGCCAGTACGAAGCCCATATCCGGGCCGATGCCGAAGTTCATCAGCGCCATGGCGGCAAAGCCGACGATGGTCGTCATGCCGGAAGCGCCGATGGACGAAAAGGCGGTTCGCCAGGCGTTCGCCATCGCCTGTTCGGGTTCTGCACCGGTTGCGCGCTCCTGCGTGAAGGCGTGCAGCAGGAAGATGGAGTAGTCCATCGAGCAGGCCAGCTGCAGCACCGCACCAACGGCATTGGACAGGAACGAAATCTCGCCGAAGATGATGTTCGTGCCCATGTTGATGAGGATTGCAATGCCGAGCACGGACAGAAACAGCACCGGCTCAAACCACGAGGTGGTCGTGATCGTCAGAATGATGTAAATAATGACGACGGCCAGTGCCATAACACGGGCGACCTCTTTGTTAATGGTCGGGCCGAGGTTGGTATCCGATACAGCGGAGCCTGCTACCAGACCTTTGTCACCGACGATGTTTTCAATCTCATGCACCGCCTTGTGGGTCTGGTTGGACGAGTCCTTGTCGGTGAAGATAACATCCATATAGGCGGTGTTATCCTTGTAGTAGTCGTCGATATTGTCGTAGTTGATGAATTCGCTCGAGCCGTAGATATTGGTGGCCATATCGCACCACATGACCATATCCACGCCGTCAACGTCCGCGATACGGTCCTTTATGTTTTTGGCTTCGTACAGCGTCACATCCTCCAGCATGACGCGGCCCATGCCGGGATAGGTAAATTCGTCCTCCATGATGTCCAGCGCCTGTGCGGACGGAGACGAATCCGGCAGGTATTTTGTTAAATCGTAGTTGATCCCAACCATCGGCACACAGATCAAACTGAAGATGACCAGTACGATATAAATCTTTTCAATCAGTTTTCGATTGTTAATGATCAGGTCAACAGGGCTATGTCCTTTAAGTTTCACAAAGAAAACACCATCTTTCTCAGAAATAGATATTGTGTAGGATTTCTTTTCGTGATATAGTATAGTACATAAGGATAACGAACGCAATAATCAAATATGATAAGAGTGAATGATAATGCACACAAATGTTATATGTGTTCGTTAAAATGCAAATTACGGAAATGGAACGGAAAAACAATATGAATGGAGTGGGATACCATGGCAGAAGTGGAGGATAAGCGCATCCGACGAACGAAAAAGCTGCTGCGGCAGGCACTGACGCGGCTGATGCAGCAGAAGGACTTCCAGAGCATCACCGTGACCGACGTAGTGCGCGAAGCGGATATCAACCGCGGCACATTTTATGCGCATTATCGGGACGTGTATGACCTGCGCGATAAGATCGAGACAGGGATGATCGAGGATTTCCGCGGGATGATCGCAGCCATCCGTCCGAGTGAGACGGTAACGCTCAAGCTGGTGCTCAGCCGTCTGATGGATTATCTGGAGGAGAATCGTGAGATCGTCACCGCACTCATCAAGGTCAATGCGCCGGATGGTTTCGGCAAAAAGATGATCGGCGTTATCGAGGAATGCCGCATGGAGCTGCTGCCGTACCGCAGTGTCGAGGATGCGTATGCTGCACGCTTTCTTGCGACCGGCGTCATCGGCATGACCGAAAAGTGGATCACCGAGTCGCAGCCCATCCCGAAGACCGAGATGGTCAGCCTGATCACTAAACTGCTGACACCGCTGGTGCCGCAGTCGGATGCAGCGCAGAACTGAGTAAATCAGTAGGAATTTAACGGCACGAAAGGGAGTACCCGCCTGCGGGTACTCCCTTTCACGGTATTATCGTTTACGCAGGACAAATTCAGCCAGCCGCTCGGTGGCATCCGGATGGGCAATCTCGCTCATGGTTCTCCGCACGGTCTCCAGCCGCACCGGATTGCAGAACAGCTCGTACACCGCCTCGTCGATCGGGAAGTGCTTGGTAATGAGCGCCGCCATGCCGTTGTTGACCAGAAAATCAACATTGCGCTCCTCGTGACCGGGGATCGGATCGAACAGCAGCATCGGCAGGTTTTTCGCCAGAGCCTCGGACACGGTAAGACCGCCCGGCTTGGATACAATGCAGTCGGACGCGCTCATCATCACCTCTACGTTGTGCACAAAGCCGTAGGGATAGATCCTGCAGCTGCCCTGATAATGCGCGGCAAACTGCTCTACATGGTAGAGCATCTTTTTGTTGTTGCCGCATACCACAAGAAACTGGAACGGCGTGCCGATCTGCGACAGGCTTTCGATGTTCTTCACATGGTCGGCGTGGCCCATGCTGCCGCCCATCAGCAGGATGGTTTTCATTTTCGGGTCAATGCCGAGCTGTGCCGCTGCGTCTTCGCGGGACAGCTTTTCGTTGAATTTCGGGTGCACCGGAATGCCGAACGGCAGGATGCGGTCCTCCGGAATGCCGCGCTGCACACAACGGTAGGTGAGCAGTTCACTCGCGGTGACGATGTACTGCACGCGCGGCACATCCTCCCAGTACGGGTGGAGCGTGTAGTCGGTAACAATACCGATGGTCTCGATATCGGCGAGTTTTTTGCGCTTTTTCAGCTCATCGACCATCTGTGCGGCAAAAACATGCGTACAGATGATAACATCGGGCACATGGTTCGCAATGACCTTGGCAAACTTGGACGCACCGAGTGCGTTGATGATATTGATAATGCTCGGCGCAGAGTTAAAATAGCTTGCGCCGTTGTTCTCGGCCAGCTGGTAGACCAGACGGTACAGCGTCTGCATGTGCTTGGAGGAGAACAGATAGCCCTTGTCGATGGTGGTTTTGATCAGGTTGCTGATATAGGCGTAAACATCCAGCGTGTGAACTTCCGCGCCCTTGGATTCCAGCATGTCGCCGATGGCCTTTGCGGTGGCATGGTGACCGAAACCGGCGGTGACGGATAAAATCAGTACTCTCATACAATGCCTCTCCTTATATTGCGGCATTTGTGCTGACCAGACAGGACAGCATGCCTAAGAATATTTTATCGTAAACATGCGAAAAAATCAAACTACACTTTCGTTAAATGTATGCGGATAGGCGATATGCAGCGGTATTTCCGGTAGCATATATTCCTTTTTTTCAGGTCCGGCAGGAGTTTTTCTCGGTTAGCTATTTTATTCCGGGCGATTTTGTACTATAATAAATCTAATAAACGAAAATACAGGAGGCTTAGGGAAATGGCTCTGTCTATTAAGCCCTACATTGAAAATAAGGAACGCATCCACCTGATCGGCATCGGCGGCGTGTCCATGAACTCGCTCGGTGAGCTGCTGCTCAGCCGCGGCGTGCCGATTTCCGGCTCCGACCGTCTGCGTACGGATGTTACCGCGCGGCTGGAGGCTCTGGGCGCAAAGATTACCTACGAGCACAAGCCGGAGAACGTTGAGGGTGCGTCGCTCATCGTGCGTACCGCTGCCGTGCATGATGACAATCCGGAGATCGTCCGCGCCCATGAGCTGGGCATTCCGGTCATGGAGCGTGCCGAGGCATGGGGACACCTCATGCGCGATTATGACAACGTGGTTTGTCTGGCAGGCACGCACGGCAAGACGACTTCCACCTCGATGATGACGCTCATGACCATGGAAGCGCAGATGGACCCGACCGTTATGGTCGGCAGCAACCTGCCTGCCATCGGCGGTACGCTCCGTATCGGCGGCAAGGGCTGTTTTGTGGCTGAAAGCTGCGAATACTGCAACTCGTTCCTGCGCTTTGCACCGACCGTTGCGGTTATCCTCAATGTAGAGGAGGATCATCTCGACTTCTTCAAGGATATCAACGATATCATCCACTCGTTCCACGAGTTTGCCGAGCTGACCCCGATGAACGGCCTTGTTGTCGTCAACGGCGATGACCCGCATGCAATGCGCAGTGTGGCAGGCATCAACCGCAAGGTCCGTACCTTCGGCACGAGCGCAACCTCGGACGTTTACCCGACCGACGTGCGCGATGAGAACGGCTACTACCGCTTTACCGTTATGGTAGAGGGGAAGAAGTACGCTAAGGTGGCGCTGTCCGTTCCGGGCCGTCATAACATGCTGAACGCACTGGCGTGCTGCGCCGCTGCCGAGTTCCTCGGTGTGCCGGGTGACGCTGCCGAGCGCGGTCTGAACAAGTTCACCGGTTCGTCCCGCCGTTTCCAGCTGGTCGGAAAAATGCCGAACGGCGCAACCGTCGTGGACGATTACGCACATCATCCGAGCGAGATGAAGGCCACGCTGAACACCGCAAAGGAAATGCACTTCGACCGTATCCTGTGCGCGTTCCAGCCGCACACATATACCCGCACCAAGGCGCTGTTCCACGAGTTCGTGGAGGCGCTCGGGATGTGCGATCAGGCGGTTCTTGCTCCGATCTATGCCGCCCGCGAGAAGAATACCATCGGCATTTATTCCTCGGATATCGCCAGAGAGGTGCCGGGCGCGGTATCGTTCGACAGCTTTGACGAGATTGCGGATTATCTCCGTAAGGAGGCAGGCCCGAATGATCTGGTGCTCACCATGGGCGCCGGTAATATCAATGAAGTCGGACCGATGCTGATTAAGAATAAGTAAACAGATAGCGAGAAAACCCGCTTTCGAGCGGGTTTTCTTTTGCCGGATTGAGAATTGAAAATGGAAAATGGAGAATTGACGTGATGGTTATACAATGTGCAGACGGGATACAAACGGTGCGCCGAGGTCGCACCCCAGGGCACTTTCTCTTGCCCTTCGGGCAATTCACCTTGCCGCACCCTACGATTTGGCGTTACATGACGATTATTCCGGATAAAAATACGATAACACGTTTCATTCCACGTTCATTTTCCATTCTCCATTCTCAATTCTCCATTACTGCACAAAAAAGACTCGAAACATACGTTTCGAGTCTTTTAGGGTTAGCTTTTAGCCCTGAACTGCGATAACCTCAACTTCAACCTTAGCGCCGAGCGGCAGAGCAGCTACTTCAACGCAGGAACGAGCCGGAGCGCCTTCCGGGAAGTACTTAGCGTACACGCCGTTGAATGCAGCAAAGTCGTTGATGTCGGACAGGAAGCAGGTGGTCTTGACAACACGGTCAAAGGACACGCCGCCCTGTGCCAGAACGCACTGCAGGTTCTTCATAACCTGCTCGGTCTGCTCCTCGATGGTGGTTGCTACAATCTTGCCCGCCTTCGGGTCGATCGGAACCTGACCGGAGGTAAATACGAAACCGTTTGCAGCGATTGCCTGAGAGTACGGGCCTACTGCTGCCGGTGCGAGATCAGTGTGCAGAACTTCCTTGATAGCCATGGTGGGAATTCTCCTTTATATATCTTTATTTTTTGATAACAGGGTGAAATAAGTGCTTTTGTGCATAAAATCCGCACAGAAACGCAATTGTGGCGTTGCCACAATTACTTCTTGCCGCCCTTGGTCTTTTTCAGACGCTCGGTGTTGGACAGAACGCGCTTGCGCATACGGATGCTCTCCGGAGTGATCTCAAGCAGCTCATCGTCGGAGATGAACTCGAGTGCCGCCTCGATGGACATCTGGCGCGGCGGAATCAGGCGCAGCGCATCATCCGAGCCGGATGCACGCATGTTGGTCAGCTGCTTCTTCTTGCAGACGTTTACAGCCATGTCCTCGCCGCGCGGGTTCTCGCCGACGATCATGCCTTCGTATACCATCGTGCCGGGGCCGATGAACAGCGGGCCGCGATCCTGTGCGTTGAACAGGCCGTAGCCGACAGCCTCGCCGGCCTCAAACGCGATCAGGGAACCGGTGGTGCGCTTCTGGATATCGCCCTTGTACGGCTGATAGCCGTTGAATACGGAGGACATAACGCCCTCGCCCTTGGTATCGGTCAGGAACTCGGTGCGGTAGCCGAACAGGCCGCGTGCCGGAATAATGAACTCCAGACGCATACGGTCGGTGCCCTTCGGGTTCATGGAAACCAGCTCGCCCTTACGAGCGCCCATCTTCTCCATGATCGCGCCGACTGCATCGGACGGAACGTCCGCGATCATGCGCTCCATCGGCTCACAGGTCTTGCCGTCGATCTCCTTGAGCAGTGCCTTCGGTGCGCCGACCTGGAACTCGTAGCCCTCACGGCGCAGGTTCTCGATCAGGATGGACAGGTGCATCTCACCGCGGCCGCAAACGCGGAATGCGTCGGTGGTGTCGGTTTCGTTTACGCGCAGGGATACGTCCTTGAGCAGCTCACGGAACAGACGCTCACGCAGGTGGCGGGAGGTAACAAACTTGCCTTCCTTGCCGGCGAACGGAGAGTCGTTGACCATAAAGGTCATCTCAACGGTCGGCTCGGAAATCTTAACGAACGGCAGAGCCTCAACGTGCTCGGGGTCGCACAGGGTCTCACCGATGGTTACGCCCTCGATGCCGGAGAAGCAAACGATCTCGCCTGCCTGTGCCTCCTCGATCGGCTGACGGCCCAGCTCCTCGATGGAGTACAGGGTAACCAGCTTCGCGTTGTACGGCTTAGTGTTGCCGTGGTAGTCGCAGACGGTAACCTGCTGACCTACCTTCATCGAGCCGCGCTCGATACGGCCGATGCCGATACGGCCAACGTACTCGTTGTAGTCAATAGAAGAAACGAGCATCTGGGTCGGGCCTTCGGTGTCAACCTGCGGTGCCGGAATGTGCTCAAGGATCTGCTCGAACAGCGGGGTCAGATCCTTGCCCTCCACGTTCGGGGACATGGAAGCGGTGCCTGCACGGCCGGAGCAGTAAACGATCGGGCTGTCCAGCTGCTCGTCGGTCGCATCAAGGTTGAGCAGCAGCTCGAGAACCTCGTCGCCGATCTCGTTGAGGCGAGCGTCCGGACGGTCGATCTTGTTGATTGCAATGATGATCTTGTGACCGAACTCCAGTGCCTTCTGCAGCACGAAGCGGGTCTGCGGCATCGGGCCTTCTGCTGCGTCAACCAGCAGAACAACGCCGTCTACCATCTTGAGGATACGCTCTACCTCGCCGGAGAAGTCGGCGTGGCCCGGGGTATCTACGATGTTGATCTTTACGCCCTTGTAATGTACAGAGGTGTTCTTTGCCAGAATGGTAATGCCGCGCTCACGCTCGATGTCGCCCGAGTCCATGACACGCTCCTCTACCACCTGATTTTCGCGGAAAGCGCCAGCCTGCTTGAGCATCTGATCGACCAGAGTAGTCTTGCCATGGTCAACGTGCGCAATGATGGCGATGTTGCGTAAATCGTTACGGATCATATATTCTATTCCTCCATCAGCGGGATTATTTTCGTACAGAATTTATTATACCCGTTTTTTCGTTCATTTTCCACCTATTTTATCGTCAAAATTACGGCGATATATCCGCTCTAAATTGTAAAATATTTTACCGGACTGAGAAATCTCCCCATGTTTTCCGGTTGACGCAGGCTTACTCCTGCCGTACAATAAAGAAAAGACGCAAGCGTCTGATAAAAGGAAGGAGAATCTCTATGAACAAAATCGGAAAGGCAATGCTCTGCACCGTACTGACCGGCGCGATGGCAGTCGGCGCCGCCGGCGCGGCTGACCTCGGTTCCCTGTCTCCGCAGGGTGCTAAGGCGTATCTGAATCAGATCACCACCCTGCAGAACAAGTATGGCAAGGCTGCCGCCCGCACGGACGATGGCTTCAAGGGACTGCTGACCGGACTTTCCATGGCAAAGCTGGTGGATATGGACGGCGACGGCACGCCCGAGCTGTACTGCGGCGCAGGTCTGGACGGGCAGCATATGTATTCGTATGCGGATGGGAAAATCTACGCGCTGGATATTCCGGAGGGCGTGAGCAACTTCGGCACGGACGTTTCGCCGTGCGCGGATTTCTATGTTGGCGGCACGAAAGCCTATCTGGTGGACGGCCATGAGATCATGAACGGCTTCCCCGTCAAATATCTGACCAAGCAGGGCCGCAAGATCGTCACCGCGCTGACCTATACCGATGCCATCGACGACGATACTGGTAACCATATCTGTACGCTCAACGGCGAAAGCGTGACCTATCACGAGCTAAGTGCCGCACAGGTTGCCTTCACCAAGGGCATGACATGGGAACACTACTCCTTCTGGGAGAGCTCGTACAATGTGCCGGAGGTGCGCTCCGCCCGCGCATCGCTGACCGACACCATCACTTCCCTTCGCACGCTCACCAATCCGACTGCATATGTTTCCAGGCACAAGGTCGAGCTCAACGGTGCAAAGGTCAATCTTGCAGCCTATACCATCAACGGCAGCAACTATTTCAAGCTGCGCGACCTCGCCGCTGCCCTCAAGGGTCTGGACAGCGAGTTTGCGGTAACATGGAACGCCGCCCAGCAGCGCATCGACCTGACGAGCAAGACCGCATACACGCCGGTCGGCGGCGAACAGGCTGCCCTGCCCGCCGGCAATAAGGCCGCCTCGCTCACGAGCGCCGCTGTCTACCTCGACGGCAAGCCGCTTTCCCTCACCGCCTACTCCATCGGCGGCAACAACTACTTCAAGCTGCGCGACCTCGTTTTCGCGCTCGGCTTTTCCGTGGATTGGGATAACGCCACCTCTACTGTTACCATTTCGGCTCAGTAATGGAGAATTGAGAATTACAAAAAAGCCACTGTTCAGTGAACAGTGGCTTTTTCGCGCCATGGCGCGATTCAATTTCGGTTTGCTTGCAAACTGTACCCGCATGGCAGGATTTCGCATAGAAATCCGAGCCATTGGCTCCGCCGCAGCGGACCGCGCATACGCGCGGATTCAAGCGCGTTTGCCCGCAAACGCATAAAAAGTCAGGACATGCGCCTGACTTTTTATACAAGAAAGGGATTCTGTGTGCCCGCCAAAGGCGGACGCGCAGAATCCCGCACAGGACGTATCCGAGCCAAAGGCTCGGTACGTCCCCCTCGATTGAAAGGCCAACGGCCTTTCAATCGAAGCAAAGCCTTACTGGTTTGCTTCGATGTAGTTTACGATGTCACCGATGGTGCTCATCTTAGCAGCTTCCTCGTCGGAAATCGTTACGCCGAAGTTCTCCTCGAGGTCCATCATCAGCTCTACAACGTCCAGAGAGTCTGCGTTCAGGTCTTCCTTAACCTTGGTGTCCATGGTCATGGTGGAAGCATCAGCGTCAAACTTGTCTGCCAGGATTTCACATACCTTTTCAAACATGGGATTTACACTCCTTCATTACTTTCTTGATTTATTGTTCTGAAAACTCCGACTCTGCGGAATTTTTCATACCGTTTCTGCAGCATCGTGTCGATGTCCGGCTCAGCATCCAGCTCGGCAAGCTGGTCGCGCAGCGTGCGCGCCACATTGCGGATAAGCTGTGCGGAGGATGTGCCCTCCTGAATGATGCCTTCGATCATACCGAAGCTGTACAGGTCCTGCGCGGTGATATGCAGCGTGTCCGCTGCCTCCGCCTCGCGCTTGGGGTCCTTCCAGAGAATGGACGCGCAGCCGCGCGGCGAAATAACCGAATACAAGGCGTTCTCGAGCATGAGCACACGGTCTGCCACCGCCAGCGCCAGTGCGCCGCCGGAGCCGCCCTCACCCGTCACGATAGAGATAACAGGCGTTTTCAGCTCGATAAACTCATACAAACAGCGGGCAATGGCCTCGCCCTGACCGCGTTCCTCCGCGCCAACGCCGCAGAACGCGCCGCCGGTGTCAACAAAGTTGATGACCGGGCGGTGGAATTTCTCCGCCTGATGTGCAAGACGCAGGGCCTTTCGATAGCCCTCCGGGTGCGCCATGCCGAAGTTGGCGTCCATATTCTGCTCAATGGTGCGGCCCTTGCGGTGGCCGATTACCGTCACCGGTGTGCCGTTGAAGTAGCCAACGCCGCCGAGGATGGCATGGTCGTCCGAAAAATAGCGGTCGCCGTGCAGCTCGGTGAAGTCGGTGAACAGTTCATTGATATAATCCGTGATCATCGGGCGCTTGGTATCGTGGATGATACGCATTTTTTCACTTGCGGGTTTGTTAGTCACGACGCCACACCTGCCATTTCTTGGACTTGGAGCCGCAGTGCAGCTTCAAGAGTTTTTCCAGCGTTTCTCTGAGTTGATTACGCGGAACTATTTTATCACAGAAACCGTGCGATAGCAAGAACTCCGAGGACTGAAAATCGTCCGGGAGGGTCTGACCGATGGTTCCCTCGATAACACGGCGGCCGGCAAAGCCGATGGTCGTGCGCGGCTCCGCGAGGATAATATCGCCCAGCATGGCGAACGACGCGGTAACGCCGCCCGTGGTCGGGTCGGTCAGCACGGTGATATACAGCAGTCCGGCGTCCGAGTGACGGCGCGCCGCCGCAGACACCTTTGCCATCTGCAGGAGCGAAAACATGCCCTCCTGCATGCGCGCACCGCCCGAAACGGTAAAGCCGACAACTGGCAATCCCAGCTCGGTCGCACGCTCAAATGTGCGACAGATCTTCTCGCCCACCACGGAACCCATCGAGCCCATCATAAAGTTAGCGTCCATAAAGAAGAGCGCGGTATCGCAACCGCAGATTTTGCCCCTGCCGCACACAACGGCATCGCGCTCGCCCGAACGCTCGCTCACGCTCTTGAGCTTATCGGCATAGCCGGGAAACGAGAGGAAGTCCTCCGACGCCAGATTGGCATCCCATTCCTCAAACGTGCCCTCGTCGACCGTCATGCGCATGCGCGCGCGACCGCTCACGCGAAAGTGTTTGCCGCAACGAGGGCAGACCTCGAGGTTGTCGTGCAGGCGTGCCTCATCGATCACGCGGCGGCACTCCGGGCACTTGATAAACACGTGGCGCGCGGGAAACTCAGCGCACGACTCGGTCATCGGCCCCTCGAGAACGTTGACCGTCTTCGCTTTTCTACTCATCAGCATAGAGATGCCCCATCAGATCGGTGTGATACATGCCCGACAAGAACTCATCGTTTGC
>OLVX01001350.1_pt1 | contig 21090 bp, 14 predicted proteins | sample 1673271 | NCBI WGS metagenome assembly OLVX01 (sample SAMEA3178939, study PRJEB25190) | human gut metagenome | biome: human gut; feature: human-associated habitat; material: faeces | place: Austria | collected 2013
ACTTGTCGGTGTGGTCGCCGATGATCTTGATGGAGTTCTTGTTCGCGCCGACGGTGCCGTCGCCGCCGAGGCCCCAGAACTTGCACTCGATGGTGCCAGGGGCGGCGGTGTTCGGGGTTTCCTCGGCCTCAGGCAGGCTGAGGTTGGTGACGTCGTCGACGATGCCGATGGTGAACTCGCGCTTGGGCTCGTCCTTCTTGAGCTCCTCGAAGACGGCGAAGGCGGACGCCGGGGGTGTGTCCTTCGAGCCGAGGCCGTAGCGGCCGCCGACGACCTTGATGCCGGTCTTGCCGGCCTCGTAGAGGGCGGAGACGACGTCCTGATAGAGCGGCTCACCGATGGAGCCGGGCTCCTTGGTGCGGTCCATGACGGCGATCTTCTGGACGGTCTCGGGGATCACGTCGACGAAGCGCTCGATGGAGAACGGACGGAACAGGCGGACCTTGACGAGGCCGACCTTCTCGCCGTGGGCGTTCAGGTAGTCGATGACCTCCTCGAGGACGTCGCAGAAGGAGCCCATGCAGACGACGACGCGGTCGGCGTCGGGGGCGCCGTAGTAGTTGAACAGGCCGTAGTCGGTGCCGAGCTTCTCGTTGATCTTGCCCATGTACTTCTCGACGACGGCGGGCAGCTCGTCATAGGCCTTGTTGCAGGCCTCGCGGTGCTGGAAGAAGATGTCGCCGTTCTCGTGGGAGCCGCGGGCGTGCGGGTGCTCCGGGTTCAGGGCGTGGTCGCGGAACGCCTGGACGGCGTCCATGTCGCACATGTCCTTGAGGTCCTCGTAGTCCCAGACGGCGACCTTCTGGATCTCGTGAGAAGTACGGAAGCCGTCGAAGAAGTTGAGGAACGGGACCTTGCCCTCGATGGCGGCGAGGTGCGCCACCGGCGAGAGGTCCATGACCTCCTGGACGTTGCCCTCGGCGAGCATGGCGAAGCCGGTCTGGCGGCAGGCCATGACGTCGGAGTGGTCGCCGAAGATGTTCAGAGCGTGGGAAGCGACGGTACGGGCCGAGACGTGGAAGACGCACGGCAGGCCCTCGCCCGCGATCTTGTACATGTTCGGGATCATCAGGAGCAGGCCCTGAGAAGCCGTGTAGGTGGTAGTCAGAGCGCCGGCTCCGAGCGAGCCATGGACGGTACCGGCGGCGCCGGCCTCGGACTCCATCTCGACCACGTTGACGGGCGTGCCGAAGATGTTCTTGCGGCCCTGGGCTGCCCACTGATCGACGTGGTCTGCCATCGGGCTGGACGGGGTAATCGGGTAGATGCCCGCGACCTCGGTGAACGCGTACGATACGTGCGCGGCCGCCTCGTTGCCGTCCATGGACTTGAACTTACGTCCCATATCCTCTCCTTCAAACTCCCCGGGAACCCCCATGGCCCCCGGGACGCTTACCGTTTGCGGTTGTGCCGATGCACAATCCTCCACAGTTAGTTAGCTAGGATACCCCGTTGTCAGGTGGCATCGGGCGCGTTTTGCTAACAAATTGGAATATGGCGCCATCTAATCCGTGAACGCGCAAGTCGCTAAAACTATTGATGGTATGTAGCCTGAGCTGGGCTAAGTTAGCCCAAGAAGGGCGCAAGGGCAGGGCTTTGCCGGGCTTCTTTTTTGTTGGAGGAAAGCGACAGGTCCGCCAGGCGCCGGGGCACCCAAGAAGCGTTGGGAGATCGCACACGGCTATTGGAGTTTGGGTGGAGACACGCATGCCTGAGCGCCGTTTATTACATCGAACATGCTTTTTATATCGTTTACATAAAGAGAACAAAGCACCGACGTATGCGATTACCAGCCATTCCTTGTTTTTGTTACCCAAGGTGCGAGCGTAGGGGGGTATGTCTTCGTCACCAATTATCCGATGCGGGTTTACTATTTGTTTTGGTGGAAATTTTAGTGGAAATCTTTCGGTTCGTTATGACCCGAGTATTAGGTGGATGTGCTTAGGCGTGCTTGAAGATAGTTCGACAATGAAGGATTACGTAACCCCCCCCCGCTAACTACTTCTTATAGACCCGGCACCGGCCGCCGTCCTCGCTGCTTGGGCGATGGTCGCGTGACCGCTTTAGCAAAGACAGGCGAATCAGCCCGTCGCGAAGCGGCGCACATTAATTCCGTGGGTAAGCACGAGCCTCTAGCTGCCACCGGCAGCGCGGCTGCCTCCGTCTTGCTACCCGGCGGCCATTACGACCTTCGCCCCGCGCAAAGACGTACCCACCATACAGACTCGAAGTCCCCCATCAGCCTAAAGCTCACAGAGGCCGAGGGGATGGGCAGCCGCACGCCCGACGCAAAGGCGACGGCCGCCGCCAAAAGGCTTCGCTCCGGTCGCTTTGTCTATAGATTCCTTAAGCGCGCCTTCGATATGGTGTTCAGCTTTACCGTGCTGGTCATCCTCAGCTGGCTATTCGTTGCCATCGCCATCGCAATCAAAATCGACGACCCGCAAGGCCCCGTCTTTTTCGGGCAAGAGCGCGTTGGCAAAGACGGCAAGCGCTTCCACATGTGGAAGTTCCGCTCAATGTGCAACAACGCCGAAGCGAAGCTCGCCGAGCTCCAGGAGCAGAACGAGAAAGACGGCCCCGTCTTCAAGATGGCCGACGACCCCCGCATTACCCGCGTGGGGCACTTCATCCGCAAGACGTCCATCGACGAGCTGCCGCAGTTCCTCAACGTCCTGCTCGGCGATATGTCCGTTGTGGGGCCGCGGCCCGCACTTCCCAAGGAAGTTGCAGAGTATACCCCGCGCCAGGAGCAGCGTCTTCTGGTTAAGCCAGGCATGACCTGCTACTGGCAGACCCGCCGTAATCGCGACTCGATCACATTCGACGAGTGGGTTGAGCTCGACCTGCTCTACATCAAGAAGTGCTCCGTGTGGAGCGACTTCAAGCTCGTAATCCAAACTATTGGCGTCGTGCTGACGGCGCAGGGGAGCTAGGCGCATGCGCATTGCGATGATTGGACACAAGCGCTACGGTTCTCGAGAGGGCGGCGTAGAGGTTGTGGTGACCGAGCTCTCCCGTCGCATGGCGGCTCTCGGTCACGAGGTGACCTGCTACGACCGCTCCGGCGCAGACGTGATGACCGGCGAGTCCACAGGCTCGTCCGAGCGCTTCGTTGACGGAGTTCGCATCGTGCCGGTGAGGACGATCGACAAGAAGGGCCTTGCGGCCCTTTCGTCGTCTTATTTCGCGACCAAGCGCGCGATCAAGGACCGCCCGGACGTGATTCACTATCACGCCGAGGGTCCTTGCGTTCCCCTACCTCTTGCCAGTCGAGCCGGAATCCGCACCGTGGCGACGATTCACGGCCTCGACTGGCAGCGCGCCAAATGGGGCAAGCTCGCAAGCGCGTATATAAAGATGGGCGAGAAGGCCGCGGCAACCAAAGCCGATGGCCTCATTGTTCTCTCCTCAACCGCCAAAGACTATTTCAGGTCCACCTATGGCGCGAAGGCGGTCGTCATCCCAAACGGCATTGAGGCAAGGAGACCCCTTCCAGCCAGCGAAATCGCCACCCGTTGGGGCCTTAAAAAAGACTCTTATATTCTGTACCTCGGCCGCCTCGTTCCCGAGAAGCGCGCCGACCTTCTTATCGACGCATTCTCGCGGCTTAACACCAACAAGCGCCTGGTCATCGCTGGCGGCGGATCGGACACTTCGGGTTTTGAAGCTTCCTTACGCCAGCAGGCAGCATCGGACGGGCGCGTGATCTTTACCGGCTTCGTTACGGGTCGGCCGCTTGCCGAGCTTTACTCGAACGCCTATGTCTACGTACTCCCATCGGACATCGAAGGAATGCCCCTCTCGCTGCTCGAGGCCATGAGCTACGGGCGCTGCTGTGTAACCTCGGACATTCCCGAATGCGCCAGCGTCCTTGCCGGCTCAGGCAGAACGTTCAAGCATGGCGACGTCGACGACCTGCTTCGCGTCCTCGCGGGCCTTATTGATGCCCCCGAGTTTGCCGGAGACTTGGGCGAAGCCGCAAAGACACACGTCCTATCCACCTACGACTGGGATTCCGTCGTCGAGCGGACCCTCGAATTGTATTCAGCTTGATTTTGAAAGGTTAAATAGATGGCCGAAAAGAAACTCAACGGTACCGTCATCGTCACCTACCGCTGCAACGCGCGCTGCACCATGTGCAACCGCTACAAGGCGCCCAGCCGCCCGGAGGAGGAGCTCTCCATCGAGACGATTAAGAAGCTCCCCAAGATGTACTTCACCAACATCACCGGTGGTGAGCCTTTCATCCGACAGGACCTCAAGGACATTGTGCGCGAGCTCTACAAGAAGTCCGATCGCATCGTGATTTCCACCAACGGCTTCTTCACCGACCGCATCATCGACCTGTGCGAGGAGTTCCCCAACGTCGGCATCCGAATCTCCATTGAGGGCCTGCAGCAAACCAACGACAAGATCCGCGGCCTGGAGAACGGCTACAACCGCGGCTACGCCACGCTCAAGAAGCTCGTCGAGCTCAAGCACCCCGACGTGGGATTCGGCATGACAGTGCAGGACCTCAATGCTCCCGACCTGGTGCCCCTCTACAAGATCTCCAACGAGCTGGGCATGGAGTTCGCAACTGCGTCACTGCACAACAGCTTCTACTTCGTCGAGGCCAAGAACATCATCCACGACCGCCCCATGGTCGCCAAGAACTTCGAGAACCTGGTCAACGAGCTGCTCAAGTCAAACAGCCCAAAGAAGTGGTTCCGCGCCTACTTCAACCACGGCCTCATCAACTACATCTACGGCCAGCCGCGCCTGCTTCCCTGCGACATGGCGTTCGACACCTTCTTCATTGACCCCTACGGCGACGTGATGCCCTGCAACGGCACCAAGGACAAGGAGGTCATGGGCAACCTCAACGAGCAGTCCTGGGACGAGCTCTGGAACTCCAACCAGGCCGAGAGCGTCCGCGCGAAGGTCCGCCACTGCGACCGCAACTGCTGGATGATCGGCTCCGTTAGCCCGGCCATGCACAAGTACATCTGGAAGCCCGGCTGGTGGGTGCTCAAGCACAAGGTGAAGGCGCTCTTTACCAAGAAGCCCTATGACATGCACGAGCTCAAGATCGTTCGCGACTACGAGGAGGGCCGCGTGACCAAGGAGCAGCTCGACGCCTGCTCGACCTGCGACCTGTGCGCAAAGATCAACGACGGACTGTCCGAGGCGTCGAAGGCGGATGCCCACGTGTACGAGACGCATGAGGCGATGTAAATGCCGGTATTTTCTGTCGTAGTCCCCGTTTATGGCGTTGAAGAGTATTTAGATCGCTGCGTCGAGAGTATTTTGTCGCAATCGTTTAATGATTTTGAGCTTGTATTAGTTGATGATGGATCACCGGATAATTGCCCGGCAATGTGTGATCGCTATGCTGAAAAAGATTCTCGAGTTAAAGTTCTTCATAAAGCTAACGGCGGTCTTTGCAGTGCGAGAAATGCCGGTTTGACTGTTGCGACAGGCGAATATATCGTCCCTGTTGACTCTGATGACTGGATTGATCGCGACGCCCTTCAGCTGTTGTGGGATAAAGCGGTGCGGCAGTATAAGCCAGATGCAATCATCTTTAACGCGCTTAAAGTTTTCGATGATCATAATGAAAAAATACCCTATGCCTATCAAGCGGGCTTTTATTCTCGGGAGAAGATGCTTTCCGATGTTTTGCCCTATATGATTTGGGACAGAAGACAAGGTTTCTGTAAGGGTCTATTTAATCCTATGGCTTGCAATAAAGTGTATAGGCGTGAAATACTCCTTGCGCACCACTGTTTTGACGAGCGAATTCGCATGGGCGAGGATAACGCCTATGTGTTTGAGGCCCTTTATTACAGCAAGTCGCTTGTGATGCTTGATGACTACCTTTACTTCTATTACCAAGGCAACTCGGAATCAATTTCAACTGCGTATGACGCAAATCGTTTTCGCAATAACAAGATATTGATTGATTATCTTCAAAAGCGGCTTGGTGGTCTTGAGCCTTGGTTGGACGAGGAACTGAATGCCTTTAAAGCCTACTGGCTTTTTATGGCTATTTTCCATGAGGCGAGATCGGGACATAACTATATTCAAGGATGCAAACACATTAAAAATGAAATTTCTTTAAACAAGTCAACTTGCGACATTGATTCTATGCTTCTTCCCAGATCCGCCAGGCTTTTTCTTGCTCTGATAAATACAAAGTGCTACCCCTTGGTTCTCCTCGCTGCCAAGATGGGCGTGGCATTGAAGGGTTAATTTACGCATGCCAACTTTAAGCATAATTATTCCTGTATATAATGCCGCCACGTGCATCGATAGATGTCTCACCTCGATTGTTTCATCAGAGCCCACTGTTCCGTTTGAGATTATTCTTGTTGATGATGGCTCATGCGACGGATCATCGAATAAATGCGATGTATGGGATATAAATCACCCTGGTATTTTCACGGTGATACATCAGCCCAACGCGGGAGTTAGTTCTGCGCGGAATGTTGGTATGAGGCATGCCAAAGGCATTTATTTGATGTTTGTCGATGCGGACGATTACGTAACGGCTGATTTCTGGCCATCAGTTTCCTATGTTACGAATAAACAATTTGATTTTGTTTTGTTTAGCTATTTGTCAGTCTCTGAAGGAGGGTCAATTGAAGTGGCCCCCTCAAGAACACTTCTCTCTATTACTGATATGCAAAAATATATCCTTGAGTGCAAGTCGAACTCCCCATGGGCCAGGCTTTATAGGAGCGATTTGGCCAAAAGCGTTTTCTTTCCTGAGGGGCAGTCTTTGGGTGAGGATTTAATTTTCAATCTACGTTATCTCTATAAAGCTAAGTCGTTTTTATATCTCGATAAAGCCGTTTATGCATATGCACCCAATGACACGAGTCGAATGTCGAAATCCGCGAGTGAACTTGATGCTCTTGATTATAGAAAAATGTATCAGGAGCTCATGTCTTTCTGTGATCGTTGTTCATTTGGAGATGATGAGATTCAGGTCGCTAGGGCAGCTATGAGGCGAATTATTTCCAACTATGCGGCAAGGTCAGTGCGAGAGGGCAATTCATTCAAAGTGGTTGATTCTTGGATTGAGAAAGCCGGGGCTCAAGAAATATTAACTGATTTCAGGCCGCGCTCAATAAAAGATTTGGTTCGCTATTTGATATTACGTTTTAGATGGTACGCATTGGCAAAGTTGTTATTGAGGGGTGAATAGTGGGTTACGGAAGGGCTATTTCCTCTAAAAAAATCGATATATTGGTGTTCTATTTATTATTTGCGGCGGTATATGCAACCAGAGTGCTTGTTATCGCTCAGGTTATTAATTCTTCTGCTTTAACTATTTTGATTCAGGCTGTTTACCTTGCATTTGTCGGAACGCTCTGGCTCTTGGAGTTAAATAAAGGGATATATAGACCTACTGCTTTTTCTGGCTTTGTTGTATTGCTTGCGTCACACATTGTGCTGTTTTGTTATGTCTTTACCAATCCAAGAATGCCTGGAAGTTTAGGTATAGGCCAAACTATGGTCCTCTTCTTTCTTGTGGTTATTTTTACGGCCTGGTATGTCAGAGATAGAAATATCCATCGGGGTTTCTGTGCTCTTTGCTTTTATTTGCTAGGCATTATTTTGACAGTCCAGCTGTTTACACATTTTGGTGACGTAAATTTAAGCGGGCTGTCATCTCTTTTTAGTGCCGACCAACGAATTCGAACGGTATTTGGGTTTGGCCACCCAAATACACTCGGAGGAATGTGTGTCGCTTTATTCATGATGTTTATATTTATGAATGCGCGTGAGGAACGACGCGGCCAAGGCTGGTTCATCATTTCCATCGATTTTGGATTACTAGCTGTGGCCCTGCTGATGTTGCTCTGCAGCGCTTCCCGTAGTTCGTTAATTGGTTTAGCTCTGCTTATTGCGTTCTATTGTTCAGGACGCCTTAAAAACGGCGGCAAGTATTCTAGGCTCGCCTACCGTGTTTCACGGTTGGTGCTTTTGGTGGCTATTGCGTACGCTATTTCGAGCGTTCTTGGCTCGATGTCACTTGATAGTGCCATTGTTCAATCGAATCGATTGACTTTGTTGGACCATGCGTTGCCTGAGTTATTTAGAAGCGGTCGTCTGCTGGTTGGACTTGGCTATGTCTCCAACAGCTCCTATGGAATGGGGCTTACCCCTTACAATACGTTATGGTTGGACAACAGCTACGTTTATTATCTTGTGGCCACAGGCATTATTGGGTTCGTCTTGATACTTGGATCTGTGTTTTTCCTATCTTATGGTTGCCTTAAATCAGTTGAGGGGTCGAATCTTCAGGCTTGCGTCCAAGCCTCTCTGATTTCTTACCTATTTATGGCCTTTTTTGAAGTCGTATTACTTGTTGGTAACCCATTGAATTACTTCCTTCTTCCTTTTCTGCTGTCTCTAATTTGCATCAATTCAGATAAATGACTATTTTTCTCTAATTTATTTGGATTAATTTCTCCCAGTTGTAAGGAGCTATTTCTTGATTGAAGTCAAAGCGTTAATTAAAAGAATAATTAATTGTTTGCTATCCGGACCTCTATATCAAGTAATTCGTTCCTTTGCATTGTCAAATGAGACGCCATACAACGGTGATCGCGCATTGCTGGATTCGGCTTCACCACGGCCTAGGCATATGCTCCAGCCGGTCATTATGAACGATGAGGTTTCATTTGATATTTCAGTTATTATTCCCGTCTATAACGTTGAAAAGTATCTAAAGGATTGCTTAGATTCGGTTGTATCCCAAAGCGTCGACGGGACTTATGAGGTCATAATCGTTAATGATGGTTCTACTGATAATTCTGGGGCCATCGCTCATTTATATGACCGAGTTTCGAATGTACGAGTCGTTAGTCAAACTAATGGGGGGCTATCCGCTGCGCGCAACGCTGGTCTCCGGATATCCAGGGGCAAATATATTATGTTCGTCGATTCTGATGATACGATTGCCCCGGGCTATCTATGTGCTATGAAAAGTCGACTAGATCGAACTTCTGACGATTATGTCACCTCAACATTTAGATATATGTCTGATGAGGGCGTGCTGGGAGAGCGGGAGAAAGACAGGGTATCTTGGATGGCTCCCTGGGGACGACTCTATCGTCGTTGCGTTTGGGATGGTCTTTGTTTTCCGGTTGGAGCTTGGTATGAAGACCTTGTGCAACCAATTTGCATTGAGCCGAAGTATAAGGAGTCAAAATGCTACGACTTGGACGGATATAATTACCGCATTCGGCCTGGCTCCATCATGCAGTCTACTCCCACAAGCGTTAAAGGCCTTGACTCCTTTTGGGTGCTTGATGAGTTGATTGGCTGGCGTTCTGAGCTCAATATTACATATTCTGAAGTTGACTATGATCATCTTCTTCCATTATTCGGCCCTCTTTTGCTGGGTAGGACTGTAACCCTTAATAATGAGCAGAGGCGCTCTTTGTTCGAATGCTGCTGTTCGACTTTTTGCTCAATTGAAGAGTTTAGGTCAATGAAGACGCAGCTGCCGGATTGCTGGGGCGACATTGAGCTTGCGCTTCGCACTTCGAACTATCGTTTATATCTCTTGGCCGCCACGGCTCTTGCCTCTGGCGGTAATGTTGGGCTTGCTTTTTCAGATGCCCTTCACTTTTATCTGAACAGGACTAAATAGAGAATGTTGATCGGAACTATCACTTTTCATGGCGCGCTAAATTTTGGTTCTGCGCTGCAGGCCTATGCACTACAGAGGGTCTTAACTCTCATGGGGCATGAGGTTAGGATCGTTGATTATCGGGCCCGTGACTACGAGCAATATCGTTTGTTTCAGCCGAATCATCCCAAAATTACATTTAGGGTGTTAAGTCAGTGGAGCCGCTTTTATTCTAGGAAAGAGTCATTCAAGCGATTCCGAAAGAGTTTTTATCATCTGACCTCGAATTCTATATCTTGGAAAAATGAAGCACCCCTGTCCAAAGTTGCTGATGAGTTTGATTGCTTTATCTGTGGTAGCGATCAAATTTGGAATCTTGATTGTACTGGTGGTGTGGTCGAGCCATATTTTCTATCTTTTGCGGGAAACAAGCGTCGCGTAGCTTATGCGCCCAGTTTGGCCCATACGTCCTTTAAGCCAGAGAACTTTGATAAGGAGCTGGTTGCAAGACTTCTTTCTAAATTCGATTATCTATCCGTCCGTGAAGAGGAGACAATTCCGCTCTTTCAGCCGCTTGTCGATAAACCCATTGATGTGGTTCTTGACCCTACGCTTCTTCTGAATGCTGCTGATTACGCCGGGATGACGTCGAAGATGGTTCTTCGAGGCGAGTATATCTTCATGTATTTGCTGCGCGAGTGTCCTGAACTCATCGAGAGCACCGTCGCGACGGCAGAGACGACAGGCATGAAGGTCGCTTATATATCTGAGAAAAATCTAGACATTCCAAATTCAGTTAACCTATTTGGCATTGGTCCTGAGGAGTTCGTCTCGCTTATTGCGCACGCAAGCCTTATTCTTACCAATTCCTTTCATGCAACTGTATTCTCAGTTCTCTTTCAGAAGCCCTTCCGCGCATACGCAACAGATAAGTCTGGTGCGCGCATGCGCGATTTGTTGGGCAATATCGGGCTGTCTGATCGCTGCGTTGACGTTGTGTGTGCCGACGATATTGCCCCTTGTGACTGGAGTGATGTGGACTCTCGCCTGGATTCTCTGCGGGAGCATTCCTGGGCTTATCTTAGAAAGGCGCTTTCGTAATGAGGGAGACGCGTCGACTTATTAAGAACACTGGCATTATCGCGGTGGGCGGAATGGCAACCAAGCTTGTTTCGTTTCTTCTGCTGCCGCTCTATACCTCAGTTCTTTCCACTGGCGACTACGGTACCGTCGACTATATCAACACTATCGCCCTGTTTTGCGTTCCCGCCGTTTCTCTGCTTATGGACGAAGCGCTCTTCCGATTCCTCATCGACTGTCGCACCGATGAAGATCGCGCTAAAGCCGTGACGGCGTCATGCGCTGTTCTCCTTGCTGGCTGTGTATGCTTTACGGTCTTGGCGATTCTGGCCTGGTTGCTATTTAAGCCAGAAAATCTTGGCTGGGTCGTGAGTCTTGTTGTTGCCGGCGCGCTTCTGCAGATGGCTTCTGCGGTCCTACGTGGTTTCGGGGATACCGTTGGATATTCCGTCATGAACTTCGCCGCGAGCGCTCTTGCCATCATGCTAAACGTCCTCTTCATCGCCGTGTTGCGTTGGGGCGTTGTAGGCATGCTTTCCGCCACGGTTATTGCACAGGGCGGTGTTGCCCTCGTGTTCATGGTCATGCGGAAGCTCTGGCGCTATATCGATCCGTCAGCTTTCTCCATTTCCTATGCTCGGGACCTTCTGCGATATTCTTTTCCCCTCATCCCCAACAAGGTTTCCTGGACTATTAACAACCTGCTGGACAGGCTTATCATCATGAACACGCTCGGTGCTTCTGCCGCCGGAGTGTATGCCGTGTCGTACAAGTTTCCCGGCGTCATGGACCAGGTGTACGGCTTCTTCTATCAGTCCTGGAAGGAGAGCTCGGCGCGCGCTCTTAACTCTGACGAGGATGAGTCCGAGTTTTACAACTCTGTGTACCGAGCGCTAAGGCGTTTCATGATGAGCGTCGTCCTGCTTATGTCCGCGCTTATGCCTCTCGTGTACGGCGTCCTGATCAAGGGCTCATTCGGCGAGGGCCTGCTGTATGTGCCGATATTGCTCCTGGCGACGTACTTTAGCAACATCTCCGGCTTTTACGGCGGTATCTTCACCGCGCATAAGGAGACCGGAATTATGGGTACCACCACTGCGGTGTCTGCGGTCCTTTGCGCCGTTCTGTGCGTCGTGCTGATTCCGCACTTCGGCCTTTATGGCGCATCCGTTGCAACGCTCTTGGCGATGATCGTAGTGAATGAGTACCGCAGAATTAAGGTCGCCAAGTTTACGAAGCTTGCCGAAGACCGCGTTGAACAAGTTCTGACTTTGGTTTCAATTGTCGGCGTGTTCGTCTTTTATTATCTGTTCGCCTACGGTGCGGGCTTTTTGTGCGCGATCGCCTGCCTGGCAATTGCGCTGGCTTTTTCCGTTTATATGAATGCCGATATTCTGCGCAAGCTTATCTCGGCCCGCAAATAGGGGTGTAATTGCATGTCTATCGTAAAAAGGGGCGGAGTTCCCACGCTGTTTGAGTCGCCGTCGCATTGCTGCGGGTGCGGGGCGTGTGCCGCCGCTTGCCCGAAAGGCGCCATCACCATGTCCGAGGGCAAGGACGGGTTTGTTCTTCCTGTAATTGACAACGATCTCTGTATCGGTTGCGGCGCGTGCACGAGGGCGTGCGGCCTCAACCGGGGGATAGGCTCCAATTCCATCGGACCGTTCTTTGCCGCTGCTGGCAGGGACGATGTCTCGAAGTCCGCCTCTGGCGGAGTTTTCGGTGCCGTTGCACGTGAGCACATTTCCTCTGGCGGGGTCGCATACGGTGCTGCTTATGAGCGCGAGGGGAATACGCTTCGAGTGTTGCATCGTCGTGCGGCGAGTGTTGGTGAGCTTCACCCGCTTCTCAACTCTAAATATGTCCAGAGTGACGCCGGAGCTTGTTTTGCCGACGTGAAGGCGGACCTTCGTGAGGGAAGGCGGGTCTTGTTCTGCGGAACGCCTTGCCAGGTTGCCGGCCTTAGGGGCTTTCTCGGACGCGATTATGAGAACCTGACAACCGTTGATCTTGTCTGCCACGGTGTCCCTTCCGGCCGCATGTTCACGGACTGCGTTGAGAACTATGGCGAACAGCTTAGGTCTCCCGTGGTTGATTTCCGTTTTAGGTGCAAGCGCGAGGGCTGGGAGCATTCTCTCCTCCTCCTTCTCCTACTTGAGGATGGAAGAGAGGTCACCATCCCTGCAGCGAAATCCCCCTACTACGACATGTTCTTGAACCTCAAGACGCTTCGCGACAGCTGCTATAGGTGTCCCTATGCAGGCCGGTTCCGTGCCGGCGACCTTACCGTCGGCGATTTTTGGGGTGTTGAGGCCAATAGGCCCGATGTACTGAAGGATGCTGAGAAGTTTAATCAGATGAAGGGCGTCTCCTGCTTGCTGGTGAATAACGACCGCGGCAGGAAGTTCGTTGAGGTCAGCAATGCTCTGGACTTGTACCCTGTTGAGTTTAACGATATCGCTAAGGGCAACGACCAGCTTCGTCAACCGAGTGTCCTTCCCGAGGACAGGCGGCTATATATTGACGCATTCGCTAATGGTGGCTGGGACGCCGTGGAGCGACTCTACAAGAAGCGTGAGCGCGGCATTGTGTTTTATGCGAAGAGGGCTTTGAGGGCCATCCTGCCCAAGCCTGCGATTAGGGCCTTCAAGAAAGCGCTTAGTAAATAAGAGCCCTGCTATTCATTCCACAGAATTCGACGATTTGAAGATTATCCCTTGCGCGCTCTTTGGGAAATGAATGCGTGCAAGGGGTATATATTTGTCAATCTCAATTCTAGGGGCCGGTGCATATGGATGGCCGACTATATGGGAATGCGATTGTGGCTCTTAGCTCAAATTGCGCCGGATGGTTTCGCCTACTTCACCTGGACCCGGGACATTACGAGGATGTCCGGCATCGCGTCTATTAAGATTTCAATAGCGGTCTTCGTTCTTTCCTAGAGCCTGTTGTTGTGTTAGCGTCGGGCTAATTTGACCCCATCCAGTCAGGCGATAATCGCCAATCCCAGTCAGCCGACTTTGGCCAATGCGCCGGCAACCGGTTTCCTAACTTATGTTCTCGCTACACTCCCTTGGGCTGCATGCCCCTCACCTTGGTGGCCTGCGGGACGGCCTCGACGGAGTAGGTGTCCAGCTCGCGCCTGCGGTAGCTCGGGCCGCGCATTATGAAGACGGAGGCCTTGTCGAACACCCTGTCGAGCGCGCACAGCAGCGCGTCGTCGCCCGTGAAGAACTCGTCCCAGGCGCTCGGCGCCACGTTGCTGGTCAGTATCATGGTGTTGGGCCCTTCCTTCTCATATCGGCGGTCGATCACATCGAAGAAGAGGTCCGTGCACGCCCTGTCGAAGGTGCACCTGCCCACCTCGTCCACGATCAGGCAGGTCGGCTTCACCAGCGTCGCGACGACGCGCGAGGCGCTCCCGCGCTCCGTCGCCCTCTGGAACCTGTCCCTGAGCTCGCTCGCCTTCACGTAGTAGGTCTTCAGGCCGCGCATGCAGCACTCCCGGCCGTACGCCTGGGCCAGGTGGGTCTTGCCTATGCCGCCCGGGCCCATGAACGCGACGTTGCGGTGCGCGTAGAGGTCGGCGAGCGCGGGAAGCTTCGCCAGCGCCGACGCGTCGCGGCCCTGTATCCTCGAGAAGTCGAATCCGTCGAAGGTCTTGGGCTCCCTCCTCGGCAGCCGGCTCAGCCTGAGCAGCGTCTCTATCGACGCCTGTCTCCTCTTCTCCGCAAGGTAGTCGAACGTGACGGCGAGCGCGCCGACCTCCGCGTCGCCCATGTCGTGGTCGGACGCCAGCGTCGCGAGCTCGGAGGCCGCGAGGGCGATCCCGAGCCTGGCGGCCGCCTCGCTGGCGAGCTCGTAGGGGCTCTTCGCGGCGTTTCCCATCACGCCCACCTCCCGAAGTCGAACTTGGCGAACGCGGGCTTGCCGGGCGCGAGCTCGACCTGCGAGATCGACGTGGTGACGGGCTGGCTGGGAAGCTCCTCGGGCTGCGCGTCGGCCCACTGCCCCTCGCACCAGCTGTCGCGCCGGTCCCAGGTCACGGCGTGCACGGCCAGCTCCAGGGCCAGGTCGTCGCTGTATATGTGCAGGTAGCCACCCTCGCGGCTCACGCGGCAGTCCCGCCGCTCGTACCAGTATGGGACCCCGAACCTCCGGCCCTCGTAGCTGACGAAGCCGTCGAAGGTGATTCTGCGACTGGGGCACAGCCAGAGCGCGACCTCGTCGGTCACCTCGAGCGGGCGCGCCGCCGGGAGGCAAGCGGACGCGTGCTCCTCGGACGGCACGCAGGCCACGGCGCGCCTCCACCTGCCGGCCTGCTCCGCGCACCACAGCAGCGCCTCCTCGTTGAGCGTGGCGATGTCGGCGAAGTCGCGGCCGGCAAGGAAGTTGCCCTTCACGAAGCGGATCAGCCGCTCGACCTTGCCCTTAGTGAAGGGGTGGCGCGGCTTGCAGAGCCTGGTGCGGAAGCCGACGCACCCCATGAAGGCGGCGTAGTCGCGCTGCCAGACGGGCCTGCCGTCGAGGTCGCGTCCGGTCACGACCGACTTCATGTTGTCCGTGAGCACCTCGTCGGGGACGCCCATGGCCATGAAGGCGTGGAGCATCCCTATGAGCAGGTTCTCCTGCCGCGCGTTGGGGAAGAACTCCACGTAGAAGCTGCCGCAGTGGTGGCAAACCATCGCGAAGCACGCGATCCTGTACTCCGTGCCGCCCGGGCCGACGACCGTGACGAAGCCCCAGTCCATCTGATGCGCCTCGCCGGGCCCCGTTCTGAACCTCTGGCCGCGGCTCCCCTGTGGTGCCACGGCCCTCCGCTTTGCGGGGACGAGGTCCCTGTGGCCGGATATGTACACCTTCACGGCGGTGAGGCCGCCCTCGTAGCCCTGGCCGAGCAGCCGCTCGTAGATCACCTGCGAGTTGGTGACTCCCCTGCAGAGCTGGTCGTCGACGAGACCGGTGTGCCCCGTGAGCACCGTCACCTCGGCCCTCCGGCCGCTGTTGCCGTGCGGGAGCGCCCTGAAGCCGTGCTTCCTGGTCGTCCTGGCCTTCGACCTCGTGAGGCCCGTCCTGCGGCAGAACTCCGCCAGGTTGCACGCCTGGGGGTCGAACCCGTCGCCCGCCTCGGCGGCCATCTCCTCCAAGGCCTTGTCTATAATCTCCTGTAGGTCGTCGCGTCTCTCGTTCACCTCTATAGTCCTCCTAACGCCGGCGCATTGGCAACACCAGCTTAGGGGTCGTGAGAGGGCGCGATGGCCGTTTTTCGTTGACTGGGATTGGCTGAATTGTTTCGACTATTTGTGGCTAAAGTCGCCCGACGCTAACAAGTTTTAGATTCAAAGCCTTTAAGTGCTATATCCTGAACGTTACAAGTAATGTAAGCATTGAGATTTAAGAAGGCTCAATTGTCAGTCGGATCTTTCTCCGGGAATCCATTTGTTGGGTTTGGTTGCGCGGGCTTCCGCTCTTTCACTGGCGCTGAGCCCGCACGTATAGGCCCCTTTGATAAAGTCCAGGTTGTTTCCGGGCAGAATAATTGCGGCAAGTCGGCACTCATTGATTATTTCATCAGAGTTATTGAGGCGATTAGCGAGCGCGGCGATATTCGACGAGAAGATAATCCGTTAACAAGAGCCGATGTACCTTTAAGACTAAATGCTCAAAATGAGCTTCCTCCGGCGACCATCTCTTTTTGTGTCAATATCGATGCACTCGAAGAGACGCTCATGCCAAATGCCCGATCGTCTGGCCAACAGGAATATGCGAAATCGTTGCTCAAACTGTTTAACGACGTTCCGTACATTTCTGAAAATGAAACCGCCGCATGGCTTGATTTCTCTCTTGGGTGGGGACAAAACTCTATTGGTTATGACGCCACTTTACATGCACATTTCTCGCAATATCAGGCTTCGAGCTTGACAATCGGCAATTTAACCGACGCATCTCTTGCGTACTGTGGCAGTGCCGGAGATGACAGCCTGAACTACAGCAATATCATACGCACAGCGATGCCATGGGACTCGCTCCCCAAGTTTCTAAAGGTAGGAGCAATTAGATCTATCGAAGACGCTGATTTGTCGAGCCGGCATAACCCTATCAACAGTGGTGTAGGCCTCCCTGCGGCTTTGCTAAGGTTATATAACCCCGAGCGAAAAGATTTTGAACAGTCTAGACAGCGCTGGAGCAAGCTTCAGGATTTTGTTCGCGACGTTCTGAACGATAGCGGTGCAGCGATACTTGTATCCCATGAGAGCCATGAGATCGCAGTGAAGACCGCCGACACCGATTACCTACCGCTTGAGTCACTCGGCACCGGTCTGACTGAGCTGATTATTCTCGCTGCTGTCGTTGCTTGCAACACTGACAAAATCATCTGTATCGAAGAGCCGGAGATTCATCTTCATCCTGCGCTCCAAGCGAGGTTTATTGAATATCTCCTGCACGATGATGCCAATCGTTTCATTGTGACGACGCATTCACCGACTATCATCAACGCTCCGGGTGTTCAGGTAGCACATGTGAGCAAAAAGAATGGCGTGTCTACATGCCAGCAGCTCAACGGGATGGCACTGGCCCGTGATTTGCTAGACGACCTGGGGGCTCATGCATCTGATCTGCTTCAATCAAACTACGTTGTATGGGTGGAGGGCCCGTCTGATCGCATCTACCTCATCTATTGGATTGAGAAATGGGCGAAGGAGAACTCCGCTCACCTTGTCGAAGGCGTTCATTACAGCATCATGCTGTACGGCGGCAAACTCCTGAACGCGCTCGATGCAAGCCCCGGTGGCTCTAGTGAAAAACTGGTATCTCTCTTCCGAATCAATACTCATTTCTGCATTTTGATGGATTCCGACAAGAAGAGTAAAAATGCTCGACTAGGTAAGACAAAAAGACGTGTCATTGAGGAATGCAAGCAAAGTGGTGCCATGCATTGGGTAACGTGGGGTTCTACAATTGAGAACTACGTGCCGGCGGATGCTTTGACGGCGTCCATTGAGACTGCTCATCCAGGCAAGAGGTGGAACCATGATCTCGGCGAGCGTTTTACCTGCCCTTTAAATTTCAAGTTCGAGGGAACGCGCTCTTTAACGCCTAACAAAATCGCGATTGCCAAACTGGCCTGCGAATCTGGATTCACCCCATTGGGTGACTGCACCAAGCAGGTCTCAAGGCTCTGTCGCGCAATTTGCGATGCGAATGGAATAAACTATTAGGAAACAGTACGGTCAATTGATGCCGTGCAACCCCGCCTTTCACCGGCTGGCAAAACGATTTACGCCTAATTTCTCGAATCGACCCCAGGGGTTCTTCCTCGCCGCTTATCTGATCTCGCCACACTAATAAATGCTGCTACTAGGGCATTTCCTGATGCAACTTCTATTTGCTCCTGCGAAGATCGGAGCGGTTATGTTTGCCACCGCGTTCCACACTAGCCGTCACTACATCCTGTTTACCGCCATGGCCTGCCTATGCGTTTTGCTGGGTGGGCCTTCTTATGCCGCGGGTGCGGAGAGCCTTATCATTGAGGGCGCGACGTACTACGAGTCGGGCGTCTCGGGCCCGGTTGGGCTTGGACCGATGCCGACCACCTTAGAGTCGCTCATTTCACACTCCTTTTGTTGTGTGGGGTAACGCAAAATTTCTTTCACAAATTGATAACCGCATGGTGGGACGCGGGCCGTGTTCCGTCATGTGATTTCTGGCGACAAAATAACAAATCACCGACGAAAGGGGCGTGGGCCTCGTCTGCGGACATCGTATCAGTCGACGAGGTGTCGCTGCGCAACGACATAAAGCAACAAGGAATTCCCATAGGCGCTCCCCCGATTGAATTGCGCGGCGGAAATCCAGGGTTAACGACTATAAGAGCGTCTTTGCCGCCACTGTCTGCCAATCTGCTCTTCAGGACAGCCCGACAGCAGACGTAGCAACGGGAATAGAAATCTTACTAACAATCTCCGTGTACAGATCAGCCTCGACACCCGGGGTCTCAATGGAAACAACAAGCGCATAACGCACCGTTTCCCCGGCTTTTCCCAGGGCTAGACGATGTGACCACCAGCCCCCGACAGGGTAAACTGCAATATAGCGTGCGTTCGCAAGCTCGGCAGCGCTCATGACCTTGAAGTCGCTGTGAATGGAGCCGACATCACGCGCTTGGCCAAGATACCAATCTCCCGACCCGTTATTACCACCGTTGTCGCCTCCGGCCTCCTCCCGAGCTTTCTTATTGATCGATCTCAGAAGATCATCTGCCGTCTGAGTGCTGCCATTCACCTGGAACCTGAGCCCAAATGACTGGTACTGGAACTTCGTCGAACGGCACTTAGCGCTGGGATTGGGTTCCACAAAATACGAAAGCGTCACGCGCAATTCAGCCTGTTTATCCTCCAACTGAAGTAGCTCTTCCTTCGGCCAAGGCAACTCATAAAGGTGCATCTCGTTGAGCTTGCCTTTCTCGGTGAAGGGCCTGATCTCCCTCTGGATAATCAGGTTCACTCTGTTGTCTAGCGACTCCAGCGCACGTCCGAGGCTCGGCACGCCCCACCCGCAAGACCTCAGCAGCATCCTTCGGCGCGCCTTGGTCGAATCGCCGTCGGGCAGGAAGTCCCTCTTCATTTGATCGGTCCAACGGGAGGAGTGCACGAGCAGTGCCCTCACAGTCTCAGGCCACAAATTTGGATTTGCGCGCATGATCTCCGCAGCCATCCAGGAACCAACACCAGTAGCCGCGCTCGTCGCATAGATAGTGTCGAAATAACGTTGCGGGATATCCTTGCTCGTGGTGAGCAGGCCGAGATCGTCGGCATCCATATGATCGCCATAGCCGTTCGCAGCAACATTGCCGCCTTCAAGGCATACCTCGGGCTTGATGGGCCACGACCCGTCCCATGAAGCGGAAGTCCTACTGTGAGGAGACAACGAGCCAGGTTCGACGGCGACATGCCATCCCTCGAATCCACGCTCATCGATGTGGACGCCATCGCCCGCATATGCGCCCACCGTCAAGGCATTCCAAGCTTCAGCAGGACTCTGAACCGAGTGAAGCAAATTGCAATCGACGTAGGAAGGCGCGTCTCTGAACTCCGACGCCTGAATGTTACCGGCACTAATGAGAAAGAGACGCTTTCTGTCATCACCTTCCCCAGCCCCTGAAGTAAGGTTATCGATTTCAGCTGACCAAGCAGAGGGAGCGCCGTTTTCAGGCCCCCTCTTCTCAGTGACAGCCATACAAAACGCACGCCTTCGGGCTGGGTGCTCGATTTCCGCAACATAGACGGCATCATGGGTGATAGCGCCATATAAGTGCTCTTCGTTCTCGCCTTTGGGCGGCAATATCTCGACCGATTCGACCGCATGCCGAGCGAGAATCTCGCCCGTAGATTCGAAGCACCGTCTCAAATCACCATAGGCAGCGACCCCCACCATCCCAGTTCCGTGGCCACGAACATCTAGGCCGGACCACGCGGGATCTGCCGATAGCACCGATTCACTATCAACAATCGGGGCCAAAAGCGAGTGCAGTCGATTGACTCCGGAGTCGAGAACGCATACCGACGTGTCTCCCAACTCGACAGACAGCCGGTCAACCATATCGTCGACGAATTCTCTCTGCCCCCTGCTATCGAGGTTGAGTATCTCGGAAACGGGGATGTTGCAGGGACGAATGGACTCTATGTATCCCATGCTATCGAACAGTTTCTGCAGCCCCAATCCGTCGACTCTGGCCATCCGCACGACGACCTCGGGGAATATGAGCTTTTCCTTCGAAAGAGTAATGCCAGCGTTGCGACACGCACACTCCAAAAGAGGCTCGAGTTCAACGTACGAGACCGCAGAAACATCGAGCCAAAGCTCGCACCATTTGGGGAGCGCACCGGGGAGCTCGTCGGCAGGGCCGTCCCACAGATCCCCTACATTTGCTTTCTTGACGGTCTCGATGCTCTCAACGAGATTCCCGTTCCTAGGCTTTCCCGTCTTGGCACTCCGCATCGTAGGATCACCGTACTGTTTGACCCTATTGCTGAAAAAGTCGGATTTCTCCGTGGGAACGAAAACCGTCGCCGACATCACGTCACTCTTCTGGTCACGAGACGAATTCAACACAACGATTTTGCCGGGTCTGTTCTCCAAGCTTCCAACTTCAAGGTCGAAACCCTCGGCGCTAGTAAAGGTGAGATATGACCCGCCTCTCATCTCAACAGCATCGTCTTCGGCGGCGGCAAGGGCAAGTTCGGCGCCAAGTTTCTCCGCATGTTCTTTCACGGAGCGCTTCACTCTCTTCGTATCGCTCCCACCATTAACAGGCGCGAAGGGGACAACCTGAGTAGCGCCCTGGCAAGAAACGCCGTAGCGTGTAGCAACGCAGTCAA
>OLVX01001354.1_pt1 | contig 21069 bp, 18 predicted proteins | sample 1673271 | NCBI WGS metagenome assembly OLVX01 (sample SAMEA3178939, study PRJEB25190) | human gut metagenome | biome: human gut; feature: human-associated habitat; material: faeces | place: Austria | collected 2013
AGAAGGCGTCCATGCTGGACAGCTTGGTATGCAGATGCAGCTCCACCCGCTTGACCGGGGCATGGTCTTCCCGCTTCTTGCGCTCGACGAAGAGGACATCGTAGGGGTAGACGATGTAGTCATGCTCGTATTTGTCGTAGGAGCAGTCGCCCCGGACGATGACGGTGGTGCCCTTGGAGATGGACTCCCACTTGGAGCAGTCCTCCCCTTCCTGCGCCCGGATCTTCAGGTTGATGGAGCCGGTGTAATCGGTGATGGAAACGGTATAGATCTTGCGGTAGTTGCCCTTGACCTCGGTGAAGAAGACATCGCCCCAGATCATGCACTTGCCGCCCTCGCCGCCGAGGTCCTTCAGCGGCGTCAGGTTCTTGGGGGTGAACATCTTGCCGTGGAAGATGGTCACGGGCTTGTCGGTCAGATCGAGGCCCTCCACCTTGATGGACGGGGCCGTGTTCTTCTTCTCGAACTTGACCACCGGCGGCGCGATCTTCCGCTCCAATTTCTCTTCCATCTGGCGCTGTTCGGCCTCGCCCACCGCACTTTGCAGGGTCACCTTGGGTTTGACGCCGGTGTGGGCCGCGACCCGCTCGGCCAGCAGCCGCTCGAACTCCATCTCCTGCAAAAACTTGGTGCCGTGGCAGACGCCGATGGTGATGTTTTGGCCGGTGATCTGGATGGTGCAGCGATCCAGAAAGCCGTTGATGGGCACGCCGTCCCGCTTCATCTCCTCCATCAGCTCCCGCAGGGCGGCTTCGTCCAGCGTCGCGTAGCCGAACAGGTTCTGGATGCGCAGTTCAAAGCCCTCATAATCGGGCTGGAGCGAAGCCAGCAGCCGCGCACACAGCCCCTTGTCCAGCGGGGCGGCACTGCGCAGGGTAAAGATAACCTGCCGCTCCTGCCGCAGCATCTGGGCGTGCTCGACAACGACGCGCCCAAAACAGGACGCAAAGTCCGGGTCCGCCATGAACTGCGGCCATAGCTGGGATACGAGTGGTGTCACAATGGTACTCCTTTTTTACTCGAAAAACGGCTGTGCTCCGTCTCGGTGTGAAACGGGCAGCAGCCGTCTACAATTCAGCCGAGGTCCTCCGTCTTGAAGACGTGGGAACCCTCGTAATAGAACTTCTCCGTCAGATCTTGTAGATCTCATCCATGAACTGATCGAGGATATGATCACCGGTCAGCTTCTTGATGGGCTCGCCGTGGATGAACAGGACGGCCTCCCCTTTGCCGCCGGCAATGCCGATGTCAGCTTCGCGGGCCTCACCGGGGCCGTTGACGACGCAGCCCATGACGGCGACCTTGATGGACTTTTTGTAGCCCTGCAGCCGCTTTTCCACCTCGTTGGCGATTTCGGTGCAGGGGTACTGGGTGCGGCCGCAGGTCGGGCAAGTGATGACCTCCGGGCCGGCGACCGGGAAGCCCACAGCGCGCAGGATGTTGTAGCCCGCTTCCACTTCCTTCTCCGGCTCAGCCGCCAGCGAAACACGGATGGTGTCACCGATGCCTTCCAGCAGCATCCCGCCGATGCCCATGCCGGACTTGAGCAGACCCATCTGATAGGTGCCCGCCTCGGTGACGCCCACATGCAGCGGGTAGTCGGTGACAGCGCTGAGCTGGCGGTAGGCCTCCATCATGCGGGGCACGTTGGAGTTTTTGATGGAGATGACGATGTTGTTGAAATCGAACTTCTCCAGCAGACGGACATGGTACAGCGCGCTCTCCACCATGGCTTCGGGGACGGGGGCGCCGTACTTGGCGAGGATGTGCTTTTCCAGACTGCCGCCGTTGACGCCGATGCGGATGGGGATATTCTTCTGCTGGCACGCCTGAACCACGGCCTTCACGCGGTCGTCGTCACCGATGTTGCCGGGGTTGATGCGGATCTTATCCACGCCCACATCGGCGCACGCCAGCGCGGCCTTGTAATCGAAGTGGATATCCGCCACGATGGGGATGTTCACCGCGTTCTTGACGGCCTCGATGCACTTGGCGTCCGCTGCGCTGGGGCAGGTCACACGCAGGATCTGGCAGCCCGCCGCCTCGCACCGCTTGGCCTGTGCCACATTGCCCTCGATGTCCTCCACCGGGACATTCAGCATGGTCTGCACCGCGATGGGGTTGTTGCCGCCGATGGTCACGTTGCCGATTTTTACTTCTCGTTTCAGCTGCCGCATGGTCATTTTTCCTTTCTTTAGATCGCACCGGTCACGAGCCGGACGATATCATTGTACGTTGCAAAGATCATCAGGGCGAAAAGGAGGGCGAATGCCGCCAGCGTCAGACCGCTCTGGATCTTTTCGGGCACGGCATGGCCCGTGACGCCCTCGATGAGCAGGAACACCACCTTGCCGCCATCCAGCGCCGGGAAGGGCAGCAGATTGAAGATGCCAACGTTGACCGTGATGAGCGCGAGCAGTTCCAGCAGGTCCTGCCAGCCGTAGCTGGCCGCCTGACCGATGGCCGTCACGATGCCCACCGGGCCGGACAGGTCGTTGATGCTCTCCCGCCCGCGCAGCAGGTCCATCAGCGAGGTGAAGATGATGCGCCCATAATAGAGCACGCTGTTCCACGCCTCTTTTATCACGTTGACCGGCGTTTTTCTGATGCCGTAGACCGTAAAACCGAGGCTCATGTGGGTCTCGCCGTCCTCGTCCTGCCATGTGTCGAACTGCACGCGGGGCAGCTCCACCTTTTTGCCGTCCCGCAGGACGGTGAAGCTGGCGGAGTAATCCTCGGTGCGCATCAGCTCATAGAGCATATCGTTGGCCACAAAGCAGCGGCGGCCGTTGACGGCCAGTACCTTGTCCCCCGCTTCCAGACCCGTCTGGCCGCAGAGCGCGCCGTCCTCGACGGCGTAGATGACCCGGCTGGTGATGGGCTCGTTCTGCGCCGCAAGCAGGATCGCCATGACCACAAAACCCAGCAGGAAGTTCATACAGGCACCCGCTGCCATGATGAGCGCCCGCTGCCAGACCGGAGCCTCGTTGAGGGGCTTGCCCGTGGGCTGGGAAAGTTCCTCCTCTTTTGAGGCTCCCCCGTTAGGGGAGCTGTCCGCGCCAGAGCGCTGGCTGAGAGGCCGCTCTTTCAGATCCGAGCGTTCCTCTCCTTCGGCCTGTTGGCTTTCCGGGCTCTCCTCCCCTTCCAGCGCGACGAAACCGCCCACCGGCAGGGCCCGGAGGCTGTACTGGGTGCCGTGGTGCATCTTTTTGAGCAGCACCGGCCCCATGCCGATGGAAAACTCGTTGACCTGCACTCCACAGAGTTTGGCCACCGCAAAGTGGCCGAATTCATGGATGGCGATCACCGCACTGAACACAAACACCGCAGCCAAAAGGGTAATGATAAAAGACATAGCTTCTCCAAAAATTTATATAGTACGCCGGATATGCTTACAGGTGGCTGCGCACGAAGGCGCGGGCCATCTTGTCGCACTCATACACGTCGGCCAGCGTGTAGCTGCCGCCGAAGCTGTCGCTGTCCACGACGGCTTCCACCAAGCGGCCGATGTCGAGGAAACCGATCTTGTCTTCGAGGAAGAGCTTGACGGCTTCTTCGTTGGCGCCATTGGCGGCGCAGGGGCCAAGGCCGCCCTTCTTGATGGCCTTTTTGCAGGCCGCAAGGCAGCGGAAGGTCTCTTCGTCTGCCACATCGAAGGTCAGCATCTTGAGGGTGGTGAAATCCAGCTCCGGCACCACGCCCGGCACACGGGCCGGGTAGGTCAGCGCGTACTGGATGGGGATGCGCATATCGGGCACGCCCAGCTGCGCAATGATGGAGTTGTCGCTGTACTGGACGGCAGAGTGGACGATGCTCTGGCGCTGGACGACGATCTGGATCTTCTCCGGGGGCAGACCGAACAGCCAGACGGCTTCGATCAGTTCCAGACCCTTGTTCATCAGGGTGGCGGAGTCGATGGTGATCTTCGCACCCATGTTCCAGTTGGGGTGCTTCAGGGCGTCGGCCTTGGTCTTGCCCCGCAGCTCCTCGGTCTTCATCCCGAAGAAGGGGCCGCCGGATGCGGTGAGCAGGATCTTGGTCAGGCTCTTGGCGCTCTCCTTATCCTGCAAGCACTGGAAGATGGCGGAGTGCTCGCTGTCCACGGGCAGCAGCTTGACGCCGTGCTTCGCCACCGCCTGTGTGACCAGATGGCCGCCGGTGACAAGGCTCTCCTTGTTGGCAAGGGCGAGGTCGTGGCCGCTCTCGATGGCGGTCAGGCTGGCCCCCAGACCGGCGATGCCCACCACACTGTTCAGCACTACGTCCGGGCCATCCATGGCCGCCAGTTCCTTCAGGCCCTCCGGGCCGGTCAGCAGCTTGGGCGCATTGGCGCGGCCCGCCAGCGCGGCATCCAGCTTGGCGGCGGCATCGGGGTTCGTCATACAGACGTATTTCGGGTGAAATTCCTCGATCTGCTCCAGAATCTTATCCACATGACTGTGGGCCGACAGACCGAAGACCTCATAGCCCTGTGCGCGGATGACATCCAGACTCTGCGTGCCGATGGAACCGGTGGAGCCCAGAAGCGTAATTTTTTTAGACATCGTGTTTCCTCCTAAAATGAGCGAATCAGCGATAGAAGACGGCAATGATGACCATGGTGACGAAGGGCGCGATGAACATCACGCTGTCAAAACGGTCCAGAATGCCGCCGTGGCCGGGGAAAATGGTGCCGTAATCCTTGATGCCGCACTGGCGCTTGACGACGCTGGCGAACAGGTCTCCGTAAATGCCAAGTACCGCCGCCACACAGGCCAGCAGCGCAATGACAACGTACATCGAGACGCCGATGTTGGAGCGGGTGAACGCCTCCATCCGGTCGGCTGCGATGGAGTAGACCAGCGTGACGACCACGCCGCAGACCATCGTGCCCAGCACGCCGCCGATGGCACCTTCCACCGTCTTTTTGGGGCTGACCACGGGGCAGAGCTTATGCTTGCCGAAGGCGCGGCCTGCGAAGTAGGCGCAAGTATCGCCGCCCCATGCGAAGCAGAGGCTCAGCAGGATGAAAAAGATCGCATCATAGCCGTATTCTTCCACAGGCAGCAATTCCTTCAGCCGGACGAACGAATAGAAGCAGAAGATCACGATGCCCGAAAACATCACGAGGCCGCTGGTTTTCGCAAAGCTGACGGTGCCGTTGCGCACCACGAGGTAGATGGCATAGAACAGCACGAGCAAAAAGGAAGCCGGCATGACCAGCGCCCGGCAGACCGAGTAGCTGGACAGCATGATGAGCAAAGTGTATGGCACCGTGACTACGTACAGCAGCCAATCCTTTTTGTCAAAGCCGAGGGCCGTGTAGATCTCATGGATAGCGATGAGGGTAATGGCCGCAACCACGAGGTTGAAGACCATCGTGTCGAAGGTGAACAGCACGCCGATGAGGACGAGGATGCCCACGACTGCGGTTATGATTCGTGTTTTCATACAGTGTTTCTCCTTGGTTTTGTTTGCCGGGGCGGTTTAGATGCCGCCGAACCGGCGGGAGCGCTTATTGAACTCCATGATGGCCGCATCGAGGTCGTCGCGGGTGAAATCAGGCCACAGAACGTCCATTTCCACCAGTTCCGAATAAGCCGCCTGCCAGAGCATGAAGTTGGACAGGCGCTTCTCTCCGCTGGGGCGCAGGATGAAGTCCGGATCCTTCTGGCCGGTGGTGTACATGGCGTCGGACATCATCTCTTCGGTGATGTCTTCGGGCTTCAGCTCCCCTGCCGCCGCTTTGGCAGCCAGCTGCTGCGCGGCGCGGACGATCTCCGGGCGGCCGCCGTAGTTGACCGCGATGTTCAGGGTCATGCCGGTCTTGCCCGCGGAGTCCTCTTCCAGCTCGTTCATCAGCTTCTGGAGTTTGGGGTCCAGCGCCGTGCGGTCGCCGATGAACTTCATGCGGATGTTGCGGTCCTTATAGTTGAAGCCTTTCAGCAGATACTCGCCGAACAGCTTCATGATGGCGTTGACCTCTTCGAGGGGGCGCTTCCAGTTTTCGGTCGAGAAGGCGTAGAAATACACCGACGACACGCCCAGCTCATCGCAGTAGTTTGCGATATCCTGAAAAACGGCTGCGCCCTTTTTGTGGCCCGCCGTGCGGGGCAGACCGCGCTGTTTGGCCCAGCGGCCGTTGCCGTCCATGATGATGCCGATGGAAAGGCCCTCGGCGAATTCTTTGGGATGTTCCATTGTTGTTCTCCTATCTGCGGCAAAGGATCTTTTCCCCTGCCGGTCGGCAAAAAGTGCCGCGCACTACGTCCAGCACACGGCACTTTGAAGGGTTTCACTCGCCGCGGCGATCAGACGGACATGATCTCCTTCTGCTTTTCCTCAACGGCTGCATCGATGATCTTGATATACTTATCGGTCAGCTTCTGGACATCCTCTTCCATGGTCTTCTGGGTATCCTCGGTCAGCTCACCGGTCTTCTTCATAGCCTTGGCCTTATCCATGGCCTCGCGGCGGATGTTGCGGGTCGCCACCTTGGCGTCCTCACCCAGCTTGGAGACTTCCTTTGCCAGCTGCTTGCGGCGCTCCTCGGTGGGAGCCGGGAAGTTCAGGCGGATGGTCGAGCCATCATCAATGGGGGTGATGCCCACATCGCTGGCCATAATGGCCTTGCTGATGGCGCGCAGCAGAGTGCGGTCCCACGGGGTGATGGTCAGGGTGCGGGCCTCACTGACGGCCACGGATGCGACCTGCTGGATCGGGGTGGGGGCACCGTAGTAATCCACGCTCACCTTGTCCAGAACGGCGGGATTCGCACGGCCTGCGCGAACGGCTGCCAGCTCACGGTTCAGATGCTCGACCGTGCTCTTCATCTTTTCTTCAAATGCCTTCGTGTTGCTGCTCATTGTCCTTGTCTCCTGTTTGTACTTATTCTGCACAGGCTGCGGGTGCCGCCTGTTTCATTCTATTGTAATGGGCTGCGGGCTATGCTCAGCCCTCGTAGACCAGCGTACCGACGTTCTCGCCCTGAACGGCCTTCGCGATGTTGTCCGGTTCAGCCAGATCGAAGACCAGAATCGGGAGCTTGTTGTCCCGGCAGAGGGTGGCGGCGGTGCCGTCCATGACGGCCAGTTGATCTTCCAGAACCTTGGTGAAGGTCAGGGTATCATACTTTTTGGCGTCAGGGTACTTGTGGGGATCCTTATCGTAGACGCCGTCCACCATCGTTGCCTTGAACATCACGTCCGCCGAGACTTCCACGGCGCGCAGTGCAGTGGCCGTATCGGTGGAGAAGAAGGGGTTGCCCGTGCCGCCGCCGAAGACCGCGATCTTGCCCTCTTCCATGGCGCGCAGTGCGTCCTTGCGGGTAAAGGCCGGAGCCACCTGCGGCATCGTGATGGAGGTGAACACCTCGGTGGGCACACCCAGCTGCTCCAGCTTGTCGGAGACAGCCAGCGCATTCATCACGGTCGCCAGCATCCCGATCTTGTCGGCGAGGGTACGCTCCATCTTGCCGCTGGAGCGGCCGCGCCAGAAGTTACCGCCGCCCACAACGATGCCGATCTGCACGCCGAGGTCGTGTGCCTTCTTGACGCCGCCGCAGATGGCGTCCATGGTCGGCTCATCAAAGCCGGTGCCCTTCTCGCCGCCAAGGGCCTCGCCGCTGATCTTGAGCAGGATACGCTGATATTTCAATGCCATAATTCAATACACCACCTATAATATTTGTGCCGCCTTGACCGGCAGCTTTGTTTCTCCTGTCTATTTTACAATAAAATGCCGGTATTGTAAACAGAAAAAGCAATTTGTCCCGCCAAACAGCGCAAAAGTAAAATTTTCTCTGGACATTTCGCGTAAAACCTGCTATACTATCTCTTGCATTCGCGGGCATCGTACATCGGCTAGTATATCAGCCTTCCAAGCTGAGGAGGTGGGTTCGATTCCCATTGCCCGCTCCATATTGGATAAACACCGGTTCCTTGCGGGTCGGTGTTTTTTGTTGTATTATTGGGTCGTGGGGGCAAGAAAATGGACGATTTCCAGTTTTTGATCTACCGTTCCGCGGAAGAAGGCGCTACCGTCAAAGCCGTGATCAAGGATGACACGATCTGGCTGACCATCAGTCAGATGTCTCTTCTTTTTGATAAAGAAGAGTCCAACCTGCGCCGCCACATCAAGAATATTTTTGACGACGGTGAGCTTTCCGCTGAGAACAGCGTGCAAAAAATGCACGTTGATGGCGTCAAGCAGCCCGTCGCCTTCTACAACTTGGATGTGATCATCTCCGTCGGTTACCGAGTCAATTCCCGCCGGGCTACACATTTCCGCATCTGGGCCACCGGCATCCTCAAAGAGTACATGACGAAAGGCTTTGTATTGGACGATGAGCGGTTGAAACAGGGCAAGGATGCTTTCGGAAAGGATTACTTCCGTGAATTATTGGAGCGCGTCCGCTCGATCCGCGCCAGCGAACGCCGTATCTGGCAGCAAGTGACGGATATTTTTGCCGAGTGCAGTATCGACTACGATCGCAATTCTCCGACCACAAAAGAGTTCTACGCCATGGTACAGAACAAATTCCATTACGCCATCACCGGCCAGACTGCGGCAGAGATCGTCTACAGCAAAGCTGACCATACCAAAGAACATATGGGGCTGTCCACATGGAAAAACGCCCCGGAAGGCCGGGTGCTCAAATCCGATGTTTCCATTGCGAAAAACTATCTGTCCGAAAAGCAGATCCGTCAATTGGAGCGGACCGTTTCCGGCTACTTCGATTACATTGAAGACCTGATCGAGCGGGAGAACTCCTTCACGATGGAACAGTTTGCCGCCAGCATCAACGAGTTCCTATCCTTCCGACGCTACGATATCCTGCCGGACAAAGGCAAAATCTCCGCCCGTCAGGCCAAAGAAAAAGCCGAAGCGGAATACGATTTGTTCAACCCTACCCAAAAGATCGTATCGGACTTCGACAAAGTCTTAAAGCAGCTGGCTCCGTAATGCGGGCAGCGCACGCATCTACTCATGCGTCGCTTTTTTCTACAGCAAAACCCCACCCCCGGCGCAGAAGGTTCCGCGCCGGGGGTGGGGTTCATCTTATGGTTCTAGTTCCGCTCATTTGAGCATGCAGTACACATAACCGGCGGCCGTGCCGATATTGGCGAGGCCCAGCAGAGCGCCGATGGGCGAAGAGAAGTAGACAAGGGCCGAATCCCGGATCAGGGTGCCGTTGAGGGTGGTGCCCTCTTCCGGGTACTGCTCCGGATAGGACTTCTGGATCTGGCCGGCGATGGCACCGATGCTGGAAATGTTCAGGTAACCCAGCACAGTCGTGCCAAGGCCGCACACCGTTGCCATCAGGCCGGTGATCGAGCCGCTGCTGATGGCGCTCCCGACGGTTTTCACGATGCCCACTGTTGCCAGCGCAGCCATGCCGATATTGAATGCCGTCCGGACCCAGCTGCCTTTGTTTTCGCCTTCGGCATCGCCGCCTGTGGTATACGTCATTTCCTCCATGGTGAGGAGTGCATAATTTTCAGGATAGGTCAAAGTCATCATTGTTCTACCTCCAGAATGATACGGTACGAAGGTTGCCTCTTTTTTCATTATAGAGGCAGTGGAAACTTCTGTCAAGAGACGAAACTTTTCCGTCCAGACGCAAAAGTACCGCACAGCGATGGTTTTCGCATCGTGCGCGGTGCTTTTCACCAGAAGTTCACTTCTTCTGGTCTTCTTGTTCTTTTCGCAGCTTCTTGATCCGCTTTTTCTCGCTTTCCACATGAGGCCACGGCCACGAGAAGCCCTCGTTCTCGCGGCACCACTTGACCAGTGGGGAGAAAGAAAACGCCAACCCGAACAGGTACAGCAGAACGTACAGCACCGCGTCCAGCGTGAACAGTGCATCCAGCGCGGCAATGACTGCCATGATGCAGCCCGCTTTCAGGAAGAACAGGCCGTTCTGGCGGCAGTATTCGGCAAAGTTCTCCGCCTTGACCGCCTGTCGGCCTTGGTCGCCCCAGACACGGGGGTTCTTCATGACCGAATAGCCGTAGAAGACCATCATCAGGCCGCAGGTCAATTGAAATCCGAAAAACATAGCGCACCTCGTCCGTATTTAGTCGTCGTACTCCTCGAACAGGGGCTTCATCATGGGCAGGAAGTCCAGCGTTGCAAAGTAATCCCGCGGGGTCTCGGCGCGGCGGATGAGACGGTGGGAGCCGTCCTCGCAAAGCAGGACCTCGGCGCTGCGCAGCTTGCCGTTGTAGTTATAGCCCATAGCCGAGCCGTGAGCGCCGGTGTCGTGGATGTAGATCAGGTCGCCGATGTCGATCTTGGGAAGCATCCGGTCGATGGCGAACTTATCGTTATTCTCGCACAGGCCGCCGACCACGTCATACTTGTGGTCGCAGGGGGCGTTCTCCTTGCCCAGCACGGTGATGTGATGGTAAGCGCCGTACATAGCCGGGCGCATCAGGTTGGCTGCACAGGCGTCCAGACCGATGTACTCCTTATAGATGTGCTTCTCGTGGATGGCCGTTGCCACCAGTGCGCCGTAGGGGCCGGTGGTGAAGCGGCCCATCTCGGTGAAGATGGCCACATCGCCCATCCCGGCGGGGACGAGGATCTCCTCAAACTTCTTGCGGACGCCCTCGCCGATGGCCATGATGTCGTTTTCGGTCTGCTCCGGGCGGTACGGGATGCCGACGCCGCCGGACAGGTTGATGTAGGAGATGTGGGCACCGGTCGCCTTCTGGACCCGGACGGCCAGTTGGAACAGGATGCCCGCCAGCTCCGGATAATAGGCATCGGAGATGGTGTTGGAGGCAAGGAAGGCGTGGATGCCAAAGTTCTTGGCACCCTTTGCCATCAGCTTCTTATAGCTGTCGATCATCTGCTCCTCGGTCATGCCATACTTGGCGTCGCCGGGCTTGTCCATGACCTGAAAGCCTTCTTCGCTCGCACCCAGTTGGAACGTTCCGCCCGGATTGTAGCGGCAGAAGATGTTCTCCGGCACACCGGCCACACGGTCGAGGAAGTCCACCATGGTGGCGTCGTCGAGGTTGATGTAAGCGCCCAGCTCATAGGCTTTCTTCATGTCCTCCACGGGGGTCTGGTTGGAGGAGAACATGATGTCGCTGCCGGTAAAGCCGCAGACTTCGCTGAGCATCAGCTCGGTCAGAGAGGAGCAGTCCACACCGCAGCCCTCTTCCTTCAGGATCTGGAGGATGATGGGGTTGGGCAGCGCCTTGACGGCAAAATACTCCCGGAAGCCCTTGTTCCAGCTGAATGCCTTATTGATGCGGCGGACGTTCTCGCGGATGCCCTTTTCATCATAGACATGGAACGGGGTAGGAACATCCTGAATGATCTCCTGCGCCTGTTCTTCGGTCAGAAACGGTTTCTTTTCCATAATATACTTCCCTCTTATTCTATAGCGTCACCGCCGTGCGGTGCGGGTTCAGGTCTTGAGGTTGCTGCGGGTGGGGGTGAAGGTGGGGATCATCTCCGCCAGCTGCTTCACCACGCCCTCGTCGTTGTGTTCTGCCGCAGCGGCCAGCGTCTGCAATTGGCTGTAGAAGTCGGCAAGGTCGATCTGGCGCGGCGGAGCCACAAAGATCTTGTTGTGCTCGGTGCGGCGCATCTTGTCCTGCTCCTCGTCCATCATCAGCTCTTCGTAGAGCTTTTCGCCGGGGCGGAGGCCCACGATCTTGATCTCCATGTTCACGCCCGGCTCATAGCCATAAAAGCGGATCAGCTGCTTGGCAAGATCCATGATCTTGACCGGCTCGCCCATATCGAGGACGTAGATACTGCCGCTCTCAGCCAGCGCACCGGCCTGCAGCACGAGCTGAGCCGCTTCCGGGATGGTCATGAAGTAGCGCTCGATGTTGGGGTCGGTCAGGGTGACGGGGCCGCCCTTTTTGATCTGCGCCTCAAACAGCGGGATGACGCTGCCGTGGCTGCCCAGCACGTTGCCGAAGCGGACAGCCACGCACTTCATGTCGGTGTTACCCGCGAAGGTCTGGATCAGCATTTCGCAGATGCGCTTGGTGCAGCCCATGACGCTGGTGGGGTTGACGGCCTTATCGGTGGAGAGCTGGACGAACCGCTCCACCCCGTGCTCGCTGGCACTGGTGAGCAGGTTCTTGGTGCCAAGGACGTTGTTCTTGACCGCCTCCGCCGGGCTGACCTCCATCAGCGGCACATGCTTGTGGGCCGCTGCGTGGAAGACCACGGTGGGGTGATAGGTCTCGAACACTTCATCGAGGCGCTTTTTGTCCCGGATGGAGCCGATGAGCACCGTGACCGGGATATCCCGGCCGTACTTCTGCTGCAGCTCCATCAGCAGCTCGTAGGCACAGTTCTCGTAGATATCGAAGATGAGCAGCTTGCCGGGCTGGAACCGCATGACCTGACGGCAGAGCTCGCTGCCGATGGACCCGCCGCCGCCTGTGACGAGGACGGTCTTACCGGTCAGGTAGCCGGAGATCTTCTCGATGTCCAGCGTGACCTCCTCACGGGAGAGGAAGTCGGCGGTGTTCAGTTCGCGGAATGCCTCCTGCTGCGGTGCGCCGGCCCCGACCAGCTGCGGGTCGCTCAAGATCTGGACCGCGCAGTGGGTGGAGACACAGAGGTCGATGACATGGTTCAGCTTGCTGCCCCGCAGCGTCGGGATGGCGATGATGATGCTGTGGATGTTGTACTTTTCGCAGATCTGCGGGATCTGCTCCAGCGTGCCCCGCACCGGCACGCCGTGGATGGTCTGGCCGAACTTGGCGGGATTATCGTCCACGGCAACGACGGGGTGGCCGTAGCTTTCGTTGGACTTGCAGACGTTGATGGCCCACGCACCGGCCTCGCCCGCGCCGACGATCAGCACCGGGCGGTTGGGGTCCTTGGCAGGGACGCCGCGCATCCGCTCGCCGATGGGATGGTTCAGGAAGAGCCGCCACGCCAGACGGCTCCCGCCCACCAGCAAAAAGATGAGCACCGCTGCCATCGCGTTGGCGGAGTCGAACAGCACGCCGTGGATGAGGCCGTGGTTCACGAAATAGACGATTCCGGTGGGCACGGCGATCATGCCGCCGAGGCGGATGAGATCCCGCTCGCCCGCGTACTTCCACAAGGTCGAGTACAGCCCGCCCACCAGAAAGCTGATAAGGTAAAGGGCCACGATCCACGGCAGATTATCGTAGAGCAGCGCCCGGTTATGGGGCCACCACGCCGCTTCCACCGCACCATCGGCACGGAGCAGCAGTGCAAAATAAAAGCTGAACAGAATGAGCGCCGCATCCAGCACCACCAGAACCGCCCGGCGCAGCCAGACCTGCGGCGTGATTTTTTTGATATCCTTCACAAAAAGTCCTCTTTACCTTCGGCGTCTTGTCCGGCGCCGGTTTATTCGCCACAGCGGCAGAAAAGAGCCTGTTCCGCCATGGTATCCATTGTATTATACTCGTTTCCCGCCGCTGTGTCCAGAAGATTTCATCTTTCGGGCGGATTTCCCCGCTTTTTCCGCACCGAGGATGGCCCGCACTTCCTCCCCAAGGCCCAGAGGCCACGCCGCCGCAGCCCCGACGAGCCCCATCCCGCCGCCGCCCGCAGCCAGCGCGGCGAGACGGAGCGGCAGCTCCCCGACAGACCACGCTGCCAGCATTTCCCGGAAAACCATCCCCGCCCCCGCCGAGACGGCTGCCGCCAGCACCGGAGCCCCCAGCCAGCGCCACACCGCCGGGCGCACCCCGCTGACGCGCAGCAGCCGCCCGGTGTTCGCCAGACAGGTATAAACGCTGGACAGCAGGATGACGAAGAGAAAGCCCCGCATCCCGAAGCGGGGCAGCAGCAGCATGACCCCCGCAATGCGGAGCACAGCGTCCCACAGGCTGTAGCGGAAGACGGCCTTCTGCTCTCCCATCCCCTTCATTGCGCCGTCCACCATGCTTTCAAGGTACATCAGCGGCATGGCCGGGCCGAGGACTGTCAGATAAAAGCCCGCCTCGGCCCCGTTTTCTCCGTACAGAAGGTCTGCCAGCGGGCCGCCCCACACCCAGAACACCGCCCCCGCCAGCGCAGAGAAGTAACCCGTCAGCCGCAGCATCCGGTCCAGCAAGGCCGAAAGCCGCTTTTTCTCGCCCCGGATGTGGGCTTGGGTGATCTCCGGCATCAGCAGAACGGATAAGCTTCCCAGCAGCCCGAAGGGAAAGGTCAGCAGCGGCAGGGCCATACCTTTCAAATTGCCGTATTGGGCCACGGCGGCGCTGCGGCCCCCGGCGGCCAGCAGATATACCGTCAGGCACGCAGGCACCAGCATGTTTTCGGCGGTATGGAGCGCGCTGGCAAGGCAGCGCCCGCCCTCCACCGGCCACAGAATCTCCCACAGCCGCTTCGCCGGGTCCGCCGGGCGTCGGGCAGGGCCCGCACCGAATGCGGACACCGCCTCCTGCCGGTAAAACAGGGCCATCATCCCGCAGGAGACGGCTTCACTCAGGGCCGTTGCCGCGAGGACGGCGGTGCATTTGCCGCCCACGTCCAGCGCCGCGCCCCGGCTCAGGGCGAACCAGATGGCCCCGATCCGGACCGTCTGCTCGGCCAGCTGGCTCACCACGTTGGGCGACACCCGCCGCCGCGCAATAAAAAAGCCGCGCAGCACCGCCGAGACCGCCATCCACGGCATTCCGAAGGCCGATACCCGCAGCGCCCCAGTGGCCCGGACATCCCCCAGCCACCATTTTGCGGCCAAGCCCGCCAGCCCGAACTGAGCGGCCAGCGCTGCACTGCCCAGCAGCAGCGCCGCCCCCAGCAGACGCACCAGCATCCCCCGCGCTTCGGCCCGGCTGCGGCTCAGCTCCTCGGCCATCAGGCGGGTGGCCGCCACCGAAACGCCGGACGTCGCCAGCGTGACAAAGAGCGAATACACCGCCAGCACCAACTGGTACAGGCCCATCCCCTCGCCGCCCAAGGCGTTGGCCAGCCAGATGCGCAATCCCATCCCCGCCAGCCGGAGCACGATGTCCGCCCCCGTGAGCAAGGCTGCGTTTTTCAGGTAGCTCTGCCGCATTGCCGCACCTCCCCCATCTTCGCTTCTACTATATGAAGGCGGCTTTGCAAAATATGAGTTGTGCCGTGGGTTGTTTCTTTCCTAGTTTTATGATATGATAGGAACCGGTCAAGACTTTTTGTCCAAACATCAACGAAGGAGGAAAGGCCGCTGCCCCTGTCCGGCCCGGCCTTATGAGAGTATGAGCGAAGAATGTACCCATGACTGCTCCAACTGCGGGGCAGCATGTTCTTCCCGCGATGCTGCCCCGCAGCATGACGCCCCCAACCCCAACAGCAGTGTCAAGAAAGTGATCGGCGTCGTGTCCGGCAAGGGCGGCGTCGGCAAGAGCATGACCAGCGCCCTGCTGGCCTGTGCTATGGCCCGCCGCGGCTACCACTGCGGCATTCTGGACGCCGACATCACCGGCCCGTCCATCCCGAAGCTGTTCGGCATCCATGGCCGCGCCATGGCCGACGAGAAGGGCTGCTGGCCCATCCAGAGCCGGATGGGCATCGACGTGATGAGCATCAACCTGCTGGTGGAGAACGAAGAGGATCCCGTCGTCTGGCGCGGCCCTGTCATCGCCGGTGCAGTGAAGCAGTTCTGGACCGATGTGGTCTGGAAGGACGTCGATTTCCTGTTCGTGGACATGCCTCCGGGAACCGGCGATGTGCCCCTGACCGTCTTCCAGAGTCTGCCCGTGGACGGCATCGTGGTCGTGGCAAGCCCGCAAGAACTGGTCAGCATGATCGTAGCCAAGGCCGTGAATATGGCCGAGATGATGAAGGTGCCCATGCTCGGCATCGTCGAGAACATGAGCTATATCGTCTGCCCTGACTGCGGCAAGCACATCAACGTCTTCGGCGACAGCCATGTGGACGAGGTCGCCGCCAAGCACCATCTGCCCGTGCTGGCCAAGTGCCCCATCGACCCCCAGTTGGCCTCCCTGTCCGACGCCGGTCTGATCGAGACCTATCCCGGTCAGTATCTGGAAGGTGCCGCCGACGCCTGTGAGAAGCTGCTGAAGAAGTAAAGCGATTGATTCATCCCCTGTCCGTGTTCGTCTTGAGCACGCAGGGGATTTTTTATTTGCTTTTCGCTCATTTCATGATGCAATGATGCGCTCCTGTTGGGCTCCTATGCCCCCGGTGAAGCATTATCGCAAGTCAAGAAATTAGCGCAACATTCAAACAGCATATTTGCGATATGCAATTCAACGTTGTTGCTGTTGCATTAAAAAGTTGAATTGCTATAGAAAGCAAGATGTTACGCAGTTTTTCGGGAGAACGAAATGTTTTTGTGAAGTAGGTTCATCTTTTCTTCTGTTTTTTTGAAAGATTTTCCGGTTCCGCTCTCTTGTAAATCCGTACAGAAAGCTTTATAATGGTAAAGCGTTCTGTGATATTGGGACAGAACGGGTGAAAGTATAAATGGGAAAAGGAGTATTCGATTATGTTGACGAATGAATACCTGAAACGTGTTTATGATGGTCTGGCTCAGCGCAATGCAAACGAGCCCGAATTCCTGCAGGCTGTCCGCGAGGTTCTGGAGAGCATCCAGCCCGTCGTGGAGAAACACCCCGAATACGAAAAAGCTGCTCTGATCGAGCGTCTGGTGGAGCCGGAGCGCATCATCACCTTCCGTGTGCCTTGGGTCGATGATGCAGGCAAGGTTCAGGTCAACCGCGGCTACCGTATCCAGTTCAACAGCGCCATCGGCCCCTACAAGGGCGGTCTGCGCTTCCACCCCTCTGTCAATCAGGGCATCCTGAAGTTCCTCGGCTTTGAGCAGACCTTCAAGAACAGCCTGACCACCCTGCCCATGGGCGGCGGCAAAGGCGGTTCCGACTTCAACCCCAAGGGCAAGAGCGACATGGAAGTCATGCGCTTCTGCCAGAGCTTCATGACCGAGCTGTACCGCCACATCGGTCAGTTCGTGGACTGCCCCGCCGGTGATATCGGTGTCGGCGGCCGCGAGGTCGGTTACCTGTTCGGCCAGTACAAGCGCCTGACCAACAGCTTCCAAGGCGGTATGCTCACCGGCAAGGGCCTGACCTTCGGCGGTTCTCTGGCTCGTACCGAGGCTACCGGCTACGGCCTGTGCTACTTCACCGCTGAGGCTCTGAAGTGTATGCGCAACGACAGCTTCGCCGGCAAGACCGTGGTCATCTCCGGTTCTGGCAACGTCGCCATCTACGCTTGCGAGAAGGCAACCCAGCTGGGCGGCAAGGTCGTCACCATGTCCGACTCCAATGGCTATGTCTACGATCCCAACGGCATCGATCTGGCTTACGTCAAGGATCTGAAGGAAGTCCGCCGCGGCCGCATCAAGGAGTATGCCGAGACCCACGAGGGTGCAACCTATGTTGCCGATTGCAGCAAGGTCTGGACTGTCCCCTGCGACATTGCCCTGCCCTGCGCGACCCAGAACGAGATCAACAAGGAGTCCGCTGAGGCTCTGGTCAAGAATGGCTGCACCGTCGTCTGCGAGGGCGCTAACATGCCCAGCACCCCGGAGGCTATCGAGGTCTACCTGTCCAACGGCGTCCTGTACGGACCCGCAAAGGCAGCCAACGCCGGTGGTGTCGCAACCTCCGGCCTGGAGATGAGCCAGAACTCCGAGCGTCTGAGCTGGACCTTTGAAGAGGTCGATGCAAAGCTGAAGGGCATCATGGAGGGCATCTTCCACGCTTCCTATGACGCTTCCGTTGCCGCCGGTTCCGAGGGCAACCTGATGGTCGGTGCAAACTGCGCCGGCTTCCTGAAGGTCGCTACCGCTATGATGGCACAGGGCATCACCTACTAATTGTTCCATCGCATTTTCAAGAGCTGCGTTCGCAAGAGCGCGGCTCTTTTTGTGTGTTTGACAAAGTGCGGTGTATCGTTTATAATAAAAGCACAATGATAGACAGGAGGTGCCAAGCATGAATTACACTGTACCGTACAATGGCACATTTTGCAGCAAGAAGAAAATTTTGAAAAAGCGTGTTCCCTCCAAAGAGGCCATGGAGATTCGAAATTATTGCCTGTCGCATCCGCTTTCCGCCTCAAAAAGCACCGATGGTAAGATTGTTTTCAAAATTCAGGGGCCGGGTGAAAAATAAGTCATGAATGTTGTGGAGTACACTCACACGCTCACACCATTAGCACGAAATTTTGATTGCGGCAATCCCTATCTTAATCTGTTTTTACGCAGTCCGGATGCTTTGAACTCCAGCATCGGCAAGACTTATGTTTATCTGACCGAAGCAAACGACTGTATTTTAGGTTATTATAACATCAGTGCCGGTTCTGTGGATCAGCTAGAAAATGGTTTTCGGGTAAAATCCGGCGGCGCAATCCATATCGGTTATTTTGCGCTGGATGAGCGTGCACAGCATCAATTTCAAGGGCAGATGCCTGACGGCACCAATCTTTATCTCGGTGATTATTTATTGATCGAATGTCTTGACCGTATCGAACAAATTCGGGAGGGCTTTGTAGGCGCCGCTGTTGTAACACTGGCCTCTTCTGAAGCCGGTGAGCATCTATACCGCAAACATGACTTCCTTGACCTTGACGACGACTTGACTTTCAGCCTGAGCGAAGGCGAGGGTGAGTGCATTCCATTATATCTCCCGCTCGATTATTAAATTCAGGAGCTGCGTTCGCAAGAGCGCGGCTCTTTTTGTATCTATCCGCTGTCCTGCCTCTCCCGGAGATGCGGCCTGTATAAAGCCCCGCCACCCCGTCCATACTGACCACATCAAACGAAGAGAGGGCTTTGAAATGGACGAAGCGATGTTTTGTTTTCAATGCGAACAAGCGGCCAACTGCACGGCCTGTACGGGGAAAGCCGGGGTCTGCGGCAAAAGCGCTGAGACCGCAGCGGCGCAGGACCGGCTGACCGGCGCACTCATCTCCTACGCCGGGCAGCTTGTCGGCGAAGGGCGGGCCCCGGCCCCGGAACAGGCCCTGCTGCTGATGGAAGGGCTGTTCACCACCATCACCAACGTAAACTTTGACCCGCAGACCGTGGACCAACTGACCGAGACCGTCCACGCCGCCTGCCCCGGCATCGGGTTCGACTACGATATGCAGAAGCTCTGGCACGAACCGGACGAAGACATCCGCAGCCTGAAGTCCTTCGTGCTGTTCAGTCTGCGCGGGATGGGGGCCTACAACTACCACGCGCGGGTGCTGGGTCGCATCGACCCGGAGCTGGACCGCTTTTTCTGTGAGGCGCTGCAAGCCATCGGGAGCGAGTGCTCCATCGACGCGCTCTGGGCGCTGGTGCAGAAGACCGGCGAGGCCAGCTACCGCTGCATGGAGCTGCTGGACGCCGCCAACACCGGTGCCTTCGGCCAGCCGGAACCGGTGGAGGTGCCGCTGGTCATCGAGAAAGGGCCTTTCATCGTCATTTCCGGCCACGATCTCTACGATATGAAATGCCTGTTGGAACAGACTGCGGGCAAAGGCATCAACGTGTACACCCACTCGGAGATGCTGCCCGCCCACGGCTACCCGGAGCTGAAGCAGCGCTACCCCCACCTGAAGGGCAACTTCGGCACCGCGTGGCAGAACCAGCAGCGGGAGTTTGAGGACATCCCCGCGCCCATCCTGTTCACCACCAACTGCATCATGCCCCTGCGGGCCAGCTACGCCGACCGGGTGTACACCACCTCGGTCGTCTCCTACCCCGGCATCCAGCACATCGGGCCGGAGCGGGATTTCTCACCCCTCATCGCCAAAGCCTTGGAGCTGGGCGGCTACAAGGAAGACACCGCCATGCCCGGCATGAACGGCGGACGCAGCGTCGTGACCGGCTTTGCACGGAATGCCGTCCTCTCCCACGCGGGCGAGATCGTGGCTGCGGTGCGGGCCGGGCAGATCCGGCACTTCTTCCTTGTGGGCGGCTGCGACGGCACCCGCCCCTCCCGCCGGTACTACACCGAGTTTGCGAAGCTCACCCCGCCGGATACCGTCCTCCTGACACTGGCGTGCGGCAAGTTCCGGCTGAACGATCTCGACCTTGGCACGGTGGCGGGGCTGCCCCGCATCCTCGATGTGGGCCAGTGCAACGACGCCTACAGCGCCATTCAGATCGCGCTGGCGCTGGCCGATGCCTTCCAGTGCAGCGTGAACGACCTGCCCCTTTCCCTCGTGCTCTGCTGGTTCGAGCAGAAAGCCGTCTGCATCCTCATTGCGCTGCTGGCGCTGGGCATTCAAAACATCCGGCTCGGCCCCACCCTGCCCGCCTTCCTCTCGCCGGGCGTAGTGAAGGTGCTGCAGGAGAAGTATGGCCTCATGGCTGTGACCACCCCGGAGGAAGACCTGAACGCGATCCTTGGTTTGAAGTGAAATGCTTTCACCTCTCCATCAAACCGCACAAGAAGGGCGGAATTTTGGCTTTTACGTTTGGCGCAACTGTCGCTTGAAAATTTTTCAGCCGTCAGTATAATAAGAGGTAACGGAACAAAGGCGTTCCAGATGGGTAGAGTCTGCCCATCTGGGGCGTCTTTTTTGTTTTTCCGTGTTTTGAGGATGCGCTGCGGAAGGTGCCGCAGCCGAAGGATTTTCATTTTAGAGAACAAGGATGGGAAAGGCAATGGAAAAATTTACGGAAAACGCCACGCCTCTCGGCCTGTATGATCCCCAGTTCGAGCACGACGCCTGCGGCATCGGCGCGGTGGTGGATATCAAGGGCCGCAAAAGCCACCAGACCGTCAGCGATGCGCTCTCCATCGTGGAGCGTCTGGAACACCGCGCCGGCAAGGACGCTGAGGGTAAGACCGGCGACGGCGTGGGCATCATGTTACAGATCAGCCACAAGTTCTTCTCCAAGGTCGCCGACGAGATGAACATCTCCTTGGGCAACGAGCGCGAATACGGCGTTGGCATGTTCTTCTTCCCCCAGAACGAGCATCTGCGGGCACAGGCCATGAAACTGTTCGAGCTGGTCACCCGCAAGGAAGGGCTGGAGTTCCTCGCATGGCGCGAGGTGCCCGTCAACCCCGACGCCGTGGGCCAGAAAGCCCGCGACTGTATGCCCTCCATCTGGCAGTGCTTCATCAAAAAGCCCGCCAAGGTGAGCAAGGGCATCGACTT
>OLVX01001355.1_pt1 | contig 21069 bp, 12 predicted proteins | sample 1673271 | NCBI WGS metagenome assembly OLVX01 (sample SAMEA3178939, study PRJEB25190) | human gut metagenome | biome: human gut; feature: human-associated habitat; material: faeces | place: Austria | collected 2013
TGTTTATCAGTGTATCGGCATGTAATGAATATATAAAAAAATACGGAACAAAATTTGGTAACTGCGTAGCAGAAGGAAAAATTGAAATTGGCATGAATAAAAAAATGGTTCGAGATGCTTGGGGAGCTCCTGATCATATAAATACAACTACTGGTAGTTATGGAACTCACGAACAATGGGTATATGATAGCAGGTATATATATTTCAAAAATGGAATAGTAACATCCATACAATACTAAAAGGAAATCAAACATTCAACACATTATATATTATGAAAATATTAGCCATAACAACAACAGCCCTTTTGTTTGCAATAAGTGCCTATGCGCAAATTACAACTATAACAACAAAAGAAAAAATCAAGCGTGTCCGTCTGCATCGTCACATGAAGCAGCGTGAATTAGGTGAACTGGTCGGTTTTACGGATGGTGCTGCCAACCGTATCGCACAGTATGAATCCGTGTTTCGCGTTCCGAAAGAGGATATGGTAAAAAAATAGCAGCGGCACTCCAAGTCGAGGAATGCGCGCTGCTGGAACCGGATACCGGCAATCTGGAAGGTATTATGGAAACGCTGTTTTGGTTGGATGAGGATATGCCGGATGTGCTCAGATGTTCATTGACCATGCCGCTGGACAAGAGCCAGACTGAGACAGTCAGTGCTTCCGTGCCTGTCATTCAGACAAATGCAAAAAGCACTCTGTTCAACGCACAGCCAACCATGCTTTGGTCTGAGAATGACTTGCTGTATTGTCTTTTTAACGCCTACACTGTAATGCAGTATGCGTATCATACGGGCAAGATCACACATGAAAAGTATTTTGAGTGGAAGCTGCAATGGTCTTTTGGCTCAACGATTACACATCCTTCTCCCCTGCCTACAGATATTGAAGCATTGCTCCAAAACTCAAACGAGGATTAATCCCTCTCTCGGCATAATTTCATTAGTTCGCATATTTTATAGCAAAACAGCACCGTGCAATTCAAACTTCCACTGTATTGACGCTTGAATTACACGGTGCCACTATTTTATAAAGAGTTACATCCACAGGTTTTTCGGATTTCAAAGGCTATAAACTATCGTTTCACTCCACCCCCAGCGCCTTAAACACAGCGTCCTCCGCATTCTGGTAGGGAATCAACTGAAACGCTGTCATTAAATCAGCGGGCACTGTGGCAAAATCTATCATTGACACTGCCGGCAGAAGTACTTTCTTGGCACCGCAGTCGGCACAGGCTTGCAGGGTATTTGCCAGTTCATCCACCTTAATCAATGTGCCGCCAATAGAAATATCCCCCAGCACCACAAGACTGCTCAGCGTCGCACGGTTTAATGCAATCGAGCAGAGCGCAATTACCGTGGGCAGCGCCAGCCGATCCGTCATGCCGATGCCCTGCAAGTCCTGATAGTTCACCACATAATTTTTTTCGGTCGTGCTGATGTTCCCGCTGATACGCCGCGCGTTCGCCCGTAGAAAGTTGAACGCCGTATCCGTAGCCTCTTTTGCACCGCGCTCGGTGCCAAGGCCGGTCTTATCGAACTTGCCGTTGCCGGGCAGCATCTGACTTTCGAGGCGGAATGCACCGATCATGCCGGACTTGCCGCGCGAGATCGTGTACACCTGCCCCGGCGCGGCCATGCCCTCGGGAATCAGCGTATCACCGCCCTGCTCCGGCACACAGACATACTTTTCCTCAAAAGTTTCATTGTCGATATAGGAGAAGTTCACATCATAGAACTCCATGCCGCCCAGCTTTTTCAGCTGTTCTTTCACGCGGCGGCGCATTTCCAGCGCCATGCGCAGGATTTCTTCCAGTTCGTCTTTCGTGAACTCTCCGTTGGGGTACATCAGTTTCAGATAACCGTCCACCATGCGGCGCACGGCAATCGTATCGCGCTGGTTCAGGTTCTTGCCCAGCTTGAAATACTTATCCAGCGCATCACCGTACTGCACCTTGCGCAACTCGCGGATGAACTCCGCCAGATAGTCGCTGATAAAGCCGTAGCTGTTCGTGAAATGCTCCGGGCGGAATTTCGGAATCTCCCAGCCGGGCAGATAGCAATGGATTCTGTCCAGAAATGCCGTATCCGTACCCATCTCCGGCGGGAATGGGTCAAACAAGCTGCTGGTTTTCAGCAGCACATCGACACTTTGATTGATGTTTCCCACAAACACCATGGATGCCGACGCTGCCTTTTCCTCCTTGCCGCGGGCAAAGGAGCCGGACGCCATATAGTCTTTCATAATCTGCACGCCGTCTTTGTCCTTGAAACGTATGCCCGCGACTTCGTCAAAGGCAACGCAGTCCCACAGTCCGACCAAGCCTACCGTCTTGCGCCCCATGTTATAGAACAGGTTCGCCACCGTGGTTTGACCGCCCGACACCAAGATACTATTGGGCGAGATTTCTTTATACAAATGCGATTTGCCGGTACTGCGCGGACCAAGTTCACATAAGTTAAAGTTATTCTCCACCAGCGGCAGCATGCGGGTCAGCAGGAGCCATTTTTCACGGTAGGTCAGCGCGTCCGGCTCCATGCCAATGGAACGCAGCATCAAATCCAGCCACTCGCCCTTGGTAAACTCCGTGCGCCCCTGCTTGATTTCCTCCAAGTCCACATGGGGCATTTGGATAGGCGTCAGCTTGGTAATTTGGATTGCTGCAGACTTGCGCGCCTCCTCCACATATTCATAACTCAACTGCACAATGCACCAGATGCCGCCGCAAAGCAGGCGGTCAAACTTTTCCGGGTACTCATCGGCGATTGGAATATCATTCACGCCCAAATTGGAAAACTCCGCAATATAGGTATTGCGCTTTAAATCCAGCCGCACCGTCACCATGTCAATCACGGTATGACTGCCGTTGCTGCGCAGCTTGGACAGCACCTTCTGCGCCTCATCCGGGCGGACAAAATTTTCTTCCAGAATGCGTTTTACCGTGGCAACGCCGTTTTCAATCGTCTCCGGGTCATCGCTGCTGCAATACTGTCCCAGCAGAAATTCCAACACATATACGGGCACATTCGCGCCCTCTTTGATTTTTTTCGTCAAATCCTTGCGGACAATACGCCCTTGAAATGTTTCTTTCAGACGCTGTTCGTAGTCCGTTTTTACTTCTTCCATCGTTTTCTCCCTCAAATGTCAAAGCCGAAATCGTCAAACGCAAACGCCAAATCCACTTGGAACTGCTCCCGCGTGGGCAAACTTAAGCCGCTTTTGTCGGCAATGACAAGGTAATATTGTTGTGTTCTGTCAAATTTCATTTGCTTCATGTGGAATGCACAGCGGAATTTGCGCTCCTGCGCGTCTGCGGCGATTTTGTCGGCAATCAGCGTCACTGTGTCGCTGACCTTCGCCCCGGCTGCGTCGGTAAAGTACAACTCGTAGGTGGCGGCGGTGCGGTTTCCGCCCACGGGGTCTTTTTGGTAAAAATCCAGCGAGAAGATCATATTGCTGACCTTGCGCGCTGAGGACAACAGCGCCAGCTCCACCGGCTTGGTGTCGTAGCGGTCACGGTTGTTCTGATACGCCTTGGTGTTGGAGCGCAGATAATGCAGGTCGATCAGCGGCACGACCATCTCCTGCAAGCTGATACCGCCATGCACAAAATTCATACCTGCGCCGCTTTTTCGTATACGCACATTCTCGCGCGGGGCAAAGGCGGCGTAGTCGCTCTGCCCGTCCAGCAGGCGCACCGGCAGCAGATAGCCCGCGTCAGCGTCTTTGGACGCAAGGACATACCGCCGCCCAACCTCCACCGCATTTTGTAACGCGCCGTCCACTTTCGCGTCCTCCTTCAGCGGGCTGTAGGTGTACAAAAATCCGTGGTCGGCGGTGATGTAAACCTGCGTGCCGCCAAACTCGTTCAGGATGATGCGCACCAAATTCTTGATTTCGCCGATAGCCTCCTCGCACGCAGGGAACACCTGATCATCGGCGGTGTGGCTGGCGTCGTCAACCTTGTTGTGGTAGATGTACACCACCTCCATGCCGCGCACCAGCTCGGCGCGTTCGGCGCGCTTCATGCCGATGATGGACTTATATTGCAGCGCCACACTGTTAGGGTTGGCGGCTTTCAGCACTTTGTCACGGTTGTTAGCGTCAGTGCTTTGACCATCCGCCAGAATCGCCAAATCTCCGCTTGTGCGGGGCGCGGCGGTCAGTTTTTTGTGGGGCAACAGCGCCGCCATGCCGAATTTTGTGATCGTAGGGTAAATGCCTTGCAAACTGTCCAGCGTCACGCGGCTCTGCGTTTCCTGCCGCAGCTGCCCAGCAAGTTCTGCGGCGGCCTCATAGCGGAAGGCGTCGGAGATAACAACAAACACCCGCGCCCCGGCATTCTGCACGCGGTCACGGTAAAAGTTTTCCTGCAAAGGAATGCCGATGACATGCCCAGCCTGCGCCAGCTCCTCGGCGCTGACATTCGACCAGTTCTCGGCCAGCCCACCCATAAACCAGTGTGCATACAGCCCCTCGACCTGATCGGCCACATGCTTAAACGCATCATCCAGCAGTTCACAGCCCGCCGTCAGGCTTTGCCCAAAGGCGCGGTTGAACAGGCGGTAATAGCTGTCCATCTTGTAGTAATCGGCGGTGTACTCGCGCCAGAGCTTTTTCGCCTCGGCGGTGTGGAAGCCTGCCGCGTGGTCGAGCATGAACTGCTGCATCTTCGCCACCTGCAAAATGCCGTCATAGTAGCAGTCATACGCCTTGTGCCACGCCATTGTGCGGCGCTTTTCCACGGCAGCGGTCAGCGGCTCGACCTGTATAACGCGGTCAATAATTTCATTCATCAGGCTTGCCAGAATACACTCATGCACGCAGGGGAAAACCTCGGTGTCCAGCAGGGCATCGGTAGGCAGCTGGGCAAAGCGCTGTGGCAGACGCAGGGCGGCTTCGGTCTCGCGGGTCAGGTCGTAGAGGGCGCGCTTGTCCTCTCCGTGCAGCCACTCGGAGACAAAATCATAGCAATACGCCTGATGCGCGGGGGAGATATACTGCCCCAGCCCGTGCAGGTGCGGCGCGGCAAGCGTGCGCGATGCGGCAGTCAGCAGCATATGATACGCCAGCTCCTGCACGGTGGGTTCGGTGGCATCGTAGCCGGTGAACTGGCGGCACCACTGCCAGAACGCGGCGTCCGCGCCGTATTCCGTTAGCTTGTCCATCGTTTCCGGTGCGCCCAGCACGGTGCGCAAAACGGCGTTGGGGTCGGTCTTTTTTAAGCCGCAGATCGCCGCCATAACGGTCAGATGCAGTTGACCCTTTGTGGCAATACCGCCATTCAGCCGCACAAAGGCGGCGCGGCGGGACTGCGCGGCAAAGAATTTGCGGTAGCCCTTCACGGCGCTGCGCATATCCTGCGTGGCGGGCAGCTGCAACTCGTCCACCCACATCGAGATCAAATCCGCGCGGAACTCGCGGCTGTACAGTTCAATGTTCAGCAGCCAGTTGTCCTGCAGATCGTCGTGGGGGAGGGGGTCGTAGACAAGATAGTTGCTGTTGGAGTCGTCGTGCTCCAACTGGCGCTTGGCGGCAAAGCTGTTTGTGCCGTTCAGCACCAGCAATTTAGCCGAGGGCGGCACAAAATCCGCCACGGTGTCGGCAAATTCGCGTTCTTCGTCATGCCAGAACACGATGCGGCGGGTGTAAAAATCCGGCAGCGGCGCATCGAACATCCGCGCCAGCTTTTGGGTAATGGTTTCGGTGTCCATAGTGTCCTCATTTCTCGAAAAGGCTTCCCCCGCGGGGGAAGCTGTCACCGAAGGTGACTGGTGAGGGGCAAAGTTTCCCTGCGCAGCCCCTTAACGGGATACGCCGGCACGGTCGCCCCTCATCCGACCTCGCTTCGCTCGGCCACCTTCCCCCAGAGGGGGAAGGCTTGGGATTATCATTTGATTTTCGCCAGCACATCCTGAAAAATGGCGTAGTTATGTTTTACACCGTCGTCAAGGTCAATGGTGATCATCTGGTCGGCGAGGTGGTGGATCTTTTCCTCGTAGGTGTGCAGCTCGGCGGCCTGATCCTTGCGGCGTGTCAGCTGCTTGTTCAGCCGGGCGCGTTCCACCGGGGCAGCGGTGGCAAGGCGGTTTGTCAGGTCCTTGATGGCGGTGCGGTAGCGGCTTTGCAGTTCATGTACATAGTCGGTGCGGATGCGGGCGATGGTGTCCGGGCGGTAGCGGTGCAGGTAGATCAGGCACTTGAAGCCGTTTTTCTTGCCGGAATCGAACAGCCAGTAAATCGGGCGCTTCTGGTAGATTTTGCAGTGGTCGGCGTAGAAATCGTTTAAGAAGTAGCTGCGGATGACCTCCTGCGGGGTGCCCTTGCCGCCAAGCGCGTCGGCGATGAATTTCAGGTTTTCGTCCAGCGTGTCCGCGCCGTAGACCGTGCGCACAAAGTCGATGAACCGCCCCACGATGTCATCGGGGAAATAGGCATCGTCGCAGATGGGCAGGATGTTGTCGGCGTCGGGGATGAATGTCTTGTATTTGGCGGCGTCCCACGCCCCGCCCGCGTAGGCGAGGCCGTCCACATCGAGGCTGTACCGCCCGAACATACAGCCCACGGCGTAGGAGATCAGGCTTTTGATCTCGCGCTGTAAATCGGCCTTGCGCACGGTAATATCTTTGTCCGCCACCTCGGGCGTCAGCTCATCCTGCAAGCCGTAGATGTCAATGAAGATGCGGTTGAGTTCTTCCTCATTGGCTTTGAGCTGGTTAAACCGCGCGTCGCATTCCGACTGCCACGCGGAGAATTTTTCAGAGATTAGAGTGCCCATTTAGTTTTCCTCCAAGTAATACATATCAAGTATCCCTTGCAAAGCGTTTCCCGCATGCGTCACGATTTCGTCATCATCGCTAAGGTCTGCCGGTCCGCACGGCGTTTTGTCGCCGTGAAAGAGATTACACCGTACTTGATAAATGCACGCAACCAGGTTTTTCATCGCATTTTCGCAAGATTTGTAATTGCTGTAATCACAGTTTGCAATTATATCGCGTTGTTCTTCCGTCGTCTTTTCAATATTTTTGCAATTTGTGATTACACGCTTACCGAAATATTGTACATCCTCTGTGGCAAGCAACATTTTACCGTTTTCCGGATTTTCGGCAAAAATTTCATCTGCGCATCGTATCGCTCTGTCTTTTTCGCTTTTTCCGTATACATTCCCATACAGAGCGTTATATGAAATCCATAAGTATATAAATTTATCGAAAGGGTCGATTTCTGCTTTTCCTTTCTCATACCAGCGCTTAGCAATGTTTATCCGGTGCCTTTCATAATCACTTTCGTACATATTCTGCCCTTTCAAATTAGAGGGTGGCGTTTGAAATCCCATGAGGTTTCAAAAGAATCCCAGTCCTGTTCAGAAATTCCGATATTTTTATTTACTGCTTCGTCAATTGTATTAGGCAGATTAGAGAATATGGTTGGAAGTTGTCCTATATTTCCCCCTTGAAAATTTATTGTCGGATTTACCATTGCAAGAATATGCAACGCTAGGACAGAGTTGCAAAATGCCAACACTGTATTAAACATATTCTCTCTTACAAACAATGCCGCCCCCGCAATGTCAGAGAGGTTATGTTCTTTCATACGAAATGCAGGTTGCCCAGATGTTACTAACGACCAAGAAATCGCTTTCTTGAATTTGTACTCAGTCGGATAGTCCTGCGCATTTCGTCTTTCTTCTTTTGCTTGCCCAAAAACTTCAAGCCCCCCATTTTCCCAGTTCACCACATAGTCATTATTTCCATACCATCTTCTAAACTGACCGCCCTTATTATACGGGAACCACTTTGCGCCAGAATTTATAGCGTCATCTGCATCATTTGCTGTATAGCATATTTTTGTATCACCGATTTCCCACCAGAGACGTAAGAATCTACCATTATCACCTGTCATAATGCCTGTTCGTGGTGTTGCAATTTTCGACAGGGGTATTCCAACATCAAAATCTTTAAAAAGTTGTTCACTTGCCCAATACGCCACCGGGCTGCCGGGGATTTTGGAGAAATTGTCCGAACTCTGCTCGTAGTAGTAGCCGCAGTTATGGTCGGCAATCGCCTGTAAGGTCTTTTGCCGCTGTACCTCCATGCCGCCGCGGAAATCCACCAACCGCAGATAACAGCCGTTTTTCTGCACATAGCTGTTGCGGAATGCAAAGGTACAGACCGGTACAGTCGCTTCCTCAAATGCCGAGTATTCAAACTGTATCAGCGTTTCAATGGTCGTATTGCTATACAGATATTGCCGCAGTTTTTCATAACTGGAAATAAACATCCAGACATAGGGTGTAAAGAAGCCACAATAGCCGTCCTGCCGCGTAAACCGCGAGTTGCGCATAATAAATACCGAGAAGAAGTCGCTCTTAACTTCCGGGTATTGCTCTTTCACATAATTACTGAGCGTTGTATTCATATTGCTTGCGCCCATATACGGCGGGTTCGTGACCGTCACCCAATACTGCTTGGACAACAGTTCTGCCGCCTGTACGACATTTTGCAGCTTCAGCAGGGCGCACTTTTCCATGCTGTGGTTATCGGGGTCGTTTACCCCCAGTTCATCAAATCGTGCGTACAGCGCCGCCCAGTCCTGCGGGGTCGTCGTCAAGATCGAGCCGTACTCCCGCGCGTCCTGCATCTCGGCCAAAATCTGCGTCACAACTGTCGTCAGTTTGGCGTCTCCGTTGCAGAACATCTCCACCGCGCCTTTGTCCACGGCGTTGCTCTCGGCGATGGCGTAGACATGGGGCTGCACCGGGTGGCGCAAAAAGCCCCGGTCATGGCGGCGGGCGGTCATCATCACCGCAAAATAGGCAAGCTGTGCGGCGCGCTTGTCAATGTCCAGCCCGTACAGATTGTTCTGCACGATGCTTTCCACCGCCTCGCGGGAGGTATAGCCGTAATCGGTGTAAATCTGCATCAGTACGTCAAACAGATACACCAAAATGTGTCCGCTGCCGCAGCAGGGGTCGATGCAGGTCAACTGTTCCGGCGTGAGGGCGGCATAGCTCTGGCGCAGGGGCGCAAGCCGCGCTTCGACCTCCGGGGTCTGGGCGGCGTCCTCTAGGTAATACTTCCACTCCCCTTTTATGGGCGCGGCGGGGTGTCCCTGCACCCACAGGCGGCCAAGGCTGTTTTCCACCATGTAGCGCACGATCCAGTCCGGCGTGAACAACTGCGTGGCGGCGGGGATATTGTCCTTGCTGATTTTTACATTCTTTTTCAGCGCGGCAAACACGGCGTCCTTTTTCTCGCTGTTGTAATACTGATACAGCCAGCCGATGATCTGCACCTCGTCGCGCCAGTCGTCCTCCGGGATCATGGCGATCATCTGCTCCACGGCGCTGCCCTCGCGCAGGAGGTTGTCGGGGAACAACAGCTCAGTATAGCCGCTGATCTCGCTGAACATGCCGGGCAGAATTTCTTTCAGAGCGTTGCACTGGGTAATCAGCAGATACTTGTACAGCGCATCATCGTCGTTGGCTTCCTTATATTTATACACAAGGTCGCGGTCAAGGCCGGGCAGTTCGATGCGGATCGCCTCGGCGAGAATTTGCGGCGCAAAGGCGTTGTTTTCGTCGGTGAAAACGCGAGTGTGGCTGGGCAGGTAGTTGTTGACCTCCATAAACCGCAGCGCGCAGAAGCGGTTGAACCATGTGTAGGCGGCTTCTTCCAGAATCTGCTCGTACCCGTCGGCGGCAATGGCGTCAATAAGCGCACGGCGCTGGGATTTTTCGGCGGCGGTCAGCAGTCTGCCGTTGATGATCTCGGCGTCCGGGTCGGCGGGCGTTGTGCCGTCTACGCCGTATTGCAGTGCCTTTTGTGCCACGCGGCTCAACAGCTCGCGCCGCGCCCAGACCGCATATTTTTTTATGGCGTTTTTGTCCATGGTGATGTCCTTTCTTGTTTGTGTTGTTGTAGGGGTCGATGTTCGCATCGACCCGCGGGCGGATGCAAGCATCTGCCCCTACGGGGTTGTAGGGGGCGGCGTCCCCGACGCCCCTCAAATGGGCGGTACGGGCAAGGCTGCCCCTCATCCGGCGCTGCGGCGCCACCTTCCCCCAAGGGGGAAGGCTTTGGGGGAGAGCTGGGGTTATTTCAACTGCACACCGTCACAGTTTTGCAGCATGGCGAGAAGCTGCTCCTTGCTGCGGCGGAGGTATTCGTCAATGTCGGCTTCGGTTTCCAGCGTTTTTGCCTGAAATACCACGGTGCGGAAGCAGGGCTTGTACAGCTTTTTGCGCACCGGGGCGGCAGTGGGCGCGGGTGCGGGCGTGGCGGGGCGTTTCAGCGCCTCGATGCTCTCGCAGGCGGTATCGCGGTATTGCAGCATCTGCGGCAGCAGACCGTCCAGCATAAGCAGGCTGGTGAAGCTGTCGATTTTCTTCTTCACATCGTCATAATAGGCATCGGCGCGGGTCACGGCGTTCTTCGCGTCGGGGTCGCCGCCTGCAGCGGTATGGACAGCCTCCATGCACTGACGCACGTTTTCCAGCATTTCGGCGCGTTTGTCCGCCAGCAGCTCGTCCCGCCCGGCGCGGATAGTGCGCATCAGCTCGTTTAATTCCGGGATACGGCGGTAGTCGAACCGCGCCCCCGGCTGCACCTGCGTGATAAGTCGGATTTTATTCAGCGCAGCGGTGGCATCTGGCTTTGTCTCCAAGTAAGTCAGGTCGTTGCGCAGGTCAGCCTCCAGCTTGACCGCCTCGTCAAAGACTGTGACCTGATTTTTGAAGAAGCTCTCCACTCGCTGCATCTTGTCGCGGCTGTCGTCGAGATCGTCTTCCTTATTTATAAGGGCCTCAATGAGGGCGATGTTGTCCTTGCGCTGGGCAAGCACCTCCTCGCACAGACCCAGGGCGCTCTGCACAGCGGGGTGGTCTGGGTAGCGGTGGTCGTTGTAGCGGGCATCCAGCGCAGCATAATGCTCGCGCTGCGCCGTGAATTTCTCGGTGATGAACCGCACAAGGCTGTCCTCGTCCTCCGGCACATCCATCACATCAAAGTAGTCGCGCAGGTAGGCGCGGGCTTCTTTTAAGTGCTGTAGATTCGGATGCTGGCGGATGGCAATGGATGTTTTGCCGATCTCGCTGCGTTTGCGCAGCAGGTCGGGCAGCTTGGGGTCGGTGGGCTGCACCGTCGCGCCGCCGTATTTGATTGTGACTTTCTGCTCCCAAATCAGCATGGCGGCGACCACGGCGATGTCGATCTCGCGCCAGCCGTAGGGGATGGCCTGATAGCGGCTCTGGATATCCTGCATCGTGGTGGGGCGCTGCTTTTGCCGCTGCATTTCGAGGTATTCCTCCATCTTGACGGCAGCGGCGTGGTTCGGCTCCATGCCGGGCATCGTGCCGTTGTGCAGGTCGCCGCGCAGGGCGGCCACAATGTCGGCATCGGTGGCGGCGTTTTTGTCAATGTCGTCCAGCGCGCTGTACACATGGGCGACGAGGTATTCCAGCGCTTCGTTGATTTTGGCTTTGGCGTCGCTGCCGCGCAGGGTCAGATGCTCGCCGTCCACGTAGAATTGCGCGGTCTCGATGGCCTTGCGCAGTTCCTCCTGCGCAGCGGTTTCCAGCTTGGTGGCCTCGTCCTGCTGGGCGCGGATGATGTCCTGCGCCGAGCGCGCCAGCTGACTGACGTTGCGGGATTTGACGAACTGACGAATTTTTGTTGCTTTTTCGAGGTCGTTGTAGTAGGGCGTGTTCCCCAGCACGACCAGCGCCTGCCCGGTGGATTCCATCATCAGGCGCAGCTCGGTTTTCTCGATGCTGTCGTCCGCATCGGTGAGGAAGCGCAGCTTCATGCCGCCGCTGGCCGCGCCGATGACGATGCTGTCCACCATCTGGTCAAACGGGAAATCGTAGTCGCGGTAGCGGTACTTTTTGGCGGCGTAAATGTCGGAGAAAATCATGTGGCCAATGCGGGTCACGACGCCCGCCGCGTCAACATTGGTGTTGTTGATGTCGCGCTGAATCTCCTGCTCCTCATCGGTGAGAAAGCTGTACACATCGCCCGTGCGCCCAATGTAGTTCTGGCTGATAAGGCGGTCCAGCGAGGTGCGCACCTTCTCGCGCATCGTGATTTTGTCGGTGCGCAGGTCGTCAGCCATCAGGATAACGATATTGTCAAGGTTGGCGGGAATATCGTCCACATAGCGGATGAGGTAGAGCAGCTTCAGCACTGCAACATCCTGCGGCTCCACGCCCATTTTGTCCTCAGCAGCCTTGGCACAGCGGTTAATAACGCGGGTGATGGAGCCGTCCAGGAACGTGTTCAGCGTGTCGTAGAACAGATAGAACGGCGCGAGGGCGTACTCGTCCTTGGTCTGGATCTTCTGCGCGGCCTCTTGGAAGCCGGACAGCATCGAGCGTTCGCCGCCCGAAAGGTGCTTGCCCGCGTTGCCGTGCTTGCGGATCTCGGCAAAGACCTTCTGCATGATGATGAACTGGTACGGCACGAAGGGGAAGTTATCCGCGAACTGCTGCGGTCCGCCGTAGCCCTTGATGTCGAGGACGGCGTCGGTGAAGCTGAACAGATTGCGCAATACAGCGTTGTTTTCGTTGTAGAGTGCCGTGAGCTGGGCGGCGGCATCCGGCGTCTTTTTCAGGATACGCTTCTGGATGACCTCATCCACCGAGGACGACGACAGCGAAAGCCGCGTTTTGAACCGCGCCTGAATGCGGGAGAACTCGTCCGCACGCACGCGAATGATCTCGTCGATGGCCTCCTGCCCAGTGCAGACGACCCAAACATGCCCGCCGCACTCGCTGCCAATTTTCTCCACCAGCGTTTGCAGGTTGAGCAGCAGGTTTGTGTCCGTGCCGACATACTGGCCGACTTCGTCCACCATGAAGAGCAGGCGGAAGTTTTTTGGCTTTGTATCGAGATATTCTTTGATTTCGGTCACAAGCCGCGTGATGCTCATATCCACATCCTCGCTGCCGTCGAACCAGTTGCGGGCGGCGGTTTCGCTCATACCGAGGGTCTTGACCAGCGCCGCCACGATGTCGTCCTCAAAGAATACAAATGCGTCACGGGAATCGAGCCATTCCGTGCCGGTGCGTTCGGCGAAGCAGCGGCGGAAGTCGTCGGCCTTGCCGCGCTTGGCGATGAACTGCTCGAGCTTGGCGACCTTCAGATTCTCGCCGTAAAAGCCGAGGTGGTTGTAGAACATCTTTGCAAAGACGCGCAGCACCGCTGTTTTGTCTTTGTTAATAGGACCTTCCGCGTCGATGTTGAACAGGATCGTTTCGGTTTCGCCGCGGGTCGAAGCGTCGATGTTCATAAAGGTGGCCGGGTCGTCCGCAAATTTGGCGCGGAACCTCTCTACTGTGCGGGTGCCGTCGATTTCGCGGTTTTCCAGCAGGTAGGAAAGCATTTTCAGAAAGTGCGATTTACCGCTGCCGAAGAAGCCGGAAATCCAGACGCCGATGTCGTCGGTAGGCGTCTGGAACGCCTCACTGTAATAGTTAAAGAAGGCCGCAAAGTGGCGGCGCAGCTCGCGGGTGATCACGTACTCGTTGACTTCCTGCAAAATGACATGCGTGTCGTCCTGATCGACGCGGACAACACCGCCGATGTTGCGGTTGATGTCATCGGCAAACATATTGCGTATCATCATAGTTTTTCTCCTTACAGCATATTGAATGCCCGATAGTAGGGGTTGGCAGGCAGCAGATCGAACAGTTTTATGTCGTACCCCGTATAAGCACCGGGGTACAGGACTACAATGGGAATATCGCCAATGCGCGGCTGCAATTTCTCTAACAGGTTGTGGACGCGCATAAAAGGAAACACCGCTCCTACCCCGGTCAGCAGCAGGACATCGCCGAGCTGATGTGGGGCGTAGTCGATTTTGTCGATGAATTTGTCGCCGGTAGCAATTTTTTGCAGCTGCTCCAACAGGCGCTTGCTGCCGAGCTTTTCCTCCTGCCGCGGGATGGCGGCGGAGATGTGCTTATCATCGAGAATGGCGAGAAAAATCTCGTAGAGGTTGCGCTCGATGATGCGGCAGTGTAATTCCTGGTCGGCAGCGATCTGGCGGGTGAAATGCCGCACGGCCATCTCGTCGGCGGCATTGTACTGGAAGATCCAGATGCCGACCTCGTTGCTCAGCCCCTTACGCTGCAAAAAATCAGATTCCTGCAGCTTTTGGCGCAGAGCGTCAAGGCGTTCAGTCAAGTTATCCATCGGTTTCTCCTTTTACAGCAGGCAGTTGAAAGCGGGCAGGGCGATTTCCTCATGGCGGGTACGGATGATGTTTTCAAGGATCGGCTGCAGCCAGACCGGGTTCAGCTGCGTCGACTTTGGGCTGTCGAGGTATTCCGTCTCCACCAGCGTTTTGATAAGTACCTGCCGCAGCTTGGCGATGGTTTTATCGCTCCAGGTGGCGACCCAGTCGTCCTGCTCCTGCAAGCGGAATAAAAACGCATTCACATCGGTTTTACTGAACGAGGTGTCGAGGCTGCGGTATTTCTCGCCGATGACCGTAACCATGAAATCCCACATCAAACGATATTGGCGCATCATGGCATACAAACATATTTGCTTGGACACTTCGGATGGCGCGGACGCCAGCGCGTGGGTCAAGTCAGCATCGTCCAGCGCCTGCACGCGCTGGATGCAGGTGCGTGCCATCTGCCGCACCGATTTCTCGGTGGGGTACTGAAAGAGATTTTCCTGCACGATTTTTTCTTGTATTTCCGTCGGAGAAAGCCCTTCATCCAGCAATTTTGCGGTGGTGCGTGTTTCATAAAACAGGAATTGCTCCCGCGTCAGTACACCGCTGTATGGGCTGGCGGCTTTCAGCTGCTGCATCGTCTTATCCATGGCAAAAGTTCCCTTTCCTACACTTTCAGAGATAAAATGACATATATATTTGGATTATAACATAAATAATATGTTATGCACAGCCTTATAACATAAATTATTCGACTAATGAGTACAAAAAATCCTCTACACTGGGTAGAGGAGGTATTGTATTATGAATGCTGATTTTGTCCGTGAACGCATCACGCAACTACGCTTGGAGAAGGGCGTGTCTGAGTACCAGATGAGCTATGACCTTGGCCGCAGCCGGGGGTATATTTACAACATCTCCTCCGGCAAGAGCCTACCGCCCATGAAGGAATTTTTGCAGATATGCGATTACTTCAATATCACGCCTGCGCAGTTTTTTGAACCCGCTTCCCCTGCCGGCCAGCGCACCGCGCTGATGGATGCAGCTATTGCGGAATTGGGTAAACTGGATGATGAGAGTCTGGCACTGGTGGCGAAGCTGGCATATAAGCTGGCAAAGTAAAGACCGGGCAAAAGCGAGATTGCTTTTGCCCGGTTTAGCGTTTATAATTAAGATGGAAGCATTCAGCTGGGTTTATTCAATAGTACTGGTTTTGTTTTAATCATCACAAGCCCTAATCAATTTACAGCAACACTGTATGTTGTTGCCGCGAGGATATAAAAATGCGTTTTTTCATTCTATCTGATTTACATTTATCCGCCGATGAGAGTCCAGACGCAACTGCATGTCAAGTCAAGAAGCTGTGTGCTAAAATACGCACAGACATAGCTCTTAATGAACACATATTGTTCATTTTGTTGGGAGATATTGCCGACCGCGGGAATCCACAATCTTTTTCTGTCGGCAGAAGCATCCTTTCCTTAATTAAAACAGAACTTAATGAGTATACGGTGCAGTTCATGTTTACACCGGGCAATCATGATCTTTGTGACAATTCTTGTGGGGAATTTGACAAATTAACCTCCGAATTTGGTTTTTCTCATAATTACGAAAATTCTCCTGCCTATGCCTACACATTTGATGATACAAACTTCATTTTTGTTGATTCTAATGTACACTCCGACCACAGTGCTCCAGGAAATATAAACATAGCCGCCCTCAGAGCAAAGGTCCGGTCCGACATGACCAACGTTCTTTTTTGCCATCATGCACTTTCCCAAGGGCAGGGCGATCCACATGATACTATACAAGACAGCGCGGCGTTACATGCAAAGCTGGTGGACATCGGCATAAAATTTTTATTTCATGGTCACACCCACAGAGCCGATATATCGAATTTTTCCAATTCTATGCTTGAGGTGGGCTGCGGAAGTTTATCGGGCAACACATCTTGGATGTCGTTGGTTTGGCACCAGTTTACAGTTGGTTATATTCAAAACGGTCAGATTGTGCGTATTGAAAGGTGGATAGATACCGGGGATGGACACAACAATTTTGCAGAAGATGAGTTATATCCAGGGACAAAACATTTTGCGGATCCTGATGACATTGGGAAAATTGATTACCCTGCTGTGCCGAATCACATTTCACGGCACATTTTTGCTTATCAAGATGTAGGCGAGGGAAATTATGCCTATATGCTGGCAAGAGATAAAGCTATCTCTTTATCTGCCGCAGTTCACAAAGACAAAAGAATATTATTACTGTGTGATGCCGGTATGGGCAAAAGCCTGGAATTAAATCATTTAGCCTATGAACTCTGCGGAAAATATCATACATTTCTTTACCCATTGGAAAGATACCACGGTGAAAATATTCAAGCACTGTTGCCTACAAGCTATCAGAATCTTCCACCTGATCGAATCGTTCCATTATTAGACGGGTTCGATGAACTTGACAGTAATTATGTTCATTGTTTCATGTCAAGACTCAAAGAGTATTTGGAGACATCTTCCTCCTCACATATTGTAATTTCATCCCGGAGCAATTTTTGTAGAGCGGAAACAAGCAATACGTCCAATACTTTTCCCGGTTTTCACACTTACATTTTAGGGCCGTTGGAAGCGGAAGATATCAAGGAATATTTGGAGGCAAAAAGAATTGACTTACGCCAATTTGAAAATGCACTTTCCGAGAAAGTTTCCTCTGATTTTATCTGCAATCCATTTTATCTCATAAGAATAGCAGCCCTTTTTATAAAAAACAAAAGTCTGCCCCCAAAGTCACAGCTAATGGACGAGCTCGTGGCAGAATCGTTTGAAGTCGATGACACCAAGTTCTCCGGTGAATTAGGGGAACGATATAACGAACTGTTTACGGCGTTGGAAAAAATCGCCTTTTCTATGCAGCTTATGCAACGTCGGCGCTTTGATGATAAAACCGAATATCAAAACCTTTTTTCTCTTAGCGAGCGGAATCTTGCAAAGAAGAGCGGACTACTTACACAAGAAAAAGATGGTTGGAGATTCCAGCACAATAATTTTCAGGAATACCTTACCGCACGGTATATCTCACACTTGCCAAAAGAGACCGCTATTGATTTGATTTTTAATGGAAGTGATGTTTATCCTCACTGGGCAAATACGCTGGCTTACTTGACTGGATTTAACCTGAAATGGGATTTGATTGGTTGGTTAACAAAAAACGCTCCTAATGTTCTTGTGAAAGCTGAACCTGATCGTGTAAATGCGGCAACCCGCTTTGAAATTTTCAAGAAGATCTTTGATAGTTATGAATCTCAGCAGTTAATTATTCGCGATGCATTATTTGATTCGAGAGAATTGGCACATTTTGCGGGCAACAGAAACACTCTGCTATTTTTAATAGATCGGATAGCTTCTCCGCGGAATTGGACATCGCAATATAATGCCCTTACCACTTTGCTGCATCTACCGTCACTGTATGGTGAAAACATCGCTGTCCGAGAAGTTCTTCTAAGGTGTTGCAAAGACTACCCGAAAACGGATGGCAATATTTGCTGCTTAGCTATATTCTCCTTAGCCTTGCACAAGCTTAACACATCGGAAACTACTGCGCTGCTTATGAAACAATTCGGCAGTTGCAGCAACGACTATATCCGTTGGGGCATGTATGAGTATCTGCACGAAGCAAAGGAACTTGATACCTACATTGAGTATTGCCTATCAGGAATTCCGCTTATCGCCCATAACCTCAATAGCAACAGCGAAGACTCAAGGATTGGCAATGAATCTTTCACATTAGTGAATAGCTTAGCAAAGGTATCCAAATCCGAAAGTGTCAAACGCATACTACAGTGGTATTTACAAAATCGGAATCTGGATTTTTATGGTTCAGATAGAATCATCAATTCTGCCATTACAAACGCTATAGAATTCTATAGCGCTGGTGATTTAGACTTTTTTGATATTCTGCTTGAATTGTACACAGTTTTTCATGAAAAATACAATCATACCATAATTAACGAGTCCGTTCGATTTTTCAGAGAAACGGGTACACTTACCACTGCTGCCGTAGTACTGACTGATAAAAATGAGGATGAACCTTATCTTATTGACGCCCTTGTGCGTTCTAATCCCTCCGTAATTGAATCTTTGAAAGATGCTTATATGAACGGTCAGTTGAAATCACACAGCTCTTTTCAAAGAATCACTGGTCGCTATGTCAGAGACAAGGATGTGTACGAACAATATGCCGCATTGGTAAAAAAGATTGACGGGATAGATTTGGCACCGTATAGAGCCCCTATTGATTATGATTCTCAACAAAAGCAGGCCGCACAAGAGTATTTTGACAGTCTCTTCAGTACAGAAAGGATGAATTCTTTAGCGTGTCGAATGATTGACATACTTGGAGATCCCAACATTATCACAAGTCACCTGTTCGACGATAATGTCTATATTGAGAGGACTTCTGCATTGCAGTATCTCCAATCTGCAATGTATCGGTACGCGACAGATTGCAAAGTTACAGACTTTTTTAATATAGTTGATTTTGACCAATTTTGCATTTTCGAGTCTGCTCGAATACTTTCTTCTGAACATTCTGTGGTTCCTACCAAGGAACAAAAAGAAATTCTCACCAAAATTATAGGAAGAGCATTGGAAAATCATGCGCTTACTTTTAACATAGTCTATAAGCAAAACGGTCTATCGTATTCTTCTCTTGCACAGAAAACGCTGTTCTTAATTCGTTACTTGCATTATCCTCTTGACGAGTCATCCCTGCTAAAGTTAACCGAAGTGCCAGACTGGATTTTTGATAATGATAACCGTTCTGTGAAATATGATTATTTAAGGGGAATGCTTCAAGACGACAAACTTGTCCAACGCTTAATTCAGAATGTAACGGAACAGCGCGTTCAGAAAGATGTCTTAAGAGATCATTTTGATTGCTTAGCAAGCTTCAAAGATTCTTCGCTTGCAGGGTTTGCACTTTCTGTACTCAAAAACGATTCAGACTATTTTTTGCGCATCGCCGCGTTGAGCTACTTATATGTCACCTTAGGAGCAGAATATGTTGCGGATCAAGTACTGCCTTTTGCCAATGGGGAGCTTTTATTAGAAATCAGTATTCATTGCAAAGATATCTCTCAGAATGCTTTGAGAGATGCCATGGAGCGTGAGTACAAAAAGTCTCCTACATTGAATTTACAGACGCATTTAATTACCTATGGAAGTGAAATGGCCGTGGATGATTATGTTAAGCAGGTCACGCGAGATATGTTCCCTCCTGAAAAAGACAAAACCCTTTCTGACGGTCCAACTGCTGCTATTAGTACACTTCATGATTGTAAGTTTCTTCCACAGCTCGAAAGCCTTCTTATTGTCAAAATGGATTCTTCCTTTAGTGACTCTACATGGCATAGCCTTAGTAATGCGCTAATAACGGCTTTTGCTAACTGTGGTATAAATTCAAAGGGGGTTGCAATTGAAATAATTGAAAAACATAGACCATCTGCCAATGAGGATGAGAAGAATTACCGCTATTGCAATTATGTTATTGAAGAGATTAAACGTATCGCCCGTCTGCAAGAGGATAGAGCTTACTCCCTCGCGGATACAAAGAAAATTTTGTCAACAATTGCACTTACTGATTAGTCTTTCTCTCGCTTATCAATTTATACTTTTACAAACCTCCTGCCATTGACATTTCACAAAAAATTTTCAAACTTATTGCATCAAAACAGTTGCCAACAGCTATTCATTTGCGTATAATAATAGTGAACCATAAAGGTTTCGTGCGGCGGCACGTTAAAGCTGTACTCCGGTTGGGGAGGTTAATTACCAACACTTTATGATGCTCGGCAGGGCATCGAGCCCACACCTGGGATATATGGTGAGTCCGCGCCGGGGACTTAACATTCCGGCGACTTTATGATGCCCGGCAGGGCATCGAGGCTGACGGCCAGCATAAAACACGCATTTTAAGCTATAAGCGCCGAATGACGGGTTGTCGTTCGGCGCTTTGCTATATTTAGCAGGGAATTTTCTATGAGCAAAAAGAGTGATAAAGAACATATCGTAAAAGAAATTTGCAAAGCTGCCAAGCTTTACAAGGCTAACCTTGTTGGCAAAAGATTTCTATATGTGTTTGATGGCAGATACATAGAAGTCTTGTATAAAAATGTAAACTTCAAGCATTTGACCGGTGTAGAATGCAATATGTCGGCAGCAGATTTTTATAGGAATGCGCTAAAAAATCGGCTACAAGCTCCGCAGATTCACTTTAGTTCTTCCCACCCATATTCTTTGTGTAAAAGAAAAATCAAGCATTTATGCGAAATTTCTATCTTGGCAAGTACAGAGAATTTTATGCTCGAAGAAATCGTTACAAATACAAGAACCTATAAATTCGGAACTACTGATTTGAATTTTTCTTTGTGCATGAATAAAGAGTATGATTCCTATGGCAATGAAAAAGGGGATTGCTATATTGTTGAATCTTTGCGGGACGAAGATTGCTTTTCACGCAGTAAGTCTGCTTACACAGTAACCCATATCCTGTCTAAGAATAATGACGCTGCCAATTATACAGATTTACTGTTTATGGACAAATCTGTCACCTTGAATAACCTTCCGGCATCAGCACTAAAAATGCTTGATGGCCAGCTACTGACTAGTCATGCTGAAACCGACGATTCACCATTGACCACCATTTGACCACTACTGTGCAGTCGTCCCTCAAAATGCCGGAAAAGCCTGTTGTGACAACCAACAACAGGCTTTTTCTTGTTTTGGCGGCAAATGTACAGAACCAACAAAATTCACGCCTCAGCGTTGGTCCATACTGTCCTGTCGTAGTTCTCCGACCCGGAAGGCCAGAGGTTCGAATCCTCCCGGTCGCAC
>OLVX01001360.1_pt1 | contig 21025 bp, 19 predicted proteins | sample 1673271 | NCBI WGS metagenome assembly OLVX01 (sample SAMEA3178939, study PRJEB25190) | human gut metagenome | biome: human gut; feature: human-associated habitat; material: faeces | place: Austria | collected 2013
TTTCTTTTGGACGGTCACACCGCCCGTTTTCTTTCTCGGGAAAGAAAATGGGGGGTGTGGTCCTGCCGCCCGCAGGCGGCATTGCTCTCCGCGCGATGCGCGGAATTTAGCCCGCTGGGCGATCCACCTTCATCACTCCGCTGATCTGGTGCAGTCGGCGCATGACCGCCGCGAGATGCTGCGCGTCGGAAATGAAAATACTGAGGTGAATGACCGCAAAGCCGTCGGCGGTCGTCGTCGCGTTGATGGACGCCACGCGCGTCTGCGAGGACGAGAGCGCGGCGGAGACGTCGAGCACGAGGTCGAGGCGGTCCTTGGCGTAAATGTCGAGCGCGGTCTGATACGACTCCTTGACGTCCGTGCCCCAGCTCACTTTGATCCAGCGGCCGCGCTCCTCGGGCTTTCTGCGCTCAATGGCGGCGTTGGGGCAGTCGCAGCGGTGGACGGACACACCATAGCCGCGCGTGATGAAGCCGACGATCTCGTCGCCGGGGACAGGCGTGCAGCACTTGGAGAATTTGACCAGGCAGTTCGACAGCCCCTCGACCACGATGCCCTGCTCGCTCTTCGTGCGCTTGGGGACGGCGGGACGCGTCGCGCCGGAGTTGTCCACCGGCACGGTGGCGGCGCGCTCCTCCTTTCGCTGCTTTTCGAGCTTGACGATCTCGTCGTGGATGCGGTTGACGGCCTTCTGCGCGGAAAATCCGCCGTAGCCGATGGCGGCGTACATCTCATCCATCGAGCCGAACGACGTCTTCTTGAGAAGCGCGGCCTCGATGTCCGTGCCGAGCACGTCGCTCATCGGGATGCCGAGGTGCTTGAGCTCTGCTTCAAACGAGATGCGGCCGTTGATGATGTTTTCCTCGCGGCGCTCCTTTTTGAACCACTGGCGAATTTTGCTGCGTGCCTCGCTCGATTTGGCAATCTTGAGCCAGTCGCGGCTGGGGCCGTGCGCGTTTTTCGAAGTCAGAATTTCGACGATGTCGCCGTTTTTGAGCTGATAGTCGAGCGGGGCGATGCGCCCGTTGACCTTCGCGCCCGTCATGCGGTTGCCGATGGCCGAGTGGATGGAGTAGGCAAAGTCGATGGGCGTCGCGCCGGCGGGGAGATTCGTCACGTCGCCGCGCGGAGAGAAGACGAAGACCTCGTCGGCGAACATGTCGACCTTGAGCGTGTGGACGAATTCCTCGGCGTCGGTGTTCTCCTGATTTTCAAGCAAACGGCGCACCCATTCGTAGTTGTGCTCGCCTGCGTTGCCGGAGATGCCCTGTTTGTACTTCCAGTGCGCGGCGACGCCGTATTCGGCGATCTCGTGCATCTCTTCGGTGCGAATTTGGACCTCGAACGGGATGCCGTCCGCACCGATGACGGTGGTGTGGAGCGACTGGTACATGTTCGGCTTGGGCGTGCCGATATAGTCCTTGAAACGGCCCAGAATGGGACGGTAAAGGTCGTGGATGATGCCGAGCACGTTGTAGCAGTCGGCCACGGTGTCGACGATGACGCGGAACGCGAAGAGGTCGAGCACCTCGTCCATCGTCTTATTCTGCGCGTACATCTTGCGGTAGATGCTGTAGGGATGCTTCATGCGGCCGTAGACCTTGAGATACGGGACGTGCTGCTCCTTCAGGCGCTCTTCGATCTGCGCCTGCACGCGGTCCATAAAGGCCTCGTGCTCGGCCTCCTTGGCCGCGAGCGAGCGGGTGATCTCGTCGTAGCCGACGGGATCCAAATACTTGAGGGACAAATCCTCAAGCTCCCACTTGATGCGCTGCATACCGAGGCGGTGGGCGATGGGGGCGTAAATTTCCATCGTTTCAAGCGACTTCTGCCGCTGCTTTTCCGCCGTCTGGTACTCCATGGTGCGCATGTTGTGCGTGCGGTCGGCCAATTTGATGAGAATGACGCGGATGTCCTTGGCCATCGCCATGAGCATCTTGCGCAGGTTCTCCATCTGCTCTTCTTCCTTGCTGGCGTACTGCACGCGCGTCAGCTTGGAGACGCCCTCGACCAGATCCGCGACCGCGGGGGAGAACTCCTTGGCGATCTCGGCATACGTGGCGGAGGTGTCCTCAATGCAGTCGTGCATGAGGGCGGCCTCGATGGACTCTGAGTCGAGCCGCAGCTCCTCGGCGATGATCTGCGCGACGGCGAGCGGGTGCGTGATAAACGGCGAGCCGTCCTTTCTGAGCTGACCGTTGTGGTGCGTGTCGGCATAGCGGAAGGCCTTGTCAATCTGGGCAAAGTCTGCGCTCGGGTTGTACTGGTGGATCGTCTCGACAAGGTGGTCGTACATGCCGAGCACGAGCGTCGCCTGCTCGCCGGTCTCCACGCAGGTGCCGGGCGCGACGATCTGGAGGGGAGCCGAAGCGGTATTCTCTTTTAATGCTTTATCCTGTGCTGTCATATCCGAATCGTCTCCTTTAATTACGAAAGAAAGCCGTGCAGGGCGGAAAGGTAGGGGCTCTTGTCAAGCTCAACCTTTTTTCCGTCCGCCGTCAGGCGGAGCGTGAGGGTCGTGTCCTTGCGCTCGATCGAAAGAAGTCCGCGCTCGGCAAAGACCTGCAAACACATCGCCGTGCGCAGAAACGTCTCCGCGCCGACCATTTCCGAGCTCAAATGCCGCAGCAGCGGCAGCATGGGCTCGCTGACGCCGTCAGGCCCGACCTCGCGCTCCAGAACGCGCCACGCGCGCACGAACTGGTCGCGCGAGGGGAGCGCCCGCGCCGCGTCGCGCGGGGAGAGCGTGCCGCCGCTAATCAGCTCGCGGCAGAGGGAAAGCGCCTCATTCTCGCGCCCGCTTGGGTCGAGCGAGGGGCGCAGGTCGATGAGCTGGAGCTGGATGGAGCGCTGGGAGCGGAACTCGTTCACCTGCAGATAGAACGCCGCGTCCACGCGCATGCCCGCGCACACGCCGCACTCGTCGGCGGTGACGGAGAAGAAAATGCCGTCGAAATTCACGCGGCTTTTCTGTAGTTTCAGCTTTAAGTGCCGGTTCTGGCCCACGCCCTGCACGCTCTCGAGCGTTGCGCCGCGCAGGCAGAAGACGGGGCGGTTGTTGCCCGCGCCGTAGGGCTCGAGGAGCGAAAGTGCCTCGACCTCCTCAAGCGTGATGAGCGAGGGGTGCTGCAAGTCGACGTCGACGTCGAGCATCGACACCGGCGGATGCTCGCCCGTGTGGGCGCGCACATACTGGTTCATCCGCGTGCGGAACGCGGGGATGTTGCGCTCTTCGATCGTAAAGCCTGCGGCGAGCTCATGTCCGCCGAAGCTCACAAGAAGGTCGGAGCACGCTTCGAGCGCATTGAAGAGGTTAAAGCCGCCGTAGCTGCGGCACGAGCCCTTACCCGACCCGCCGGAGAGGTGGATCATAAAGCTCGGGCAGGAGAATTTTTCGGAAAGTCTCGACGCCACAATGCCCACGACGCCTTGATGCCAGTCCTCGCTGGACAACACGAGCGCACTGCGCTCGCTCTCGGGAAGGTCCTCCATCTGCTCGATGGCGCGGCGGAAAATGTCCTGCTCCACGCTCTGGCGCTCGCGGTTGAGCTCGCACAGCTCGCGCGCGAGCTTTTCCGCGCGGACGGGATCGTCGGTGAGCAACAATTCCGCGGCCAGCTCGGCGCGGCCCATGCGGCCCGCGGCGTTGATGCGCGGGGCGAGCACAAAGCCGATCTGAATCGACGAGATGGGGCGCGACGTGAGCCCCGCCTCGCGCAGCAGCGCGTGCAGCCCCGTAAAGTCGCTGCGGTCGATGCTCTCAAGCCCGCACTGCACGATGGTGCGGTTCTCGCCCTCCATGCGCATGACGTCGGCGATCGTGCCGATGGCGGCAAGCGTGCAGTAGCGCGCAAACAGCGCATCCTCGCGCCCCTCGCCAAGGGCCAAAACGAGCTTGAGCGCGACGCCCACACCCGCCAAGTGCTTGAAGGGATACGGACAGTCGGGCCGGTGGGGGTCGACGACGGCCACGGCGGCGGGAAGCTGCTCCTTGCACTCGTGGTGGTCGGTGATGACAAGATCGACGCCGAGCGTCGCGGCGTAGGCCGTCTCGTCCACGCCCGTGATGCCGCAGTCGACCGTGACGATCAGCGTCACGCCGGACTCGGAAAGTGCGCGGATGGCGTCACAGCCGAGGCCGTAGCCCTCCTCGATGCGGCGGGGGATGTGCATCGTCACATCAGCCCCGCGCGAGCGGAGATAATCGGTCAGAAGGCAGGTCGAGGTGATACCGTCCACGTCGTAGTCGCCGAAGACCGCCAGCTTTTCGCCGTTTTCAAGCGCTCTCGAGATGCGCGCGACGGCCTTGTCCATGTCCTTCATCAAAAACGGAGAGTGGGCGAGCGTCTTCTCGCGCTCGAGCGCTTCGGCGGCCTGCTCGCTCGTGGTGACGCCGCGCGCGGCCAGCACCGACGAGACAAGATAGGGGTATCCCGCGTCCATCAGCGCCTTGATGGCATCCTCCGGCGCGGCGGGGATCTGCCAGTGCTCGTACTTCATGTTTCGGCTCACCTTCTTTCTTTTGAGAACTTTTGGACATACTATCTCAGGCAATACTGCCTCATCATACTAATACAATCTATTATTTTAACAAAGACCACCGCAAAGGTAAAGAGGAAATTTGACTATCCACGCGACTTTGTGCTACAATACGGCAGAAAGACCACCCAAAAGGGGGAAAATACCAATGAAACAGATCGCAACGCGCCTGACGGCACTTCTTCTTGCGCTCGTGATGACCACGACGCTCGCGCTTGCCGCCAACAAATCCGGCTATTCCGACGTGCCGGACAAGAACTGGGCGAGCCAAAGCATCGTGCAGTGCAAGCAGTACAACTTATTGCAGGGCATCGGAAACGGCAAGTTCGGCCTCGGACAGAAGATGACGCGCGCGGCCTATGCCGCGGCGCTCTGCCGCCTGATGGGCTGGAAGACCGTAACGCCCGAAAAGGGCAGCTATACCGACAATCAGAATGCGAAAAAGTGGTATTATAGCGCCATTGAGACCGCGAGCGCGCACGACGTGTTCTCCGGCCACAGCACGACCTGCCGACCGAACGACCCCATCACGCGTGAGGAGATGGCCGCGATGACCGTCCGCGCACTGGGGTACAGCACGCTTTCCGGCACGGTGCAGGATGAGTGCCCGTTCACCGATGTTTCGACGAATCCCGGCTATATCACGCTCGCCTGGCGCATGGGCCTTGTGGTGGGTATGAACTTAACGACGTTCGCGCCGAAAAACGACACGACGCGCGAGCAGGCCGCGGCGGTGCTGCTGCGCGCCTATCACGGCCTCAAGGCCAAAGTCAGCGTGACGAGCGTGAGCGCGGCGCCCTCCGGCGCGGTGTCGGCGGAGAGCCTGACGGGCACGAGCGGTGCGGTGCCGCTGTCCCCGCGCGCGGCGGTGGAGCAGGTCTACGACGCAGCGGTCAAGGCCGGCAAGGGCGGCAGCGTGGTCATCAACGCCGTCCCCGCGGCGCAGAGCGTGAAAGGCGGCAAGGTGGGCGCGCTGCGCGAGCTGACGCAGGACGAGCTGAGCGCGTATTTGAACGACAGCGCCGTGCAGAAATCGCGCTCGAACCGCTTCGACAGCTCGTACCTTCTCTGTAAGGAAAAGGACGGCTCCACGATCGTCGTCTGGTACGAGAGCGAGGCGAACATCGCTGAAAAGACCGAGCTCTGCGCGCTGCTCGGCATCAAGAACGTCTACGTGCTGAAGTAAAACAAAAAATGACAGAGGGATATCTCATGCGAGATATCCCTCTTTTTTGCTGCGTTCAGAAGTTGTCGTTCCAGGAGTCGAAGTGCGGCGGCTCGTTTACCTGCGGCGCGGTGGCGAGCTGGTAGAAGCGGCAGATGGAAAGATTCAGATACGGTGTCAGGTAAACGCCCACACCGGCGGCGAGCACGCTCAGCAGCAGCGAGCCAAACATGATGCCGAGGAAGCTGTCGGGCAGGAGGGCGGCGATGAGCAGCTCGTAGATGAGGAAAATGCCCAGCACCAGCAGCGACCAGCCGATGAAGCTGAGCTGGAGCAGGAAAAGCTGCATCTTATAGCCATTTGTCTGCTGCTTGCTCAGGTTCAATGCCTCCATCACGCCGAGCTCGGGATTTTCACACAGGTTCAGCATGGCGAACGAGTAGCGGTAGGCCGCGATGATGCCGGGGATGACGAAAAGCATCGACCACAGGAAGATGAAAATGCCCTCGACGATGGAAAGCAGGATGACCTTCCCGGCAAAGGGGAACGCGTCAAAAAGGCTCTCATACGGCATTTCCTCACGGCGTAGGATGCCGAAGCAGTAGCAGTAATACCCTGCGTTCAGAACGAGCGCGACGAGGCCGACGAGGATGCTCACAAAGCTGAACGAGAGCACTGTGAAGCCGCCGGCAGAGTCGATCATATAGCTCACGCCCGAGTTGATCATATCGAGCACAAGGGTGATGAGAAGATAGAAAAGCGTCATCCGGAAGGGATTGACCTCACCGGTGCGCAGCAGTGAGCGCGATTCTGCCTTGATCGCGCCGATATCGAGCTGCATGGGCATAAAAAAGCTCCTTTCTTGCCGGAACGGGGAAAAACGGACGGCAATGTGCGGAAAATGCACGAAATTCATAAAAATAATAATACATAACTATAGCATCGCGTCCGGGACACGTCAAGAAGCGGAAAAATGGGTCATTCCCTCCGCGGGCCGCCAAAAGGCAAATTGTTTGGCAAAATGCTGTTTTTGTGAGAAAATGGCGACGAAATCTGATAAATTATGTAGGAAAATAATGGTCATGAAGAATATTTTCTGGACAAGAGAAAAGAAAGGGGATATAATCTATCCGATTATGGAGCAGTGTTTCCGCTGCTCTGGCAGTATAAAGATGAGGTGAAGACTATGGCACAAGCTTTCTTTGGCGGCGTTCATCCCAATGATATGAAGGCTGCTACCAATGAAAAGGCCATCGAGCAGTTACAAGCCCCTGCTCAGGTGGTGATCCCCATGTCGATGCACTTCGGCGCACCCTGCACCCCGACGGTCTCCAAGGGCGACTATGTCAAGCTTGGACAGAAGATCGGCGAATTCAAAGGTCTCGGCGCTCCCATTCACGCAAGCGTATCCGGTACGGTCGCTGCGGTGGAGCCCCGTCCCTATTCCATGGGCGGCAAGGTCATGTCCGTTGTCATCGACAATGACTTCAAGGACGACTTGAGCGAGGAAGTCCATGCTCCGGCCGACCCCGACGCGCTGAGCGTGGAGGAAATGGTCGAAATGGTCAAGCAGGCCGGTATCGTCGGTATGGGCGGCGCAACGTTCCCCACGCACACGAAGATCTCCAGCGGCATCGGCAAGGTCGATACCGTCATCATCAACGGCGCGGAGTGCGAGCCCTACATCACCGGCGACCATCGCGCGATGCTTGAGCGCCCCGCTGAGATCATCGGCGGCTGCTGCTACCTCGCCAAGATGTTCGGCGTGAGCAAGGTCGTCATCGGCGTGGAGGACAACAAGAAAAACGGCATCGAGGCCCTCAACAAGGTCATCGCCGAGCAGAAGGCTCCCGTCGTGGTCGAGGCGCTGCGCTGCCGCTACCCCCAGGGCGGTGAAAAGCAGCTCTGCCAGGCCATCACCGGCAAGCAGGTGCCCCCGGGCGGTCTTCCCGCGAACATCGGCTGCGCCGTGTTCAACATCAACACCACCATCGCCATCTACCATGCCATCAAGGACGGCATGCCCGTGGTGCGCAAGGTCGTCACCGTGTCCGGCAGCGGCGTTGTGGAGCCGAAGAACCTCGAGTGCCCGATCGGCACGCCCGTTTCGCTCCTGTTCGACGCCTGCGGCGGCTTGAAGGACGAGACGTTCAAGCTCATCGCCGGCGGTCCGATGATGGGTATGGCGCAGGCCTCCGCCGACTTCCCCGTGGCCAAGGGCACGGGCGCGGTGCTGGCGTTTGCGGGCAACGAGAACAAGGTCTCCGAGGACCCGACCTGCATCCGCTGCGGCCGCTGCGTTGAGGCGTGCCCCATGCACCTCGAGCCTCTGTACCTCTATTTATATGTGCAGAAGAACCGCATCGAGGATCTCGAGGCGGCCCACGTCATGGACTGCATCGAGTGCGGCGCGTGCTCTTACATCTGCCCGGGCCGCCTGCACCTGACGCATTCGTTCAAGGTTGGCAAGCAGAAGGTCAAGGAAGCCGCCGCCAAGGCCAAGGCCGCGGCTGAGGCTGCCAAGGCTGCTGAAGAAGCAAAGAAGGAGGCTTAAGAGATGCTGAATGATTATAAGGGTCTGAAGCTCATCGCTTCCTCCAACCCCCATATCCGCAACAATGAAGACACGCGCTCGATCATGCTCGACGTGATCATCGCGCTGTGCCCCGCGCTCATCATGAGCGTCATCCGTTTCGGCTTCCGCGCGCTGATCTCCGTGCTCGTGAGCGTGGTTTCCGCGATGTTTTTCGAGTGGCTCTACCGTAAGCTGATGCACAAGACGCAGACGCTCGGCGACCTGTCTGCCGCCGTCACCGGTGTCCTGCTCGCGTTCGTCTGCCCCGTGACGCTTCCTTACTGGATGCTGATCGTCGGCAACTTCTTCGCGATCTTCCTTGTCAAGCAGCTCTACGGCGGCCTTGGCAAGAACTTCCTGAACCCCGCGCTGGCCGGCCGTGCCGCGCTCGTCGCGTGCTACACGAGCCAGATGACCTCCTGGATCGACCCGGCCTCCGGCAAGGCGCCCCTCTTCGGCGGCGCTGACGTCGTGACCGCGGCCACTCCGCTTGCGATGATGAAGGGCGGCGAGTTTGCCGAGGTGACGGCACAGTACAGCCTGTCCGACATGTTCATCGGCAACATCGGCGGCTCTCTCGGTGAGATCTCCGCGATGATGCTGCTCATCGGCGGATTGTACTTAATTTTCCGCAAGGTCATCTCCTGGCAGATCCCCGTTGCCTACATCGGCACGGTGGCAGTCCTCACGTTCCTCTTCCCCCAGGGCAACGACGCGATGAGCTGGATGCTCTACAACGTGCTCGGCGGCGGCCTGTTCCTCGGCGCGTTCTTCATGGCTACTGACTATGTCACCTCCCCCGTCACGAAGAAGGGCCAGCTGATCTTCGGCATCGGCTGCGGTCTCATCACGGTGTTCATCCGCTACTTTGGCTCCTATCCCGAGGGCGTTTGCTATTCCATCCTTGTGATGAACTGCTGCACCTGGATCATTGACAAGTACACCAAGCCCACCCGCTTCGGCGTAGATAAGAAAGCAGCGAAGGAGGCGGCAAAGAAATGAAGATCGAAGGTAAATTCATTTTCAAGGTAGCCGGTACGCTGACGGCGATCTCGCTGGTCGTCGCGCTGCTGCTGGGCCTGACCAACATGCTGACCGCGGACAAGATCGCGGCCATCAACAAGCAAAAGACCGAAGAGGCGCTCGCCAAGGTCGTCTCTGCGGCCGACTGCGAGTTCCCCCCGATGGAGGAGATCCCGCAGGCCATGATCGACGCCGCCAACGAACAGGGCGGCAAGCTGAGCGAGGTCTATGAGGTGCAGTCCGGCGGCGACACCATCGGCTATGCCTTCAAGGTCACCGCGAGCGGCTCTCAGGGCAACATCGTGATGATCGTCGGCGTGGACACCGACCTCACCGTCACGGGCGTTTCCATCGTCAAGGCCTCCGAGACCGCGGGCATCGGCTCCAAGGTCATCGACAATGAAGCGACCTCCGCAGGCACCGGCGCGCTCGATCAGTTCGTCGGCAAGTCCGGCGCGGGCACGCTCGTCGTCAAACAGAACATCGACGCCGTCACCGGCGCGACGGTCTCCACCAAGGGCGTGACCAAGGGCGTCAACGCCGCTCTGGTTGCCGCCGAGGCCATGAACTGAGAAAGGGGGAACGATCTATGAATTTCAACAAACAGCTCAAAGACGGTCTGATCTACCAAAACCCCGTTCTGGTGCAGGTGCTCGGTATGTGCTCCACCATGGCCATCACCACGAGTGTTGCAAACGGCTTTGGTATGGGCATCTCCGTTCTCATCATCCTGACGCTTTCCAACATCTTTATTTCCCTTCTGCGCAAGATCATCCCCAACGAAGTGCGTATCGCGTGCTACATCGTCGTCATCGCGGGCTTCGTTACGATCGTTGATCTGTGCCTGCAGGCGTTTGTCCCTGACATCGCCGAGAGCCTTGGCGTGTTCATCCCGCTGATCGTCGTCAACTGCATCATCCTCGGCCGCGCCGAGGCCTTTGCCAGCAAGAACTCCGTCGCCGCCTCCGCGGTGGACGGCATCTGCCAGGGCATCGGCTACACGGTGGTGCTGCTGATCCTGAGCGCGTTCCGCGAGCTCTTGGGCGCGGGCACGCTGCTCGGCATCCAGGTCATGCCTTCTTCCTATGTTCCCGCCGGTATGCTCACGCTGCCCGTCGGCGGCTTCCTCTGCCTCGGCACGCTGATCGCCATCATGCAGTGGGCGCTTGCCAGAAGCGAGAAGAAGAACGCGGAAAAGAAAGAAACGGAGGGTAAATAAAAATGAGTGTGACTAAGTTACTTGCTATTTCCCTCGGCGCGATCCTGACGAATAACTTCATCTTCTCGCAGTTCTTGGGTATCTGCCCGTTCCTCGGCGTGTCGAAAAAGAGCGACACCGCCATCGGTATGGGCCTTGCCGTTACGTTCGTCATGGGCCTTGCCTCGGCGTTCTGCTACGGCGTGAACATCATCCTCGTCAAGCTCGGCCTTGACTACATGCAGACCGTCGCCTTCATTCTCGTGGTGGCGAGCCTCGTGCAGTTCATCGAGATGTTCCTCAAAAAGTCCATGCCGACGCTCTACACGGCCCTCGGCGTGTACCTGCCGCTGATCACCACCAACTGCGCCGTTCTCGGCGTGGTGCTGCTCAACGTGCAGAACGACTACAACTTCATCGAATCCGTGGTTTACGGCATCACCGGCGGCCTTGGCTTCCTGCTGGCGATCTACCTGTTCTCCACGGTGCGCGAGCGCCTGGAGTTTGCCGACTATCCCAAGGCATTTGAAGGCTTCCCCATCGCGCTGATCACCGCAGGCCTGATCGCCCTTGCATTCATGGGCTTCTCCGGCCTGCAGGTGTGGCCCATGTAAGGAGGGGACGAAATTATGATTACGAACGTTATTTACGCTGTCCTCGTGCTGGGCGTGATCGCCGTCGTGTTCGGCCTGATCCTGTCCGTTGCGGCCAAGGCCTTTGAGGTCAAGGTCGATGAGCGCCTGCCCAAGATCCAGGCCTGCCTCGCCGGCGCAAACTGCGGCGGCTGCGGCTACCCCGGCTGCGCGGGCTGCGCCGAGGCAATTCTTGCCGGTAAGGCTCCCGTCACCGCCTGCGCGCCCGCTGGCGCAGAGGGCGCTGCCAAGATCGCTGAGATCATGGGCATGGAAGCCCCCAGCGGCGAAAAGCAGGTCGCGCACGTGCTGTGCAACGGCGGCGAGGCCTCTGTGAAGAATTTCGAGTATGTCGGTCTTCACGACTGCGTCGCCGCGACGAAGGTCGCCGGCGGTCCGACCGCGTGCTCCTTTGGCTGCATGGGCTTTGGCACCTGCGTTGCCGCCTGCCAGTTCGACGCCATTCATATCAATGCACAGGGCGTCGCCGAGGTCGACAAGGAGAAGTGCACCAACTGCGGCGCCTGCCGCGAGGCCTGCCCGCGCAAGCTGATCGTCGAGGTGCCCTACAAGCAGAAGGTCTTCGTCAACTGCTCGAACAAGGAGAAGGGCCCCGCCGTTACGAAGGTGTGCGCCAACTCCTGCATCGCCTGCGGCATGTGCGAGCGCACCTGTAAGTTCGACGCCATCCACGTCGTCAACAACGTGGCCGTCATCGACTACACCAAGTGCAAAAACTGCACCATGTGCGCCAAGGCCTGCCCGCGCAACGCCATCGAGCCCATCCCGACCCCCGAGGAGAAGGAGAAGTTCAAGGCCGCGCAGAAGGCTGCCGCCGAGCGCAAGGCCGCTGCCGCCAAGGCAGCCGCCGAAGCTAAGGCTGCCGAAGCCGCGAAAGCCGCCGAAGCGCCCAAGGCCGAATAAAGGTTCTTAAAAAAAGAGGAACGCGAAAGCGTTCCTCTTTTTTTATTCTTCCAAAAGCGGCGCTGCCGCTTTTGGAGAAGGTTTGCACTGCGCTGCATGCACGCGCCAAAGGCGCGCACACTCCGCTCCGTGAGAAGTGTAAATCGCCACGCGCCGGTCGCGGCGATTTACGATTTTAATTTTTCCGTGCCTGCGGGCACGGAATTCTGCGAAGCTGCCGTGAAATGGAAAAGCGCCGCAGACTTTTACCCACAAGGGGTGCGCGGCATCCATAAGGCAGCGAAGCTGCCAACGGCTGCCCAGGACTGCCGCGCACGGCGGCAAATAATGTTAAATCTTTTTTGGCGCGACAGAAAGTGAATTGCCGCAGAGCAGCAAGAGAAGCCGCCCTGGGGCGTGTGCGTGCCAAAAAACTCTTCTCGCGCAGCGAGTGTCGAGCCGTAGGCGAGGCACAGAGCGGAGTGAAAACGCTTCAAAAGGCAGGCCTTGGCCTGACTTTTGCGTAGTTCACAAACTGTTTACACTGCCTCCTATTGACAATGGGAAATGTCGGTGGTACACTGCGTTTAGCACTCAGGGGAAAGGAGTGCTAAAGCTACGAAAGGAGCGCGGCGTATGGACTTGACCGAGCGCAAAAAGCAGATCCTCAAGCGCGTTGTCGAGGATTACATCGCCGCGGCTGAGCCGGTCGGCTCCAAGGCGCTGGCCGAGGAGATGGGCGGTTCGGTGAGCTCCGCGACCATCCGCAACGAGCTTGCGGACCTGGTCGAAATGGGCTACCTTGAGCAGCCGCACACGTCCGCCGGACGCGTGCCGTCGCCGAAAGGTTACCGCTTGTACGTCAACGAGCTGATGGAAAAGCGCGAGGTCTCCGAAACAGAAGCGGAGGAGATCAACGAGCAGCTAAAGTCCAAGCTCAGCGGCACGGACAGCGTGATCGCCAAGGCGGGACAGATGGTGTCGAGCATCGTCAATTACCCCGTGTACAGCGTGACGGGCGGACGGCGCGAGGCGAGCGTCAAGCGCTTCGAGCTCATCGCGGTCGATGAAATGAGCTTCATCGTCGTGGTGATGGGCGAGGATAACCGCGTGAAGAGCCAGCTCCAGCGCTCGGACCTCCCGTTCGACAGCCAGCGGCTTGCGGACGTCAAGGAGCTTTTGAACACGCACTTCACCGGCCGGAGCGCCGATGAGATGAGTGCAAGGCTGATGAGCCTTTCCGAGCAGCTTTCGCCCGAGCTATTTTTAGTGGTGTCCAAGGCGGTCGAATATGCGATCGGTGTGCTCGAGCAGAGCGCGCAGCGCAATGTGGAGACCGCGGGCGCGAGCCAGATCTTGAAAATGCCTGAGTACCGCGATGTCGACAAGGCGCACGATCTCGTGACATTCCTTGTGGATAACAAGGAAGAGCTTCCCGTGCCGGATGACGGCGCGCCGCTCAAGATCCTGATCGGGCCGGAAAACGTGAACGAGGCGCTCAAGGAAACGAGCGTGGTCGTCGCCAGCTACGATATCGGCGACGGGATGCGCGGCCTCGTCGGTGTGGTGGGTCCCACCAGAATGGACTACGCCACCGTGACGGCGCGGCTGAGTTATTTTGCAGACAGCCTGACGCGGATGTTCGGCAAGAACGAGCTTCCGCCCAAGGAAGAAGATAAGGAGTAAGAAATGGGTAAGAAAGACAAGCAGAACGCGGCGGAGAGCACGCCGGAAAAGAACACGGCGCAGCAGCCGACAGCAGACGAGGCGGCCAAGACCGCAGAAACTGCCAAGGCTGACGAGACCGCCGAAAAGAGCGCGGAGCCCGAGACCTTCACCGTCACGCGCGAGCAGATGGAGAAGATGGAAGGCCTTGCCAAGTCGCTTGCCGACGAGCAGGACAAATACCTGCGCCTTGCCGCCGAGTACGACAACTACCGTAAGCGCACTGCGAAGGAAAAGGAAAGCCTTTATGCCGACGCGAAGATCGACACGATCAAGGCGCTGCTGGGCGTTTACGATAACCTCGAGCGCGGCCTTGCCCAGTATGGCGACGAGGAGTCGCCCCACCGCAAGGGCCTTGAAATGGTGTTCAACCAGTTCAAAGAGAGCCTCAAAAAGCTGGGCGTTGAAACGATGGACGCCGCCGGAAAGCCCTTTGACCCTGAAAAGCACAATGCCGTGATGCATGTGGAAGACGAAAACTACGGGGAAAACACCGTGGTCGAGGTGCTCCAGCAGGGCTTCACGTTGGGCGATAAGGTGCTGCGATTTGCCATTGTAAAAGTGGCCAACTAAAAGTTCCTCAAAAATGTGTGGCACACATTTTTGAAAGGGCTTGCAGCCCTGTGCAGCGCACTCGCTGCGCTCGCACGTTTCAGGGCTGAGATGTGTTTTTTCTGACGCGCACGCCCCAGGGCGGCTTCTCTTGCCGCTTTGCGGCAATTCACCTTCTGTCGTCAGAAAAAACGATTTGGATTTGTTTCGCGTCTGCGGACGCGAAATGAACATATAAAGTGGTTAACAAAAAAATTAAGATAGATCTTAGGAGGACAACATTATGTCTAAAGTTATCGGTATTGACCTTGGTACTACCAACTCTTGTGTGGCCGTGATGGAAGGCGGCGAAGCCGTCGTCATCCCCAACGCCGAAGGCAACCGCACCACCCCGTCCGTCGTCGCGTTCAGTAAGACCGGCGAGCGTATGGTCGGCCAGGTCGCAAAGCGTCAGGCCATCACCAACCCCGAGCGCACGATCTCTTCGATCAAGCGCGAGATGGGCTCTGATTATAAAGTCGAGGTCGACGGCAAGAAGTACACCCCGCAGGAGATCAGCGCGATGATCCTGCAGAAGCTCAAGAGCGACGCTGAGGCTTACCTCGGCGGCCCCGTGAGCGAAGCCGTCATCACCGTTCCCGCTTACTTCACCGATGCGCAGCGTCAGGCGACCAAGGACGCCGGTAAGATCGCCGGCCTCGAGGTCAAGCGTATCATCAACGAGCCGACGGCCGCGGCCCTCGCCTACGGCGTCGACAAGGAGCAGAGCCAGAAGGTCATGGTCTACGACCTCGGCGGCGGTACGTTCGATGTCTCCATCATCGAGATGGGCGACGGCGTTACCGAAGTTCTGGCCACCGCCGGCAACAACCGTCTGGGCGGCGACGACTTCGACCAGTGCATCATGAAGTATCTGGTGTCCGAGTTCAAGAAGTCCGACGGCATCGACCTCAGCGGCGACAAGGTCGCCATGCAGCGCTTGAAGGAAGCTGCCGAGAAGGCCAAGATCGAGCTCTCCGGCGTGACCTCCACCAACATCAACCTCCCGTATATCACCGCCGACGCCACGGGCCCGAAGCACCTCGACCTGACCCTCACGCGCGCTAAGTTCAACGAGCTGACCGCGCACCTGGTCGAAGCCACTGCCGGCCCTGTCCGTCAGGCGCTCAGCGATGCGGGCCTCACCGGCAACGACATCCACAAGGTCCTGATGGTCGGCGGCTCCAGCCGTATCCCCGCCGTGCAGGAAATGGTCAAGAAGCTCACCGGCAAGGAAGGCTTCAAGGGCATCAACCCCGATGAGTGCGTCGCCATGGGCGCTGCGCTTCAGGCGGGCGTTCTGACCGGCGATGTCAAGGGCCTGCTGCTGCTCGACGTCACCCCGCTGTCCCTCGGCATTGAGACCATGGGCGGCGTTTGCACCAAGCTCATCGACCGCAACACCACCATCCCCGTGAAGAAGAGCCAGATCTTCTCCACCGCCGCCGACAACCAGACGAGCGTTGAAGTCAACGTTCTGCAGGGCGAGCGTGAGATGGCCGCTGCCAACAAGAGCCTCGGCCGCTTCCACCTCGATGGCATCGCTCCGGCCCGCCGCGGCGTGCCTCAGATCGAGGTCACATTCGATATCGACGCCAACGGCATCGTGAACGTCAGCGCGAAGGACCTCGGCACCGGCACTGAGCAGCACATCACCATCACCTCTTCCTCCAACATGAGCAAGGAGGATATCGAAAAGGCCGTCAAGGACGCCGAGCAGTACGCCGCTGAGGACGCCAAAATCAAGGAAAAGGTCGAAGTCCGCAACCAGGCCGACCAGATGGTCTACCAGAGCGAGAAGACCCTCGGCGAAGTGGGCGACAAGATCCCCGCGGACGAGAAGGCCAAGGTTCAGAGTGGTATCGACAAGCTGAAGGAAGTCCTCAAGGGCGACGACACCGACGCCATCAAGAGCGCGACCGAAGAGCTCACGCAGATGTTCTATCAGATGAGCGAGAAGCTTTATCAGCAGGCGAACCCGCAGGGCGGCGCACAGGCCGGTCCTGACATGGGCGGCCAGAACGGCGGCGCGCAGACCGGCCCGAACGGTCAGCAGTATTACGATGCTGACTACAAGGTCGTGGATGACGACGACAACAACAAGAAGTAATTTGAAACCGATCGACGCAGCGGGGACAGTTTATACTGCCCCCGATTGCGGCGTTTTTAGGAGCGTAGTCTATGGCTGAAAATAAAAGGGACTATTACGAGGTGCTCGGCGTTTCCAAGGGCGCTTCGGAAGAAGAGATCAAAAAAGCATACAAAAAGCTCGCGCGCAAGTATCATCCCGACATGAACCCCGGCGACAAGGAAGCCGAGGAGAAGTTCAAGGAGATCAACGAGGCGAACGAGGTTTTGAGCGACCCAGACAAGAAGGCGCGCTACGACCAGTTCGGCTTTGCGGGCGTTGACCCGAATTACGGCGCAGGCGCCGGTGGCGGCGCTTACAGCGCGGGCGGGTTCGACTTCGGCGACCTCGGCGATATCTTCGGCAGCTTCTTCGGCGGTGGCTTCGGCGGCGCGCGCGCGAACCCCAACGCGCCCCAGCGCGGCGAAAGCCTGCGCACGAGCGTGAACATCAGCTTTGAAGAGGCGGCCTTCGGCTGCGAGAAGGAAGTCAGCATCGACCGCATCGAGCGGTGTCCTGACTGCCGCGGCTCGGGCTGCGCCAAGGGCACGACCGCCGAGGTCTGTCCTGACTGCCGCGGCAGCGGCGTGGTCCAGCAGCGCCGCCAGACGCCGCTGGGCTATATGTCGACGTCGGCCCCCTGCCAGCGCTGCGGCGGCAAGGGTAAGATCATTCATCAGCCCTGCCCCAAGTGCGGCGGCAAGGGCATGATCCGCCACCGCAAGACCATCAAGGTCAGCATTCCCGCGGGCATCGACAACGGGCAGACCATTTCGCTGCGCGCGCAGGGCAACGCGGGCAAGAACGGCGGCCCCGCGGGCGATCTGCTGATCGTCGTGTCCGTGCGTCCGCACGAGATCTTCCGCCGCGAGGGCACGAGTGTCCTGTGCGAAGCGCCCATCACGTTCACGCAGGCGGTACTCGGCGCGGAGCTTGAGATCCCGACGATCGACGGCAAGGTGAAGTACACCATCCCCGAGGGGACGCAGAGCGGCACGACGTTCCGCCTGAAGGGCAAGGGCATTCCCGGCCTCAACGGCCGCGGCCGCGGCGACCAGTACGTCACCGTGTATATCGAGACGCCGCGCAACCTGAACCGCGAGCAGAAGGAAGCGCTCAAGAAGTTCAGCGAGTCGCTCGGCGAGAAGAATTATGAGGAACACAAGAGCTTTTTCGGAAAGTTCAAGCTGTAACGAATAGAAGATGTATTTATCCGATTATCACACCCACTGTTCGCTTTCGTTCGACTCGAAAACGCCGGTGGAAGACATGGTGCGCGCGGGCATCGCGCAGGGTTTGCAGGAAATGTGCCTGACCGACCATGTAGACCTGTTCCGCCCGAGGGAGACGGCGCACTGGGAGCACGATTTTTCGAATCGTGAAGAGACCTTTGCGCGCGCCGACCAGGCGGCGGACGGGGAGATCATCGTCCGCCGCGGCATCGAGCTCGGCGAGGCGATGCGCGACTTTGCCTACGCAGACGAGCTGCTCTCGCGTTTGCCGGAGCTCGACTTTGTCATCGGTTCGCAGCATCAGCTGTCAGAAAGGTACGATTGGAACGACCTCTACTTCATGCCCGAGGCCACGGAGCAGGAGGCGCGCGAGCAGATCGCGGACTATTTAACGCTCGTTCTGGAGACGGCCAAGTGGGGGAAGTTCTCCGTGCTCGGCCACCTGACGCTGCCGCTTCGCTACATGAACGAAAACCACGGCATGCACATGAGTTTCGACGGTTTTGAGGACGAGGTGGCGCAGGTGTTCCGCGCGCTCATTGAAAATGGCTGCGGCATCGAGTGCAACGTCAACCGCGGCAACACGCCGCTGCCGGATCAAAAATGGCTGAGGCTCTATCACGAGCTCGGCGGCGAGATCATCACCATCGGCACCGACGCGCATACGCCGGAATTCGTCGGCATGCGAGCCCGCGAGACGCAGGAATTACTCAAGAGCTGCGGCCTCAACTATGTGTGCACGTTTGAAAAGAAAAAACCGGTCTTTCACAAAATCTGACTGACAAAAGGAGAAACACTATGAAGATCGCATTGGGCTGTGACCACGGCGGATACGCCATGAAGGAAGACATCAAAAAGCAGCTGGAGGGCCTGGGCCACGAGGTCAAGGACTGCGGCACTTACTCCACCGAGAGCTGCGACTATCCCATTTTCGGCGAGGCCGCCGCGCGCGCCGTCGCGAGCGGAGAGTGCGAGTACGGTATCGTCGTGTGCACGACGGGCATCGGCATCTCCATTGCGGCGAACAAGGTCAAGGGCATCCGCTGTGCGCACTGCGCCGATACGCTCGAGGCGCAGCTCTGCCGCCAGCACAACAACGCGAACATGATGGCCATCGGCGCTGGCTTCACGGGCCCGAAGCTGGCCGCGGCCATGGTTGAGACGTTCCTCTCCACCGCGTTTGAGGGCGGCCGCCACGCCCGCCGCGTCGCGCTGATGGACGCTATCGAGGGCTAAAGCATACAAAAACGGAAAATCAACAAAAACCGAAAGGTTTTTGTTGATTTTTTTGCTCTCAAAAGGTAAACTGTTGCACGAGAAAAAGGAGGCGGATGCAGACAATGGCAAGAAGATCGAGCGGAACGAAGGGCTATACCGGTTATCGCGGGCGCAGGCGCGGCAGAGGCGTGCTGGCCGTGGTGCTGGTGGTCATTTTGCTGCTGGCGTGCGGCTTTTTGTTTGCGCAGCGCTATATGGTATACGATGCGGACGGCTCGGTCCGCTTTGAGTTCCCCTGGATAAAGAAGACCCCACAGGACGACACCGCAAATGGCGGCGACAGCGGCGACGATAAGAAGCAGGACGACCTTGAGATCACGGTGCAAAAGCCCGTCATCAAGGATACCTACGCAGTCGGGCTGGGTGCGGACGCGCTCGGCAGCGATTGGCAGGCAGCGCTCGATGGCCTTGATAAGGACGTGAACGCCGTGGCGGTCGAGCTCAAGGACGCGAGCGGCAAGATCCATTACGGCTCTAAGGTGCAGGGCGCGATCGACTGCGGCGCGGTGGCTGGGAACAGCACATCGGACACGGCCATTCAGGGCCTTGTCGACTCGGACTACTATACGATCGGCCGCATCAGCACGCTGCACGACAGCCTGTACGCCTACGAGCACATGACGGACGCCGCCGTGTGCCAGCTGACGGGCTTTGTCTGGTACGATACGAACAGCACCCACTGGCTCGCACCCGAAAAGCAGGCCGCGCGCCAGTATGTGACCGATATCGTCACGGAATGCGCACAGATGGGCTTTGATGAGCTGCTGCTCGACGATTTCCACTACCCGCGCGAGGGGCGCATGAGCCGCATCAAGACGGACGAGCGCACCATGACGCAGCAGGAGGCGCTTGCGCTGCTCGCCGACGATATCCACACCGCGCTTGAGCAGGCGGGCTACAAGGGCAAGCTCTCCGTCAGCGTGGACGCGGACATCGCGCTTGCGGGCAGCGAGGCAAACTCCGGCATCGTGATGAGCGAGCTCACGGAAAAGTTCGACCGCGTGTACGTCACGGTCACGGCAGACCAGCTCGAGAGCGTCACCGAGGCGATGAAGGCCTACGACGTCGAGTTCGTCCCCATCGTGACGGAGGCGACGGACAGCGGCAGCTATCTGATCGAAAAGTGAATAGAAAAAGCGGTCTGCTGAAATCTCAGCGGACCGCTTTTTGCGTAAAAAACAGCACGAAGCAGTGCCCGCTGCCTCATGCTGTTTTTCTTTATGAAAAGAGAGGTATCTCAGTTCATACTGCGGGAATTTTCGTAGCCGCCCTCGCGCGAAAGGCTCATCGCGCGGATGCGGTCATAAACATCGGCTTCGAGCTCGACCGTGCCGCGCGCAAGCTGTTCGCTGCGGCGCTGGGCGGAACGTTCGCCGGGGACGAAGACCTGTGCATTTCCTGCGGCGGGTGCGCTGGTGCGTACAGCCTCGGCCAGCGCCGATGTCTGCGCGATGAAATCGTCTGCGGAAGAAAACATTTCCGGCGACAGGGCGCAGAACAGGTAGCCGAGGTCGTATTCATCGCGGATCTCGCCGCCCATCTTTGCGCCGACGAACGCGCCGGTCAGAATTTCGAGCGCCATGCACAGTGCCGCGCCGCGCGCCCCGCCAAAGGGGAGCACGCCCTGCACGCGCTGTGGATCGGTGGTGAAAGCGCCGGCAGCATCGAGAAAAGTCCTCTCGGGGAGGGAACGCTCCTCGACAATGGCCTGCCGCAGCTCGCCCCACACGCCCTGCGCGGTGGCAAAGTCAAAGAGGAGGGGGGGCTTTTCGCCCTGCGGGAAGCCGAAGGAAAGCGGATTTGTGCCGAACATCGGCGCGCTGCCGCCAAACGGCACCACATGCGCGGGACCACCGTTGTTCGTGACGATGCCGATGCAGCCGCGCTCGGCGATCAGGCGGGAATAGGGGACAAGGCGGGCATAGCGGCTGACGTTGGTCAGCGCGACGAGGCCGACGCCATGCTCTTTAGCGAGTTCTGCGCGTGCTCCGGTCCGACTCCCGGATAGTCAAGTCCTGCAGAAATTGAATAAACCG
>OLVX01001367.1_pt1 | contig 20931 bp, 23 predicted proteins | sample 1673271 | NCBI WGS metagenome assembly OLVX01 (sample SAMEA3178939, study PRJEB25190) | human gut metagenome | biome: human gut; feature: human-associated habitat; material: faeces | place: Austria | collected 2013
ACATGATAGTTTGTGGCGATCAGCAGCTCAGAATCTGTTTTTCCGATGATAATACCGGAACCGCTTCCTTCAACTTCCTGCTCCTGGCTCGGCGCATACTGGGAACCAAACATGCTGTAATAATCCTGAACCTCCTGAACGGACTTGGTTGTGATGGCAACTACAGAAGGCATTGCCTCCTCAGCAACATCTGATACATCCAGACTGCCCTTTGTATCGGAGGATTTTGTATCCTCTGTATCTTCGCTGTCTTTATTTGATTTTTTATCAGACTTCATAAGAGTCAGATTCTCGGAGCTGTCGGTTGCCGCCTGTACGGACTGTGCACCGGAGAAATAATTTATACCTTCATATGCACCAACTCCAATGCCGCCGGCAAGTACTGCACACAGGCTGATGGTTGCACCCTTTTTCATCATTTTCTTTATTTTTAATTTTCTGTTATTGTTCATGGTTAAGTCCTCCCTGGGAAAAAATTCTTCTCTGTTTCCTTTTGATGCTTCAAAGTATATGGGTTAATTGTGTTTACTTTGTGGGAAAAATGTGTTTTATTTGTTAAAACTTTTCACTGTCATCACAACTACAAACCACGCAACCTCAAGAAGAACGATCATTCCACCTGGTTTCAGTCCGGCATAATAGGAAAGAAAAAGTCCGGCAATGGTCGTACATACCGCCACAACAATGGCACACACCAGAGTCCCCTTATAACTTTTTGCCATCTGCATCCCGCATGCCACCGGAACTACCAGCATGGAAGAAACGATCAGCGTTCCTACCGTACGGGACGCAATGGAAACGGTCAGCGCCGTCAAAATGGTAAAAAGAAAATTAATATTAACTTAAATTCACCAAAAGTAAAACAATGGGTTATGCGTGATTTCTTCGGAGTATTAGTATTGTTAGTAGTTTATGGAGGACTTGCAACATATATAAATTACGGAATGCAAGATAAAGAAAAAGAAATTAGCAATACAAAAACAGATATAAACACTCAGATAACATTAATTGATAGGGATAAAGAAAAAATAAATTCAAAAACATCTGAATACACAACACTTACAACAAATTTACAAAATGCATCAGATGCTGCAAATACAAAAAATGCATATAAAAATGTAATTACTACATTTTTAAGTGAAATAATGTATGTTATTCCAAAAGAAGTTGTGCTTACATCAATAGAAAACCCTAATGCTAGAAAGATTGTAATAAATGCACAATCAGAAAAATATGAGCAATTAGCATATTTTAAAGCATTGTTAAAATCAAAAGGAGTATTAGAGCCTTCATCTGTAGTATCTTCAGAAGCAACAAAAGAAGGTAGCACTGTAAAAATCGTAATAGAAGGAGAGTTGCCATGAAAGACATTTTAATTACAGTAATTTCTGTACTTTTAACAGCAGTTATAATTATATGTATGGCAAAAGGACTTACAGTTGGAAATCTTCACATATTAAGTATTAATGATATAAAAAAAGAAAGTTTAAACTTGGATAGTGAAATAGATGAGTTAAACAATCTTAAAAATGTAACTTATAAAAAGAAAATTGATGATTTACAAACTGCAACTAAAAGCCTTACAACAGCTAAACAAAAATATTTAGATTTAGCAAGTGTAAGTACAGATAAGGAAATACAAGATGCTAATCTTGAACAAACATATGCAATGGAATTCTTATGGAATAAAATTGGTTCATATGCAACAAGAGAAGGTGTTACACTAAAATGGGATGTATCATCTACAGGAGTAAATAGCAAATACACATTGAACTTTACAACTACAGGAAGTTATATTGGAGTTATAAACTATATATATGCATTAGAAAATGATTCTGAATTGGCATTTAGAATAGAAAACTTTAAGATGACTGCTAGTGGTGAAAATGTAACTGCAACATTTACAGTAAACAATGTAGCAATAAAGGCTGAAACAATTTCAAGCGCAAGCTCAAATTCAAGTAGTTCAAAAAGCTCAAATGATACAAATGAACAAGCAAATACAAATACTACAGTACAGTAAGGAAGGAGTAAAAAATGAAGTCAATAGTAAAAGAAATATTTATAATATTGCTTTTATGCATAGCAGTATGTTTAGTTTTTGGAGTTATTTTTTACGACTATATACCAAACAACAAAGTGGTTCCAAGTACAGTAGAAGCATATAAAACATCCAATACAATAAAGGATGAAATAAGTCAAGAAATAGTAGATTATCCAAAACAGAATATAACACTTGAAATAACAGATTCAGACTTAACAATAAAAAAACAAGACAAAAGCTATGAATCTGGGAAAGCAAACCCATTTTCAAGCACTACAAGTTCTGCATCGGGTAATACTACAGAAAATACAACTACACCGTCTGGAAACAATAACACAAACAAAAATCCTGACTCAACAGACCACTATTTTAATAATATTAGTGGAAAATAATTAAATTCGGTTATATTTTTTATAAATATATACAAAAATTTATCAAAGGAGGAATTAAGTATGTTTAAGAAAGAAAGAGGTATCACATTAGTAGCATTAGTTGTAACTATAGTTGTTCTTTTAATATTAGCAGGTGTTTCAATCAGCATGGTATTAGGAAACAATGGTATAGTAACAAAGGCTCAAGCATCTCAAGCAGCTCAAGATAAAGCTTATGCTAGAGAAGTTGTTGAATCTGCTCTTAAATCAGTACAAATTGATGTTCTAACTGGTAAAATAGCTACTGGTACAGTAGCAAACGTTGTTACAGCAATTGGTGATAGCAAATTTACAGCTGGAACAGCTGAAAATACTGTAAAATACTCACCAAAAGATGGTACAACATATACAGTTACAGTAGAATTAACAAATTACACTGTTACAACAGTTGAATAGTTAATAATTTATTATAAAATAAATACAAACTATTAATATTTATAAAATAAGGTTACCTAAAACATTTGAAAAAACCTTTTTAGGTAACCTTTTTTACATAATAGAATTTAAGTACTAACATTAATGAAGTACAAACAATAAAACAAAATAAGAAATCCTAAAATAAAAAGGAGAAACATGAACCTACTATTATATATTTACATATTCCTTATAGGAATAACTTTTGGAAGTTTTTTTACACTTGCTGTTTATAGAATACCAAGAGGGGAAGATATAACACATACAAGGTCATATTGCCCAAAATGCAACCATAAATTATCATTCTGGGATATGATACCATTATTTAGTTATATATTCTTAGGAGCAAAGTGCAGGTATTGTAAAGAAAAAATACGTCCTAGATATTTTATATTAGAATTTTGCTCAGGACTAGTATTTATATTATTTGCATTATCAATAAAACTTAACATATATACTTTAACAGCACAAACAATTGTATATTTTATCTTTGGCTTGCTATATATAGCTGGTCTATTTATCATATCTGGAATTGATAAAGAAAAAATAAACATCCAAAATGAAGTAACATTATATCTTACAATAGTAGAAGCAGTGTATATAATATATCTATGTATAGTAGACTCTGCTAGTATTTATAGATATGTCATATACTTATTAACATTAGTAATATTAACCATGGCAAATACCATTTATTATAAGAAGAAGGTAAAAAATAATTATACATTGGATTGTTTAATTTTACTTAATATAATGTTAATATTCACATACGAATGTTGTTCTATATTAACTGTAATATTTACACTTTTAGCAATGTCTATAAAAGTTTTAATTGATAAAATTAATAAAAAAGGGGCAAACTATAGTAAAACAAATAAAAAATTACCAATAGGTTTTTTTCTATGTGTTACGAATATAATTACTCTTTTGGCTACAAACTTTATAATTTTCTATAGAGGATAAGTTTTGAAAATAACAAACTTTTAGAAGATGTACCTTGAGAAAGGAAAACAAAAAATATGAAAAGAATTATATCAAATAATAAGGGAATAACAGGAATTGACCTAACAATTGGTATTATAGTATTAAGTCTATTTACTGGGGTTATAGTTTCTCTTATGTTGAATGCGTATCGTACAGCTGTTGAAATAAAGAAAAGCGCGAATGCTATGGCTTATGCAACAATTATACTAGAAAAAGTTGATGAAAAAAGTTTCGATTATGTTAATGATGGCTTTGTTGCATATTTAGAAAACCTGGGTGAAGTTGATATAGACGAAGATTATACAATTACGTTTAACACAGAGGTATTAGAAGAGGATTTATTCAAAAAGGCAATAATAACAGTAAGCTATGATGTAAATGGTGAACAAAAAGAAATAACTATAAATAAATTAAAAATAAAGGAATTATAAAATAATGGTTAATAAAAGTTTTAAATCAGAAAAAGGAGTAACCTTATTAGCACTTACTATATATATGATAGTTTTAACAGCTGTATTAGGTATGATGACAGTATTAAGTAATTTATTTTATAATAATGTATATACTTTGCAAGATACAGTAGAAAATGCTGGAGACTTTGACACTCTTAATAGTTGTCTAATTACTGATGCTAAAGCAAATACATCAGTTAGGGTAGACGAAAGTACTAAAACTATTGTATTTGGTGATGATACAACATACACATATAATGAAGAAGAAGAAACTATATATAGAGGTGAATTTAAAGTTGCATCACATGTAAAATATTTTAATGTAACTAGTTCAACAAAAACAGTAGATAATGTTGAAAAAGAGATACTTACAATTAAAATTATTATAGGAGATTCAACACAAAATTTAATAAACCAAACAATAGATTATACACTAAAATATTGGTAAATTTTTTATAAGGAAAACGCTAGAAAATAAATTTTAGCTGAGTTTGAACTTTAAGAAAGGAATATTTAAGTATGGATAACAGAAGAACACAACCAATTGGAATTGAACTTGTAAAAAGAGGAATTGTTAAAGAGGAAGATATAAACAAAGCATTAGATTACCAAAAGGAGCATCCTTCAAAAAAAGTTGGAGATATATTATATGAATTGCATATAGGAAACCCAAATGCTTTAATTGCTGCAATAGCAGACATTCTAGGCGAAAAACCAATGCTATTAGGTTCTGCAGATATAAAAATAAACATAGCAGATTATTTACCACTTGATATTGCAAGAAGAAATAAAGCAATACCTTTTGAAACTGGAGCTGGAAAAATAAAGGTATGTTTCTCAAATACGGCTAACCAGAGAATGCTAGAAAATATGAGGCTTTTGTTTTTAAACAAAGGCTTAATAATGGAAAGATATATTACTTTTGACAGTATTATTGATGAAATTTTAACTTCAATGGAAATAGCTTCAACAGAAACTATTGATGTAAATGCTGATATATCTGAACTAGTAAATTCTATAATAAAAAATGGTATGGAAAAAAGAGCAAGTGATATTCATATAGAGCCAGAAGAAAATTCTATAAGAGTAAGATATAGAATTGATGGTGAACTAGTTACAGCTGCAACAATAGAAAAAGATAAACAGGCTCAGTTAATAGGAAGATTAAAAGCAATTTCTAATATGCACCAAGAAAAACAAGAATCTCAGGATGGTAGAATTTTATTATATAGTGATTATAATATTCGTGTATCTTCACAGAAAAATGTCTATGGTGAAAAATTTGTTTTAAGACTTTTAAAGAAAAATGCAGACGTACAACAAATATTTGAATTAGGATTTCCAAATGATCCAGAGCTTGTAAAGAAATGCTTCAACAAAAAGAATAGTATTGTTTTAATAGCTGCTCCAACAGGAGAAGGTAAAACAACAACATTATACAGTATTATAGACTTCTTGAATAAACCTGAAATAAATGTTACAACAATTGAAGATCCAGTTGAAATAAGAATTCCAGGACTAAACCAAATAGAAGTTGATGCAAGGGCCACATTCTCAGATTCTTTAAGAACTGTTTTAAGACAAGACCCAGATATAATTCTAGTTGGAGAAATTCGTGATAGAGAAACTGCTGAAATAGCTATGCAAGCAGGTCAAACTGGACACTATGTTTTATCAACAATACACACAATAGATAGTATAGAGGTTATAACAAGACTAAGAAAAATTGGTGTATCTGATTATGATATTGCAAGTACACTTGCGACTTCATTATCTCAAAGATTGGTAAGAAGAGTATGCCCTAAATGTGCAGTAAAGAGAGAATATACAGAGGAAGAAAAAAATATAATAAATGGTATTGCAAAAAAATATGGAGTAGAATATGATTTCACAGGGAAATACACATATGATACTGTTGGATGCCAATATTGTAACAATAGTGGTTTTTATGGAAGAATTGGTATATTCGAAATATTAAATATGACAGAAGATATAAAAGAACTAGTAATAAAAGGCGAATCTAGTTTGGAAATTAGAAAAAAAGCAATGGAAGAAGGGTACAAACCTTTAGTAATAGATGGATTTAATAAAATTTTAAATGGATATACAACGTTAAAAGAATTAAATTCTAAACTAGTTATATATTAAAATAAAGGTAATATACCAAAAGGAGAGTAACATGGTAGATGTAGATGATATTTTAAGAACAGCGATAGAAAAAGATGCATCAGATGTGCATTTAATCAGTGGAATTAGACCAATGCTAAGAATTGCAAGACATTTAACTCCATATGAAGGATGTGATAATCTTACGCCAGAAGATATGGCAGATATTTATGATTATTTCATAAGAGGTAACATAGATAAAGATGCAGTTTTTACACAAACAAAAAAACTAGATTCATCATTTGAGTTTAACGGACTTCGTTTCAGAGTGAACATATCTTTATCTGGAGATGTCCCAGTATTTACATTAAGACTTATAAAAAATGAATTACCAACATTTGATGAACTTGGTGTTCCAGACATAGTAAGAAGAATGATGTACCAACCACAAGGCTTAGTTCTTGTAACTGGTAAGACAAACTCTGGTAAAACAACAACTTTAAACGCATTGATAAACGAAATAAATGAAACGCAAAATAAGAAAATACTTACACTTGAAAGTCCAGTAGAATTCAAGCATAAATGTAAGCAATCTGTAATAGTACAAAAGGAAGTTGGCTATGGACAAGATGTTTTAACATATAAAGATGGTGTTAAAAACTGTTTAAGAGAGGACTGCGATATTCTAGTAATTGGTGAGATTCGTGATAGAGAAACAATGGATGCTGCAATTGAAACAGCAGAAGCAGGACACTTAGTAATAGGAACATTACACACAAAATCTTGTGCAGAAACAATAGATAGAATGATAAACTTCTATGAAATATCTGACCAACAAAGTATAAAATATATGATAGCTTCACTATTAAAATTAGTTACTTCACAAAGATTAATTCGTGGAAAAGATGGAAAGTTAGTATTAGTTCCAGAAGTTATGGTTGTAGATAATATTATTTCTGGTATAATAAGAAAAGAGAAACTTAGTGTTTCAGAAATAGAAGATGCAATACAAAGCGGCTCGGCAAATGGAAGCATAGGTTTAATAAATTCAATTGCTGAACTATTTGTTGATGATAGAATAACATTAGACCAAGCAAAGGCTCAAATAGAAGAAAAGAATATAGAAATACTAAACAGAACAATAATGCAATTAAAAATAAAAAGAGGAAATAACGGAAACCATATTGGGTATTAATTAAATATCAAAACATTAATTTTTGTATATTATAAATTATTTATGTATAAAATTAATTTTTAAACTAAGTTTGAATAGAGAAGGAGGTATGCGAAAAAATGCCAGAGTATGTATACAGAGCTATTACTAAAGAAGGAGTAATAGTAAAAAACAGAGTTGAAAGTGGAAACAAACAGACTCTAGTAAAAAGACTAAAAGAAGGTAACTTAACACCTATAGATGTTGTTCAAGTTGGTTATGGAAGAAAAAAAGTAAATGTAAAAAAGAAAAATGTCACAGATATAGATGAAATAATGAAAACAGCAAACTCTTCAAGTGTAATACAAGGAAGAGGAAGAAAAAAGCAATCAGTTATTGAAAAAGTAAACCGTGCTATTTCTAAACAAGAAAAAGTAACAACAAGAGACATAATGGTATTTACCCAAAACTTTTACCTATTAAAAAAGGCAGATTTCAATAATATACATGCATTAAGCACAATAATAGAAAGTACAGAAAACCTTACTTTTAGAGGTGTGCTTGAAGATATATTAGCTGGACTAGAAGCCGGTGAATATATGTACACAACCATGGAATATTACGAAAACATATTTCCATATATATATATAAATATGATAAAAGTTGGAGAACTTTCGGGCTCTTTAACACAATCACTTCAACAGGCTGTAAAATACCTAGACACTAGTACAGATACAAGCAAGAAGTTAAAGAAAATAATAATTCCAAATGTAATACAATTGGTAGCATTAATAGCATTATTATTTGTAGGAAGTTTATATACAATACCTACAATACAAAATGTATATGATGAAGTTGGAACAAAAGATACACTACCTGCAATAACAATAGCGTTCTCACATGTAATAGAATGGATTGCTGCACACTGGTATGTACCAACTGGAATAATTGCAGTAATTGTAGGAATTATATTTGCATATATTAATACACCAAAAGGAAAATATAATTTCGACTACTTTAAATATACAATGCCTATATTTGGAAAGTTAAACTATACTATGGATTACTCGAGGCTTATGAGAGCAATGTTACTAAACCTAGAGAATGGAATGAGAATTCAAGATGCTTTGGATGTTAGTAAAAATGTAGTAAGTAACTTTGTTATGAGAGCCATGGTAGAAACATCTATAAACAATATTTTAGTCGGAACATCATGGATAGAACCATTCGAAAAAGCAGGCCTTGGTTCAACAATGATAACCGAGATGTTAAAGGTAGGTATGCAAACAGACTTATCTGCAATGATGGAAAAATTATTAGAATATATGGATGTTGATATAAAAAATACAATGGATAAAATTATGGCTGTATTGCCACAATTAGTATATTCGATAGTTGGTGTTCTATTAATATTTGTTGTTGTAGTTGTACTTGTACCTTGTATTCAAGTATACATGGGAACATTCATGTTTTCAGCAGCAGGAGTATAAAACCTTCGCCCGATGGGGACGCCCCATTTTGGGCGAATTTTTTTTGCATTTTTTAAAATTATATGTTAATATTGTATTGTGAAATTAAAAGGAGACTATTTATGAAATTTGGAATAGATTTAGGTGGAAGCCATGTTGCAATTGGCTTGGTAGATGAAAATAGCGAAATAATAGAAAAAAGAACTTATTACATGAATGATAGAAGAAATGTAAGTTTAGAAGATTATATAGTAAGTTCAATTGTTCACGGAATTAATGAAATATTACAGAGTACAAGATATAACTTATGTCAGATTGAGAGTATTGGAATTGCAACACCTGGAAATCCCAAACATGGATATATAAAAAATGTTGTGAATTTAGAAATAAAAGAGTTTAATATTACTCAAAAATTAAGAGAAGCATTTGGAAGTAAAGAACTAAAAATAAATTTACAAAATGATGGAAAATGTGCAGCATTAGCAGAAAAATACAAAGGTTCACTTAAAGACTATAATGATTGTGTTTTCTTGTGTATAGGTACAGGAATAGGCGGAGCAGTTTTCTTTGACGGCAAATTTATAAAACCTATTCGCAATGCTGGATTCGAATTTGGACACATGGTAATAAATAAAAATGGAGAACAGTGCAACTGTGGTAATAAAGGTTGTTTTGAAGCATATTGCTCAAAGAAAAAATTCAAAGAGCAAATGCAAAAAATACTAGGAATTACAGAATATATTGGAGCTGCAGATTTAACAAAAGAAATAGAAGAAAATATGGGCAATAGTGATGTAAAAAATTTGCTAGAAGAATATGTTGATAATTTAGCATTAGGAATAGCAAATATAATAAATATATTAGAGCCAGAAGCGATAAGTATAGGTGGAAGCATGTCACATTATGAAAAATTAATATTTAGCAGATTGAGAGAAAAAATTTATAGTGGAGAATATTTATTTAATAAAGAAAATCCACCTAAAATATTAACAGCTCAAGCAGGGAATGATGCAGGTATAGTAGGTGCAACACTGATTAGCTAAAAATGATTATAATTTTGACCGTGTTAAATTCCATTTACAACTAGGCTTTATACACAAAATATAAGTTATTCAATGTAAACTTATTTTACTTGTCAAAATTTAATTATTTTTTAACTAAAACTGCAAATAGAAGAGAGGAATGCGAAAAATGAATGTATATGAAGAAACACAACTAATATTACATAAATATAAAATACAGGCTAATAAAAGTTTGGGGCAAAACTTTTTGGTAGATGATAATGTTATAGATGAAATAATACGTAGCTCTAATATAGATAAGCAAGATTTAATAATAGAAATTGGGCCAGGGCTTGGTGTTTTAACTAATAGACTATTACAAGAGGCAAATAATATTATTGCAGTAGAGCTTGATAAAAGAATGGTAAATATATTGCAAGACAGATTTATTATAAATATAAACGGTCAAGCTGAAAGTAAATTAGAAATAATAAATGAAGACGTATTAAAAATAAATTTGAATGAAATAATTGCAGAAAAAAGAAAACAAACAGAAATAAAAAATGTAAAAATAGTTGCAAATTTGCCATATTATATTAGTACTCCAATTATAATGAAACTATTAGAAAATAGACTAGATATAGATGAAATAATAGTAATGGTACAAAAGGAAGTTGCAGAAAGATTAACCGCAAAAACGGGAACAAGGCTTGCAGGAGCAATAACATATGCTGTTGAATACTATTCAGATGCAACAGGTATTATAAAAGTTTCAAAAGAATCATTTGTGCCAAGTCCAAAAGTAGAGTCTGAAGTAATTAAATTAAAAGTTAGAAAAGATAAAAAAATTCAAGTAAAAGATGAGAAATTACTATTCAATATTATATCAAAAAGTTTTATGCAACGCAGAAAAACACTATCAAATGTGCTAATAAATAACAATATAATGCATAGTAAAGAAGATGTAAAAAATATGTGGATAGAGCTTGAAATTGATGAAAATGCAAGAGGAGAGAGCTTAACATTAGAACAATTTGGAAAAATTGCAGATTATATTAGTGTGAAAAAATAAAACATAACTTTTTAGTTAGATTACTAAAAATTAAAGATAATAAATGAAAAAACATGTTATTATGAAAATAATATTGTAAGGAAGCAAAACTAGTAATTTTGGAAGTAATGTCAAAAATAAAAAAAGACCTTTAAAAATAAAACAAAAAATGTTATAATCATAATAGATATGTAAATTTTGCAAAACAAAAAAGAAAGGAAGTAATGCGGTACAAAATGAATCAAATTTTAGTCACTGAAAAGTTATACATAACACCAGAAATAAAACGTAAAAAAAGAATGTATAAAATAAGATTCTTTTTATCCGTTTTCTTAATTTGTGTTTTATTTTCATATTATATATATGCGGAAAATGATAGAAATAAGAGCGAAGAAGTGGCGCATGCAATATTAAGCCAAATAGAAAATACTAACAATACACTTGCTAATGATAATACAACAAAAAACATAGTAAATGATGTATTAGTAATAGCGCTAGATGAACAAGAATCAAATGATGCGGATGGAGAAATTCATGATACACCAAACCAGAATCAATCTTCAGACAATAAGGATTCCCAAGAAGATCCATATGCAGATATGACAGAATCCATTTTATCTATTCCTTGTATAGGAATAAGTTACCCAGTACTTTCAGAAACATCAGATGAGTTGCTAAAAATTTCACTTAATAAATATTGGGGCAATGGTCCAAACAAAATAGGAAACTATTGTATAGTAGGCCATAATTATGCAAATGGAAAATTATTTGGAAAGTTAAATCAAATGGAAATAGGGGATATAGCAACATTAAAAGATTTGGCAACAGGAAAAACAGTTACATATGAGGCATATAATAAGTACATAGTGGAACCAACAGATGTTAGTTGCACTAGCCAGTTAACAAATGGAAAAAGAGAAATGACATTAATCACATGTAAAAATTACGGAACGCAAAGACTAATAATAAAATGTAGAGAAGTATAGCATAAAATATTGACTTTTGCAAATTTATTAAATATAATGTAGAAAGAATTAACGAAGGAGGAATAAACATGGCTAAGAAAAACGAAGAAGTAAAAACAATAGTATGGGTATTTTGGATAATGTTAGCAATAATTGGTGTTAGCTTGCTATTTGCTGGAATACAAAGCAGCGTACAAGGAAACAATATTACAACATCTGTAATGTTAATAGTTGTTGGAATAATCCTACTATTCATTGGATTAGTAATGGTTTTAGGCAAAGCAAACATAATAACAAATGAAATTGAATTGCCAAAGTCTTCAAAAAAAGAAGAAAAAAAATAGTTAAATACAATAACCGCTATAGAAATATGACGGTTATTTTTTTTTGGAAAAGCAAAATATAATAAAATAAAAACGAATAATCTTGTGCGCTTATGCAAGTTTATTCGTTTTTTTATGTTCATCTTTAAAATTAGAAAGACCCACTAGATAATCGATAGAAACATCATAATATTTGGCAAGTGTAATTAAATGAGATATAGTAATAGTCCTTTTTCCATTTTCATATTCAGAATAATATTGTTGTGAAATACCAAGTATACCAGCTATATCTTTTTGGAGTAAATCATTATCTTCACGTAAATCTTTAATTCTTTTAAACTGCACAGTTAATGAGTCCTTTCAACTTTAAATCTTTATTTTCTATCCATATTTTAACAGAAAAAAATATAAAAGAACTTCTATACATAATATAATATGTACAAAATATGAAGTACATATACATAATTAAAATAGTTAGCAAAATTGCAATATTACAACAAAAAAGTTTTTATAAAATTTTATGTAATTTATATTGACATTTTATACTCTTATACATATAATGAATATATGAACAATCATTCAAATGAAATATGAAAATTTATATGCTTTATACAAGAGTATAAAACGCAAGAAAGGAAGTTCTATGGAAGAAAATGTTGAACAAATTAGCATCAATGTTGAAAAGGTAAATAAAATAAAAAGTAATTTTCCAGATGAAGATTTATTATTTGATATAGCAGAGAATTTTAAGGTTTTTGGAGATTCTACAAGAATGAAAATAATTGCAGCATTATTAGAAGAAGAGCTTAATGTATCAGAGATTGCAGCAATTACAAATTCTACACCATCGGCTATTTCACATCAATTAAGAGTCTTGAAACAAGCAAAACTTGTTAAGGGAAGGAAAGATGGCAAAGCGGTTTATTATAGCTTAGACGATGACCATGTTAGAAAAATTTATGAGATTGGAAAAGAACACATAGAAGAAAGTTAATTGCCCAGAAAAGGGGCGTCCCTAATGGGCGAAAGGAGACAGTATGAAAAAATATGAGTATGAAATTGCAGGGCTTGATTGTGCAGCTTGTGCAAATGAAATACAAGAAGGGTTAAACAAAAATCCTGAAATAAAAAATGCAAATGTAAATTTTGCAAAGATGAAATTAACATATGAAACAGATACTCTTTCTAAGGAAGAAATTGAGAAGATTGTACAGAGTATTGAGCCAGAGGTTGAGCTACTTGAGGTTAATAGTAAGAGTAAAGACTTAAAAAATGAGAAGGCTCAAAAAGAAAATAGAAAGAAGTTATGGCTTCATATTTTAAGACTTGTAATTGGCGCAATTGTTGCTGGGGTTGGACTATATGTTCCAATGCCAAAAGTAGCATCTACTATATTTATAGTCTTAGGCTATGCTGTTTTGTTATTTAAAACAGTAAAAAATGCAGTGAAGTTATTATTTAAGAGTAAGACAATTAACGAGAATTTGCTTATCACAATCTCGTGTATAGGAGCATATCTGGTAGGAAAATCTTCTGAAGGATTAATGGTTATTATTCTTTATGAAATTGGTAAAATTCTCGAAGAGAAGGCTATTAATAAAACAAGAAAATCTATATCAGATTTAATGGATATCAAGCCAGAATATGCTAATCTAAAAAAAGGTGACGAAATTGAAATAGTCGAGCCATCAGAAGTAAAAGTTGGCGATATTGTTGTTGCAAAACAAGGAGAGAAAATTCCACTGGATGGTGTTGTTGTAAAAGGTACTGCAAGTTTAAATACAGCTTCTTTGACTGGTGAATCTAAACCACAAGATGTTGATGAAAATGATATTGTTTTGTCAGGAAGTATTGTATTAGAAGGTTTATTGGAAATAAAAGTTACAGAAAAGTATGAAAACAGTACTGTTAGCAAGATTTTAGAGCTTGTTGAGAATGCCACTGATAAAAAGGCAAAAACAGAAACTTTTGTTAATAAAGCAGCTAAAATTTATACACCAATCGTTATCGGGATTGCAATATTAGTCGGAATATTCTTACCATTAATATCTAATGTAACATATGGTGGAGAAAATGGTTCAATATATAGGGCATTAATTTTCTTGGTAATATCTTGTCCATGTGCTATTGCGATATCTGTTCCATTATGCTATTTCTCTGGAATTGGTAAATCATCTAAGGAAGGAATTTTAATAAAAGGAAGCGACTACTTAAAAGACGTAAAAGAAATTGTTTTTGATAAGACCGGAACACTTACAAAAGGTCAATTTGGAATTTCTAAAATTGAAGTTTACAGTGATAAATATATGGAAAACGATGTACTAAAATATGTTGTATGGGGCGAAAGCTATTCGAACCATCCAATTGCAAAATCGATAGTAAGAAATGCAAAAAATGTTGAAACTAAAAAAGTAGAAAATTATGAAGAGATAACTGGTAAGGGAATAAAATACAACATTGATGGAAAAACAGTTTTAGTGGGAAATTCATCTTTAATTGGCAAAGAAAATGAAGTTGCAGAAAGTACAAAAATTTATTTAAAAATTGATGAGGGATTAGTAGGTGCAATTCTACTAAAAGACGAAGCAAAGCATGGTACAAAAGAGGCTATACAAGCTCTAAATTCTAGAGGAATAGTTACTAAAATGTTTACTGGAGACAACAAAAAAGCGGCGAAACAAATTGCCGAAGAACTTGGAATAAGTGAATTTGAAGCAGAAATGTTGCCAGACCAAAAATATTCTGAACTTGAAAAAGAATTAGAAAAATATAAAGGCACAAACGGCAAAGTAGCATTTGTTGGGGACGGAATAAACGATTCACCAGTACTTGCAAGAGCAGATGTTGGAATATCAATGGGAGGAGTTGGCTCTGGTTCTGCAATAGAAGCATCAGATATTGTCGTAATGACAGACTCGATAGACAGAATTGACTGTGCAATAGATATTTCAAAGAAAACGAGTAAAATAATAAAACAAAACTTAATATTCTCTATAGGAGTAAAAATAGTAGTATTAATACTAAGCGTATTCGGAGTTGCAAACATGTGGGAAGCAGTATTTGCTGACGTTGGGGCGACACTAATAACAGTATTAAATTCATTGAGAATATTGAAATAAAATCAATACAAACAAGCCAAAAATGTGTCATAATATGATACATGATTATGCTTGTTTTTTGGTGTATAATTCAAATATTAATTTTAAATTATGTGAAAATTGTCATTATTTTTGCATAATTTTTTTGTTTCTGGAAAAGCTAGAGTATGAATAAAAAATTGGAGGAAAGCTTATGGAAAAACATATTATGGTAACTGGAACATCTAAAGTTTCATGGAAAGATGCAATTGTGCAAACAATAGCAGAAGCATCTAAGACTATAGATTATTTAACAGGTGTTACTGTCGTAAATCAAAAAAACTGTCTAATTAATTGTAACCTATTCAAATCTATACAAAGAAGGCCTTTAAATGAATATAAAATTTAATTAATTGTGATAAATAATTGTGTGATTTAAATTGACAATTTACGTTATAGAAAATAAAAAATTGTAATTATTTTCAATCGAAAGGAGAAAATTAGAATGGAACAGATAAATACAAATAAAAAATACAATGAGTATGTAAAACAAAAGTCGCCTAATTCACCAATATTGAAGGATTGTTTTAATGCTTTTTGGGTTGGAGGATTAATTTGCTCAATTGGTCAAATTATATTGGACTTTTGCATGTTTAAAGGAATGGATAATACTATGGCATCGACTGTAGTATCGATTTCGTTAATCGCAATTTCTGCTATTTTAACAGCATTGAATGTGTTTAACAGAATTGGAAAATTTGCTGGTGCTGGTTCATTAGTACCAATAACAGGGTTTGCTAACTCAATCGTTTCTCCTTCTATAGAATACAAATCTGAAGGATATGTTATGGGAGTTGGTGGCAAAATGTTTACTGTTGCAGGACCGGTTTTAGTATTTGGTATATCAACTTCAGTAATAATTGGAATTATAGCAGCAATATTTATCTAATGGATTTTTTATGTTCAATTAAAGAGAAGTTTTATAAGTAAAGGAGATTTTTATATGCATAAAATTGGTAAACAAACTGTATGTTTCGATAATCCGCCAATAATATTACAAACTGCTTCGATTGTTGGACCAAAAGAAGCTAATGGCCCAATGGCAAGCTATTTTGATAAGTGTTTGGAAGATGAGTTTTGGGGAGAAAAGTCATGGGAGAAAGCGGAAAGTAAAATAATAAAAGAAACCGTAAATTTGGCAGTTTCAAAATCTGGTTTAGCAAATACAGATATAGACTATTGTTTTGCAGGAGATTTACTAAACCAATGTATCTCTTCGGACTTTGGATTAAGAGACACAAATGTACCTTTCTTTGGAGTGTTTGGAGCATGTTCAACTTTTGTGGAAAGCATGTGCTTGGGCTCTGTATTTATAGAAGGCGGAGCTGCAAACAATGTAATATGTGCGACTTCAAGCCACTTTTGTAGTGCAGAAAAACAATTTAGATTTCCGCTAGAACTTGGAACTCAAAGACCACCAACAGCACAATGGACTGTAACTGGAGCAGGAGCAGCAATATTAAGCAATAGCGGAGAAGGACCTCGTATAACAAACATTACACCTGGCAAGATAGTAGATATGGGAATAAAAGATGCAAATAATATGGGAGCTGCGATGGCACCTGCTGCACTAGATACACTAATGGTTCATTTTCAAGATACAGGAAGAAAGCCAAGCTATTATGATGCAATAATTTCAGGAGACTTAGGCTATATTGGAAAAGAAATAGTACAAGAAATGGCTCAGAGTAAAGGCTATAATATAAAGGCTAACTATAATGATTGTGGAGTGCTAATGTTTGACAAAGAAAAACAAGATACGCATTCAGGAGGAAGCGGATGTGCATGCATTGCAACATTATTTTCTGGATATTTCTTTAAGCAATTAAAAGAAGGAAAATTAAAACGAATTCTTTTAATTGCAACAGGTGCACTGATGAACTCGACTAGTATGCAACAGGGAGAAACAATACCAGGAATAGCACACGCAATTTCCATTGAAATGTAGAAAGGATGAATTATGGAATTTATTCAAAGTATAGATTGGATGCAATTACTAAGATGTTTTGTTACAGGTGGAGGAATATGTATAATAGGTCAAATTTTATTGGATAAAACTAAATTAACACCTGCTAGAATACTCGTAATATTTGTTACAGTTGGTGCAATATTAGGAGGACTAGGATTATATAAATATTTAATAGACTTTGCTGGAGCCGGTGCAACAGTTCCACTTACAGGTTTTGGGGCAAACCTAGCAAAAGGAGCCTTAGAGTCTGTTAAAGAATTAGGTTTGTTAGGAGCGTTTATCGGTGGAGTAAAAGCAAATGCTGGAGGAATAGCAGCAGCAATATTCTTCGGATATTTGGCATCTTTAATTGCAAAACCAAAAATAAAAAAACAATAAAAAATAGTGAGCGTAATTTGAAGAGTTATTACTGCTCACTATTTTTATCTTTATATATTAAGACATATAATTAATGATAATGCAAAAAAATTGACATTAGAAGGATAAGCGCTTTATTTAGCTCTTATTTTTGAGGATTTGCATATATAGTCTTATTATTTGTGTATATTACCATTCCAGGTTTTGATCCATTAGGCTTTTTTACATATTTTATTAAAGTATAATCTACAGGCACATTTTGAGACATTCTAGCCTTGCTATAATATGCCGCAATAGATGCACATTTATATAAAACTGAATCTGGAATATTGAAAGTACAAGATGCACTAGAATTTTCTGAGCTGGAATGTAAACTATCATTTTTTAAGACAACATGACTTCCATGAATATCTTTTGTGTGAAACCAAATATCAGAATTTTGTGCGAGTCTGCAAGTTAAATAATCATTTTGTTTATTATTTTTTCCAATATAAACGGTATAGCCATCAATATTACGTTTTTCTGGCATATTGCTTGAATTTTCTTTTGATTGTTTATTGCTTTTTGAATTTGCTTTTTTTAGGTTGTCATTTTTTGAATGATTCAAATAATTTGAATTATTTAAATTAGCAACTTTATTAGTGCTATTATAAACATGATTATTTACTGTATTTGCATTTTTTCCAAAAATTAAATTATCACAAATTTCAGAATAAATATTGTCTATATCTTCAATTGTGGAAACTTCTTCTAACTCGTATACAATACTGTCTAAGTATGATAACTCAGCCTTTGACAATTCTTTTTGCTTTTCTACAATAGCTATTGTATTTTGAAGCTTTCTGTATTTTTTGAAAAAGTTCTTGGCATTTTTAGATGGACTAAATTTCTCATCTAATGGTATAGTAATTAAATTGTTGTTATCATAATAGTTTTCCAAAGTAACTTCAGCCTGTGGATAATCTGGTATTTTGTATAAATTTGAAGTTATTAATTCACCATATAATCTGTATTTTTCAGCATTTGTGCAATCGGCAATTTTTGAATCTATTGTGCTAATTCTTTCTTTTATCTTTCCAACATGATTTAAAACAAGCTTTAATACTGTATCTCTGTACTGCTTGAATTGCTCAGACTGTTCTTTTGAAGTATAGAAATCATCTAAAAAGAAATTTACAGAAAGTCCGTCGTTTGTTGATTTATAAGCAAAGTAATCTTTCTTAACAGAAGAATATTCTTTTAAAACAACGTTATCAGGCATGTTTGCAAATAAATCTTTTAAATATGAGTAAACTTCTTTCAAATTATTAGTAGAAACAGCTGTTGGAATGTTCAATATTTCTAATAAATATGATATATTCTTTTTTCCAAATCCATTGTAAACTTTAGATAGTGTTGATGGCAAATTTTCGCTATCTATTGAAACATCTCTATAAAACTCATCGAAAGTTTTAACTGCAAGAAAGTCCTTTTTAGTACTTTCAATATTCAAATATTTCGAACCAGGAAAGATGTCTCTATTTGAGTTATCAAACTTATTTAGATGACGCAAGCTATCGATAACTGTATGCTCCGAATTTAGTAATATAATATTGCTGTGTTTTCCCATAAGTTCAACAACAAGAGTTTTGGTAATTAAATCATTAAGCTCGTTGTATACATCAATATCAATAAAAACAATACGTTCTAAGCCATTAGAATAAATTCTTTTAATAGTTCCACCAGTCAAATGTTTTCTAAGAACCATACAAAAATTCAAAACATTTTGAGGGTTAGGCTTAGAATTAGTAGTTAAATTAATTCTATAATTTACTGAATCTATAGAAAAATTCAAACAATAATTCTTTCCACTAGAATAAACACCCAATAAAATCTCATTTTTATTAGGTTCAAAAATTTTATTTATCTTTCCATTAATAAGGCAAGTGTTTAATTCTGAAACTACTGCTTTAGTTACAATACCATCAAAAGCCATTGCAAAAATCTCCTTAAATTTTAATAGAATGATTATACCGCAAAAAAGACTGTTTATCAATAAAAAATCTTATAAAAGTAGCAGTACAATAGGTTATATACTAAACTAATGAAATATGAAAAAATTAAAACAGAAAATCAAAATAATTTGCAAAAAATATTGACATTTCAAGCTTTTTTAGCATATAATACAAACCAATGAGGCACTATTAGGAGGAACTTGCTAAAAGATGAACAACAATTATAATAATATGTCTGATGATGAACTACTGGAATTGATAAATAAAAAAGATACAGATGCACTAGATTTTTTAATATGCAAATATAAAGACCTAGTAAATTCAAAAGTGAATAAATATTTTATAATTGGTGCCGAAAAAGAAGATATAGTTCAAGAAGGTTTGATAGGTCTATATAAAGCAATTAAAGATTACAAACCGGACAAGCAGAATTCATTTAAATCATTTGCAAATTTATGTATAGAAAGACAATTAATAACAGCAATAAAATCCTCTAATAGACAGAAACATATGCCATTAAATTCGTATTTATCATTGAATATGACAGCTTTTGAAAACGAAGATGGAAATAATGATACGCAAATAGTGGACGTGCTTGAAAACACAGTAATAGAAGATCCACTAGATACAATCACAAAAAAAGAATACTTTTCAAGTGTAGAAAATGTGATAGACTCATCTTTAAGCGACTTTGAAAAGAAAGTACTTAATAGATATGTACAAGGTGAATCTTATGTAAAAATTGCAGAAAGATTAGATGCTCCAGTAAAATCTGTGGACAATGCGATACAAAGAATTAGAAAGAAAACTGCAAAAAATATACAAGCAGAAAGCAATATATAAAAGCTTCTGATGAAAAAACAGAAGCAATATACGCTATCATAGCTCAGTAGGTAGAGCGCAGCCTTGGTAAGGCTGAGGTCACGGGTTCGATTCCCGTTGTTAGCTCCAGAATTTATAGAAAACTAGAATTTTGAAAGAATTCTAGTATTTTTTATTTTAAAATGGGAATTGAAAAGGAGGAACAGAAAATTGTCCAGTGGACAATTTTCCCGACGCGGCTCGTCGATTCCCATCATCT
>OLVX01001372.1_pt1 | contig 20887 bp, 17 predicted proteins | sample 1673271 | NCBI WGS metagenome assembly OLVX01 (sample SAMEA3178939, study PRJEB25190) | human gut metagenome | biome: human gut; feature: human-associated habitat; material: faeces | place: Austria | collected 2013
GTACGAGGGTTCGAATCCCTCCTCCTCCGCCATTGATTGAGCAGCCCCGGCGTTCTCGCCGGGGCTTTTTTGTTCATCTCCATCGTCGGATGTGACGACCGCCATGAAACCTGCGGGTTCTGGTCGATTTAAGGTCCGTGGGGTATCCTCTCCTTAACCTTTGAGGATAGGAGAAACATGTCTAACGATGCCAACCTCAGCGGTTTCCAGAAGGACCGCTACTTTGGACGCGCGTGGGCCATGCTCACTCAGGAGAAGGGCTGGTGGAAGCCGGTCCTGCTCTGTGCTCTCGGCGCCCTTGTGCCCATCGTCGGCCCGCTTGCCGTGCTCGGCTACGGCCTCGAGTGGTCCCGCCGCGTCGCGTGGGGCTCTACCGAGGGTCCTTCTCGCCAGGTAAAGATCGGTGGGCTCATCAAGTCCGGCTGGCGCGGCTTTGTGGTCGTCGCCGGCTGGAGCATCATCGCCGGCGTTGTGGGCACCATCGTCGGAAACCTTCCGTGGATCGGCGATTTCCTGGGCAGCGTCTGGTGGATTTTCTCGCTCTTCCTCAACGTGGCCTTCCTCGCCGCCGCGGCCCGCGCGACGATCTACCAGAACTTTAAGGCAGGGTATAGGGCAAAGAACCTGTGGCAGATGGTCTCGCGAGATCCGTGGGGCCTCGTGAAGATCTTCGTTATCAACCTCGTCGCCGGGCTGATCGTCGGCGTCGTCACCATCATGGTGTTCATGCCCGCGCTGTTCGGCTCCCTTGGGTTCATCGTCGACCTCGCCGACTATATGAACGGCTACTACTATTACATGACCGAGGCCGAGGAGATGCGCCTCGCGCTTGAGGTTCTGGGGTTCTTTGTTCAGCAGTTCGCGCCCGCTTTCTTCGCGACGCTCCTGGTCAGCCTCGTGGCCGGCTCCTTCGTGGGTTTGCTGATTAATTGCGGTATTGGTCTGTGGCTGCGTCAGTTCGATGTCCCCGCCTGGGGCAAGGACGAGGACCCGCTGCCCGAGACGAGCGTCGTCGAGGCCTCTGTGTCCGAGCTTCCCGCGAGTCCCGTGGCCGAGCCGCCCGCGCCCGCGGCTCCTGTGGCGCCCGTAAGCCCCTCGCCTGAGCCGACGACGCCTGTTGCCCCTGTGGCGCCCGTTGTTCCCGCTTCCGCTGCGGATGAGCCGGTTGCCGCCGAGCCCGTTCCCGCGGCGAGCGAGCCGGCGCCTTCTTCTGCCGGCGCAAAGAAGACCTGCGCCGCTTGCGGGTCCGAGCTGCCCGAGAACGCTAAATTCTGCATCGAGTGCGGCGCGGCCGCGTCGGCTCCCGCGGCTGAGGCGGCGCCCGAGCCCGAAGCACCCGCAGAGGATGGTGCCGTTGCTGCCGCCGCGCCAGACGAGCCTCCTGTGCCCGGCGCCGAGGACGAGAAGGACGAAGATGCTGACGACGACTCCGATGTCATCATGGTGACGCCCATCGCGGTGGCGCCTGTCGATGTCCTTTCGCAGAATCGAGAAGATATACAGCAGCAGCCTGCAGATATGCAGTCCAAGCCAACGGAGACCGGCGAAGAGCAGTAGTTCGTGGAGAAACAATGATATAAACGCAAGGGCCCCGCAGCCGTCGATGTGGCTGCGGGGCCCTTGGCCTGCAAAGACGCAAAACAGCCGCTAGCCTGCGGAAAGTTATCCGCCAGCATTCCGAGAGAACCCTCTGATAGGCTCATCAGGTAATGAAAAAGCGTGGGCTGTGGAGGGTCAAGCTAAGGAAATGTGGCGTAATAGCAGGTTCTTTGCGGAAAAAGACCTGGTATGTGCTAACATCCACCTTCGGACCTTTCCTGCTCCGGGTGCACCTTCACTTCCCGGAGCCATCAGCCCAGAGGAGGTGACCACATGAAGGCTTATGAACTGCTGTATTTTGTCGATCCCGCGACCAACGAGGAGCAGCGCGCAGGCGCTATGAAGCGCATCGAGGTTGCTGTTACCACCGACGGCGGCACCATCGACAGTGTCGAGGACTGGGGCAAGCGCAAGCTCGCCTTTGAGATCGACAAGCTCACCGAGGGTGACTACACCCTTATCAACTTCCACGCAGACCCCACGCAGATCGCCGAGCTCGACCGAGTTCTGCGCATCAACGACGCTGTCAAGCGCCACATGATCGTGCGCCGCGAGGACAGGGACTAAGCATGGAGGCGCAGGCCGAGGCCTGCACAGAGAGGGAGTGAGTTAGATGAGCATCAACAAAGTGATGATCACGGGCAACCTCACGAGGGACCCCGAGCTCCGCGCGACGGGCAGCGGCACGCAGATCCTGCACTTCGGGGTCGCCGTCAACGACCGTCGCCGCAACCAGCAGACCGGTGAGTGGGAGGATTATCCCAACTTCGTCGACTGCGTGGTCTTCGGCGCCCGCGCCGAACCTCTCTCTCGTTTTCTCACCAAGGGCTCGAAGGTCGCCATCGAAGGCAAGCTTCGCTACAGCTCTTGGGAGGCCAAGGAGGGCGGCCGCCGCAGCAAGCTCGAGGTCGTCGTCGACGACCTGGACTTCCTCTCCCAGAGGAGCGGCCAGCAGCAGGGCCAGGGCTATCAGGCCCCCGCTCCGCAGCAGTACGCCCAGGTCAACCAGGGCTATCAGGCCTCGGCTCCCGCGTATGCGGCGCCTACGCCCGCTGCCCGTCCCGTCCAGACCCCACCCCCGGCGGACGTCTACGACGAGGACATCCCGTTCTAAACACCGGCGGCCATCGGCCGCCATACGAAAGGCAACATAGACATGGCTCAGCAGAAGCAAGATTTTTCGCGCCAGCCGCGTCGCAAGTTCTGCCAGTTCTGCAAGGAGGAGACTGCGTTCATCGATTACAAGGACACGCAGCTTCTTCGTAAGTACATGACCGACCGCGGCAAGATCAAGCCGCGCCGCGTCACTGGCGCTTGCACGCAGCACCAGAGGGACATCGCCAACGCGATCAAGCGCGCTCGCGAGATGGCCCTTCTGCCCTACACCGTTCCCGTGGTCTCCAGCCGCGGCGGCCGTAGCCGCGGTTAGCAACCGGAACCGCTTCGAGAAAGGGCGTTTAAGCTGTGGGTTATTCGCATAACAACGGGCAGCCCCCTATACCTGAAGGGATGCACGGGGTAAGCGGACCGCAGCGGGAATGTGACCTCGTCGTTTGGAGCGATCGCCAAAACAGCGATCCAAAGAAGACCTCGGTAATCATTCCTCTTGCCCTTTGCGTTGCAGGGGCACTCTCGGCGGCAATCGCGCCGCCGATGGCCTGCCTGCTCATGGGGTTCGGAACCCTGTGCGCAGGCGCCGGCAGGGGTAGGGGGGCGCAAGCCCTCATTGCTGTCGGGACGCTCGTGCTTTGCGGCGTCGGCGGCGCCTATTTTGGCGTTGACTCGGTGCCGAACGCGCTGATCGTCGGCGTTCTCTCGCTCGCATCGGCCTTTGCGGTCGAGAAGGGCGGGATGCGTCCGGGGGTCGCGTGCGTTATCGTCGCGCTTGCCGCGGCAGCCCAAATCGGGGATGCCACTGTGACCGCGATGATGGCGAACGCGAGTGTAGGCGACTCGTTTATCGGGGTGCTCGCGGCAAACCCGCAGCTCCTCGAGTCCGCCGGCCTCGACGCCGCCGGGCGCTCGCTCGTTGAGTGGGCGGTCAGGACCTTCTGGCCCGCCGCGTTCTCCACGACCGCGCTGATCGAGTTCCTCTGCGCGTATGCGGGTTGCGGGCTCGCTGCCCGCCGCCTGCGCGACCGCAAGGTCGAGTGGCCGGATTTCGGTCTCTACGACCTGCCGCTTTGGGTCGTGGCGGTCTTCGTCGCGTCCCTTGCCGGCTGCGCCGCCTGGTATACCCACCAGGAAGCCACCGGCAACGCGCTTCTCATGGTCTCGGGCAATGCCCTTTTGACCGTGCGCTACGCGTTGGCGGCCCAAGGCCTCGCGGTACTCGCGTGGCAGGCGCGGGCCCGAAAGGTCCCGAGGCTTACCTGCGCGGCCGTGATCCTGGTGGCCATGTATCTCGAGGCGCAGTTCATCGTAATGAGCGTCGTGGGGCTCTTGGACATCTGGGGCAACTTCCGCCACCTTCCGCGTGGCGAGGAGCAGCAGCCGGTCCAAGGCGAACCGAAGCAAGATTAAGGGTCGGCGCAAGTCGACCGACGAAGGAGTATCCCATGAAAGTCATCCTCCTTGAGGAGCTTCGGGGTAAGGGCGGCGAGGGCGACATCGTAGAGGTCGCTCAGGGCTTCGCGGAGAACTTCCTGTTCCCCAACCAGAAGGCCCAGCCCGCCACCCCGGGCAACATCAAGCAGCTCGAGCAGCGCCGCCGCAACATTGAGAAGCGCGAGGCCGAGCGTATTGCCACCGCGGAGGCCATGAAGGCCGCCATCGATGGCAAGTCCGTCACCGTCGACGCCAAGATCGGCGAGGAGGGCCAGCTGTTCGGCTCCATCACCGCCGCTATGGTCGCCGACGCGATCGAGGCTCAGCTTGGCACCGCCGTCGACCGCAAGCGCGTCGGCCGCGGCAACGCCATCAAGAGCGTCGGCGCCCACACCGTGCCGGTCAACTTCTACCGCGACATCACCGCCGAGGTCACCGTCCTCGTCGGCGTCACGGCTGAGGCTGCCGCCGAGGAGGCCGCTGAGGAGGCTGAGGCCGAGCAGGCCGAGGCTGCCGAGGAGACCGCCGAGGTCGCCGAGTAGTCACTGTTTTTCGCCCCCTCTTTTAACTGGGGTTTTCTACAAAACCTGCAGGTAAGCGAGTGGCTTACAAACAGCAGACCAGCGCGTGTAACCAGCGCAAATGCCCCCGAGCACCAAACGAGGTGCCCGGGGGCTTCTTCTTGCTAAAACAGAAACAGGGCCTCTACCTGCGCTTTTAGTGCAAATGCAAAGAAGCGCCCGAAGCCTTTCTTTGCAAATAGGCTATTCAACTGGGCTTATGCTGAATGTTGAAAACATGTCGAAAACAGTCGCTTAATAAGACGCGGACGATTGTTGAAAACGTTGAAAAGTCAAATAAGGCCCGCTTAAACCTTCGACCACGTGTTGAAACTTCGACACGACTCAGAAAACCCGTAGCTAATCGACCTGTTTTGGAGAATCCCGACCCCTTTGGCGCCGTCGATTCGGCTTCGACGGCAGCTCGGTAGAATAGATGCCACGCAATCGACGAAAGGCATATGGTGGCTGACGACTACGGGATCAACCCGACGAAGATGACGATGGAGGAGGGGCGCGACATGCCCCAGGACCTCGAGGCGGAGTCCTCGGTCCTCTCGGCCATGATGATCAGCGCCGAGGCGCTCCAAGAGTGCTTGATCGGCCTTGCGCCGGATGATTTCTTCCACCCGTCCAACCGCATCGTCTTTATGGCGATGCGCGAGATGTTCGACAAGAACCTCCCCATCGACGCCATCAGCTTGGCCGACCAGCTGCGCACCCAGGGCGATCTCGACCGAATCGGCGGGCGTTCGTTTCTGCTCGGCCTCGGCAACAACTCGTTGGCCCTCGTCGGTTGGCGTCGGCACATCGAGATGCTTCACCGCGACACCACCCTGCGCAAGATGATCCAGGCCTCCGCCCAGATTTCCGCGCTCGCCTTCGACGCCCCCGAGGATACCAAGGAGGTCGTCGACAGGGCCGAGAAGCTGCTGCTCGACGTCACCAACCGCGACGTTCGCCAAAGCGAGCAGAGCCTTGAGGAGATCATGGGCGAGCTCTATGAGGAGCTCGAGGAGCAGTCGATGTCGGGGGAGAAGACCCTCGGTGTTCAGACCGGCTTCCCGAAGATCGACGAGTGCCTGCTCGGCCTACGCCCCGGTCAGATGATCGTCCTCGGCGCGCGACCCGGTGTCGGCAAGACCTCCTTCGCACTCAACTTGGCCACAAACGCCGCCTATCACGGCGCCTCGGTCGCGTTCTTCTCGCTCGAGATGTCGAAGGCCGAGATCGCGCAGCGCCTCCTGGCCGCAGAGGCGCGCATCGGCCTGCAGGAGATCCGCTCCGCGCGCATCCGCGACGACCAGTGGCCGCAGATCCTCGAGGCCGTGAACCAGCTGAGCCAGCTGGACATCGTCATCGACGACACTCCTGGCACCACCGTGACCGAGGTCAGGGCCAAGGCCCGCCGCATGCTGCGCGGAAAGAAGCTCGGCGTCGTGATTCTCGACTACCTGCAGCTCGTCTCGCCGCCACAGGGCGGGCACCGCGCCGACTCTCGCGCCACCGAGGTCGGCGAGATGTCACGTGGCATCAAGATCATGGCTAAGGACCTCGAGGTCCCCGTCGTCGCGCTTTCGCAGCTCAACCGTACCGTCGAGAACCGCACCGGCAAGCGCCCGCAGCTTTCCGACCTGCGTGAGTCCGGCTCCATCGAGCAGGACGCCGACATCGTCTGCTTCCTCGACCGCTCCATGAACGAGGACGAGGCGGCGCGCGAGGACCGCCCCGCTGTCGGCGAGACGACCTTCATCATCGCCAAGAACCGCTCCGGCTCCCTGGCCGACGTTCCCCTGACCTTCCTCGCGAGCTCCACCAAGTTCGTGGAGATCGACAACCGATACGAGGACTAGCCTGCCGGTCCGGCCAGGCAAAAACGCCTGCCAAATCAGACAGGCTGATTTGGCAGGTTAACCTGCTGCTTCTGGCGGGCGTATAAGCGTATAATCTTTCTTTGTATGTCTCAAAACAAAGAGAGGAAGCTCATGTCGGCATCAGTTCTCGTGGGTACTCAGTGGGGCGACGAGGGCAAGGGCAAGGTCACCGACCTTATTTCCGGCGACTTCGACGTTGTCTGCCGCTACGCCGGCGGCGCGAACGCTGGCCACACCGTCGTCGCAAACGGCAAGAAGATCGCGCTTCACCAGGTTCCGTCCGGCGTCATGTACGAGGGCACCTATCCTGTGATCGGCAACGGCTGCATCGTTGATCCCGAGGTTCTTCTCGGCGAGATCGATATGCTGGCCGAGCAGGGCATCTCTGCCTCCAACCTCAAGATCTCGGGCAACGCTCACATCGTCATGCCGTACCACAAAGATCTCGACGGCGCCCACGAGAAGAAGCTCGGCAAGAACCTCATCGGCACCACCAAGCGTGGCGTCGGCCCCTGCTATATGGACAAGATGAACCGCATCGGCCTGCGCATCCAGGACATGCTCGACGAGAAGATCTTCCGCGAGAAGCTCGAGGCGGCCCTCGCCTACATCAACCCGATTCTCGAGAAGGTCTACGAGATGCCGACCTACACGGTCGAGCAGATCTGCGAGACCTACCTGCCGTACGCCGAGCGCATCCGCCCCTACATCGTCGAGTCCTCGCTGTTCCTCAACGAGCAGCTCGAGAGCGGCAAGAGCATTCTCTTTGAGGGCGCCCAGGCCACGATGCTCGACATCGACCACGGCACCTACCCGTTCGTGACCTCCTCCAACTGCACCGCCGGCGGCGCCGTCACCGGCTCCGGCGTCGGCCCGACCCACATCGACCGCGTCCTGGGCGTTGCCAAGGCCTACCTCACCCGCGTCGGCTCCGGTCCCTTCCCGACCGAGCTCTCCGGTGAGCTCAACGACCGTCTTTGCGAGGCTGGCCACGAGTACGGCGTGACCACCGGCCGCCGCCGTCGCTGCGGTTGGTACGACGCCGTGGTCGTCAACTACGCCGCCCGTGTCAACGGCCTTACCGACCTCGCCATCACCAAGCTCGATGTCCTCGGCTGCCTGGACGAGATCAAGGTCTGCGTCGCTTACGAGTGCGACGGCAAGATCTACAAGACCGTCCCCGAGCACCAGAGCGTGTTCTATCACGCCAAGCCCGTCTACGAGACGCTCCCCGGCTGGAAGTGCGACATCTCCAACGTCCGCAACTTCTATCAGCTCCCGCGCGAGGCCAAGGACTACATCGACTTCCTCGAGCAGGTTTCCGGCGTCCGCGCGAGCATCATCACCGTGGGTCCCGACCGCGAGCAGACCATCAACCGCTACTGGAAATAAGAGGCATCGCGCATCCGTGGCTTGTAAACCATTTGCCATAGTCTGCGACAGCACCTGCGACCTCCCGCCCGAGATCATCTCGAGGCTGGAGGTCGTGTGCGTCCCGCTCGGCGTCGAGATCGCCGGGCGCGTCCTCATGGACGGCGCAGACCGCGACGAGGCCGTGGCGCTGCTGGGCCGTCGCAAGTCGGGCCGAATCGAGCTTCTTTCCAAGGAGCGTCTGCTCGACGTCTATCGCTGCTTGATCGACGAGGGCTACGACCGCATCGTGACGGTCTGCTCGTCGCTCATGAACACCGGTTCCTGGAACGCTGCCGAGCAGGCCGCCTCCGAGATTTCCGACGCCGCCCACATGCTCCGCACCGTCGATGCGGGCGTGAGCTCGGTCGGGCTCGGCATGGTCGTCGAGCGCCTTGCCATGGCACGTGAGGCCGGCGTCGGGTTCGATGAGGCCATCGCCCGCTCGCGCGCCTTCGCCCGAGAGGTCCGGGTTCTCTTTATCCCGGAGGCGTCTTCCCCCTTCATGCGCGGGAATCTCCGCAGCCGAAAGAGCGGCATCATGGCCAAGGCTTCCTCCCTGCGCCTGCGCGTGGTGGGCGAGAGGACCTTGTTCCTTATGGCCAGGGGGGAGTCGACGGCGCTCGCTCGCTCGACCGACCTCTCGGATTTGTGCGGCCACGCAGCTCATGCCATGAGCTCGATCTCGGCGCAGGAAGGCGAGCTCGTCCACGCCGTCATCGGCATGGGCGGCTCCAAGGCCCTGCGAGCGCTCGAGAAACCGCTCGACACCAACGAGTTCTGCTCGACGAGGCTCGGGCGCGGTCTCATCTCGCCCTCGATTCTGGCGAGCGTCGGCCCCGACGCCGCGGGTGTCGCCTTCGCGCCGCGCAAGGCATATATGGAAGCGGGGGCCGGGAGGCTTCTTCCCAGGGGCATCGTCTATACCAAATTGGCTACAAATACCACCAACTAGCTGCACTTCTTTTTAAAATTGGAGGCATCATGGGCACTTGTGAGACGGTCGATATTCTTCTGCTGGGCGCCGGCGGGCGCGAGCATGCTCTTCTTTGCAAGTTGGCCGAGTCCCCGCGCGCGGGCAAGATCTACGTGGCGCCGGGCAACGGCGGCATGTACGGCCTGGCGACCAAGGTCGAGCTGAACGACGCGGATCCCGTGGCCGTGGCCGAGTGGGCCCGCGAAAACGGCATCGGCCTCGTGGTCATCGGCCCGGAGGCGCCGCTCGTGGCGGGCGTCGCCGACGCCGTGCGCGCGGCGGGCATCCCGTGCTTCGGTCCCAACGGCCAGGCCGCCCAGATGGAGGGCTCGAAGAAGTTCGCCAAGCAGGTCATGTCGCGCGCCGGCGTGCCCACCGCCGCCTACCGCAGCTTTACCGACGAGGCCGCCTGCGCGGCCTATGTCAAGCAGGTCGGCGGCCCCATCGTGGTCAAGGCCGACGGCCTTGCCGCCGGCAAGGGCGTCATCGTGGCAAAGACCACCGAGGAGGCCCTCGAGGGCGTTCGCGAGTGCTTCAGCGGCGTCTTCGGCGACGCCGGCGCGACCGTCGTCGTGGAGGAGATGATGGAGGGCCCCGAGTGCTCGCTTCTGGCCCTCACCGACGGCAAGACCCTTGTGCCCCTGGCCACCTCGCAGGACCACAAGCGCGCCCTCGACGGAGACCTCGGCCCCAACACGGGCGGCATGGGCGTCTACAGCCCGGTGCCCATGGTCACCGACGAGGAGCTCGAGACCATGATCGACATCGAGAAGCGCGTCGTCGCCGAGCTCGCCGCCGAGGGCATCACCTACTCCGGCTGCCTCTACGGCGGCTTCATGCTCACCAAGGACGGCCCGAAGGTCCTCGAGTTCAACGCCCGCTTCGGCGACCCCGAGACCCAGGTCGTGTTGCCGCGCATGAAGGCCGACCTCGTCGACGTCTTCCTCGCCTGCGACAACGGCACCCTCGACCCCAAGGACGTCCGCTGGGGCGACGACTGGGCCGTCTCGGTCGTGCTGACCTCCGCCGGCTACCCCGGCTCCTACGAGAAGGGCAAGGTCATCAGCGGCATCGACGACGCCCGCGCCATGGACGGCGTGACCGTCTACCACGCGGGCACCAGGCTCGACGACGAGGGCCGCGTGCTCACCAACGGCGGCCGCGTGCTCGACGTCACCGCCGTGGCGCCGACCTTCGAGGAGGCCCGCAACCTCGCCTACGCCGCCTGCGAGAAGATCGACTTCGACGGCAAGACCTATCGCTCCGACATCGGCCTGCGCTGCATCCAGGGCCGCTAGGGAGAATCCCATGGATAAGGAAGAGAACAACAACGAGGAGCTCGCGGGCGCCGTCGACGACATGCGCGACTCGGTTACCGCCTTCACCTACGACGGCGACCGCTCGACGCACGACCACGTGTCCGGCGCGCCCGAGGAGCGCGAGCTCGTGCTCGGCGACGACGACCCGCGCGACGCCGGCCTCGCCGAGCACCCCCTGACCGAGGACGTGGCCTGGACCGGGCGCATCTTCAACGTCAACCGCCTGCAGGTTGAGCTGCCCGACGGGCGTCGCGCGCTGCGCGACGTCGTGCGCCACCCCGGCGCGGTCGCCATCGTGGCGCTCACCGAGGAGGGCAGGATCTGCCTCGTGCGCCAGTACCGCACGGCGCTCGGCCGCGTGACGGTCGAGATCCCGGCCGGCAAGCTCTCTGCCGGCGAGGACCCGCTCGAGTGCGCGAACCGCGAGCTTCTTGAGGAGACCGGCATGGTCGCCGAGAAGATGGCGTTTCTTACCACCATCGCGAGCTCGGACGGCTTCTGTGACGAGCTGATCCACATCTACATGGCCACCGGCCTGACCTTCGCCAAGTCGAGCCCGGACGATGACGAGTTCATCAACGTCGACCTCGTAGAGGTCTCCGAGCTCGTGGACGCCGTCCTCGACGGCCGCATCGAGGACGCGAAGACCGTCGTCGGTGCCCTTCTTTGCGACGCCATCGGCCGCCGCCTCGCCGACCAGTAACCAAAGACCGGCCCCTGCCCGTCGCCTGACCAGCGCAGCCTGCCCGACCTGCCGAGCCGCGAGCTCGGCGTCTTGGGCGGGCTGCGCTGATCGGCGCAAAAGGACCTGGAAAGAAAGGAACCCATGCTCAAGCGCTTTCTCGCCTATTACAAGCCGGTGATGGGCCTCTTTATCGCGGACACGGTGTGCGCCGTGGTCGTAGCCGGCGTCGACCTGGCGTTTCCCGTGATCCTCCGCTCGCTCACGGGCGGCCTGTTTACCGAGGGCGCCGCAGCCATCCTCTCTGCGCTGCCCGCGCTGGCGGCCGGGCTCATAGCCATGTACCTCGTGCGCTGCGGGTGCCGCTACTTCGTGAGCGCGCAGGGCCACATCATGGGCGCCCGCATGGAGTCCCAGATGCGCCAGGACCTCTTTGACCAGTACGAGCGCATGGGTTTTGCCTACTTCGACTCCCATTCCTCGGGCGATATGATGAGCCGCGTGGTCAACGACCTCTTTGACATCTGCGAGGCCGCCCACCACGTGCCCGAGTGGATCATCATCTGCGCCATCGAGATCATCGGCTCGTTCGTCATCCTCTTTGGCCTGTCGCCCGCGCTCGCCTCGGCGATCCTTGTGGTCACCCTCGTGTTCGCCGCGGTGATGCTGCGCATGAACCTGACCATGCGGGCCACCTTCACCGATAACCGCAAGAAGATCGGCGGCGTCAACGCCCAGCTCCAGGACTCGCTTGAGGGCATTCGCGTGGTCAAGTCGTTTGCCAACGAGGATACCGAGTCGGCGAAGTTTCGCGCCTCAAACGAGCGCTACCTCGACTCCAAGGAGGACATGTACAAGACGATGGGTCGCTACTACGGCGTCTACGGCCTGATGACGGGCGCGCTGTACACCGTCGTTGCCGTCATGGGCGGTTGGCTCGTCGCGCGCGGCGAGCTCTCGGCCGTCGACATGGCTACCTTCGCGCTGTACATCTCGCTGTTCTGCACGCCGATCGAGACCCTCGTGAACTCCACCGAGATGTACCAGAAGGCGATCGCGGGCTTCCGCCGCATGGACGAGGTCCTGCGCACCGTGCCCGACGTGGACGACGCCCCCGGCGCCCCCGATTTCGTGCCCGGCCCCGGCGCTATCGAGTACCGCGACGTCTGCTTCACCTACAGCGACGTCGAGCTCGACGAGGACGGCGAGGCGCGCGAGCGGCCCGTGATCGACCACCTGAGCCTTACGGTCCGTCCCGGCGAGACGCTCGCCCTCGTGGGCCCGTCCGGTGGCGGCAAGTCGACGACCTGCAGCCTGCTGCCGCGCTTCTACGATGTGGCGAGCGGCTCCATCACCATCGACGGGCAGGACGTTCGCGAGGTGACGCAGGCTTCCCTGCGCCGCGCCATCGGCCTCGTGCAGCAAGACGTGTACCTCTTTGACGGCACCATCGGCGAGAACATCGCCTATGGCAAGCCCGGCGCCACCGCGACAGAGATCGAGGAGGCTGCCCGCCGCGCGAACATCGCGGACTTCATTGCCAGCCTCCCCAACGGCTACGACACCGAGGTGGGCGAGAGGGGCACGCGCCTTTCCGGAGGCCAGAAGCAACGCATCGCCATCGCGCGCGTCTTCCTCAAGAATCCGCCGATCCTGATCTTCGACGAGGCCACGAGCGCGCTCGACAACGAGTCCGAGCGCGTGGTGCAGGAATCGCTCTCGGAGCTCGCCCGCGGGCGCACCACCATTGTGATCGCGCACCGGCTCTCGACCATCAAGGGCGCCGACGAGATCGCGACCGTCGAGGCGGGCCGCGTGGTGGAGCGCGGCACCCACGAGGAGCTTCTTGCCGCCGGCGGCACCTACGCCCGCTACTATCGCATGCAGTTCGCCCAGTAACTGCCCGGAGCCTGACCCGCGAGTTGGCGCATGTGACCTACTCGTTGGGCATGCAACGGTATACTGAACTCATCGCTGTTTCGATTACGGGAAGAAACACATGGCAAAGAAGTACGACATCGCGCGTATCCAAAAGGGAGCCCTTAACGCCGACGAGGCGGAGGCGCTCTTCTCGACCGTCGACGAGACCGGCCACACTGACGAGGAGCGCGCGGCCCGCGAGCGCCGCCACCGCAAAGAGAAGGGCCACGCGGTCGACGTCGACCCGCTGTCCTCCGAGGACCCCTCCGGCTCCAACGTCGGGAAGGTCATCGCAAAGACCGCCGTCGCCTTTGTGGTCGTCTTCCTCGTGGGCATCGTCGGCATGCAGGTCTTCTTTGGCCTGGTGCGCCGCGCGAACACCTCGAACCTCTCGGAGAACGCCAACGTCCGCACCGTCGCGTCGGCACTTGGCGGCGGCGTCGAGTGGGGCAACGGCTTCACGCAGTTCCCCGAGGACTACTCGGTGCAGGAGGCCGACGAGAACACCGGCCGTATCGAGGTCTCCGTCACCGACACGAGCTCGAAGAACGCGCTGCAGTGCTTTGCCGGCTCGCAGGTCCAGGCCACGGCATTTGCAGTGAACTCGCTGCTCAACCCCAACATCAACACCGTGGTCTACCACGTCAACGTCCACATGGGCCCCGAGGGCAAGATCCAGCAGTCCCATCTCTTCGGCTTCCTCAAGCCGACGGGCGACGTCAAGTCGATCATGACGTTCATCTGGACCAAGACCCAATCGAGCGCCGGCGTCAACTTCAGCTGTACCATCACCGGCATCGACGAGACACTCCAAGACGAGCTGCGCGACCAGATAACCACGTCCTTCACGCCCGTCCAGATCCTAACGGGCGCCACCAACTAAGGTTTTCGGCAACGAATTGTTACGCGGCCCGCTTCTCGGCGGGCCGCGGTCATAATCAGCTACATTTAAAGACAGTGTCCTGTTAACGATGGGGGGTACCGATGCGTTGCAAGAAGTGCGGAGCGGAGCTGCCCGACGGCGCCCGCTTTTGCTATATGTGCGCCTCTCCGGTCGAGCTGGAGGAAGCCAAGAAGAACACCGAGGCCGCGGCCGACCCCGCGCAGACGGCCGGTGCCGGCGCTGCGCGTGCGGAGGGGATTCCCACGCCGGTGAAGCTTGAGGGCCCGCTGCCCGTGGGCGCGGTACCTTTTGTGCCAATGGCGCCCTCTCCCAGGTCGACGTATGTGCAGCGACGCGCAGCCCGCCCGCCGAAGAGCTCACGCCCCGGTTCGAATTCCGCGCCCACTACGGCGTCGGGCTACTCGACTTCCGCGTGGCCCGAGAACTCCGCCTGGTCGCTGGAGGGCCGCCTGCCCGACGACGCGGGCCGCATGATCGAGCGCCGCAACGAGTCAGACGACCCCATCGGCAGCGCTAAGAACGCGATCAACCAGGTCATCTCGTCGTGGTCCGCGGCTTCCGCTGAGCGTGGCGAGAAGAAACGCAAAGAAAAAGAGATCCGTGAGGCGGCGCGCCGCGTCCAGGAACAGAAGCGCGAGGAAGAGCGCCTTGCAGCCGAGAAGGCCTGGCGCGAGCAGGAGGAGAAAGAGCGTCGAGAGGCCGAGCGCGCCCAACGCGAGCAGCGGGAGCAAGAGGAGCGCCGCGAGCTCGAGCTGGCGGAGCTGCGCGAGGCCGCGGCGGCGGAGGAGGCGATGCAGGAGACGTCCGTTGAGCAGGGGGCGGAGCCTGCAGACGGCGCGAAGGCAGAGCCTGTGGCTCCCGAGGCCGTGACCGACGCGCCGTCGGCCGAGCCCTTCTTGCCGGAGGACCAGAACGGCGAGGCTGCTGAAGAGCTCGTTCAGAAGCCCGAGCCGGAAACGGAGCCGGCCTCCGCGGAGGAGCCGGACGACGACCAGCCGACCGCGGCGTTTGAGGCGCCGCCGGATGCCGGCACGCGTCACGCGCCCGACGAGCGGGGACTTACTTCTTTGTGGGGCGACGAGTCGGATGACGCCTTCGAGGCCGCGACGACGCGTGACCTTTCTGGCGCAACCAGCCGCGCCGAGGAGGCTCACAAGCCCGGATTCGCCGCCGTTCCCCGCGGCGCCGCCCGCGCAGGCGCGCCTCGAAACCTGCCGTTCAACCCCGTTGCGGTGGTCGCGGCCGTGATCGCGCTCGTCGCGGTCGTTGCGTTGGGGATCGGCGTGCTCGGAGGGGGCCAGAAGCAGCCTGAGCCGACCACCCCGGAGCCCGCGCAGCAGGCTAGTGAGCCGCAGGCCACCTCGGAGCCCGATGCTGAGCCCAAGGAGGCGGAAGTCGCTGTGCGCGCGAGCGTCGAGGACTACTCGTGGGACGAGCTCTCGCAGCTCGCGGATATGATCGCCGGGGCCAAGGACCAGTCGTCCGCGCTCGAGATCGAGAAGAAGTACAACCTCGTCTCCGCCGCTGGGACCCTCGACGGCACTCAGGCAAAGACCCTGCAGCTCAGCGACGGCACGAGCGTGAAAATGCGCATCGCCGGCTTCCGTCACGATCAGCGCTCGGATGGCTCCGGCGTCGCGGGAATCACGTTTGTTTCCGACTCCACCGTCGCTGCGCGGCCAATCAATGAGACTACGTTGGCTGACTGGGGCCAGTCCTCTTTGCGCTCGTGGCTCAACGGCGAGTTTGTGTCCGAGCTGCCCGACGACTTGACGTCAAAGCTCGTCGAGGTGAACAAGTCGACTACGCGCGCAACGGAGCTTGCTTCGCAGGAGACTACGGCCGACAAGGTCTGGATGCTCTCGTATTCCGAGCTCGTGGGCCCGCTCGGCGACGGCAGCATGCGCTACGGCTCTTATACCTCCGAGGGCGAGCAGTACCAGCTCTTTTCCGACCTAGGTTGTGTTTGGGGCCAGAACTCCGACCACTACAAGATGGGCGGCGGCCTCGGTCGCTGGTGGCTGCGCAGCCCGGACCCCATCAACGCGAACTGCTATATCGCGCCGAACAGCGAAGATGGCGCGCCCGGCTATGCGCGCTACTTCGGCCTGAACGGAGAGGTTGGTGTGGCGCCGGCCTTCTGCCTGTAGCCCTATTTACCGGCGAACAATAGGCTCACCAGTCCAGCCTGCCCGAGGAAGCGAGTGTTCTTCTTGCCTCCTCAGGCAGGCTGATTTGGTAGGTCTAGGGGATGAGCTGCTCTTGGGCGTAGGCGACGATGGCGCCGCAAAGCTCCGGGTCGGTCGTGTGGGCGCCGGCGCCGCAGCCGGCGAGCTGGCGGACAAGCCAGTCGCCTCCGTAGTAGGGGATGGTCCCGCGCGCCAGTCCGAGGTCGTCGTCGCGCTGCGTGAGCTCGAGGCCTGGCCATACAAACAGGTCAAGAAGACCCAGGTCGGAGAACTCAACCTCAACCGAGCGGTGGCCGTGGCCGTCATCTGCGCGCAGCGGCTCTTCGCATGCGTTCCGGCGCGTCGCCTCAACCTGCGACATGCGGTCGATCCTGAAGGTCCTTTGGCCCCCGCGCTCGAGGTCGATGCACTCGAGGTACCACAGCCCTTCTTGCTCGGTGAGCTTGCGCGGCCTCACGTGCCTGCGCTCCGGGGCGCTCGCCGCGTCCTTGAGATAAGAGAACTCGAGGTCGTCCAGGGAGGCGATGGCCGCCGAGCACGCGGCGAGGTTTCCTGCGGCCGCGGCGCCCGGCGCATGCGAGAGCACACGGTCAAGAAGCGCCTCGTTGACGCCACCCGCCGCGAGCGCGCCCTGGAGCTTTTGCCTCAAAGGGTTGTCCTCGGCCACGCCGAGTCGCCGCAGCGCGCAGAGCAGAGCAAAGGTCTCGCTGGCATCGAGGCGAAGCGCTCGGGCGCCGTGGCTCCCGGCACCGATGGCGATGCCGTCGATGTCCTCGTAGGCGCACAGCCCCTCCGGGTCGGAGGCCACGTTCTCGAGCAGCGAGAAGAGCTTCTGCGCCTGCTCGCGCCCGCAGCCGAGCCTGCGCTCGATCGCCTCGACGCTCACGTAGTCGCCCGGCTCCGAGAGCGAGGAGGCGAGCTCAAGGAGGCTTCGCGTGACGTCGCCCGCCCCTCGGCGGCCCTTATTCGTTGGCATGGCAGGCCTCCTTAAGGCACTTCTTCCAAGATTCGACGAGCTCAGAAGGGTCCAAGGGGCGAATGCCCTGGGCAACGGCCCATCTGGCTGCGTCGTCCACATCGCTCACGTCGACCGTCCACTCGGCGCCCTTCTTGCCGTTTGCCACCGCACCGCTTCGCAGGCATGAGGTCGATAAGGCTTCGCGCCTGTTTTCCGGCACAAAGAAGCGCGCCGTGCACGTCGTCGGCCCGATCTGGAACGGGAGCAGCAGGTAGTCGGCGATGTCAAAGCCCTCGGGGACGATTGTCGCCTGCGTGGTCTCGCGAGCCGACTCGATCCTGTCGAGGCGAAGCGTCCTGCGCCTGAGCGCCGTGCCGTCCTCGCCTTCTTCGATGAAATCCCCCACAACATAGCCCCGCCCGCGGCAGGGGAACGTCCCGTACGGGGCGAAATCTCGTTTGCTCACGGTTCCCTTGGCGTCGCGGTACGTCACATTGACGACGCGGCCTCGGTCGATGCAGCCGAGGACGGTCTGCGAGGCACGGCTGCGCTCGGCAGGGGATGTGCGCACGGCCTGGTCGGGGTCGCCGAAGGTCCGGTCGATCTTTGCAAGCGCGTGGCGCAGCGCCTCCCCGTGGGTAAACCCGTGGTCCTCGAGCAGCGGCTGACAGGCGACGTCGAGCGCGATGGCCTCAAGAGGGGAGAGCTCGGCCGCACCGGCAAAGGAGGCGTCGGCGTCGATTTCCCAGGCCTTCTCGCCGTCGCGCCAGCCGGCGTCGCGCACCAGCACGCCCGCCGAGGCGAGCAGGTCACGGTCCCGGGAGAAGGTCTTTCGGCGGTTCGCCTCCCCGAGCTCGGCATAGAAGCGCTCGTAGATGGCGGCAGTGCCCACGGGATACCTTGCCCCCATGAGGTAGGTCGCGAGGGTAGCCGCGCGCTCGGCGCGCCGCTCGTCCTCGGTGAAGCCTGAACTGGTTCGTGCCATGCGCGCTCCCCGTAATTAGGCGCCGAAACCTCGACGGCTCAACGTAAAATACCCAACATACGCCGGCGGAGACGTGCTCAACCCGTGAACAGGCCATCCAAGACGTATACTCTTTTGATTGTATGCACCATTCTTTTTGCTCGCTCACTAGACTCGCCGAAGGATCTCACAATGGCCATGACACACGACTACATGGACTATCTCAATGAGAAGGTGGGCATTTGCCCCGCCGGCAGCCAAGAGGAGCTCCAAGCGGCCGACACCATCGCCGACCTTATGCGCCAGCACGATGTCGAGCCGAGTATCGAGGAGTTCGACGCAAAGTCGTTCGGCGGCACCGTGACCGCCCTTTTGTATGCGCTGATGTTCGTGGGCATCGTCCTCGGGGGCATCGGCGTCTCCGTGCTTACGGTCATCGGGCTTGTGCTCGCCGTCGGTCCCGCCGCGCTCTTTATCCTCAAGTATTTCGGGCATGACTTCATCTCGCCGCTCGGGCCGACCACGCGCAGCCAGAACGTCGTGGCTTTCCACAAGGCATGCGGCCCCAACGTCATCAAGGGTAACCGCCCCATCGTGATCGTGGCGCACTATGATTCCCCGCACGAGAACGTGCTGCGCACCTCGCCGGTGGCCCCCTACATTCCTCTGATCTGGCGCGTGTCCAAGTACTGCGTCCTCGTGGTCGGCGTTTGCATGCTGTTCCAGCCCCTCGCGTTCCTCCCCGAGGTCTTCCGCCGCCTCATGTGGGTCATCGGCATCCTCGCCGCGCTGCCCCTCGCCGTTCTCGGCGTGACCGGCGTGCTCGAGCACTTCTCCGACTGCACCGACGGAGCCAACGACAACAAGTCAGGCGTCGCCGCCATGCTCGGCGTGCTCGAGAATGTGCGCCCCTCCGGCCTGGAGAGCGTCCACGGCGCGGAGACCGTCGACGACATGCAGCAGGCGGCCGAGGCCGCAGCCGCACCCGTCGCTCAGCCTGAGGTCCCGGCTGATGGCTTTGCGTCTGGGCACCTCGGCGGTTCCGAGCCCGCTTCGGCGCCCGAGCCGGAGCCCGAGTCCGTGCCTGCCGCGGTCGTTCCGGCTCCCGTGGAGACCTATGGCGTCCGCCACGGCGCCGACGTCGTGAAGAGCCTCGGCATGCTTCCCGAGGACTGCGAGGTCGAGTACGTGGAGCCCGAGCCGATCGTCGTCGCGGCGCCGGCGCCGGCGCCGGCCGCCGCGCCTGAACCTGCCCGTTCCGCCGCCCGCACGCTCGTAGCCCCCACTCCGGTGGCCGCGGACTTTACCGCCCCCGAGGACGACCAGGAGCCTGAGTTCGCTCCTCTTTCCAACGACGACTTCGACGTCGAGGCGCCCGCACCGTATGCGGAGGACAAGCCGTCGCCCGTCGAGTCGGTCCTCAGCTTCTTCCGCAACGCGAAGGATCGCATTGTCTCGGCTGCCAACTCCGCCGGACAGATGATTGAGTCCCGTCGCGCCGCCGAGGGTGATCAGGACGACTCCCAGGCCGACGACATTCCCGTCGCCGAGTACGAGGAGCTTGGGGAGGAACAGCCCACCGATTCCGCCGACGCTTCCGCGGCGATGCCGACCGACAACCTCATTCCCCTCGAGGGCGAGCCCGAGGCGGAGAAGGAACCCGCGCTCGAGCAGGACGCCCCCTCGACGACTGCCGTTCTCGCCGCCGACCAGACCGCCTCTGCCACCGCGCGCATCGACACCGCTGCGGATCAGACGGCCGAGGCCACGGCTGTGTCGGCCCCGCTCTCCGATACCGCCGCCCAGCAGCCCGCAGACGGCGCAAAGAAAGACGACGAGGACGAGTCCGACAACGGCGCCGCCGTCAACTTCGACGGTCTTTCCGACGGCAAGACCCTCGATCCCGACAACACCGGCCTGACGGCCGAGTCCGACTCCGACGGCACCGCGCCCATGCCGGCGACCGCCGCGCCCAAGCCCGCCGCGCCCGATGACCCCGAGTGGGGCAAGTCGACGTTCCGCCCGCAGGCGACCGACGTGGCCCGCCGCGCGACGCTCTTTGATCTGCCCGATCCTTCTGCCGCCGGCCACGACCCCTTCGGCACCGACCCCAACGCGCCTAAGGTCTCCAGCGCAAGCTCTTTTGCTGCCCCCCAGGGCGGCGTCGTGACACAGGATTCCGGCCAGATGCCCGTTCAGTCCGTTGCGGCGAAGCTCGAGACCATCAGCGCGCCGAGCCCCGAGGCCGACGCCGAGCTCGAGGCGCTCCGCAACGCGGACGCCAAGCGCGCCGGCGACGGCGTGTTCGGCAAGCTGAAGGGCCTCTTTGGCTCTTCGGATAATTCCAACGACTCCGACAAGCCCGCCAAGCACGGCGGCTGGAAGGGCGGAGCCGCCCCGCGCGCCGGCCTGCGCATGGTCGACGACGACTTCGAGGCAGGCGTGGCCGAGGGCGCTCCCAGCGAGGCCGACCTGCGCGAGGCCGTGCTCGGCCTCGGCGACGACGACCTTATCTCCCACGACATCTGGTTCGTCGCCCTCGGCGCGAGCGACTGCGACCATGCCGGCATACGCGCGTTCCTCGCCGAGCACCGTAAGCAGATTCGCGGCTCGTTCGTTATCAACCTCGACTCCGTGGGCGCGGGCGACCTCACCATGCTCTCCCGCGAGGGCCTGCTGATCACCCGCCGCGCCGACCGCCGCATGCTGCGCATGATGAGCACCATCGCCAACGACCTGCACATCCCCATGGGCAAGGCCAAGTACGACTGGTCCGCGACCGACGCCACCCCGGCGATGCTCTCGAGCCTGCGCGCCATGACCATCATGGGTACCGATGCCTCCGGCTTCCGTGCCTTGTCTTGCACCCCCGACGACGTACCCGAGAACGTCGTCCCCGAGCAGGCCGTCGCCGTCGCCGAGGCCGTCACCGAGCTCATCCGCCGCAGCTAGCTTTGGGACAAAAGGGACGGGGGATTTTGTCCC
>OLVX01001378.1_pt1 | contig 20811 bp, 12 predicted proteins | sample 1673271 | NCBI WGS metagenome assembly OLVX01 (sample SAMEA3178939, study PRJEB25190) | human gut metagenome | biome: human gut; feature: human-associated habitat; material: faeces | place: Austria | collected 2013
TGCATCGCAGGCATCTGGCCCTTCTTGGGTCACGGACCGGGGAGGCGAGGGCCTCGGTCGGAACCGCCCCGAGCAGCCGACATATCCGGGGAATGACATGGCGTCGATCGCTGTGCGGGTCAGGCTACCGAAGCGGACCAGTCAATCGGAGTGCGGGTCAGGATGCTGCGACGCGGTCCCGGCTTGCAGGATACGGCTCCGTTCCGGTTGCCGCAAAACCTGCTGATGTCATTCTTACTGTCCGAGTGCAGGATCGGCCTGGAGCCCTCGGGCTTCTTGGACACGAGCTGGTCGAGCAGCTCGTGCTGCTGGGCCATGTCGGGGCGCAGCGACGTGGACCAGGCGACGATCTCCTTGCTGCCGAAGTCGTATACCGGCGCGAAGTAGGCCTTGCCCCAGGGCTGCTTGAACTCCGTGACGTCGGTGCCCATCTTCTGCCACGGCGCGCCGGCGGAGAAGTCGCGCCCTACGGCGTTCCCGAAGGCCTCGCCGACGACGCCCTTATAGGAGTTGTAGCGGTGGCAGTCGGTCTCGCGGCGTATCCCGCAGCGGACGCCCATCTCGCGCATCATCTTGAGGACGGTCTTGTCGGCGATGACCGCGCCCTTCTCCGCCCTCAGGCACATGGCGATCTGCCGGTGCCCGCAGCCGTTGGCCGTCCGGGAGAAGATCTCGGCGACGTGTTCCCGCAGCTCTGGCCGGGTCGGCCTCTTCGGGTGCGACAGCGCGTAGTAGTAGGTCGACCTGGGCAGGCCGGCGCATTCCAGCAGGTCATCGAGGCGATGCAGCCCCGAGAGCGACGCTACCACCGAGGCCTTGACCCGGTTCGGAGCGTCTCCTCCGCCCTCAGGGCGCCCAATTTTTTTAGGTACGCGTTCTCGGCCTCGAGCTTACGGACCCTGTCCTCCAGCTCCCGCTCGCGGCTTCTGGGCGCCGGCGGCTCGCCGCCCGAGCCCTTCGGGCGGCCCCTGGGCTTTGCCCTCAGCGCCTCCGTGCCGCCCGCGCGGTATGCGGCGCACCAGTTCTGGAGAGGCGTTCTCGAGGCGATCCCGTACGCCGCCATGGCGTCGGAGATGGCCACGCCGCGGTCGACGACGGCCCTTGCCGCGTCGCATTTCTGCTCGAAGGTGTACCTTGCCTGCTTCGGCCCCATGGACAACAGCCCTTTCAAGCCCATAGCCCGATACGTGAAAAGCCATTCTCTCACAGTGTCCTTGGGAATCCCGAGCTTTCGTGCGGCGGGCCCATAGCCTAGGCCGTTCTCGAAGAGCGCGGCCGCCTCCCTTCTCGTGCCCTCGTCGTATCTTCTTCTCAGGTCGACAGACATGAAAAGCCTCCCATTTCTCGTGTCCAAGAAATGGGAGGCAGTTCAAACGCGGCCCCGGGGCGTTTTTTTGTCCTGCGGTTGACGCTTGACTGCGCACTCCGGGCCTTCGGGCTACGTCGAGGCGATTTCCTGCGCGCAAGTGCGCTCCGGGCTACGCAAAAACGGAACAGGTGAGGAACTCTGGCTGGGAACGGCAAACCGTCAACTGGGCTTTTGCGATGGAGAGCCAAGCGGGATGCCCTTCTGTCCGCAAAAACACGTAGCCCGGAGACGCTGAGAGCGCAGGCCGAAGCTGCTGCGTAGCCCAAAGGCACAAACTGCGCATTCGCCACCCCTCCCAACGCCCACCTAGCCTGTTGACGCATTCACGGATTAGCGTGGACGAACCGTGGAGAAAACTGCTAAAACTGACTATGTGTCAAAACGCGATGGGAGCTGCGGCGCATTTGGGCCGCGGCAAGGGATGAGCGACAGGAGCGTTCGATGGACACCCTCGATAGCAGCCTCTATCTCAGCAATGACGATATATATCTGCTCGGAAACGGCAACTGGTTCCGCAGCCACGAGAAGCTCGGCGCCCACCCCGCCAAGGCGGCGGACGGAACTTCGGGCTATCACTTTGCCGTCTGGGCCCCGCACGTGCAGTCGGTCCACGTGATCGGCGACTTCAACGACTGGGACGAGGCTGCGAGCCCCCTTACCAAGTCCAAGACCGGCGATGTGTGGGAAGGTTTCATTCCCGGTGTCGTAGCGGGTCAACTCTATAAGTTCCTCCTCGTCTCGCACGACGGCGAGAAGCTCTACAAAGCCGATCCGTACGCCTTCTTTGCCGAGCTGCCCCCGGGAACCGCCTCCCGCACTGTCGATATCTCGGGCTATGCCTGGAAGGACGAGAAGTGGATGGCCGAGCGCGCCGAGCGCCCGATGCTCAAGAGCCCGCTCAACATCTTCGAGGTGCACCTGGGCAGCTGGAAGCGCCACGGCGACGAGCCCCAGGGCGAGCCGCGCGAGGACGGCACCTGGCCCGGCCCCGGCGACCCCTTCCCCGCACAGCGCGGCGCCTTCTACACCTACGACGACCTCTCGAAGGAGCTCGTCGCCTACGTAAAGAAGATGGGCTACTCTCACATCGAGGTCCTGCCCCTCTCGGAGCACCCCTTTGACGGTTCCTGGGGCTATCAGCCCACCGGCTACTTCGCGCCTACCTCTCGCTTCGGCAACCCGCAGCAGCTCATGCACTTCGTCGACGCCTGCCACAAGGCCGGCATCGGCGTGATCATGGATTGGGTCCCCGGCGGCTTCTGCGCCGATGCCCACGGCCTGGCGACCTTCAACGGCGAGATGCTCTATGAGCACGAGATCCACCCCAACTGGGGTACCCACAAGTTCGACTTCGCCCGCGGGCAGGTCCGCAGCTTCCTCGTGTCCAACGCCCTCTACTGGGTCGAGACCTTCCACATCGACGGCATCCGCATGGACGGCGTCAGCTCGATGCTCTACATGAACTTCGGCATCGACGACCCCGGCCAGAAGCGCTTCAACAAGCTCGGCACCGAGGAGGACCTCGACGCCTCCGCCTTCATCCGCCAGACGAACACCACCATGGGCCAGCTCCACCCCGACGTCATGATGATCGCCGAGGAATCCACCGCCTGGCCGCTCGTTACCTACCCGCCCGAGGACGGCGGCCTGGGCTTCCACTTCAAGTGGGACATGGGCTGGATGAACGACACCCTGCACTACATGCAGACCGACTTCCCGTGGCGCCCGGGCAACCACCGCATGATCACGTTCTCCACGATGTACCAGTTCAACGAGAACTTCGTGCTGCCGCTTTCCCACGACGAGGTCGTCAACGGCAAGTGCTCGCTCATCACCCGCATGCCGGGCGACCAGTGGCGTCAGTTCGCCGGCCTGCGCGCGCTCGCCTTCTACCAGATGACCCACGCCGGCGGCAAGCTCAACTTCATGGGCAACGAGATCGGCCAGTACATCGAGTGGCGCTACTACGAGGGCATCGAGTACTTCCTCACCGAGGAGTACGAGAGCCACCGCGACCAGCAGGCCTTCATCGAGGCGCTGAACAAGTTCTATAACAAGAACGCGGCGCTCTGGCAGCGCGGCTACGAGTCCGGCGGCTTCGAGTGGATCGACGCCGATAACTCCGACCAGTCCATCGTGAGCTTCGTCCGCCGCGGCGACGAGCCGTCCGACGACCTCGTGATCCTCATCAACTTCGACGTCAACGCCCGCGAGGACTTCCGCCTCGGCGTGCCCGAGTGGGGCGTCTACGCCGAGAAGTTCAACTCCGACGCCGCGGAGTTCGGCGGCTCCGGCGTGCTGAACGAGGGCCGCCTGCGCTGCGAGGACGTGGCATGGAACGGCCGCGAGCAGTCCGTCGTCCTGCGCGTTCCGCCGCTGGCGGGCATCGTGCTCAAGAAGGTCGCCAAGCAGGCCAGGCCAAAGAAGGCCGCCGAGAAGACCGCCGTCGCCAAGGCCCCCGCGGCTTCGGCAAAGAAACCTGCCGCCAAGGCCGCCGCAAAGAAGACCTCCACGCCGAAGCCCGCCGCCAAGGCGCCCGCAAAGAAGGCCACGCCTGCAAAGAAGACCGCGACCGCAAAGAAGCCCGCCGCCAAGGCCAAGCCGGGGGCGAGTAAGAAAGCGGTTAAGGTTTCCTCCGGCGCTAAGTAAGCCGCGGTAAAATTACAGGGCTGCCGCACGGGCAGCCCCAGACGACCTGCCCGGCATTGCCGCCGGGATGATTACATATCTTTATTTCCGACCACGCAAAGGGGAGAAGCATGGCCAACTACCAGGAGATATTCAAGGACAAGAAGGACTTCGAGGCTCAGTACCGCGCCATGTGCCAGTCTGAGCTCGGCAAGACCTTCGAGCAGTGCACCGAGCTCGAGCAGTTCCAGGTTCTCGCTCGTCTCATCGCCTCCAAGGGCAACGCCCAGCTTCCCGTCTCGCACGCCAAGGAAGCGAAGAAGGTCTACTACTTCAGCCTCGAGTTCCTCATCGGCCCCCTGCTCGACAACTACCTCATCAACTACGGTATCCGCGACCTCGTCGCCGACGCCATGAAGGATATGGGCTCCGACCTCGACGCCGTTTGCCGTCAGGAGGTCGATCCCGGCCTCGGCAACGGCGGCCTGGGCCGTCTGGCCGCGTGCTTCCTCGCCTCGATGGCGCACAACGGCATGGCTGGCTACGGCAATGGCATGCGTTACCGCTACGGCCTGTTCCACCAGGACATCGAGGGCGGCCGTCAGGTCGAGCGCACCGACAACTGGCTCGCCAACGGCTTCCCCTGGGAGACCCGCAAGGACGCCTCCGCCGTCACCGTCCGCTTCAACGGCCACGTCGTTCGCCACGAGGACGAGCAGGGCAACTTCTGGTTCACCGAGGAGGGCGGCGAGCTCGTCCGCGCCGTGCCCTACGACGTGCCCGTGATCGGCTTCGGGGGCAAGGTCGTCAACAAGCTGCGCCTCTGGAGCGCCGAGCCCGCCGAGGAGGACTTCGACCTCGACGCCTTCAACGACGGCGACTACGCCAAGGCAAACAAGTTCCGCTCCGACGTCGAGGCTATCTCGACCATCCTGTACCCCAACGATGCCGGTGAGCACGGCCGCCTGCTGCGCCTGAAGCAGGAGTACCTCTTCGTCTCCGCCGGCCTGCAGACCATCCTGCGCTCCTACGAGAAGGACTTCGGCCCCGACTGGGCCAACCTCGGCAAGCATGTCTCGGTCCACACCAACGACACCCACCCCGCCATGTGCGGCCCCGAGCTCATGCGCATGCTCGTCGACGAGAAGGGCGTGGACTTCGACGAGGCCTTCAGGATCGTCCACGAGACCGTCAGCTTCACCAACCACACGGTCATGCCCGAGGCGCTCGAGAAGTGGCCCATCAACACCTTCCGCAACCTCCTGCCGCGCCTCTACATGTTCATCGAGGAGATCGACCGCCGCTGGCGCGACGGCCTGTCCGAGAAGCTCGGCGAGGACGGCTCCTCCTGGACCGACGTCCTGCGCAACACCGCCATCCTCTGGGACGGCCAGGTTCGCATGGCCAACCTCTCCATCATCTTCAGCCACTCGGTCAACGGCGTCTCGGCGCTGCACTCCGACATCCTGAAGCGCGAGACCTTCCGCGACTTCGCCAAGCTCGAGCCCGAGCTCTTCAACAACAAGACCAACGGCGTGACCCACCGTCGCTTCCTGCGCGAGGCCAACCCCGCCTACTCCAAGCTCATCACCGACGCCATCGGCGACGGCTGGCTCACTGACGCCTACGAGCTCGAGAAACTCGTTCCCTTCGAGTCCGACGCGAGCTTCCTCGACGCCATGGATGACGCCCGCCGCGTGAACAAGGAGCGCCTCGCTGCCTACGTCAAGGAGACCTCCGGCACCGTGCTGGACACCAACATGGTCTTCGACGTCCAGGTCAAGCGCTTCCACGCCTATAAGCGCCAGCTGCTCTCGGTCTTCAAGATCCTCGACCTGCGCAACCGCATCCTCGACGATGCGAACTTCGACCCGCAGCCCACGGCCTTCATCTTCTCGGGCAAGGCGGCCCAGAGCTACGCCTTCGCCAAGGAGGTCATCCGCCTCATCAACTCGCTCGCCGACGTCGTCAACGGCGATCCGCGCGTGAACGACAAGATCCGCGTGGCCTTCGTCCCGAACTTCGCGGTGTCCAACGCCCAGTACATCTACTCCGCCGCCGACATCTCCGAGCAGATCAGCCTGGCCGGCACCGAGGCCTCCGGCACCTCCAACATGAAGCTCATGATGAACGGCGCCCTGACCCTGGGCACCCTCGACGGCTCCAACGTCGAGATCTCCGAGCTCGTGGGACCCGAGAACATCAAGATCTTCGGTATGAAGACCGAGGAGGTCGAGGAGCTCCAGGCTTCCGGCCGCTACTACGCGTGGGACCGCTACAACGCCGACCGCGGCCGTCTGGGCCGCATCGTCGACCAGCTCACCGACGGCACCCTGGCGGGCCTGTCCGGCAACTTCGAGAGCGTGCGCGACCACCTCATGGTCGAGAACGACCCGTATCTGGTCATGGGCGACTTCCACGCCTATGCGCAGGCCTGGGAGGAGCTCACTTCGGGCTACTCCGACCGCCGCGCCTGGAACAAGTCCGCGCTGCACAATACCGCTAAGGCCGGGTTCTTCTCCAGTGATAGAACTATCGCCGAGTATGAGGCTGACATCTGGCATATTGAAGCTTAGTTAGTAGGCCGCAGGGCGAGCCTCTCGCCCTGCGGTTGATCGTTTGGCCGAAAGGAGTGGGGGAATGAGCAAAAAGGAGTGCATTGCAATGCTCCTTGCCGGTGGGCAGGGAAGCAGGCTCGGTGCGCTGACGAGTAACGTAGCAAAGCCCGCGGTGTCGTTTGGTGGCAAGTTCCGCATCATCGACTTCGCGCTCTCCAACTGCGCCAACTCGGACGTGAACACGGTGGGTGTCCTCACCCAGTATCGTCCGTATTTGCTGCACAGCTATATCGGTACCGGCGAGGCGTGGAACCTCGACGATCGCGACGGCGGCGTCTCGATCCTGCCGCCGTATGCCACGCAGACCGGCGGCGCCTGGTACGAGGGCACCGCTGACGCCGTGACGCAGAACATTGGCTATATCGAGCAGAACGACCCCGAGTACGTCCTTATTCTCTCGGGCGACCAGCTCTACCGCATGGATTACGCGGAGATGCTCGAGACGCACAAGAAGAACAACGCGGACCTGACCATCGCCGTCATGCCCGTGCCTTGGGAGGAGGCGTCCCGCTTCGGCATCATCACCACCGACGAGGAGGGCCGCATCACCAAGTTCACCGAGAAGCCCAAGAAGCCCGATTCAAACCTCGCCTCCATGGGCATTTACATCTTTACGACCGACTTGCTCCTGGCCGCCCTTCGCGAGGACGCAGTTGACCAGACCTCCGAGCACGACTTCGGCAAGAACATCATCCCGAAGCTGCTCGAGGACGGCAAGCGCCTGTACACGTACGAGTTCAACGGCTTCTGGCGCGACGTCGGCACCATCTCGAGCTACCACGAGACGAGCATGGATCTTCTTGGCCCGAACCCCGCGTTCGATATCTTTGACGAGAAGTTCCCCATCATGTCCAACGCGTCGACCCGTCCGCCCTCATTCGTGGGCCGCAACGGCGAGGTCGAGGACTGCCTCGTTTCCAACGGCTGCCGAATCCTCGGCAAGGCAAAGCACTCGATCATCTCCACCGACGCCGTGATCGGCGAGCGCGCGACCGTTGTGGACTCCGTGCTGCTCCCCGGCGCCGTGGTTAAGGACGGCGCACACGTTGTCCGCGCGATTCTCGGCGAGAACGCCGTGGTCGAGGAGAACGTCAACCTCGGCTCCGTCGACGCGACGAAGGACACCGCCGTCATCGGCAACGACGTCGTTGTCGGGAAGGGGGAGAACTAATCATGCAAAAGGTCATTGGCCTCATCACCTGCAACTACTCCGCCAAGGCCACCAGCCCCTTGACCGAGTACCGACCGATCTCGTCGCTGCCGTTCCTCGGCCGCTACCGTCTGGTCGACTTCGCGCTGTCCAACCTGGTCAACGCCGGCATCCGCACCGTCGGCATGGTCATGCCCTACAACTACCGCTCGATTATCGACCACGTCGAGTCCGGCAAGGACTGGGATCTTGACCGCAAGAACGGCGGCCTGTTCGTGCTGCCCGGCAGCGCCTTCGGCACTTCCCGCACCGGCGCGCGCTTCCTGCTGCGCGACCTCGTGCACAACAAGGTCTTCTTCACGCGCTCCACGTCCGACTACGTGATCTTCTCGTCCGCGAACTTCGTGTTCAACATGGACTTCAACGAGCTGTACCGCGCTCACGTCGAGTCCGGCGCCGACATCACCGTCCTGACCGCCAGCGCCCCCAGGGCCGATGAGGACGTCGTCGCCTTCAACGTCGAGGGCAGCCGCGTGACCGGCGTCCACAACGGCGTGAACTTCGGCGACGCCGCCTTCCTCGACACCTTCATCATGAGCCGCCAGCTGCTGCTCGACATGTTCGACTGGTACGCTCCCACCGACTACCTCGACCTCTTTGAGGCGATGGCCGGCGACTTCGGCCGTGTGAACGTGCAGACCTACAATTTCGGCGGCTATGTGGCTCCTATCTTCAACAAGAAGGAGTACTTCAGCGCCAATATGGACTTCCTCGATCCGGCCGTGTCCGACGAGGTCTTCCCGGTCGATCGCTTCATCAAGACCAAGGCCCACGACACCCCGCCCGCGAAGTTCGAGATCGGCTCGCGCGTCCAGACCTCCCGCATTTCCTCCGGCAGCCGCATCTACGGCACCGTGTGCGACTCCGTTCTCGGCCGCGGCGTCATCGTCGAGGCTGGCGCCACCGTGCGCAACTCCATCGTGATGCAGGGCTGCATCATCAAGAGCGGCGCTCGCGTCGAGAACGCCATCGTGGACCGCAACAACACCGTGCCTGCCGGCACTGAGCTGCGCGGTACCCCCGACGACGTTCTCGTCAAAGAGAAGAGCCGCGACTAGCACGACACAGAAAGCGAACAGACTATGCCTACTCCCGCTAAGCGCAGAAAGCTGAGGGTTCTGTTCGCGGGCTCCGAGGCCGTCCCGTTCTCCAAGACGGGCGGCCTCGGGGATGTCGCGGGTTCGCTTCCCCGTGCGCTCAAGCACGCGGGCGCCCGCGCCGCCGTGATCACCCCGCTCTATGCGTCGATTCCGCAGCAGTACAAGGACAAGATGAAGCACGTGGCCGACTTCTACGTGCCTCTTGCCTGGCGAAACATCTACTGCGGCATCGAGAAGGTCACCCTCCAGGACCTCGATTTCTATTTTGTCGACAACAAGGACTACTTCGGCCGCGACGGCCTCTACGGCTACTTTGACGACGGCGAGCGATTCGCTTACTTCGCCAAGGCTATCTGCGAGGCCATCGCAAAGGTTCCCGAGCTCGAGTGCGACGTTCTGCATTGCAACGACTGGCAGACCGCCCTGTGCCCCGTGTTCCTGCGCGAGTTCTACCGAGAAGTGCCCCAGTGCAACAACGTGAAGACCGTCTTCACCGTGCACAACGTCAAGTTCCAGGGCCAGTACGGCGACAAGGTCCTCGACGAGATTCTCGGCCTGGGCCATATCCCCGCCGCCCGTGACCAGCTCCGCTGCGACAAGGACTCCATCAACTACATGAAGGGCGCCCTGTGCTACTCGGACTGGATCACCACCGTGAGCCCGAGCTACGCCAACGAGCTGAAGATGCCGTTCTACGGCGAGGGCATGGACGGGATTTTCCGTCGTCGCTCCAACGTGCTGTCCGGCATCCTGAACGGCATCGACCAGACCATCTGGAACCCCGCCTCCGACCCCATGATCCCGGCGAACTACTCCATCCACGACATGGATCAGAAAGCTGAGTGCAAGCGTGCCCTCCAGGAGGAGCTCGGTCTCGACCAGGACCCGACGCGTCCGCTCGTCGTCTCGATCGGCCGCCTCACCGACCAGAAGGGCCTGGGGCTTGTCCGCTACTCGATGGACCACCTCATGCAGCGTGGCGTCCAGGTTGCCATCCTGGGCACCGGCGACCACAACCATGAGGAAGCCTTCAAGTTCTTCCAGTCCAAGTACCCCGGAAAGATGTGCGCGCGCATCGCCTTCGACAACGCGCTGTCTCACCGCATGTACGCCGGCGGCGACATCCTCCTGATGCCGTCCGAGTTCGAGCCCTGCGGCCTCTCGCAGATGATCGCCATGCGCTACGGCACCCTGCCCGTGGTGCGCGAGACCGGTGGCCTGCGCGATTCCGTGGCGGCGTACAACAAGTTCACCGGCGAGGGCACGGGCTTCTCGTTCGCGAACATGAACGCCGACGAGATGGCAGACACCCTGCTGGGCGCGTGCGAGATTTTCTGGACGGACAAGTCCGCCTGGGATAAGCTCGTGAACAACGCGATGTCCACCGACTTCAGCTGGCGTCGCGCCGCGAACGACTACATGGACATCTACCATTGGCTCCACCCGGAGATCATTCGGTACAACAAGAGAAGAGACAGGTAATTCTTTGAGAGCTAGGCATGTAACCTCAGAGAAGGAGTACAGAACTCCATTCGGCGCCGCCCAGTTGGGCGGCGTCGTCACGCTGGGCATCGATATCTGGGACGACGACGTCACGTTCTGCACGCTGAGGGTGTGGACCGATGCCCATGGCGAGCAGCTTATCGAGATGAGGGGGACGTCTGCGGGCGACCACCTGCACTTCTCGGTGGACTATAAGCCTGCCGAGACGGGCGTCGTGTGGTATAGCTTCGACATCGAGGCCTCCGACGGCGCCGTGTGGCGCTACGGCGCGAAGCCCGGTTGGACCACCGGCGAGGGCGCCTTCGCCTACGGTGACCCGCCTTCTTTCCAGATCACCGTGTTCGAGCCGCGCGCGACGCAGCCCGACTGGTACAAGAAGGGCATCGTCTACCAGGTGTTCCCCGATCGCTTTGCGCGTGGGGAGGGCTGGCGCGAGCGGGCCGAGGCCGCTCTCGCGGCACACCGCAACGGCCCCGAGCGCATGCTCGTCGAGGACTGGGACACCTCCCCTACGTATAAGCGCAAGTCCGCCACCGACCTCGGGATCGCGCGCTGGGACTTCTACGGCGGCACCCTCGAGGGCATCCGCGAGAAGCTCGGCTACCTCAAGGGCCTGGGCGTGACCGTCATCTACCTCAACCCGATCTTCGAGGCGCAGAGCAATCATCGTTACGACACGGCCGATTACCTGCGCATCGACCCGATGCTGGGCACCGAGAAGGACTTCGGGCGCCTGTGCGACGATGCCGCCGAGATGGGCATCTCGGTGATCCTCGACGGCGTGTGGAACCACTGCGGCCGCGACTCGGTGTACTTCAACCGCGACGGGAACTACCCCGTCCCCGGCGCCTGGCAGGCCCACGAGGACGGCGTCGATTCGCCCTACGCCGACTGGTTCACCTTCAACGAGGACGGAACCTACGCCGGCTGGTGGGGCAACCAGGACATGCCGAGCTACCGCGACGACTGCGAGCCGTTCCACGAGCTCGTGTGCGGCAAGGACGGCGTCGTGCGCAAGTGGCTGCGCGCCGGCGCGCGCGGCTGGCGCATGGACGTGGCCGACGAGCTCACCGACGAGTTCATCGCCCAGATCAAGGCCGCCGCGGTGGCCGAGAAGGACGACTCCGTGCTCATTGGCGAGGTGTGGGAGGACGCGTCGAACAAGCTCGCCTACGGCAAGCTCCGCCAGTACTTCCAGGGCAAGGAGCTCGACGGCGTGATGAACTACCCGCTGCGCACGGGGCTTCTTGACTACGTCTGCGGCCGCATCGGCGCCGACGAGCTGGCCGCCCGTCTGGAGCAGCTGCGCGAGAACTACCCGCGCGACGCTTTCTACAGCTCGCTCAACCTGCTGGGCAGCCACGACCGCGAGCGCCTCTACACGGTGCTCGGCAACGCGCCCGACCCCGACTCCATGACCGAGGACGAGCGCGAGGCGTTCCGCCTCGACGAGGGCCAGGCGTCGCTGGCCATGAGCCGCCTGTGGCTCACCGTGCTGCTGCAGATGACGCTGCCCGGCGTGCCGTGCGTGTACTACGGCGACGAGCTGGGCCTCGAGGGCCTGCGCGACCCGTACAACCGCGCGAGCTTCCCGTGGGGCGGCGGCCGTCGCGACTGCTTCAACATCTTCCGCAACGCCATCGCCATCCGAAAGACGCTTCCGACGCTCACCGACGGCGAGTTCGAGCCCTTTAGCAGCGGGCACGACGTGTTCGGCTTTTGGCGTCGCGGCAAGGACGGCAGCCAGGTCTGCGTGCTCGTCAACGTCGGACTCCACGACTCGCGCACCGTGCGCGTGCCCATGGTCGGTGAGGCCGTGAGCGATGTGGTGAGCGGCAACGCCCCCAAGGTCGACCACGGCCAGGCCGAGGTGTTCCTGTGGCCGCTCGGCACCGCCATCCTGCACTTCCACAAGAAGATTCGTCTCCAGAAGCCGCTCGAGCGCGGCATGGGCGTGCTGTGCCACGTGACCTCCATCCCCAACGGCGGCAAGCCCGGCACCCTGGGTGCCCCGGCAAAGAAGTTCGTCAACTGGCTCGCCGCCGCCGGCGTGCGCTACTGGCAGGTCCTCCCGGTGACCCCGCCCGACAGCTTCGGCTCGCCCTACGCCGGCCTCGGCGCCTTCGCGGGCAACACCGCGCTGCTCGAGCGCGACGAGAAGGCCACGCTCAAGCTACTGGCCGGTTGCGAGAAGACCCGCGTCTACCGCGATTTCTGCGAGGCCAACGAGTACTGGCTCACGAGCTACGCCTGCTTCATGGCGATCAAGGACCTCCTTGGCCCCGTCGAGTGGCAGAAGTGGCCCGAGAAATACCGGTCCTTCTCGCCGGATTTGGCTGACGACCCTAAGCTCAAGGCTGGTGTCGAGAAGCACGTCAAGCTGCAGTTCGCGTTCGAGCGCGAGTGGGGCGAGCTGCGCGAGTACGCCAACAAGCGCGGCGTCTCCATCGTGGGCGACATGCCCATGTACGTGAGCGGCGACTCTGCCGACGTCTGGGCCGAGCCCGACATCTTCAACCTTAGCGACGACGGCTACGCCGCCGCCCGCGCCGGCGCGCCCGGCGACGCCTTCGCTCCCGAAGGCCAGCTCTGGGGCAACCCGACGTATAGGTGGGACGTCCTGGCCGAGCAGGGCTTCGGCTGGTGGCTGTGCCGCTTCAGCCGCGCGTTCGACGTGTACGACTACGTGCGCCTCGACCACTTCATCGGGTTCTCTTCCTACTACTCGATCCCCAAGGGCAAGAAGGCCTGCGAGGGCGAGTTCAACTTCGGCCCGGGCGCCGAGCTCTTTGAGGCGGCCTACGCGCAGTTCGGCCCGCTGCCGTTCATTGCCGAGGATCTTGGCGTGATCACGCCGGCCGTTCGCGCGCTCGTGGCGCAGACCGGCATTTCCGGCATGGACGTCGTGCAGTTCGCCGACGGCGACGTGCGCGAAGGGTACGTGCCCAAGCCCGGCACCGTGGTCTATGCCGGCACGCACGACAACCAGACCCTGCTCGGGTGGGTCAAGTCGCGCTTCGGCGTCGAGGGCGAGGAGGCCCGCGAGCTCGCGGGGCGCATCGCCCGCGATGTGCTGGCGACCGACGCCGACGTGGCCGTCATGCAGCTGCAAGACGTGCTCGGCTTGGACGACGACGCGCGCATGAACGTCCCCGGCGTGGCCGAGGGCAACTGGAGCTGGCGCGCCGACGACGACGCGGTTGCCGGTGCGGCCGAACACTTGGCAGACCTCGTTCGCGAAAGCGGGCGTTAGCAGGCGGGCCCGTCAACCTGAAGGCTGACGGGCCCGATTTTTGCGTGTCGCCCGGCGCCCAAAGAACGAATTAGCGTCTTTATCCGTTCTTAGGGCGCCGAGGGCGTCTCTAATGACACGTAACCGTTCTTAGAGCGTTGCCCAGAATTCTAAGAACGAATAAAGGGCGTAAAACGTTCTTAGAATGTCTGTGATGCTTCTAATGACGCGTAACTGTTCTTAAAGTGCATTGATAAAATCTAAGAACGTTTTAAGCCTCTTATTCGTTCTTAGGAGAGCATAATGCTTGTAGATATCCATCCCGGTCGTCAGGGAGGTACCCGCAGCAACCTTTCCGGCAACCTTGTCTACACTTCATTTTTGCCTGGTCCGATGGACGGGCTTCTTCCCCTTAATCTGGATCCTAGGGTTTCCCGGCTGATTTCTGATTGCCGCGCGGTGCTCGGCGAGGTCGAGGGCATGTCTCGATTCATTCCCAATATCGAGATGTATCTCTCGATGTACGTGCGAAAAGAAGCCCTGATGTCCTCTCAGATCGAGGGGACGCAGTGCACGTTCGACGATGTCCTTGATCCGGAAAAAGAAGTCAACGCGAGCCGCGATCTGACCGATGTTGTCAATTACGTTCGCGCTGCCGAGAAAGCGACCAAGTTGCTCGGGGAGATGCCGCTGTGCCTGAGGCTTCTTCGTAGTGTTCACGAGGAGCTGTTATCGGGAGGTCGCGGTTCCGATAAGACGCCTGGACAGTTTAGGACATCCCAAAACTGGGTTGGCCCCAACGGTTGCACGCTGTCGGAGGCGCCGTATGTCCCGCCGAATGTGGAGGACATGCACGCGACGCTAAATGACCTCGAGCTCTTTATTAACGAAAGAGACGACCTGGATCCCGTAGTTAAGGCGGCGCTAGTTCACTATCAGTTTGAGACCGCGCATCCATTCTTGGATGGAAATGGCAGGGTTGGGCGCCTGCTCATTCTGCTCTCGCTTATGAATGATCATGCTCTTAGCAGGCCGATGGTTTACCCCTCGTACGAGCTCAAGCGTCGAAGGTCTGATTACTATGCTTGGCTAATGAAGGTGAGGCAGACGGGCGACGTTGAGGGTTGGGTCGCATTTTTCTGCGAATGCCTGTTGGCGAGCGCCAGGGATGCGCGCGACTCCATGAGAAGCCTTGTTAACCTAAGGGCGGAAAGCGAGGCCCTCATTCGTGAGAAGGCGGGCCGTGCGACCACGAACGCGCTCGCCGTCCTCGATCTGCTTGAGGGAAACCCAATCGTTGACGTCTCCTTCATTGCCGAGCGTATGGGCATGAGTCGATCGGGTGCCAACGCGATGGTTTCCCAGTTCGTGGAATGGGGCCTGCTGGAGCAGCGCGAGGGACAGAAAAAGAGGTACCGGACGTTTACGTACGAGCCGTATTTGAAAATACTGCGTGCGGGGGACGAGCCGCTGTAGGCAGCCGATGCCTCAACGCCTATCAAAGGTCGCGATAGTCAACGAGGCGCAGGTCGTCGATGGCGTCGAGCCACTCGCGGAAGGCGGGGTCCACGAGGAGGTCGGCCTCCTGGGCGCGTGCCCGCGTGAGGGAGGAAGTGGCGAGCGCAAACTCGTCGAGGTACCCGGGGTGGCAGATGAGGACGACGGTCTGCCCGTCCGCCACGCCCTCGACGACGCGGCGGATGTCGCGCGCGGGGACGTAATCGGCGCGCGCCGACTCCATGACGAGCCTGACCTCGGTTGCGCCGCAGCGCACCGTGGGAACGTCAAGCGGCAACGGCTGCTCCTTCAGGCCGAGCTCGGCCGCGACCTCATGGATGGCGCGATAGAGGTTGTTGCTGCGGACGGCGTGCGCCTCGAAGTAGTCGGGCTCGCGGCCGACGATCTGGGTGAAGCGGTAGTGCTGCGCGCGAATCTCGATGCAGGCCTCGTCGAAATCGACGGGTTCGACGCCCGCGGCCCACGCGGCATGGTACTCGCGGCTTCGCTTGAAGCGTCCGTCGGGCCCCAGGAGGCTCGGAATCAGCGCGGGATCGGCGCACGGCTTGCCGAGGCACAGGTTCGTGTGTTGGCCCACGGCTATGTCTGCGTGGGCGAGGAGCGACCATCCGCGCGACGCCTCGGGCATGTTGGGCATGAGGCCGACCGATCGGACGACGCCCTCGTGAACGGTTCGGGCGATGCCGAGGTCGATGGCGTACGAGTAGCCGAGGTCGTCGGCGCGGATGAGCAACTGCTTCATGGGCTTCTTTCCAGGTTTTCGCGTTAGTCGGCCAAGGGGTTGGGCACCGCGGGCGCGACGGGCGCGCGGTCGCCCGCGGCGGATTCTTGGGAGCGGGCGGCCGGGGCGTCGGCCGCAAGCTGCTCCTTCGTAAAGCCCCAGAGATACGCGATCGCCGCTGCGGCGATGAAGGCGGCGCCGTTGGAGACGCAGCACCAAAAGATGTTCATGGGACCGCCTGCGGCGAAGCCGGCGATCATAACGATGTTCGTCGCGCCGACGGTGTAGGCGGTCACGTGCGTGAGCGCGGCGACGAGGCCGCCGATCGCGCCGCCGGCGACCATGCCGGCGAAGCAGCGCGGGTATTTGAAGCCGCAGCCGTAGAGCGCGGGCTCCGTCACGCCGCCGATCACGCCCGAGATCGTGAAGCCGAGCATCGCGCCGCGCTCGTTCTTCTCTTTGAGGCGCAGGAAGGCGCCGAACGCCATGCCCCAGGCGGCGAACTGCGCGATCGTGGCGGCAACCAGGACGCAGGAGTCGGAGCCGCTCGAGAGCAGCTGGACGATGGCGAGCGAGAGGAGCACCCAGACCATGCCCGTCATCACGAAGAACTCCCAGACGGCGGCGAACACGGTAAGGGCGAGGATGCTCACGACGCCGCCCTCGTTGCCGAGCGCGAACATGGCGTTGCCAAGAAGGGCGCCGAGCTCGTTGCCCAGCGGGGCGAGCGCGCAGAGCGCGACCGGAATCATGACGAGCATGGTGAGCACGGGCACGAAGACCACGGCGAGCATGTCGGGGACGACCTTCTTTGCGAGCTTCTCGACCTGGGCGAGCACGGGCATGCACAGGAGCATGGGCAGGACGGTCGTGGAGTAGTCGGCAAGGGCCGCGGGCAGGATCCCGTAGATCGCGATTGTCGCGGCGCCGCCGTTTGCCGCGGCGTGGACGAGGTCCATGAGCTCGGGGGCGATGAGGACGCCGCCGAGGAGCATGCCGAGCTGCTCGCTGCATCCGAGCTGGCGCGCGGCCGACCAGCCGATGTAGATGGGCAGGAAGTAGTAGCCGGCGTTGTAGACCCAGTTGTAGAAGAGGCTGTAGATCTCGGAGTCTGCCGACCAGATGCCCAGCATGACCGGGCCGCAGACCACGGCGATGGCGCGAAACATTGCCGCGCCCATGATCAGTGGGATGAGCGTGACCATGGTCTTCGAGAAGTAGACGAGGGCGGAGGCGGCGATGGCGCGGCCCGTGTTCGCCGCGGGTGCAGGGACAGATGCCGCCGTGCGGGCTGCGGGCACGCCGCAGGCCAGAAGCGCGTCGTAGACCTTCGTGACGTTTTGGCCCACGATGACCTGGCACTCGCCGCCCGACCACTGGGCAGTGAGCACACCGCCGATGGCCTTTACCTGGTCATCTGCGGGGGCAGTGGGGTCGATGAGGGTAAAGCGCAGGCGCGTCATGCAATGCACGACGCCCGCGACGTTCTGGGCGCCGCCGACGGCCGCGAGCACTTCCTGGGCGATTCTCTGGTTGTTGTCCACGGGCGCTCCCGTTCTAAATCGTTGATTGGTCAACATTGTGAGGTGAATGGTACCCCTTCGGTGCTGAAGTTGTTGACTGCTCATCATCTTCAAGGAACCTTCAAATGCTGTCGGCGCTGTGTTGCGCGCGGTTGCGAGCGATTGGCGCCAGCCACCCGTTGCAGGTACAATGTGGCGAGATAAACCGCACGTCGTAGCCGGGGTTTCGAGGAAACCTCGGCTTAGTTGCATGCCGAGGAGCCCCATTACATGCTCATCAACCGCGTTTCTCGCCAGATTATGACCTGCCCGGAACTTGAACCGCTCGTCCGCGCGCTCGGGGCGGGCGACGACGCCACCCTGGCCGTCGCCCAGTCCGCGCGACCGCTCATGCTGGCGGCCATCTGGGCCAACGACCCGCGTCCTTGCCTGTTTGTGGTCTCGGGCGAGGAGGCGGCCGACCGCGCCGCCCGCGCGCTCGCCGCGTGGCTCGGCCAGGACGTCGTCTGCCGCTACCCCGAGCGCCGCGACTATCCGTGGAGCGAGAAGGCCCCCGAGGATTCCGTGGTCGGCGCCCGCTGCCGCGCCGTCGCGCGCCTGGCCGAGGGGGAGCGCTGCATCGTCGTGGCGTCGGCGCGCTCGCTGCTGCGCCGCGTGCCGCCCGCGGGGTCCGGCTACTGGGCCTCGAGCACGTTTTCCGTGGGCGACGAGGTGCCCTTCGACGAGGTTCCGGCCCTTCTTGTGGGCATGGGTTACGCCGACAACGGCGAGGTCGATGTACCCGGCAGCTTTCACGTGCACGGCGACGCGGTGGACGTTTTTCCGGCGCAGGCCACGACGCCGGTGCGCATCGAGTTCTTCGGCGACGAGATCGACCGCGTGCGCCGCATGGTCGCGGCCACCGGCCAAACCATCGGTGAGCTCAAGAGCGTGACCGTCTCGCCGTGCCGAGAGATGGCCTTGACCGACGAGACCGTGGCGCGCGCTGAGGAGGCGCTCTACGCCCGCGCCCAGAACGACAACGCCCTTGCTGCCGACCTGGAGCTCATTGGCGCCCGTGCCGCCCAGCCCGCGCTCGAGCGTTATCTGCCGGAGCTGTATGGCGGGTCCGCCACGCCCATCGACCACGCGAGCGCGAACACCCTCGTGGTCCTCGCCGAGCCGCGCGCCCTCTTCGATGACTGCCTGCGCGCCGCCGACGAGATCGAGCAGGCGGCGACGGCCGCGCGCGTCTCGACCAAGGGGCTCTACACGAACCCGCGTCAGCTCGACTTCGGGCGCCAGCAGCGTCTGAGCTTCGCGTCGATGCTGCGCGCCGGCGCGGGCGCCGTCACCGCGAGCCTCGAGGTGCGCCAGCCGGGCGTCAACGGCTCGGACTCCAAGCTCATGGGCCGCGTGCGTCAGCTCGTGGCCGACCGCTCTGTCACGCTCTTTGCGGTGCCCGACCGCGGCGCACGCGAGGCGCTTGAGCTGCGCTTCAACGACGAGGGCATTCCCTTTGCCGAGTCGCTCGGCTCCGCCGCCGAGAACGCGCACGACGTGTGCGACGACGGCGCGCGCTTCGACGCGCCGCCGCTTGCCCGCGATCGCGTGACCTTCATCGACGCGCCCGTGCCCGCCGGCGTCGTGATTCCTGCGGCGCGCCTGGGGATTCTTTCCGTTGACGACCTCGCGTCGCGTACTGCCAAGGCTCGCCGACGCGCCAAGCGCGTGGACCCCACGAGCGTGACCTTTCCCTTCAAGCCGGGCGACTACGTTGTCCACGCGACGCACGGCATCGCGCTGTTCTCCGACATCGTGCGCCAGGAGGTCGGCGGGCGCGAGCGCGACTACTTCCAGCTCTCCTACGCCGGCGGTGACAAGCTCTTTGTGCCGCTCGAGCAGGTCGACCGCATCACGCGCTACGTCGGCCCCGACGGCGACTCGCCGCGCCTCACGCGCCTGAACACCGCCGACTGGAGCAGGGCCACGGGCAAGGCCCGCAAGTCCGCGAAGAAGCTCGCGTTCGATTTGGTCGACCTCTATACGCGCCGATCGTCGGTGACGGGCTTCGCGTTCAGCCCCGACACCCCCGCGCAGGACGATATGGAGTCGAGCTTCAGCTATGACCTAACGCCTGACCAGGCGAACGCCGTGGCCGATATCAAGGCGGACATGGAGGCGCGCAAGCCGATGGACCGACTGCTCTGCGGCGACGTGGGCTTCGGAAAGACCGAGGTCGCGCTGCGCGCGGCGTTCAAGTGCTGCCAGGATGCCAAACAGGTCATGATCTTGTGCCCGACGACGATCCTCGCGCAACAGCACTTCGAAACCTTCTTTGAGCGGTTCGCGCCGTTCGACCTCAAGGTTGCCGTGCTGTCGCGCTTTGTCACGCCCGCTCAGCAGCGCCGCGCGCTCGCGGGCTTCGCGGACGGCTCGGTCGACGTGCTCGTGGGCACGCACCGGCTGTTGTCCGCCGATGTCAACCCGTACGATTTGGGCCTCGTCATCATCGACGAGGAGCAACGCTTCGGCGTGCAGCACAAGGAACAGCTCAAGAACCTTCGCGAGCAGGTGGACGTGCTCACGCTCTCGGCCACGCCGATTCCGCGCACGATGCAGATGGCCATGAGCGGCGTGCGCGACATGAGCCTGATCATGACGCCGCCGCCCGGGCGCCTGCCCGTTAAGGTCACGGTGGGGGAGTACGACCCCGACGTGGTCTCGGCGGCGATCCGCGCCGAGCTCGCGCGCAAGGGCCAGGTCTACTACGTGAGCAACCGCGTCCATTCGATCGAGGATGCCGTGGCGCGCGTGCAGGCGGCGGCGGACGCCGTGGCGAATGCCGTGGCCGCAGAAGCCCGGCGGTCGGGACACGCACGGTTCTGAGCTTACTGATCTAATTCTGAGCCTGACGGTCTGATCCAAACAACAAAAGAACAGCAAAAGACCCACGCTGCTCCGGTCCCGGACAACAGCGTGGGTCTTGTTCTGTCTAAGAAATGGTCAAGGAGAAATTACATCTTCTCCGGTGCGGTCACGCCCAGCAGGCCCAGGCCGTTGGCCAGGACGGAGCGGACGCTGTCGGCCAGCTTCAGGCGGGCGGCCAGGATCGCAGGCTCCTCGCCCTTGATGCGGCAGGCCCCGTAGAAGCGGTGGAAATCCCCGGCCAGCTCGGTGAGGTAGCGGTTGATGCGGGAGGGGTCGTAGTCGCGGGCGGCGGCGTGGATCTCCTCCGGCAGACGGGCCAGGGTGCGGATGAGGGTTGTCTCCTCCTCGGTGGTCATCAGCTCGGCGTGGGTGTCGGCGGCCTTGGGGACGGCGTGGCCTTCCTCCGCCAGGCGGTGGATCAGGGTGCAGATGCGGGCGTGGGCATACTGGACATAGTACACGGGGTTCTCGCTGTCCTC
>OLVX01001391.1_pt1 | contig 20687 bp, 13 predicted proteins | sample 1673271 | NCBI WGS metagenome assembly OLVX01 (sample SAMEA3178939, study PRJEB25190) | human gut metagenome | biome: human gut; feature: human-associated habitat; material: faeces | place: Austria | collected 2013
GCCCGGGGGCACCAGAGGAATATCGAGCCCGGTACCGCTACGGTGCCGGGCTCTTCTGGTCTAAAGGCCGGATTCGGACCGTCGACACCCGCGTCACCAATTTCCCCGCGGGGGGAGTTTTCGAATCCGCCCGGGGGCACCAGAGGAATATCGAGCCCGGTACCGCTACGGTGCCGGGCTCTTCTGGTCTAAAGGCCGGATTCGGACCGTCGACACCCGCGTCACCAATTTCCCCGCGGGGGGAGTTTTCGAATCCGCCCGGGGGCACCAGAGGAATATCGAGCCCGGTACCGCTACGGTGCCGGGCTCTTTTGGTGTTAGAGCTGCGCCGTTCCATGCTAGCGGGTCGCATCAAAAGCAAAGCGCCCGCTTGCCGGGGGAGCAAGCGGGCGCTTCTGAGCGAATATGTTTGCGGCGTTCGCTGCGCAGATAATAAGCAGCCGACTAGTTGCTTGTACCGGCGTCGTCGCCTGAATCAGTACCAGAGCCAGAAACCGAAACCGTCAACGTGATCGTGCTGTCGGTGGACTGCTTGCCAGTGGGGGAGACGCCCGTAACGGTGGCATCCTCGTTACCGCTTACGGGATTGCCGTTCTGGTCACAGAAGCCAATGTTATAGAAACCGGCGTTGTTGAGCGCGGTGACGGCGGCGGAGATGCTCTTGCCGTACAGGTTGCCCGGAACGCTGGCCTTGCCGGACTTCTTGGCGATGACGACGGTGATCGTGGCGCCGGGCTTCTGCTTGCCGCTGGGGTTCCAGCTAATGACGGTGCCCTCGGTGACGGAATCGTTCTCCTGGTAGCTCACGTTGACGCCAAAACCGGCCATGTCGAGAGCGTTGCGTGCCTGGGCCTCGGTCATGTCGGTCAGATCGGGGACGGAGGTGGTGTCAGGACCGCTGGAGACCTTATACGAGATGGTCGTGCCCTTCTCGACTTCCTTGCCGACATCAGTGCCCTGCTCAAAGACCTGGCCTTCGTCGGCCTCGTTGGCCTCCTCGGTTGCGTTGCCCTTCAGGCCCACGCTTGCCAGCGCGGCCTCGGCCTGGTCCTTGGTTAGGCCGACGAGCTGCGGAACCTCAACTTTCTCGGAGGGCTTGGGGCCCTTGGAGATCACCAGGTTAACCTTGGAGCCCTTGGGCTTCTTAGTGTTGCCGTTGGGGGTCTGCTCGGCAACTTTGCCCTCGTCGACATCGTCGTTATAGCTCTGGTCGACAGTTCCGACCTCAAGGCCGGCCTCCTTGATCAGCTCGATAGCGGTCTGCTGGTCCTTGTTAAGCACATCGGGCACCGTAACCTGCTCGCCCCCAAAGAGCCCGGTGGCGAAGGCCACCACAACGCCAACCACGGCGATTGCGGCGACTACGGCGGCGATAATCTTGTTCTTGTTGGACTTGGGCTGATCGACCTCGTAGGAACCGGTGGAACCCGAGACGGCGCTGCGGGGGTTGGTCTGTCCGCTTACGCCCGATACGGGGCGAACCATAGCGCGCGTGGAGTCAGACAGCTCACGGGTCTTGGTGGCGCCCAGGTCGCCCGCGGCACCGATGATGCGCGTGGGCTCGGAGACGTTGACGGCGCGACCGGACAGGTAGTTGTTGAGCACCTGGCGCAGCTCGTCTGCCGTCTGGAAGCGGTTCGCCGGGTCCTTCTCCATGCACTTGAGGATGATGCGCTCAAGGTCGGCGTCGACACCGGAGTTGATCTGGCTCGGCGGAACCGGCAGTTCGTTTACCTGCTTGAGCGCAACCGAGATGGCGTCGTCGCCGTCAAAGGGGACGCGACCAGTGGCGCACTCGTACATCACGCCGCCCAGGGAGTAGATATCCGAGGTGGGACCGAGGTCCTGGCCGCGCGTTTGCTCGGGGCTTACGTAGTGGGCGGTGCCCAGTACATTGTTGTCCTGCGTGAGGTGGCTGTTCTTGGCGCGCGCGATGCCAAAGTCCATCACCTTGATGTTGCCGTCGGGCAGCACCATGATGTTCTGCGGCTTAATGTCGCGGTGGATGATCTCGTGCTTGTGGGCGACCGAAAGCGCGGAGCTGATCTGCGAGCCGATCTGAGCGACCTTCTTGGGATCGAGGGCGCCGTGGCTCTTGATGCCGCTCTTAAGGTCGGTACCGCGCAGGTACTCCATGACGATGTAGTAGGTATCGCCATCCTTGCCCCAATCGTAGACGCCCACGATATAGGGGGAGGAGAGACCTGCTGCTGCCTGGGCCTCCTGCTTAAAGCGGGCGGCGAAGGTGGCGTCGCCGGCATACTGCGGCAGCATGATCTTGACGGCAACCGTGCGGTCGAGGACCTGATCTTGCGCACGGAAGACGGTCGCCATGCCGCCCGTTCCCACCTTATCCTTGAGGAGGTATCTTCCCCCGAGGACCCTCTGTTCCATTCCTGCTCCTAACTAACTTATTCGCTCAACGATGTGTGTAGTACCAAATCTATGGCCGCTGGGACCGCGTGGCGCCTTGCCGCTAGCTCATCGGCCGCGGCGTGCCACAAGTATCCGCTTTGATCACGGGCATCACGCTCCCTGTGCGGCGAGCGCCGCGGTCAGGACGATGCCAGCAATCTTGGCCGCCTCGACGTCGTGTTTGTCGTAATCCTCCAGGGCCACCGAGATGGCAACCGTGGGTGAATCGTAAGGTGCAAAGCCAACAAACATAGAGTTGACGTTGGTGCCGCCGGTCTCGGCCGAACCGGTCTTGCCGGCAACCTTGACGCCCGGAATCTGGGCATCGGTGCCGGTACCGGACTGGACGACGGCGAGCATGGCCTGCTTGACCTGGTCGGCCGTGGCAGAGCTGACAGCCTGGCCCAGCGAGCGGGACTGCGTGGTCTTAACCACGGTTCCGTCCGGGGCGAGTATCTGGGACACAAAGAACGGATCCATGACTACGCCGCTGTTGGCGATAGCCGCAGCAATCACGCAATTCTGCATAACGGTGGTCTGCGGGCCAGGCGTGTGGTCCATGCCGACGGGCTGGCCGGCGCCTGCCCAAGCGGTCTCCCACTCGGTCATAAGCGACGGGTCGGCCATGATGGAAGCCGCGGTGGTCAGATCCTGACCCAGCTTTTGCCCATAACCAAAGGCGTTGGCAAACTGTACCAGCGAGTTGGCGCCGACCTCGTTTGCCACCTGGCCAAAGACGACGTTGGACGACACGGCGAAGGCCTGTTGCAGGCTGATGGTACCGTAGCTCTCGTTGGCGTAATTGGTGACCGGCGCGTTGCCGATATCCATGGAGCCGGGCGCCTGGTACGTGCTGGTAAGGCTGGCGGTGCCGGTTTCGAGCGCCGCGGAGAGTGTGACGACCTTAAAGGTCGAGCCCGGGGTATAGAGAGCGTCCATGGCGCGGTCGTACATGGAGCCGTCCTCGCCACCGCCCGACTGCATCAGGGCATCGATGTTGGTGTTGTCATAGGTGGGCGAGCTTGCGCATGCGAGGACCGCGCCGGTGCGCGGATCCATAACCACCACGGCACCCTTAAAGCCCTTGAGTGCCTGCTCGGCAGCCGTCTGGATGCGCGAGTCGATGGTGAGCTTGGCGGTGTTGCCCGGTTGGTTTTGGCCCGCGAGCGACGCGAGGGCGTTGTCCCAGCTGGAGTAATCCTTGGAGCCGGTGAGCGTTTCGTTCATGACGCTCTCGACACCAGCGGTGCCGTACTGCTGGCTTACATAGCCCACCACGTGAGCGGCCATGTTTCCGTTGGGGTAGGAGCGGGCGTAGGTGCCGTCTTCCTGTTGCAGCGACTCGGCCAGCGTCACGCCGTCGGACGTGATGATGGAGCCGCGCTGGATGTACTTGGAGCGGGCGATGGTGTGGTTGTTGGTCGGCATGTCCTGATAGTCCTTGGCCTTGATGACCTGGACATAGGTGAGGTTGCCGATAAGGATGGCGAATAGTGCCGTAAAGGCGAGCACGGCACGGGTCAGTCGATTGGCGAGCGCCACGCGGCCGAGCACACCGGATTCGGGCGTGTCGAGCAGGCGACGACGCATGCGCGAGCCGGCGGAGTGGCTGCCGCGGGCATACGAAGACGAAGTGGCGAAGCGCGTGCCAGCCGGGGAGGCCGCCGAGGCGACCTGGTCGTCGGTGATGGCGGCCATGGTGCCGGTGCCGGTGAGCTCGGCCTCGCGACCGGTTGCCTCGTCACCGGCGCGCAGCAAAAGCGCGACGATGATAAAGCTTGCCAGCAGCGAGGAGCCACCCTGGCTCATAAAGGGCAGGGTGACGCCGGTCAGCGGAATCAGGCGGGTAACGCCGCCAACGATCAAGAACGCCTGGAAGCTGATGGCGGCCGTAAGACCAGTGGCGCTAAAGGCGGCAAGGTCGGACTTGGCACGGGCTGCCGTGGTCAGGCCACGTACGGCAAAGAGCATAAACAGGATAAGAACGGCGCCACCGCCCAAAAGGCCCATCTCCTCGCCGATAGCCGAGAAGATAAAGTCGGACTCGACGACGGGGATGTTGTTGGCCATGCCGTTGCCAATGCCGACGCCAACAAGGCCGCCGTCGGCCAGCGAGAAGAGGGACTGGACAATCTGGTAGCCCTGGCCCTGTGCATCCTTAAAGGGATCGGCCCAGATCTGGAAACGAACCTGGACGTGCGACAGGAACTTGTAAGCGCCCACGGCCCCCACGGCCAAGAGCACAAGGCCGATGATGACATACGAGAAGCGACCCGTGGCAACGTAGAGCATCAGCAAGAAGATGGTGTAGAACAGCAAGGCCGAGCCCAGGTCACGTTCGAAGACAACGACGAGCAGGCATACGCCCCAGACTGCGAACAGCGGCAGCAGCAGGCGCAGACGCGGAATCTTAAGACCCAAGATCTTGCGGTTGGAGATAGAGAGCAGTTCGCGGTTCTCGGCCAGGTAACCGGCCAGGAACAGCACGATAAAGACCTTGGCGAACTCGCCGGGCTGAATGGTAAAGCCGGCGATGCGAATCCACAGTTTAGAGCCCGAGATCGTGGTGCCGATAAAGATGGGCAGCATCAGCAAGATGATGCCGATGATGCCAAAGGTGTACTTGTAGCGCATGACCACGTCGAGGTTTTTGACCAGCGCAAGCGTACCTACCATCAACGCCACCGAGATAAACAGGATGACGAGCTGCGAGATGGCGAGCGTGGGCGCCAAGCGCGTCACAAACGTGATGCCAATGCCCGAAAGAACAAAGACGATGGGCAGGATGGCCGGGTCGGCGCCGGGTGCCAGAATGCGCACGGCGATATGCGCCGCGGCGAAGGCGGCAAAGAGACCGATCGGAACGGCAAGTGTCTCAAACGAGATGGCGGCGCCTGCGGTGAGCACGTACATCGCATACAGCAGGATGACGGGGAACGCCGAGGCGATGAGTAAGAGCAGTTCGGTATTACGGCGACTCATAAGCGGCACTCCCTTTCTAATTCTTATCGGAGGCTTCGGCCTCGGCGGACTGTTCGGCGGTATTCTCGGAATCCGATTCGGAGGTCGAACCCTGGTCGGTGTTATTGCGGATCGTTTGCGCGTCGATCACCTGACGGGTCTGCTCCTCGTCGATCTGGTGGCGGTACTTGGATATCGTGTCCTGCGCATCGTCGACACTTGTTTGCGGAATGCCCGCCTTGAGGCGGTTTTGCGTGTCTTCGGGCAGGTCGGACAGTTTGATGGTGGTCGTGCTGTCGAGCCAGTGCAGCTTAAGGCCGAGCGGCTTGCCGGGAATGCCCCGGTAGACCGCGACGGTGTCCTTGTAGGTGCCCAGGTAGTACGAGCCGGTGATGCCTGCGTAGGCCCAGATGGCTGCCGCCAGCACAAAAGCGATGCCCAGTACGGTGGCAATGGTGATGTTGCGGCGGCGGACGCGCTTTGCCTCGCGCATGACGCCATCGTCGACCAGGTCAACGACAAGCACGGTGACGTTGTCGTGCCCGCCGGCGACCAGTGCCGCGTCAACAAGGTTGTCGACGCAAATCTGCGCGGTCGAGGACTGTGTGGCGATGTTTTCGATATCGCTATCGGGAATCATGCTCGAAAGACCGTCCGAGCACAGGATCAGGCGGTCGCCTTCCTCGATATGCAGGGTAAAGTGGTCGGCATACATGGCGGAATCCGAGCCCAGCGCGCGGGTGATGACCGAGCGGTTGGGGTGGACGCGAGCCTCGTCTGCCGTAATTTCGCCGGCGTCCACGAGCTCCTCCACATAGGAGTGGTCGCGGGTCACGCGGATGAGCGTGCCCTCGTGGAGCAGATAGGCGCGCGAGTCGCCCACGTGGGCGATGGCGAGCATGTCGTTTTCGATATAGGCGCAGGTTGCCGTGCAGCCCATGCCGGGCTTGCCAAGCCCGTTGAGCGCAGCCTCGATGACCGCGGCGTTTGCAGCTTCGACGGCGGCCGCCAGTCGTGCGGCGTCGGCTGCCTGCGGCGCTGTCTTGGCAATGGTCTCGACGGCGATGGAGGAGGCTACCTCACCGGCGGCGTGGCCGCCCATGCCGTCGCATACGCAAAAGAGCGGCGATTGCACCAGATAGGAGTCTTCGTTATGCGGGCGCACACAGCCAACATCGGAGCGGGCGCCCCACATGAGCTGCGTGGTCGTGCCGGCGTCGTAGGTCGAGTCAGTCTCGACGCGCTCGTCGGTCAGCGGCTCAAAACTCATGGTCGAGCCGGGGTCCTTAAGCTTGGCCTCCACGGCGGCAACGTCAATCTCGGCCGTATCGCCGGGCGAGACGGTGTCGGCATCGTTGCTCGGGTCGTTGACGTTGGGCGTGGCGGGCTCTTCGGTTGTACGGTCGACAGGCTCGTCGTCTTGCGGGGCGACGGCTGCAGACTCGGGCGTCGCGAAGTGCGCGGGCGCGGGCGTGCCGTGGGATTGGGAGACATCCTCCGTCGTTGCTGCGGGTACGTCTTCGGTTACAGACTGCATGGCTTCGGGCGCCGCCGCGGGTTCCGGTGCAGATGCGGACTCGGGTGCTGCGGCGGGTGCCGGCGCTACGGGAAACACCGGTGCCGCGGGCTCGGGAGCCGCAAATACCGCGGAGCTCTCGGTAATCGCCGTGGCGACGGGTTCGGCAAAGTGAGCCGGCGCGGGCATATCTTGCGGGGCCGCGGGCTGCTCGGCAGCGGCGTGCACGCCGATGGGGGTGTTACCGCCGTCAGCGTTGTCCTCGGTATCCTCGTCGTCGGTCAGCGTCGGATATTCTTGCGTTACATGCGAAAGAGGCAGGGAGAACACAGTGTCCTCGGGCTCCACGGGCGCATGGCCCGCTGGGGCGGCATGAGCCGGCGCGGCGGCGGGGGCGGCCGACGTCTCGGGTATGGTTGCGGACTTGTTCTCCTCGTCGATCATCGACGGTTCACCTTCATGACCACGTCGCCAATCTGGACTTCGTCGCCCTCGCGCAGCGTTGCGGGCTCCACCAGCTGGCGGCCGTTGACGAGCGTGCCGTTAAGCGAGTTGAGGTCCTCGATAATAAGTGCCGGGCCCTGCAGCGAAAAACGCGCATGCGAGGCCGAGACAAACGGTTCGTTGATGCAGATGTCCGACGACGGCGAACGGCCGACGATGACGGGGCCGAGCATATCCACGTGGATGCCGCGGATGCCGCGCGGGCCCTTGTCCACATCGATCGTCCAGATGGCCGAGTCGCGGCGTTGACCGCGGACGAGCCCCACGCCGGTCTTCATGACGGCAAACAGGAAGATATAAAGCAGGACGACCAGGACGATGCGGCCTGCAAACAGGACGATATCGATGTTCATAAGCGACTATCCCCTAAATTCGAACGTGCTCAGGCCAAACGTCAGCAGGTCGCCGTTGCGCAGCGGGCAGCGCGTGATGCGACGGTTGTTGACGAGCGTGCCGTTGGTGGAGTTGAGGTCCTCGATCGACCAGTCCGAGCCGGTAAAGGTGAGCTGGGCATGACGGCGCGACACGTTGGGGTCGCGCAGGGCGATGTCGGAAACCGAGCGCTCGCGACCGATGGTCACCTGTGCGGAGGTGATGGCGTGGCTCTCGCCGCTCACGACGTCGACGAGCTGGGCGAGCGGACGCTGCGGGGCGCGAGAGCTTGCCATGTTGGAGGCGATGCTGGCTGCGGCGCCAAGGCCAGCGGCGGCGCCGGTCGCGGCGGCTCCGCCCATGCCGGCAAGCGCGTCGCGCGAGACGGTTTGGGGCACGGGGATGGGTGCGGCGGCGGGATCGGGCATATTGGGCGCAAAGGGGTCGGCCACGGCAAGCGGGTCGGGAGTGGCAGCACGAGGTGCCGGCTGCTGCTGCGGCATAGCAGCGGGGTGTTGCTGCGGGGCGGCAAACTGCTGCTGGCCGGCGCGCGGGGCGCTGGCGGCACGGCTCGCGGCTGAGTTGTTCTGGCCCAGGCCGTTTTGGTAGGCGCGCTCTTCCTCGTACAGGCGACCGAGCGTGGGGGCATCGACGTTCTCGGCAAAGACCGAGAACTTGCCGCCGCGCAGCTGCGGGTCGATCATAAAGCGAACGAGGGGCTCGCCGACAAAGACGTAGCGGCGCTTTTCGGCCTGCGCTTTCACAAACTCGCGGACCTCGCGCGAAAGCTCGGGATAGAACGGGGCGAGCATGGGATCGTCGTCGGCGGCAATCAGGATGGTATAGAGCGCCGGCGCGGTGTTGACGCCGTTGATCACCAGAGTCTGATCCTCCATGTCGCGAGCGGCCTGCTTGGCAAGCTTCTTAAAGGAGAACGGGGCACGGGTGGCACCGAAGATGCCGGCCACGTGGTCCTCGAAGATGTTCAGGAAGTTCACGAAAGATCACTCTCCGTATAGGTTCTTTGGTATCCGAGCAAATAAAGGCATATCCCGACGATTATAGAGGATAGGATTCCCGTAACCGCCGCCTTGGCGACGACCGGGCCCGCAAGGCTGGCAATTTCCATATGGTGTGCAAGACAAAACGATACCGCCGAGCCCATACCGGCGACGGCAATTGCGACGATGGCGGCAAGGTTCGATCCCTGCTCGGCGCGCTTGGCATGAGCATTGAGCAGCAGCGATGTTGCCGCGGCTGTTGCTGCAACCAGCACGATTGCAGCGAGAAGGAGCGCGTCTCCCAGCGCTGCGGCGACATTGCTAAGCCCCAGTACGCCTTCCGCAGAGAGGGCCGCTGCAGCAAGGCGGGCAAAGAGTGTACCCATGCCCGTGGCTGCCGCGGCGCTTGCCGGGTCGAGCCAAAACGCCGCGATGCTCGCGGCGGCTCCGGCGGCAAGGAGGGCGTCGCCGGTGAGGCAACCCAGCGCAAGCGCGCAGGTGAGCGTCGTGCTCGCAGCTGCCTCGGTGCGTCCCCAGGCAATCCACCAACCGGACATGGCAGCGGCAAAAATGACCGCGACCGGCAGCATCGACAGGATGCCCTGCGCCTGCATGGTGGCGTTGGCCATGAGCACCAAAAAGCCCACGGCCGAGATGGCCGAGCCAATCTGCGGGGCCAAGCCTGCCGCCGCGCCAATGGCGACGGCCGCCACGACCAGCCCGGGAAGCGCCGCGACGCCGGCTGTCTGCATAAGCAAAAAGCTGAAGGCTCCGCATGAGAGCGCCGAGATGCCGCGCATGGTGTAATTGCGTGCGCGGCCCCAGCGCGTGCCCGCCCAGCCAAGTGCGGGGTCGACCTCGACGGTGTCATCCTCGTAGCTCGATGACTCGATATCATCTGCCGCGCACTCGTCATTCGAAAGCTCGCCTACCATCTGCTCCAAGCTGCGACGGCCTTCGCGCACGCTCCCCAAGCCGGCAAGGAGTCGGTCGCAGAATGCCTCGATGCTATCGGGGCGGTCTTGCGGCATGGGGGAGAGGGCGCTCATGAGCGCCGCCTCGGCCCCCGGGGGAAAGTGCGGGATGAGCTCGCTGGGATAGGTGGCGCCGCCGATGATGCGGTCGAGCGAGTCGGCAGGCGTGGCTGCCACAAAGGGGGCGCTGCCGCACAGGCCCTCGTAGATCACGCAAGCAAGGGCAAAGACATCGGCGCGCTCGTCGACCGTGCCGGTCTCGATATCGAGCTGCTCGGGCGGCATGTAGCCGATGGTGCCGCCGCGCGATCCGCCAAAGCCGCCGGCAGACGACAGCCGCGCCATGCCAAAGTCGGTGAGCTTTACATTGCCCGAATGGTCGATAAGCACATTGGCGGGCTTTATGTCCAGATGAAGCACGCCGTTTGCATGGGCAAAGGTGAGTGCCTGACCCAGCGCGTCGGCAATGGCCGCGGCCTCGTCAAAGGTGAGCGAGTGGCCGTCCACGCGATGCAAAAACTCGGCCAACGACATACCGTCGACATACTCCATGACCAGGTAGGCATAGGCGGTGTCGTGCGTAAAGTCGATAACCTGCACGATATTGGGATGTTGAAGCATGGCGGCGGTATGCGCCTCGCGTAGCACGTCCATGATGTCGCTGGCGGGCATGCCGGCGCCGTCTGTGAGGGGGATGCGCTTAATGGCCACGCGACGGCGCAGATGCGTGTCGCGGCAAATCTCGATGGAGCCAAAACCGCCGGTCGCAAGCGTCTCGAGCGGCTGGTACCGCTTGAGCAGCTCGCGAGAGCTAGTGCCCTCCAAGGGAACGTCCGGCGAGAACCGGGCGGTATGTTGCGAGAAAAGCGGCATGGCCAACCCTCGTGCGTTTAAAGTTCGTTTGCGAGCGGCGGGCGCGGGGCCGAGCCGTTCGCGGTGGCATAGATGCTGCTAGTGTAGCACGCTCAGGCGGATGGCGAGGATGGCGGGATGCGAGGCTGCCTGTCTGGCTTGGCCTTAGCGCTTCTTCTTGCTCTTCTTCTGCTTGCGCTGCTTGCCCTTGTTGTCCTGGGGCTTGTCGGCCTTGTCGCCCCGCTTGGCCTCGGCGGCAGCCTTCTCGGCCTTCATTTTCTTCTTCTTGGTCTCGATGCGGAGCTTTTTGTTGATGCGCGCCTTAAGGAAGGGGCCAAACTGCTCGGCATCGCCGCGGATAAAGGTGTCCTTAGGGATAGTCACGCCCTGGTCGGCGAACATGGCTACAAAGATGCGCTCGCCGTCGAGTACGTGGTCGAGCTTCTCAAACGGGAAGAACTGCGACTTGCCGCTCTTGCCCCAAACCATCAGGCCGTCCTCGTTGGCAGCGACGCGGCGATAGCGGCCACCCATGGACTCGTCGGCCTCGACGGCGTCGATAAAGTCACGGGCGAGCGTGTGGTGCAGGTTTTTGCTCCACCAGGCCAAAAAGGCGCCGAATACGATCAGGACGACGCCAAACTTGATCCAGTTACCGCCGGCCACCAGCATGCCAATGCCGATCAGCGCGGCAATTGCCGCGGCGACATACAGCGAACCGCGACGCCTGGGCGAGGCGACCAGGCGGGCGAAGTCGGTGACCAGGTCGTTTTCGTACTGGTACTCGTTGAGGTACAGGATGCCGTCGTCGGCTGCGGCCTGCTTCTCGAGCGCGACCTCGACCTGGTCGGCTGCTTCGGAGGGAACGAGGTTGCTCTCTGCGTCTGCCATGCTCTTTGGACTCCTATCGCGGCGGGCTCGCCGTACGGGTTATTATGAGTGAAGTATGCCGTGCGACCGCATGGCCGTCGCGGCAACAAGACTCAGTATACCCGGGGGAGCACCCATGGAATCGTTGTACCGAAAGTATCGCCCGCTCACCTTCGACTCCGTGGTGGGCCAGCAGCATATCGTCTCGACGCTCGAGCACGCCATCACCGAGGGACGCCTGTCCCACGCGTACCTGTTCTGCGGACCGCGCGGCACGGGCAAGACCACCATGGCGCGCATCCTTGCCAAGGCGCTGCTGTGCCGCAACGCCGAGGCGGCGCGTGCCGAGGGCGCAAGCGGCTGCATGCCCGACGGCACCTGTGAGGAGTGCGAGCTCATCGCCGAGGGCAACCACCCCGATGTCTACGAGCTCGATGCCGCAAGCCGCACGGGCGTGGACAATGTGCGCGAGGAGATCATCAACTCCGTCAACTTTGCCCCGGTGCGCGGCAAGTACAAGATCTATATCATCGACGAGGTTCACATGCTCACGACGGCGGCGTTCAACGCGCTGCTCAAGACGCTCGAGGAGCCGCCGGCACACGTGATCTTTGTGCTGTGCACCACCGATCCGCAAAAGATTCTGGAGACCATCCTCTCGCGCTGCCAGCGCTTCGATTTCCACCGCATCGGCAACGAGGATATCGAGCATCGCCTGTCCTACGTGTGCGAGCAGGAGGGCTTCGATTACGACGACGAGGCGCTGGCCATCGTGGCGCGCCATGCCAAGGGCGGCATGCGCGACGCGCTCTCCACGCTGGAGCAGCTGAGCGTTTTTGGCAACGGCGCCGTGCATGCGGACGATGCCCGCTCGCTTTTGGGCGAGGTTTCCGACCAGATTCTGGGCGAGTTTGCCCGCGCCATCGCCGAGCGTGATATTGCCGAGCTCTATGGGCTCATTCGTGCACAGGTCGAGGAGGGCAATGACCTGCTTGAGCTGACGCGCGACCTGGTGGCGCATGTGCGCGACGTGTACGTTGCCTGCGTTGCCGGTGCCCGTGCCGAGCTGTTTGAGGGCGGCTCCGAGCAGGCCGAGGCGCTTGCTGCCGAGGCCGCTGCCTTTGGCGAGCATCCTGCCGACCGCCTGGCCCGCGTGCTGACGGTGCTCGACGATGCCGCACTGGAGATGAGGGGCGCGAGCGACGTGCGCCTGGTGCTCGAGATTGCCTGCACGCGTCTGGCGCGTCCCGAGGCCGATTTAACGATTGAGGCATTGGCCGAGCGCGTGGCACGCCTGGAGGCCATGGTCGCCAACGCCGCGGTGCCGGCGGGTGTGGCTGCTGCTCAAGCGAGTGCGCCTGCTGCATCCGCACCCGCTGCTGCCCAGCAGCCGACGCTCATTTCGGGCGCCCGCGCTGCCGCTCCTGCGGCGACCGCCGCCCCCGCTGCTACGTCCGCGCATCAGGGTGGCATGCCTTGGGACCGCGGCGCTGCTGTTCCGTCTGCCCAGCCTGCGCCCAAGTCCGCGGCTCCGGCTCCCGCGCCCAAACCTGTAACGCCTGCACCTCAACCCGTTACGGCTCCGGTTCCCGCGTCTGCTGCATCGACCGTGCCGGTGTTCAAGCCCAACAGCGCCGCCCAGGTTGCTGCCGCCGGCGCCGCCGAGACCCCCGCGGTCGAGGATGCCGGCGAGCTCCAGCGCAAATGGGCCGAGGTCGTCGAGCGCGTCAAAGCCCAACAACCTTCTTATGCGGCTCTCCTGTTGAACGCTCGCGCTACGGCAGACGATGGTTCTAAGCTCACGGTCTCGTTCCCTACGGCATTTGCTATCAAGATGCTCGGGCGTGCTGATACACAGGCGGTGTTTTTGCCGACAGTCAGTGCGGTCTTCGGTCATCGCACCGTCGACTATGTCCTGGATGGGGGTGGCACGCCGGCTCCTCAACATGAGGAGCATTCTCCATCTGCACGGGCTGCGGCATCTGCGGACCCGCAACCCGTGTCCTCGGTGCCCCCTGCATCCTCGAGCGCCAGCGCGACGCAGCCAAAAGCGGCGCCGGTAGCGGCACCGACCCCGTCGGCGCCTGAACCCGCTGCGCCCAAACCGGCTGCTCCGATCCCCGCGCCCAAGTCCGCTGCCGCGCCTGCGCCCAAGTCATCCGACCTGGCCAAGGCCCCTTGGCTGCGCTCCGACAACCCTGCCGGTGCTCCTGCCACGGGCAAGCTCCCGACCGAGCCCGCGCCCCGAGCGCCCGAGCGCGCGTCCGCTCCCAAGGCTCAGCCGTCTGCACAGGCTGCGCCGTGGGAATCCGAGCAGGTTCCCTACGACGATGCCATGGTCGGTGGTTTTGCTGCCGATGCCGGCGGGGACGATCTGCCCCCGTTCGACGTGCCGGGTGCGGCGTCCGCGCCCAAGGCCGCTGCTGTGGCACCCGCAGCCTCTGCAAACGACGACGTCCCCGCCGCTCCCTGGGAATCCAATCCCGGTGCTGGCAGCCCCTTCGGCCATCAGGGCGCAGCCCCGAGCATCCCGCAGACCGAGGACGAGGCCAAGGCCCTCATCCGCAGCGTCTTTGGCCAGGCCACCATCTTCAAGCCGGTGGAGTAGCTGCGCAGGCGGGTATACTGCTCAAGAAGAGGACCCCTTGTCCGGGCGCATCTGTATTTCGGACATGTGTAGTGTGGTGCCGCGTATGTCGCATTTGAGCAGACAGGTGCGTGACGGTCGGCCTAGGATGCTGAGGTCGATACGATACGTCGCATGGCTGTCCGTGTACTCGACTTGCTCGGCGTTAATGGTTGCTCCGATTGCCAAATAAACGCCTAGCTCGGCATCGACAATCTTGAAGTCCTTTATCTTGACCTTGAACTCTTGATAGAGGGACGGGCTGTTGTAGTAGACGGTTCGGGTTCCGTCGGTGCACTCATCGGTCGTCTCCCATTTGACGACGGGCTGGTCCGAGCTGGCTATCAGCAGTTCTGCTCCAAAAGCTATGGCATGGGTGATGACAACCAGCAATGCCCAGCCGACAAAGAGATAGAGAACCACATATGCAACGGGGTGTTTTGAGCGGATGTTTTGGAGCGCGTTGGGGGCATTCATGGGGCACCTCCAAATTACTATCTATGGCAATCAAATTATACCCCGCTGCCATGCGCGTCACCGTGAGCAACGGATCGGCATGCAGGTCTTTAGCGGTGCACATGAAATGTCGGATTCCGGCTCTACAAGATTTAGCTTTCAATATTATGCAGATGCGAATTATTCAACTTTGCATAATCTTCGGGTGCGGCTTGCACTCCAGGACATGTATATCGACTGAGGTAGCGTGACTGCCCCGCTTGCTGGCCGCGCGCCGTGGTACGATTTTTGAGTTTGAAAGTCCCGCCGCGTCCCGGCTGCCCTTGCAGCTCGGCGTGCGGCCGCACGTAAAGGAGCCATCATGGCCGGTATGAACATGCAGCAGATGATGAAGCAGGCCCGCAAGATGCAGGAGCAGCTTGCCGCCGCGCAGGAGAACCTCAAGTCCCAGACCGTCGACGCCTCTGCCGGCGGCGGCATGGTCAAGGTGACTGTCAACGGCGAGATGGAGCTCGTCAACCTCACTATTGACCCCGATGCGCTCGATCCCGAGGACGTCGATATGCTGCAGGACATGATCATGGCTGCCGTCAACGAGGCCGTCCGCGGCGTCAACGAGCTCGCCAACAAGCAGATGGGCGCCATCACCGGCGGCCTCAACATCCCGGGCATGCCGTTCTAAGACACGCATACAATGAGTGCGAATCACAGTCTGCAAAAACTGCTCGATGAGCTGGGTCGTCTGCCGGGTATTGGTCCCAAGTCGGCCCAGCGCATCGCCTACTACCTGCTCGAGGCCGATGCCGAGGAGGCCCGCCGCCTGGCCGAGGCCATCCTGGAGGTCAAGCAAGAGGTCCACTTTTGCAGCCGTTGCTTTAACTACGCCACGGCCGATGAGTGCTCCATCTGCCAGGATTCGATGCGCGATACCACTCGCATTTGCGTGGTGGGCGAGCCGCGCGACGTCCAGGCAATCGAGCGCACGGGCAGCTACCACGGCCTCTACCATGTGTTGGGCGGCGTGATCAGCCCCATGGACAAGATCGGTCCCGAGCAGCTGCATATCCGCGAACTGCTGGCGCGCCTGGGCCATGAGGATATCCACGAGGTCATTATCGCCACCAACCCCAATATCGAGGGCGAGACCACGGCGAGCTACCTTGCTCGCACCATCAAGCCACTGGGCGTCGAGGTGTCGCGTCTGGCGAGCGGCCTGCCCGTGGGTGGCGACCTGGAGTATGCCGACGAGCTCACGCTCGGCCGCGCTATCGAGGCCCGCCGCGCGATCTAGGCGGCGTCAGCTCCGCGGCATGTCCCATCGGCCTGCCGCACGGGGCGCTCATAATTGGGCACGCGTTCATGCATTTGTTGTGCAACAAACCTGCTTTTCATCCGCTTATCGCGTGGATGGGTCCACTCGCACCTCGTATTTGCCCATTCGTTGCGCAACCTTTTTGGTTCGCTGATACACTCAAATGTGGATATGAAAGAATGCGCCGCTTTTAAGCGGCGTGTTTTTGTTGGAGGAGAACGCATGCGGCCCGGGGGCACTCAGACAAAGCATGGCGCCGCGGTGCGCATGCGGCGCCGGCTGGGCCTGGCGCCTCGGGCATATGTGCTGCTGTCTTGCTCGCTTGTACTGGTCATAGCCGGTGTTTCGGCTTATGGCATGACGGTGCCGTCCATGGTACAGGCGCATGCTGCGCGCGAGCTGCATATTGGGCGCAAGGCCAAAAGCGACTTGGGAACGACAACTGGATATGCGTGGGCGAGCGTGGTCGGGCGCACCGTGTTTGGCGCCGATCCCGCGGACGAGGGCGAGCGGGCGTCCAACGAGATCACGCTGGCAAACGGCAAGACCATCGTGCTCACCAACACCAAGGTCATTACGAAGCTTTCCAATAACAGCGTGGCTTCTGTCGTTAACAAGGCGGAGCAGCAGAAGGAGCAGGACACGCAGCAGACGGGTAAGCCCGGCGGCTCGGACGGGTCCGGTTCTGGCACCGGTTCGGCGGGCTCGGACGGCGGTTCCGGTTCGGGTTCCGCCTCTGGCGGTGGATCTTCGAGTGGCGGCTCGACGGACGGCAGTGCCGGCGGCGACACGGACTCGGGTGGTCTCTCGGCTGCCGAGGAGGAGAGAATCCACAATTGGCTCGTGACCAAATACAACATGCTCGATGACTATGTCGCCCGCGCCAATAGCGTGGTTTCGACCTATGACGCAACAGGCGATACCGGGCCGTGCGATAACCTGGCCAACGATATGTTTGTCATCCGTGCTGAGTTTGGCCGGCAAACGTTTTCTCCCCACTCAAAGTGGTATCGGCAGTACGCCAACCTATGGGGCTGCTACACCAACCTGTGCCAATGGGTGGGGCATTACGGCGATGACAACATTGCGCTCAATAACTTCAACAATAGTCTGGCGGCGATCGCCCTATGACGAACGACCTCGCTTCTACGGCAGCCCAGTCGCTCAACCGTGATCTCATGGTGGGCCTGCGCCTGGCGCGCGTTGGAGGGTTTGAGCCCGCCATTGCGCTGGGTCCGGACGAGCTGCCCGTCTACCAGCGTCGATTTGCGATGCTGTTTGCCGACGACGCCGCCATGCGCCGTGGCGGCATCGGCCGCGTGACGCGTGCCGTCAATGCCCAGGGCGAGGCCGTGGCGCTCAAGCAGCTCATCTTGCCGACGCGCGACGAGTTCGATGACGACGTCGCTTACGAGGCGTTGGTCGCCAAGTTCAAGGCGGCGTTTCGCGAGGAATATGAATGCCATCGTGCCCTTTCGGGCCTTAAGGGCTTTCCCCGCTTGTACGGGTGGGGCGAGGTCGACGGTGTGCCCGCGATTGTCATGGAATGGGTCGAGGGCGAGACGCTTGCCCGCCTGCGCCCGCGCCTTGCCGTGGACGATGCCGGGCGTCTGTCGCCGCTCGTGGCCGCTCGCCTGGGCCGCGACCTGTTCGACCTGCTCTGCCGCATGAACCTGGTGGGGGAGGGCTTTGTCCATCGCGACATCTCGCCGGCCAATATTATGGTTCGCACGGCGCGCCTGCCGCTCGACCAACAACTTGCCGAGGGCACGTTCGATTTGTGCCTCATCGATTTTGGCTCGTCGCTGGCGCTCGAGCCTGCCTCTGCGGTGGCGGGAACCGGCGGCAGGGAGTCCTTTACAGAGCGCTATTCCACGTTGCGCCGAGCGACGGTTGCCTACGCTCCGCCCGAGATGCTCACCGACGATATTGCCGACCTGCGCGTTTTGCGCATGTCGCCGGCAATCGACGTGTATGCCGCGGCGAGCACGGTCTATGAACTCGTCGCCGGCGTCGCACCGTACGAGGTGGCACCGAGCACTTCGGGCACCTCGGGTTCGCGCAAAAAGACGCGCGATATTGCCAGCCCCTATCGTCTCAAGATGGATACGCGCCCCGACTATCCCACTGGCGCCCATGCGCCCGGTTGCGACCTGACCCAGCTGCTCCGGCGTGAGCCCGATGTGGCGCTCGCCGCCGCCGAGCAGGCACAGCAGATGGGGCTCGAGCCGGACTCCGAGGAGCTTCGCGACGCGCTGGCATTTGTCGATGCCCAGCTGTTCGACGTGGTCATGGCCTGCTTGTCGTGTAATCAGGGCGATCGTCCCGAGCCCGCCGCGGTGGAGGCGGCGCTTACGACGTTTTGCGACCACTACGCGCAAAACGTCGGCCGCTCGCTTCGCGGCGAGCCGCTCATGCCCTGTCCCATGGACGCGTCCGGTCGCGCGGTCCGTCGCGCTGCGATGATTGGCGCTGCGGCTGTCTGCGGCCTCGTATGGGCCGTTGTGGTGGTGTCGGCGGCGCTGCTGGCGTCGGGTGCTCGTATGACGGTTGCCGTGGGGCACATTTCGTGGTCCGGCACGCTGCCGGGCATCGTCGCCGTGCTGGCGTTGGCGCTGCCGAGCGTGGCGGGCATTGCCGTCGGAGCCTTGGCGCGCAATCGCCGCGTGGGGTTCCTGCAGGGCGTGTTGGCCCTTTCCGCCTGTGAGGTTCCGGCTCTGGCCGCACTCGCATGCGCCGTGTTTTCCCAGCATGCCGTGGCGGGTGGCCTGGTGGCCGCCATAATTGCAACCTATGCGCTCACGTGGTTTTTGCTGGCGATGGGGTTTGCCTTTGAGCTTCCCGTCGTGTCAGCGCGACGTGCGAAAATATCCATGGCGACGCCGCTTGCCGGCGGAGCCGCGGCTGCCCGCGCCTTTGGCGGGCCGGCCGAAGTATCCGACACTATCTCTGCGACCAAGGAGGGCTAAGCCATGGCTTCTCAAGCTGAGCTCACCCCGTGTGGGGCAATGTTTGACATCTTTAAGCGCGCAGCGCACCTGAGCCATATCGAACTGTGCGGCCTGGTGCTCTCGAGCCGTCCGCTGGCCGATGGCCGCAGCCCCCAGAGCCGCGCCGCCGATCGCTCCTGGGTCTCGCGTTTTATCGTGCGCGCTCCGGTCGGCACGCTGCAGGAGCGCTATTTTGCCGATTACGGCACCTCGGCCGCGCGCATCATGTCGCATCTGGCCCTGCGCCGCCGCAATCCCATGAATGCCACGGCGGTGATCAACATGGTGTGCGGGCCCGCTGGCGAGCCCATGGTGCGGGCGCTCGAGGAATGCCATCAGGATACGAGCCTCTACCGCAATGCGGTCGAGCGCCTGTCGCAGGCGGCGGAGCTTATGCCCGCCGAACGTGCCGAGGCCGTGCTGGTGCTGTTTGTCGCCGTCGGTTGCTCGGCAGATGTTCGATCCTCGGTGACCTATGCCATCGACTACGCTCATGCGACCTGTGGCGGCGCCACATCGACGCCGCGCTCGCTGAGCACCTCGACGGTCACGGGCGAGCACGAGGCGGCGCCGGCGCATCCGCTGGGGCTGCTGCGCGTGCAAAACGGTTACGTGGTAAGTGCCCCGCGCTGGATTCAGCCGAGCGAGCAGGGCGTGGAGATCGGTGCGCTGGCGACGGGGGAGGGCGATATCACCGATGTGGGCGATGACGTTTCGGCTCGCCATGCCCACGTGTGGTGCGATGACCAAAATACCTGGTACGTCGAGGATCTGTCGTCCACCAACGGAACCGTGGTGGTAAACGGCGCGACGAACGTCTGCACCCAGGTCGAGCCTGGCCGCTCCGCTCAGCTCAACCCCGGTGACGAGCTCAGGCTCGGCGAATCCACCACCTACGCCATCCTGCTCGGCGCCCTCTAGCCGGCAGTTAGGGACGTTCCTTTCCTGCCGGTACTTGGGGACACTCCTTGGCGCGTCAGAGCCAGTCGTCCGGGGATGGAGGGACCATTCTGGCCTTTGGCGGTCACCCGAGGTAAACCTTTACCGCCCGCCTATATTTGTCGAAATTACACTTAACGGCGGGGTACAATAAACCCGCATGCGGATTTCCGTTGCGGGCGCTTCCCATCGCCGGGGCGTGCCCGGGAGCATCCGGCATGCGGCCTTTGCGGCGCTCGGTCATGTGCAAGACGGGCGGTCGGGTCTGTGGGGCGCATCAGCTGTCCCTCGCCTCGGCATGTCTTCTCTCCACGCCACGTACCTGCTGCTGAGCCTGCCTGCCAGATGATTGGAAGCAACAGCGTAAATCCCATCACGCCAACATCCCGGCGATCGCCGGGGCCTGTATACCTATATGAGAGGAGAGGGGTATATGGCGCGTAAGTTTAAGTCTATGGACGGCAACGAGGCGGCCGCATATGTTTCGTATGCGTACACCGAGGTAGCGGGAATTTATCCCATTACGCCGTCCAGCCCGATGGCCGACCATGTCGACCAGTGGGCGGCCCAGGGTCGCAAGAACATCTTCGGCACCCCGGTCAAGGTCGTCGAGATGGAGTCCGAGGCAGGTGCAGCCGGTACCGTTCACGGTTCGCTGGGCGCCGGTGCTCTGACCACCACCTACACGGCTTCCCAGGGCCTGCTCCTGATGATCCCGAACATGTACAAGATCGCGGGCGAGCAGCTCCCGGGCGTCTTCCACGTCTCCGCGCGTTGCGTCGCTTCGCACGCCCTGAACATCTTTGGTGATCACTCCGACGTCATGGCCTGCCGCCAGACCGGTTTCGCCATGCTCGCCGAGGGCAACGTCCAGGAGGTCATGGACCTCTCGCCGGTGG
>OLVX01001393.1_pt1 | contig 20671 bp, 16 predicted proteins | sample 1673271 | NCBI WGS metagenome assembly OLVX01 (sample SAMEA3178939, study PRJEB25190) | human gut metagenome | biome: human gut; feature: human-associated habitat; material: faeces | place: Austria | collected 2013
AATTAACTGTTCTCGAAAACCTACGGTTTAGCCCTTGACTTCATATAGCTGGTCTCCTTTTGTTAGGGGGATTGGGAATCGCATCCAGTTCTGTTACTGTCATTGCCGCGCTCTGGCTGCGGTCTTGCGTGCTGGCTTGCGTATGCGGGATGGGCAAGAACGCAGAAATGCGTGCTTGATTGAAATTCCCTATCTTATCGGTAGGGAAATGTGGGGGAATTCATTCGCAATCGGGTGGGTTCCCTTTTTCTTTGGGCTATACTTGCCTGCGGAATTTGAGTTGCGGAAAGGAATGTTCCATGGCGAAAAAGGCGCTTATCGCGGTTTCGGGTGGCATTGCGGTGTACAAAGTGTGCCAGGTTGTAAGCGATTTGGGCAAGCGCGGCGTTGACGTGCAAGTTATCATGACCGAGAATGCGACGAAATTCGTGACGCCGCTCACGTTCGAGGCGCTTTCCAAGAATATGGTGTTCACCGATACGTTCGATTACAGCTACGATGCGTCCATCAAACACATCACGCTTGCGCAGGAGGCCGACGTCATGTGTGTGGCGCCTGCGACGGCGAACATCATCGCGAAGCTTGCCAACGGCATCGCCGACGATATGGTGTCCTCCACGTTTTTGGCGACGACGTGCCCGGTTATTGTATGCCCGGCGATGAACACGCATATGTATGAAAACGCTGCGACCCAGGCGAACCTTGCGACGCTTGCCGCGCGTGGCATTGAACTGGTTGGCCCTGGTATTGGCAAACTTGCGTGCGGCGATGTGGCTAAGGGCACGCTCTCGCCAGTCGACGAGATTGTTGAGGCTATTTGCAAGAAACTAGGCGCGTAAAGGCCGCGTCGGCTTTTGGGCTGTGGTTTTGCGCAATCGAGCGCGGCTTTCATCTTCCATATCGTGGCGCGAATATGCGCAACCGGTCAAATCGACGTCAAAGCGGTAACGCTTGGCGTCGATTCGTTTTGCGGGGCCGTACTATGGCTGCACCAAGAAGAATTGCTAGGTCGCCCGAAGGGTTCGCGCGCGAGTCTGAAGGAGGCCCGCATATGGAAACGTATGAAGACATTAAACTCATTGCCTGTGACATGGACGGCACGTTGCTTGACGAGTGCTCGCAGGTTCCCCCTGAAACGTTCGACCTTGTTCGCGCGCTCGATGCCGCGGGTATTCGCTTTGTCGCGGCGTCGGGCCGTCGTTACGATACGTTGCGCGCGTTTTTCGAGCCCGTGGCCGATTGCATGGATTTCGTTGCGAGCAATGGCGCGCAGGTATTCGTGCGCGGAAAGCTCGTCGATCGCGAAGTGTTCTCTCATGCTGCGCTGCGCCGCTTGTATGCGCTTGTGAAAGAGTTCGACAACCTTCATATGGTGGTGTATGACCGCACGAACAGCTATTTGCTCGACGACCCCGCATGATTCGATGCGGAATTCGACAAAGATTTGCCCAACCCGTTGGTGCTGCGCGATTTGCCGTCGCCTGACACGTCGATTGTGAAAGTCTCGATTTCATGCGACAGCGCTCAAATGGACATGGCGTATATCCTGTCGCGCGAGCTCGAGGCCGATTTCGTGTTCGCTCCTTCGGGTGTGAAGTGGATTGACGTGATGCAGCGCGGCGTGAACAAGGCGACCGGCATTAATCAAGTGCTTGCTGCCCACGGCGTTGCGGCTGAAAACGTGATGGCGTTCGGCGATTCCATGAACGATTACGAGATCTTGCGCATGGTGGGCCACAGCTGCGCTATGGGGAATGGCCGCTGGGCGGTGAAGCAGATTTCAAAGCGCATTATTGGCAAGAATACCGAGCAGGCGGTGCAGGCTGAGTTGCGCGCTGTGCTTGAATCGCGTGCGATAGGGCATCATGCTTTCGATACCGAATAATTCGAACAGATATTCGAAAAGACATTCGCATATCACGTGACTTTGAGCGATAATAAGCGCCAGAAAACGATTCGTTGAAAGGCGTGCAACGTGAATGAAATCAAGTGCCCCCATTGCGGCGAGGTGTTCCAGGTAGACGAGCGTGGGTTCGCCGACATCGTGCGTCAGGTTCGCACGCAGGAGTTCGATAAGGAAATCGCCCAGCGCGAAGGCATGCTGAAGCAGCAAAACGAGCAAGCTGTGGCGCTTGCCGTGTCGAAGGTGAAAAGCGAGGCGCAAAACGCCCAGGCCACAAGCGAGGCGCGTATCGCGGAGCTTGAAGCGAAGCTTGCGGCGGCGCTTGAACAGAGCGAACAGGCGGCGAAGGCGTCCGAGAAAGAAATGCAGCAGGTGCAGCAGGCGGAGCGCCAAAAGGCCGATGCCGATATAAAAACGGCGCTTGCTGAAAAACAGGCGGAAATTGCCAAGCTTCAGGCCGAAGTCGAGAAGCTTTCGGCCGACCAGGAATCGCAAAAGCGAGCCACGCAGGCCGAACATGAAAAGTCGCTTATCGATGCCACCGCGAAACGCGATGCCGAAATCGCAGCGCTCAAAACCCAGATCGCTTCGCAGGAATCCGCGTTCAAACAGCAAATCGAATCGCAATCGCAGCAGTTCGCCGCCGAGAAAGATCTTGCTGTGTCGCAGGCGCGCGTTCAGGCCGAGCGCGAGCGTGACGAAGCGAAGGCGACTGTTGAACTCGAGCGCGCTAAGGCAGCTCAGGCTCAGGCGGCGTTGCGCGAGCAAATGACGCATGAGCTTGCTCAGAAAGATGAACTCATCAAGTACAAAGACGACGAAATTGCCCGCGTGAAAGAAATGAAGGCGCGTCTTTCGACGAAAATGGTGGGCGAGTCGCTCGAACAGCACTGCGAAATCGAGTTCAACAAAATTCGAGCTACGGCGTTCCCGCATGCATACTTTGAAAAAGATAACGACATTGTCGAAGGCACGAAGGGCGACTTCGTATTCCGCGAGTGCGACCCCGAAACCGGCGAAGAAATCGTTTCAATCATGTTCGAGATGAAGAACGAGAACGACGAAACGAAAACCAAGCATAAAAACGAAGACTTCTTTAAGAAGCTCGACTCCGATCGAACGAAGAAAGGTTGCGAATACGCGGTATTGTGCACCATGCTCGAGCCCGACAACGAGCTTTATAACGAAGGCATTGTCGACATGGGGTATCGCTACCCGAAGATGTATGTCATTCGCCCGCAGTTCTTCATTCCGATTATTTCCATTCTGCGCAATGCTGCGCTTTCGGCACTGCAATACAAAACGCAGCTTGCCGAGGTGCGCAACCAGAATATCGATATCACGAACTTCGAAAACTCGATGGAAGAGTTCAAAACGAAGTTCTCGAAGAACTATGACCTGGCAAGCCGCAAGTTCCAAACGGCGATTGAGGAAATCGACAAGACCATCGACCATTTGCAGAAAACAAAAGATGCTTTGCTCGGCAGCGAGCGTAATTTGCGCCTGGCCAACGATAAGGCACAAGACCTCACCATCAAGAAGCTCACGCGAAAAAACCCTACTATGCAAGCGAAGTTCGCTGAACTTGCCGAACAGCGTGCTGTTGGCGCCATGATCGGCGACGGAAGCGATTCGGCCGAGGTTTTTGAAGGCGATATTGATGCGAAGGGTGACGAATAGCCATGCCTCGTGAGAATCTTACGCAGAAACGTGAGCGTGCTGCCGAAATCGAACAGCGCATGTTCGAGCATTACGGCGAAGGCGCATGCTCACTCGATCATGTCGACCCGTTTACGCTTACCGTGGCGGTTATTCTGTCGGCTCAGTGCACCGATGCGGCCGTGAATAAGGTGACCCCCGAATTATTTGCGCGATTCGGCACTCCAGAGGCCATGGCGGCGGCGAGCATTGAAGACATAGAGGCGATTATTCATCCGCTCGGGTTTTTCCGCAGTAAAGCGAAGAACTTGAAGGCGTGTGCGCAAACGGTGCTTGCCGAATTTGGTGGCGAAGTGCCGCGTACTATGGCCGATTTGCAGAAGCTTCCTGGAGTGGGGCGCAAAACGGCAAATGTGGTTATGTGCCAGGCGTTTCGAGATCCTCAGGGCATCGCTGTCGATACGCATGTATTCCGCATCGCCCATCAGCTGGGGTTTGCGACGCGCAACGACGATACGCCCGAAAAGGTTGAGGCGAAGCTCATGAAAATCTACCCTCAGTCCGATTGGTTGTACATCAATCATCAGTGGGTCCATTTTGGTCGCGAGTTCTGTGTAGCCCGTCGCCCGAAATGCCAGGAGTGCTTCTTGGCTGATATATGCCCAAGCTCGGGGAAATAGCATAGGCGGTTGCATTGGTGCCGGCGCCTGCGGACGAAATCGAGCGGTTATTTCTCCAAGTACTCCTGCAGTGCGTTCCAGTTTTCCGCTGCGACCCGTAAACCTTGTTCATAAAGCGCGAACAGTTTGTCGGCATCACGTTCCATGCTGGAAACCGTTACTGGCTCGCTCGGTTGAATCATGAAAATTTTGCCTTCGTCATGCAGGCGTTTGATCCATCGATAGCAGCGGTTGTATTCGAAATGGCGATATTCGACGCGATCGACGAAACGGGGGTAGTCGGAATATATGCGCTTGATCAAGGGCATGGTTTTGTTTGGGCCCTTCACGAATGTCGAGTCTTGCGTGAGCACCACGATGTGTTTGTCGGTATTGCCCATGAGCATGGAATGCAGCAGCGGTATGCTGTCGCACGGGCCGCCGTCGAGCAGCTTTTTGCCGTCGAGCTCAACGATATGCGACACCAAAGGCATGCTTGCCGATGCGCGTAGGTATTCGATATCGCGCTCGTCATCGGCGGTCTCCATTACATGGTAATCGGCTTCACCGGTTTCAAGGTCGCTTGCGACGGTCGTGAGCTCCATGGGGGATTCGCGAAATGCCTTGAAGTTAAAGGGTTCGAGCGTTTCGGGAATCTCGTGGAACGCAAAATCGCGACCGAGGGCATCGCCCGTTCGTACAAAATTCTTCATGGAAAGATAGCGCGGGTCGTCGCAGTATTTCGTGTTCAAAAAGCAGGTGCGCCCGAGCTCGCCGGCAACGTAGTTGTAGCCATTCAACGCGCCCGCGCTCGTGCCGATTACATGCTCGCACCAAAGGTTTTGGTCCATGAAGAAGTCGAGCACGCCTGCAGTAAACTGTCCGCGCATTGCGCCGCCCTCCAAAATGAGGTTCACGTTAACAGTTTGGGCGCCTTCGTATGCCGGGGCGCGATCGGAGGTATCGTAGACGTATGATGATTGCATTGTTGCTCCTTCGGTTGAGCTTCCCGCGCGCAAGGGCGGGCTGGGTGCTGGGTACGCATCGGAGTGCTTCACGTATCTGCCCAGAGCTTCCTGCACGCATGGGCAGGCTGTTTTGTTTCCATGGTGAACAATTCGGGCCCAGGGGTCAAGCGTTGCTTAGTTGACGTTGGGGCAACGTTACAGAGATTTACTTGCTTTTCATATTCTATATGCTATCTTATCGGTAGCAATTAAGAGGTCGCGAATGTAAGGCGACAAACGAAGGAGGGCGTTATGGCTCAGGTCATTACTTCTCAAGAATTCGATTCCAAGGTGTTGCAGGCGACCGGCCCTGTGCTCGTTGACTTTTTCGCAACGTGGTGCGGTCCTTGCAAGATGCTCGCTCCTGTGCTTGATGAGGTGGCGAACGAGGTTGCCGGCAAGGCCGCGGTGTACAAGGTCGATATCGATCAATCGCTTGATCTCGCCCAGCGTTACGGCATTATGAGCGTGCCCACGCTTATGGTGTTTGAGGGCGGTCAGGTGAAGCGCACTGCAATGGGCGCGCAACCGAAAGCGAACGTGCTTGCGTTGCTCGATTAATTATTGGGGTCCCTGATCGCATCGCGATGGACCTTTTGAGAAAATGGCGTCTTGGCGGGCGCTTTAGAGCGAATGTACGGCTAAGGCGGCAAGGCATCAATGCTTGCCGCCTTTTTCTTAAAGGAAAGGGGTCGCGCCATGATTGATGAACGAACCGAGCTCGATGTTGCCGTAGTAGGAAGCGGGCCTGCCGGCATGACCGCAGCGCTCTATGCGGCTCGCGCTGGATTGTCAGTGGCGGTTTTCGAGCGAATGGGGCCAGGCGGGCAAATGACCCAAACGGAGCGACTCGATAATTATCCGGGTTTTGCCGAGGGCGTAGATGCGTTCGAGCTTTCGTTTGCAATGGCGTCGCAAGCCGAAAGATTTGGCGCCGAGCGCGTTTCCGATGAAGTGGTTGATCTTAATGTTGACGCTGTAAAGAAATTACTGACCTGCGCATCTGGCGCTCAGTATTCCGCTCGGGCAGTTATCGTCGCGACAGGAGCCGAGCCTCGAGAGCTCGGTGTTTCGGGGGAAGCTGAGCTGCGTGGCAGAGGCGTTTCGTATTGCGCAACATGCGACGGCGGGTTTTTCCGCGGCAAGGTCGCGGTGGTAGTCGGCGGCGGCAACACGGCTGTGGGCGATGCCCTGTATCTATCGCGTATTTGCGAGAAGGTGTACGTGGTGCACAGGCGCGATTCGTTCCGTGCCGATGCCCTTTACCTCAATGCTCTTTCCGAACTGTCGAACGTAGAGCTTGTGTTGAATTCGACTGTTGAAGCGATTCGGTCGACGACCGATGGGGAAGTGCCCATGCCGCATGTGGAATCGATTCTCGTTCGCGATAGGAATACGGGCGATGAGCGCGTCGTGAATACCGATGCGGTATTTATTGCTGTGGGTACGACTCCGCGATCGAACGTGCTCAAGGCTGCCGGCGTCGCCCTTAACGAAGCGGGATATGCGATTGCGGGCGAGAGTGGCGCGACCAATGTGCCAGGCGTATTCGTTGCGGGCGATGTGCGTGAAAAACCGCTGCGCCAAGTGATAACTGCCGCTTCCGACGGGGCAAATGCGGCTACGGCCGCGTTCGAATACTTGAACCTCGATTAGTTTGGCCATTGTCGTCATGCTTTGACACGCCCAAACTCCGATTCGCCCAGATCCTGTCGAACTCGTCGCGCGGACTTTTCCGAATCGCCTTTTGAGGAAGCGTGGATCGATCGGTTGCGGATCGGCTGATCGCCCTTTGGCGAACGCCGTTCTATCAAGGGGCGCGTCGGGAATTGCGGGCGGGTTTTCTCGTGGCTCCATGCGTTCTCCACAGAATTGAATTACTGTTTCAATAGTATTCGCATTGGTGCGCAAAGAAAAATGCGATTGAGTATTTGCCATCTAATACTCCACGCGGTCGCCGGTCGGCGGCCGCTTCTTTGCTCGCTCGCATGGATTATTCGTCCTTATGTGAGGGCGCTATCATTATTTGCTTGTGTTGCTTAGCGATGTCGGTACTATCGCATGTGCTGTTTAAACGGTAACAATTCACCGCAACGCATCAATGAAGGGAGATGTGTTTCATGAAAAACGTCATTGACGTTACGGGCAAGGGCGCAATGTCGCGTCGCGATTTCATCGGGCTTGCTTCGGTTGCTGCGTTTTCGGCGGTCGCGCTTTCGGGCTGCTCTTCGCAGGAGAGTGCCGCGCCTGAAGCTACTGTGATGAAAATCGGCACCATGCAGACCGAGGACTCGCTGCCTTTCTGGGTTGCCGAGCAAAAGGGCTTCTATGGCGATCACGACGTCGAGGTCGAAATCGTTACGTTCCAAAGCGCACAGGAGCTTTCCACGGCATTCGCTGCGGGTGAAATCGACGGTGCGATGACCGATATCATGGTTTCCGCGTCGCTCGTGGCGAGCGGCATTGGTTTGAACCTCGCGTGGGTTACGTTGGGCGCCACACCCGAACAGGGTCGTTTCGGCATTCAGACCTCGCCTGAGTCGGGCATCAAGAGTCTCGCCGATTTGAAGGGCAAAGGTATTGGCGTTAGCTCGAATACCGTGCCCGAATATGTGATGGACAAGCTTATGGAGGCCGCTGGCGCTTCAGAAGGCGAAATCGTCAACGAAGAGATTAAGAAGCTTCCCGTTCGCTACGAATCTATGATGAACAATCAGGTCGCGGCGGCAGCGTTGCCGGGCAGCCTGCTTGCGCTTGGCGAGGCGACGGGCATGATCACGCTTGCCGACGACACGCAAAGCGTTGGCAACGTGAGCCAGTCGGTTCTCGCCGTGCGTTCTTCGTGGCTTGAGAGCGGTAAAGCTGCGCTCGAGAGCGTACGCCTCGCATGGAACGATGCCGTGGCCGCGATTGAGGCCGACCCCGAGGGATTCCGCGATTTGCTCGTGGAAAAAGCGAATCTGCCCGGTGTTGTGGCTGACACGTATCCCATTTCTTCTTACCCCGAAGCCGAGCTTCCCACGAAAGACATGGTCGACCCTGTTCTCGATTGGATGAAGGGCAAGGAATACCTACAGGCCGACGTCGCCTACGATTCCGAGACGGGCGACCTGAAGACGAAATAGGCGGAATTCCGCCTTCAAGAATTTTTTCAAAAAAGTTCTTGCCCGAATCTCTTCGTTTGTGTAGACTATCCAAGCTGCCTTGAGAGAGGCGAAGTTTGAAAATACGGGGTGTTAGCTCAGTTGGTTAGAGCGCCGGCCTGTCACGTCGGAGGTCGCGAGTTCGAGTCTCGTACATCCCGCCATCCAAAATCTGAAGCCTGTTCGAAAGAGCAGGCTTTTTTGTTTTCCGAAGCGTTGCGGAGTCCTCGTTAGTGCGGGAGGGTGCGTAAAGTACGCTATGTCGCATTCGCGGCGGTATGAACTCAATCTCGCCGCCGTAGGCGCATTTGATTGCGCGGCGACTCATACATGGCTGTGCAGCGGTGTGTTCCCGACTGTCACCTGGTGACGCATTTGCGATGCCGACACTTCTTCACGTCACCGCCTCGGCTCGCTTGTTTTTGGACGCCTGGCATATATGGCCGTGCCTCGGCCTCATTTTGATTGCCTGGCGTGCATGGTTCGACCTAGCCGCATTTTGGATATCTGGCATACATGCCCGCGCCTTAGCGGCATTTGGGCGTCTGACGTTCGTTGGCTGCTTTGACGCTGGTTGCCGTGCATTCCGATTGCGTTGTTTCTGCGCCCTGGTGTCAGAAAATGCCACAAGGGGGCCCGATTGCAGCCCGATATTCGTTGCGAAAGGAGCAATCGGGTGTTCGCGATGGGTCGCATCATGACAAAAGTGCAGGTCGTAGCTGCGTCGTGGCTCAGGGATTCGGGTTTATCCGTAGATGGCGAGGCCCCCTTCTCGCATTTTCTGCCAGCAAGGCCGTCATCTTCTGCAATCGGGCCCCATTGCGCCATTTTCCGACAAGTTCACATGTCACTCGATCCGCATGACCTTCGACCCACATGACGTTCGAGTCGTGCGACCTTCGATTCACGCGTCTCTCGGCTCATATGTCTTTCTTGTCACATGTCGCTCGGAGTGAATGCCGCTTGAGCGCTTAACGCGCGTTTTTGGATAGGTGACTTTGGTCGAGCGTTTTTTTGCCAAGTGGGTTCCCAGCGGCATTCCTCGCTTCGCTGTACTCTCATAGCCTTGTGCCTTCACGGCTGATTCCCCCGTACCTTCGTGGGCCTTTGCGGCTCTGCCGCCGCACGCCGTCACGGGCTCAATTGTTGAATGCAGCCACGGCCTCGATCGACGCGCGCCGCAAGGCTTGCAATCGCTGTATGCCGTTCGGGGCTTCGGCGCGGCATGTGTCATGGAAAAAGGCCTTACCGCGTGCCGTAGAATCGTACTATGGCGATTATGGCGCATCGGGCTTTTCGTAACGATTGTGGCGGAGCAGTCGTATCGCCCAAATCATATTGTAGCGATTGTGACGGAATGGTTGTGTCATGGGAATCGTGCATAGCGACGGTGCTATAGCGGGTTTGTCGTGATAATTGCGCAGTGACCATATCGTAGCGATTGTGCCGTGGTGACCGTGGCAAAGTGATCGCCTTGAAAAATTATGAATCAATTTCAGCGACTGACTTCATTTAGGTAACAGCGCTTGAAATTCCTTTTAAGTTCGATATTGTTTAGAAGCTAAATATTTAGAAACTAAACGATTCGAGTTTCGAAAGGGGTTGATATGAGCGAATCTCTGGAAGCGTTGCGCAACGAAATGTTTGAAACGATGCAGCGCATGCGCCAACGCCGCTCGACGCCGCCGCTGCCGCCGGGCATCACGCGCGGCGAGATCAATGCGCTCATGATGCTTTCCATAATAGAAGCACACGGCGAGGTCGTGCGCCCCGGTATGCTCGCCGCGTGCTCCCATGCGACGCCGGGCGCGGTTTCGCAAACGCTGAAGTCGCTTGAGGAGAAGGGCCTTATCGTGCGCAGGCGTGGCGAGGGCGATTCTCGCTCCGTCACGATTTCCCTGACCGATGCGGGCCACGAGTTCGAAAAAGAAGGCCGCCGCCTGTATGACGAGCGCTTCATGCATATGCTCGAATTCTTGGGCGAAGACGACGCTCGCGAATTCGTACGCATCGTGAATCGCATGCTCGAGTTCGAAGAGTCGCATCCCTGGAAGGATGCCGCCGCCAGCAACGCCCTTCGCTCCGAAAAAGAAGGCGGCGAGCCATGCGCCTAATCAAGAATTTCGCGAATCATAAAATCGCGGTAGTGATCGTCGTGGTACTGCTCGCGGTTCAAGCATTTTGTGATTTATCGTTGCCGAATTACACATCCGACATCGTTGACGTGGGTATTCAGCAATCGGGCGTCGAGCATGCGTCGACCGATGCACTCACCGAGCGCACGCACGATTTGGTCGCCATTATGGAAAGCGAGCAGAACGAAAGCCTGTTTGCCGATTCCTACTCCCAACGCTCCGATGGCACCTACGAACTCACCGACTTCGGCCGCGAGCATCGCGCGGAACTTGACGATGCCATGTCTATGCCACTTGTTGCAGTGCATTACGCCGATCAAACCGGCATGGACCTCGACCAGCTGAAAACCGCTTACGATGCCGGCATGGTGCAGAAGCCCGACGTTCAAACCATGCTCGATGAAGCGAAGTCGCAGATGGGCGACATGGCCGACTCCATCGTGAGTCAGCAGGCAATTGCCGCCGCAAAAGCTGAGTATGAGCAACTCGGTTACGACCTGAACGCCATGCAGATGAATTACCTGCTCACCACGGGTGGCAAAATGCTCGGCCTTGCCGCGCTCGGCATGGTTATCGCCGTAATCGTGGGCTTCATCGCAAGCCGCACGGCGGCGAAAATCGGCGCCAGCCTGCGAAGCCGCCTGTTCGAGCGCGTGTTGTCGTTTTCGGACGCTGAAATCCAAAGCTTCTCGGCCGCCTCGCTTATCACGCGTGGCACCAATGACGTGCAGCAAGTGCAAATGGTGTCGGTCATGATGCTGCGCATGATTCTTTACGCTCCCATTTTGGCCATCGGCGGCATCATCATGATTGCCCGCACGAACCTCTCTATGGGCTGGATTATCGTGGCGGCCGTGCTTGCCATCGCCGTGGTGATGCTGTTCCTCATGAAAGTGGCAATGCCGAAGTTCAAAATCATGCAGAAGCTCATCGACCGCGTGAACCTCGTGTCACGTGAGATTCTTACAGGCATCCCTGTGGTGCGCGCGTTCGGCCGCGAGGCCCATGAGGAAGAGCGTTTCGACGAAGCAAACCTGCGCCTCATGAAAACGCAGCTGTTCACGAACCGCGTCATGACGTTCATGATGCCGCTCATGATGCTCATTATGAATTTGGTGTCGGTCGCCATCATTTGGTTCGGCGGCCACGCGGTTGATGCGGGCACGTTGCAAACGGGCGACCTCATCGCGTTCATCACCTATTCCATGGTTATTATCATGGGCTTTCTTATGATTGGCATGCTTTCTATCATGCTGCCGCGTGCCGATGTTGCTGCTCAGCGCATCGATGAGGTGCTTAAGACGGAAAGCTCAATCGCCGACCCTTCGACTGAAGTGTGTCGCGACGACGAACTCGCCGCGCGCACGGGTGGTGCCGAAATCGCTTTCAACGACGTGAGCTTCAGATATCCTGGCTCGCAAGATTGCGTGCTCGAGCATGTCGACTTCACCGCGAAGCCTGGTCAAACCACGGCCATCATCGGCTCGACCGGCTCAGGCAAGTCTACGGTGATCAAACTCGTGGAGCGTTTCGCTGACGTGTCGGAAGGCTCCATTACCATCGACGGAATCGATATTCGCGACCTGTCACTGCACGCGCTGCGCGGCCAATTGGGCTACGTTCCGCAAAAGGCCTTCCTGTTCAGCGGCACGGTTGAAGAAAACGTCGACTACGCCGCCGACGAGCTGAATGCCGAACGCGTGCGCGCTGCGGCGGAAATCGCCCAGGCCGATTTTGTGGACGACATGGACGAGGGCTTCAAAACCGAAATTTCCCAAGGCGGCACGAACGTTTCGGGCGGCCAGCGCCAGCGCTTGGCTATCGCCCGTGCGCTTGCCACCAATGCTCGCGCGTTTTTGTTTGACGACAGCTTCAGCGCGCTCGACTACAAAACCGACGCCGCGCTGCGCCATGCGCTCGCCGAACAGCTTGGCGGCAAAACTCAGATCATCGTGGCTCAGCGCATTTCCACGGTGCTTCATGCCGACCAAATCGTTGTGCTCGACGAGGGGCGCGTCGTGGGTTGCGGCACGCATGCCGAACTCATGGACGCCTGTGAACCGTATCGCGAAATCGCGCTTTCGCAGCTATCGGAAGAAGAGCTGGAGGAAGGTGATGCGCAATGAGCCAGCAGGAGGAAATGGCAAAGCTGAAGGCGGCATCGCCGCGCCGCCGCGGCGGACGTGGCCCCATGGGTCGCATGATGCCCGGAGAAAAGGCGCAAGACTTCAAGGGCACCATTGGCAAACTCGTGCGCTTCATGGGGCAATTCAAAGTAGCTTTCATTGCGGCCATCGTGTTCGCCATGGCGTCGGCCGCCTTCAATATCGTGGGCCCGAAGGTGCTTTCGCAAGCGACCACCGAGCTGTTCGACGGCATCGTCGCCAAAATCGGCGGCACCGGTGGCATCGATTTCGACGCAGTTGGCGCCATTCTGCTCGCCACGCTGGCGTTGTATTGCGTGAGCGCGGCGTGCTCGTTCGTACAAGGTTGGATGATGACCTCGGTCTCGCAGCGCACGTGCTATGGCCTGCGCCGCCAAATCGCCGAGAAAATCAATCGCCTTCCCGTGGGCTATTTTGAGCGCACGAGCACCGGCGACGTGCTTTCTCGCATCACCAACGATGTCGATACGCTGGGGCAAAGCCTGAACCAAGGCGTGACGCAGCTCATCACGAGTGCCACTACCATGATCGGCGTGCTCGTTATGATGCTGTCCATCAATGTTGAGATGACGCTTATCGCGCTGCTTGTGATTCCACTGTCGCTCATTTTGGTGAAAGTCGTTGTGAAGCGCAGTCAGAGGTACTTCCGCGCTCAGCAGAAGAAGCTCGGTGAAATCAATGGCCAAATTGAGGAAACGTTCTCGGGCCAAGCCATCGTGCGCGCGTTCAACAAGGAAGACGCGGCACTCGCCGCTTTCCGCGAAACGAATGAGGCGCTCTATCAATCGGCGTGGCGCTCTCAGTTTCTTTCGGGTCTCATGATGCCCGTCATGAGCTTCGTGAGCAATTTGGGATATGTGGCTGTGGCTATTGCGGGCGCGGTTTTTGCCGTGCAGGGTCGAATCACGGTGGGCGACATTCAGGCGTTTATTCAATATGTGAAAAACTTCACGCAGCCTATCACGCAGCTCGCTCAGGTCGCCAACGTGCTGCAGCAAATGGCAGCGGCGGCGGAACGCATTTTCGAATTTCTCGAAGCACCTGAAGAAGCGTCCGAACAGCCGAAGGCGAAGGCCGCCGATGTTTCAAGCGATGTGGAGTTCGACCATGTGCGCTTTGGCTACGACCCCGAGCATCCGGTGATCAGCGATTTCTCGGCGCGCGTGGGCGAGGGACAAACCGTGGCGCTTGTCGGTCCCACGGGAGCAGGCAAGACCACCATGGTGAAGTTGCTTATGCGTTTCTACGATGTGGATGGCGGCGCCATTCGCATCGGCGGCCACGATGTGCGCGAATTCTCACGCGAAGACGTGCGCTCGCAATTCGGCATGGTGCTGCAAGATACCTGGCTGTATAACGCCACCGTGCGCGAGAACATTCGCTACGGTCGACTCGATGCAACCGATGCCGAGGTTGAGGCCGCCGCGAAAGCCGCATTCGCCGATCATTTCATTCGCACGCTGCCCGAAGGCTATGACACGGTGATCAACGAGGATGCGAGCAATATCAGCCAAGGCCAGCGCCAGCTGCTCACTATCGCCCGAGCTATTTTGGCTGATCGTCGCATGCTTATTTTGGACGAGGCAACAAGCTCGGTCGACACGCGCACCGAGGGGCGCATCCAGGCGGCTATGGACAACCTCATGCGCGGGCGCACGTCGTTCGTCATCGCTCATCGCTTGTCGACCATTCGCAATGCCGATTTAATTCTCGTTTTGCAAAAAGGTGACATTGTGGAACAAGGAACTCATGCGGAGCTGCTTGCGGCGAATGGGGCCTATGCTAAACTCTATAACTCACAGTTTGCTGAATAACCATTATTGGGGCGCGCCCTCGAAAGGTGCGCCCCGTGCCAGTCGGGCGATTGCCCGGCACACATGAGGGGCGAATTTCTGTATGGAAAAGAAGCTGCGCGAGGCACAGACGGGCATTGCAGGGGAATCGTGCGCGGTTGACGATGAGGTCGTGGCGGCGGCAGCAGCGGCGGCTCGACGCGCGAAGGCAACGGGCAAGCACGCCATTGCCGCGTTCGATTTCGACGGAACGTCCATCCAAGGCAATTCGCCCGTATTGCTCGTGCGCTATTTGCGTGGCGATGATTTGCTGCGCAAGCGCGTTTTAGCGAAGGTGGGCGCGTGGGGCGCTGCCTACAAGCTGCATCTTCCGCAAAGCGAGGCATGGGTTCGCGGCCAGGTGTTCACCGCGTTCGAGGGCGACTCTAAAGAGCAGGTCGACGAATACCTCCGTGATTTCTACGACGAGGTTATCGCTGGTCAGAAGCGTTTTCGCCCCAAGGCGCGTGCGGCCATGAACGCGCTGCGCGATGCGGGCGTTGAGGTCGTCATCGTGTCGGCAACGTTTGGGCCTATCGTGCGCCGAGCCCAGGAATTCGAGCCGTTCGATGTGAGTCTGTGCACCGAAATGGAAGTCGACGCCAACGGCAATTACACTCGCCGGGTCGACGGCGAGTGCGTTGAAGGCGAAGCGAAGGTGCGCGCTATCACGAAATGGGCCAACGAGAAATACGGCGCAGGCAACTGGGAGCTTTCATGCGCGTTTGGCGATCACCATTCCGACATTCCCATGTTGAGCCGCGCTGCCGACGCGTTCGCCATCACGCCCGATTCCACGCTTTCGCGCACCGCCAGGGAAAACGATTGGCATGCGCTCGATTGGAACTGCAAGGCCGAGAAATAGCGCGCGAACGAGGCATCCGGGCTCGTGATTTCGACGGTACGTTCGCGTTTGACTGCCGCTCGCTATGGCGCGAGATCTCTGGGCATGCCCATCACGCGTCCTCGGGGGTTTGCGCCTTCAACCGAGTTGTTTGAACGGACGCATCTGTAAACGAGACGCCCGCTACCCATTCCATATTTGTGGAACTGTTTCTTTCTAAGTAACGTTTCGTGAAATTTTTGCACATCGCTAGGTGCTTGGTTACACTTACCTTTGTAGTATTGTCGTTTAATTCATTGAAGGGGGTGGGCGAAGTGCTCAACCAGAACAACGACGAGGCGAATATCGCCAACAATCAAGAGCCCGATCAAGCCCATCGGCCTCAGGGCGATTGCGCTGAATGCAGCTCGTCTGCAGAGGGCAACGCCTCTTTCGAACGTGACGAATATTCTGATCATGGCACCGCCATTGTGCATGGCGAGGCTTTGGCAGCTGATTTCATCGCATGTAACGATTACCTCGAGCGCGCCCAGGCGGCGGCGGAAGCGGGCGACCGCGAGCTCGCCATGCATCTGTTCCTTACGGCTTATGAGGAAGCATGCAAGCGTTCGCCAGTCGCGAACGATTCGGCCATCGCGGCGCTGCGCAGGGCGTGGGGCATTGCGTGCGATATGAAGGAGCGCTCGCTCGCCGAATACATTTTCGACAAGCTTGAGCCGCACCTGTCCACCGACGAGGCGCCTGAATACGCCAAGCGCCTGCAGAATTTGGCGCTCGACAAGCTTTCCGAATTCGGCATTTCGCGTGCCGATTTGGAAGGCGTGGCTGACATGATTTCCGAGGAAATCGGCCAAAACGCGCATATCACGGGCATTTCGCCCATCATGTCGATGCATATTCCGGGCGATACCGGCGCCGATTCTGCCGACGATTCCGACGAGCCGCGCCCGACGACCGCTTCGGCCGACGTGCACAAGGCTGCGCCTTCGAAGGCCGTGCCCATGCTGCGCTATTCCGATTTGGTGGGCTTCGACAGCATTATCGAAGACGCTCGCTCGCTCGGGTTGGGCGTTGAAGACGATGAGGAATACCGTGCGCTCGTGGACACGTTGCGCGAACAGCACGGCCTCGACGGCCTTTCCGCCGTTGGCTCCGTCGTGTTCCGCACGTCGTCGCGCGAAGACGCGAACACATTCATGCAGGCCGTGGTGGGCGAGCTCGGCCTTCCCGCTATGCGCATTCAAATGCAGCAGGGCCCCATGGGCGTGCCCATGCTGTGCGTCACGGTGTCGGCGAAAAACCAGCCGCGCATGCTTGGCCGCGTTGCGCTTGAGGCTCCGAGCGTGCTCGTGCTCGAAGACATCGACATGTGGGGCGCGCCGCTCATTGACGCCGCCAGCTCCACCGAGGGCGAGGGCGCGATGTTCGCGAGCATGTCGCGTGCCGCGCGCGAAGCCGTTGCGCTTGTTACCGCGGCTGTCGAGAACCCGAACATCTATGTGCTTGCTTCCGTGGGAGGCGAAGCTCCTGACCAAGGATATTTGTACGACCTTATGGAACCCATGAGCGTGGTCGACATTTATTTGCCCGATGAGCTTGAGCGCCGCCAGATTTGGGAAACTATTGCGTCCGAGCATCCGTCGGTGCGATCGCTCGACATGGCGATGCTCACGAAGATGTCGCGCAACCTTTCGCGCACCGATATCGTGACCGCTGCCCGCGAGGCCGTGGAAGACGCTTACCGCGCAGGCCTGAAGGCGCGCTGCTATAAGCCCATCACGCAGGAGCTCATGTTCGAACACATTTCGAACTTCCAGCCGCTCGATTCCACCGAGTACCGTGCGCTCGAAGACGCCGTGATCGCTGATTTCCGCAAGCAGATTGCAGATATCGAATGCGATTTCGAAGAAGAAGCCGAAGCCGAAAGCCGGCGCTACGACGCGCTTGGTGACGATGACGAAAGTGTTGAATAGCCGTGGAACTTACTCGCCGAACCGATTACGCCTGTCGCATCATTCGTGCGGCGTATGCGAATAAAGACGCGTATGTGTCGGTGTCCGATGTGGCCGACGCTGAAAGCATTCCTTACGCGTTCGCCCGCTCCATTCAGCACGATTTGGTGCATGCGGGGCTTTTGAAAACTGTGCGCGGCGCGAAGGGCGGCCTTACACTCGCGTGCGATCCCGCGACAACCACGGTGCTCGATGTGCTCACTGCGCTTCAGGGGCCCATGAATATGTCGCCGTGCTCGGCCGACCCGGAGTATTGCGAACGTTGCGGCGGTTGCGAGTATCACGGCATTTGGAAGCATGCCGATAGGCTTATGCAAGACTATTTCGAATCGATTACGCTTGAAAAGCTGTTTTCAGGAGAGGTTCGATGATCATTGAAGGGGCGCTTGAGGCGCCCCTTTTTACGAGCGAGCCCAGCGATGCCGACATCGCGGAATTCCAAGCGTGGGTGCGCGAGGCGGGGCAGACGCTCTATCGCGACCTTCCCTGGCGCAATACGCGCGACGCATATGCCATTTGGATTTCTGAAGCTATGCTGCAGCAAACGCAGGTGTCGCGCGTGCTTTCCCGATGGGAGCGGTTCTTGCGCCATTTTCCCACGGTTGACGCGCTCGCGTCGGCGAGCTCGGCCGATGTGGTTGAGGAGTGGCAGGGCTTGGGCTACAACCGCCGCGCGCTCGCGTTGAAGCGCGCTGCCGATATATGTTCCGCGGAATACGCTGGGCGCATGCCCGAAGGCGTCGATAAGCTCGTGAAGCTTCCCGGCATTGGTGATGCCACCGCGGCGGGTATCACGGCGTTCTCGCGCGATGTTCCCTGCCTGTATCTCGAGACGAACGTGCGCGCGGTGTTCATTCACTGCTTCTTCCGCGATGCCGAACGCGTGACCGACAAGGAGCTGCGCCCGCTTGTGGAGCGCGCGTGCCCCGCCGATGATGTGCGAGGCTGGTATTACGCGTTGCTCGATGTGGGCGCCCGTTTGAAGAAAGACCACAAAAACCCGACTCGCAGAGCTGCGGCTTATACGCGGCAAAGCAAATTTGAAGGTTCGCGCCGCCAAAAGCGCGCATGGCTCGTGCGCGAAGTTGTGGCCGCGCCGGGGCTTTCGTCGGCTGAATTGCTGCGTCGATTGAACATCGAGGAGCGTAAGTCGGGCCGCGATGGGGTAGAGGGCGACGAATTCGAATCCATTATGGCCGATCTTGCGCGTGAAGGCTTCTTCCATCGCGAAGGCGACGGGTGGCTTGCGTAGCGTTTTCAAGCTTATGCATTACGGTGAATAGGACAGATTCGCGCGGCCGTCGTACTCAATTCGTAAGTACCCCGCTTTAGGGGATATCCTGTTAGTCACTTTTTGAGCCTGCCTTAATTCCGTAAGCCACAAATATTGAAAAGTGTCCAAATCATTAGAAGCATACCCTCACTATAAAAAGGTTATTCCCAGTTCAGCGATGCCCTATAAGGGAACACGACGGACAGAAACGCCCCATTTGGGCGAAAAAAAGATACCCAGGGTCAACATTCATGTTACGATTCGGCAACGGCGTAACATAGTTGTGCCATTTCCCGCATTGTCTTCACAACAGGCTACCGTTGGCGGGTTTTGCCACCTTGCATGCATCATTTGCGCCATAATGCATAGCCGTCAGTGATTCCACCATGCATCTAATAGGAGGTGTACGAATGGACAAACAGTCCACTGCCTCAGAGTTTCAGGGAATGCTCGAAGCGCGCGGTGTTTCGCGTCGTAGCTTCATGAAACTGTGTGGCACGCTCGCGGTTATGGCCGGCTTGGGTGAAGCCGCCGCTCCGCGCGTGGCCCAGGCTCTGGAAGAGTCGGTTATCGGCGCAAGCCAGGGCGACCTGTACCCGGTCATCTGGATCGAGGGCGCTTCTTGCACGGGTTGCACCGAGGCTTTCGCTCAGATCGACGCTCCCGACGCTGCCGCCGTCGTGCTCGAGCTCATTTCGCTCAACTACAGCGAGACCCTGTCCGCCGCTGCGGGCCATTCGATGGAAAAGGCCAAGGAGCAGACCATCGAAGCCGGCAACTACATTTTGGTGTATGAAGGCGCCGTGCTCAACGGTTGGAACGGCAATGCGCTTCGCGTTGCTGGCAAAACCGGCAATGAGCACCTGATCGAGGCCGCCGAAAAGGCGACCGCGGTTGTCGCGCTCGGCTCTTGCGCCGTCAATGGCGGCTGGATGGCCGCCGCTCCCAACGCGTCTAACGCGACGGGCGTGCAGGCGTTCCTCAAGGAACAGGGCATCAACGTGCCTATCATCAACATCCCGGGCTGCCCGCCGAACCCCGAGTGGCTCTGCGCGGTGCTCATCCAGTACCTGCTGCTGGGCGAGTTGCCCGAGCTCAACGCCGAGAACAAGCCCACGCAGATTTTCGGCCAGACCATTCACGACAATTGCCAGCGTCGTGGCCACTTCGAGAACGGCGAATTCGTTTACGAGTTCGGTTCCGAAGAGGAGAAGAAGGGCTACTGCCTGTACCCGCTGGGTTGCCGCGGTCCTCAGACGAAGTCCAACTGCGGCGTGGTCATGTGGAACGACCGCCGCAGCTGGTGCGTGCAGGCCGGCGCCCCGTGCATCGGCTGCTGCGAGGCCAACCCGAACGACCCGGGCCAGAACTGGGTTGAGGTGAACACCCCGTTCATCAAGCGTCACCGTTCGCTGCACATCGGCGACTGGGACGTGCAGCCCACCACCGTCGCCGTGGGCATCACGGGCCTTCTGGCCGCTGCGCTGGTTGTGCACGGCTTCGGCATGAAGGCCACCGGCCGTATGGACGGCGGCGCGGACTTCGAGCCCAAGCGCTCCTGGGATGCTAAGCACCCCGACAAGTCTGTCGGCACGTACGAGATCTCCGAGGCCGAGCGCGAGAAGCTGTACAAGGAGAACACGGGCCACGACGACCCGAATGCACCCAAGGGAGGGAGGTAAGCCATGACGCGTTCCGTAATCGATCCCGTAACCCGTATCGAGGGCCATCTGCGCGTAGAGATGGAAGTTGAGAACGGCAAGGTTTCCGACGCCTGGGTTTCCGGTGGCTGCTTCCGCGGCATCGAGCTGGTCGTCGAGAACCGCACGCCCGAAGACGCTGCCCAGATCGTGCAGCGCATCTGCGGCGTGTGCCCGGTGTCCCATGCCCATGCCAGCTCCATTGCTGCTGAGAAGGCCTATGGCATCACCATCTCCAACAACGCCCGCATCATCCGCAACATCCTTGAAGGCGCCCAGTTCCTGCACAGCCACATCCTGTGGTTCTACAACCTGGCCGGCCTTGACTACGTGAACCCG